>Ga0126379_10001757_pt1 | contig 13431 bp, 21 predicted proteins | sample PanSoiMetPlot_24_FD_92640 | JGI IMG/M metagenome (GOLD analysis project Ga0126379, IMG submission 92640) | Tropical forest soil microbial communities from Panama - MetaG Plot_24 | ecosystem: Environmental > Terrestrial > Soil > Tropical forest > Bulk soil | place: Panama | collected 2016-02-17 | reverse complement strand
GAGGTTTACATCAACATTCAGGAAATCCATCGGCCTGAACTTGACGCGCAGCTCGTGGCCGGCGCGATCGCGATGCAGCTGGAGAAGAGAATTGCCTTCCGCCGGGCGATGAGAAAATCCGTCGATTCGGCTCTGCGTTTTGGCGCGAAAGGTATCAAGGTTCGCGTGAGCGGACGGTTGAACGGCGCAGAAATCGCGCGTTCCGAGTGGTATCTGCAAGGCCGTTTGCCGCTGCATACGCTGCGGGCCGACGTGGATTATGGTTTTGCCGAGGCTCAGACGACCTATGGAGTCATCGGCGTGAAGTGCTGGATCTACAAGGGTGAGATTCTGCCTAGTAAGCAGCCGCAGGGACCGGCGGCGGCACGGATTTGAAGAGGAATTGAACCATGTTGATGCCAAAGAAAGTGAAGTACCGCAAGCAGCAGCGCGGCAAAATGCGCGGCAAAGCCTGGCGTGGTTCATTGCTCGCCTTCGGTGACTTCGGGCTGAAGACTCTGGATGCCGCTTGGATCACCGACCGCCAGATTGAAGCCGGTCGTATCGCCATCACGCGTTTCGTCAAGCGCGGCGGTAAGGTCTGGATTCGCGTGTTTCCGGATAAGCCGGTGACGAAAAAGCCCGCTGAGACTCGCATGGGTAAAGGCAAGGGTGCCCCCGAGTATTGGGTGGCTGTCGTGAAGCCCGGCCGCATCCTCTACGAGATGGAAGGCGTCCCGGAGTCCGTGGCGCGTGAAGCGATGCGCCTGGCGGCGCAGAAGCTGCCGGTGCATACGAAGTTCGTGATGCGCGAAGAGAAGACAGAGAAGGCAGGTGCGCAATGAAATCCGCCGAACGAACCAAAAAACTCCGCGACATGACGGTTGATGAACTCGAGCGGCGCGAAGTCGAAATGAACGAGCAGATGTTTAGATTGCGATTTCAGTGGGCGATGGGCCAGACCGAAACTCTCAACAAGATTCGAGAGCTGCGGAAAGACAAAGCACGGTTACTAACGATCATGCGTGAGAAGAGTAATGGCTGACGAAACAACGACGACTGCAAAAGAGAAAAAAGTGCGGCATCGACTGGAAAAAATCGGCATCGTGACGAGCGCGAAGATGCAAAAAACGATCGTGGTCGAAGTACGCCGGCGAGTTGCTCATCCGGTTTACAAACGAATCGTGACGAAGCGCTCGAAATTCATGGCGCACGACGAGCACGGAAAAGCACACGAGGGGGACATGGTTCGGATTGTCGAAAGCCGCCCTCTCAGCAGAAACAAACGCTGGAGCCTGAAAGACGTCATCCGGGCTGCGAGTACAGGAGTTTAAGAATGCCCGTTCAAATGAGAACCATCCTCGAGGTGGCCGACAATTCAGGTGCGAAGCGGCTTGCTTGTATTTTGCCGCTCGGTGGCTCGACAGGTTTGAAAGCAGGTCTGGGTGACATCATTACGGCTTCAGTGAAAGAAGCCAGCCCGGATAGCAACGTGAAGAAAGGTTCCGTCGTCAAATGCGTGATCGTCCGGACACGCAAGGAGACACGCCGCAAAGACGGCACGTACATCCGGTTTGATACGAACGCGGCGGTGCTGATCAACGACGACCATGAACCTATCGGAACCCGTGTTTTCGGGCCGGTCGCTCGTGAATTGCGTGACAAGAGATTTATGAAGATCGTTTCACTCGCTCCGGAGGTGATTTGAAATGCCGGCGATGCCTCCAATCAAAAAGAATGACGAAGTTTTCGTCCTGCGCGGAAAGGACCGCGGGAAGACCGGCCGCGTGCTCATCGTTTTGCCTAAGGACCAAAAAATCGTGGTCGAAGGCGTTCAGATGATCAAGCGGCACACGCGCCCGAACCCGCAGCGCAACATCAAAGGCGGCATTGTGGAAAAGGAAGCGCCAATCCATATCTCGAATGTCGCCATCGTTTGCAAGAACTGCAAACAGCACACGCGGTTGGGCAATCAGATTCTGAGTGATGGACGACGGGCGCGGGCGTGCAAGAAGTGCGGAAACATCATCGAGTGAGGGTAAGGTGAGCAAGAAAGAAGACAAGGCAAAGAAGGGCAAGCCGTCGAAGCAGGCGCAGGAGGCGGCGCCACGCGAGGCCGGTAAAAAGGCTGCAAAGCCTTCGAAGCCGCTGGAGCCGCCTCGTCTGAGGGTGCGGTACAACAAGGACATCGTTCCGGCGCTCATGAAGCACTTCAGTTACAAAAATGTGATGGCGGTTCCCAAGCTCGAAAAGATCGTCATTAACATGGGGCTTGGTGAAGCCATCGCGAACGCTAAGATCCTCGACGTCGCCGTGGACGAACTCGGACGGATTGCGGGACAACGCCCCGTCATCACACGGGCAAAGAAGTCGATCGCGAATTTCAAGCTCCGTCAGAATATGCCCATCGGAGCGGCTGTGACACTACGCGGGGACCGCATGTTCGAGTTCCTGGATCGGTTGACGAGCGTCGTTCTGCCGCGCGTGCGCGACTTTCGCGGCGTGTCCACGAAGTCCTTCGACGGGCGCGGAAATTACACGCTGGGTCTTCGCGACCAATTGATCTTCCCGGAGATTTCGTACGAGAAAGTGGACAAGATCCGTGGAATGAACGTAACGATCGTGACCACTGCCCGCAGTGACGATGAAGCGCGGGAGTTGCTGAGACAGTTTGGCATGCCGTTTAGGCAGCAGTAAAAGATTGAGGAGAATGAATGGCTCGAACGTCGGCCGTTGCTAAAGAAGCAAAGAAAAAGAAATTCGCGGTGCGCTACCACAACCGCTGCAAGCGCTGCGGTCGCCCGCGAGGGTTCTTGAGAAAATTCCAGCTCTGTCGAATTTGTTTCCGGCAGTTGTCGCTCTTTGGGGAAGTCCCTGGAGTTGTCAAGTCGAGCTGGTAGTATGGCGAGGAGATTTAGATGACCGATCCCATTGCAGATATGCTGACCCGCGTCCGAAATGCGGTTCAGGCGAAGCATCAGAAAGTCGATATGCCGGCCTCACGATTGAAAGTTGAGATTGCGCGAATTCTGAAGGAAGAGGGTTACATCTCTCATTTCAAGACGACCGAAGAAGCCGGAAAGCTGTCTCTGACCGTTTTCCTCAAATACGGGCCCAAAGGTGAAAAAGTGATATCGAATATCGAACGCGTCAGTCGTCCGGGCTGCCGCGTCTATGTTTCGAAAACAGAGATCCCGAAGGTGCTGGGCGGTCTGGGCATCAACATTCTGACGACGTCGCACGGTGTCATGACCGGCAAGCAAGCGCGCAGGCAAGGTTTTGGCGGCGAGCTGCTCTGCAGCATCTATTGAGAGGCTAGAGAAATGTCACGAATCGGTAAGAAGCCCATTCCAGTGCCGGATAAAGTGAAAGTCGAGATCAAACCGGACCAGGTCGTTGTTACGGGACCCAAAGGTTCGGTTACCAATCCGATCCCGCCCGGTATCCGGTTTGAGCAGAAGGATAAACAGGTCCTTGCCATACGCAAGGACGACAGCGGCGCGCAAAGGGCGTTTCACGGACTGGCCCGTGCTCTTGTTGCCAATGCTGTGCGCGGAGTGACGGAAGGCTTTTCGAGGGAATTGGAAATCGTTGGTGTCGGTTATCGGGCCGAACAGAAAAAGAATTCCGTGTTATTTACGCTCGGCTATTCTCATCCGATCGAGTATCCGATCCCGCCGGGAATCAACATTACGGTTGATAAACAGACTCGTCTGGTGATTACCGGCGTCGACCGGCAGCAGGTGGGTCAAATCGCCGCGAATATCCGGTCGTTGAAGAAGCCTGACCCATATAAGAACAAAGGTATTCGTTACGCCGGCGAGCAGCTCAAGAAGAAGGCCGGAAAGGCCGGAGGTAAATAGGCCATGCCGAAAGTGGCTTCAAATGAAGTGAGATTGCGGATTCATCAACGCATTCGCAAGCGTTTGAGCGGAGTGTCGGCGCGTCCGCGCCTGGCTGTCTTTCGCAGCAACAAACACATCTACGTCCAGATCATTGATGATTCGAAAGGCACTACCTTGATAGCCGCATCGACGCTTGACGCCGATGCCAAGAAAGATATGAAGCACGGCGGCAATATCGCGGCCGCGAAAACCGTTGGGAAGCTTGTCGCGGAGCGCGCAAAAGCGAAAGGGATCAATGCAGTTCTCTTCGACCGCGGCGGTTATCTGTATCACGGAAGAGTTAAAGCATTAGCGGAGGCAGCCCGAGAGGCGGGCTTGAAATTCTAGTGGTGAATACGAAACGAATTGATGCGAACCAGCTGCAGCTGAAGGACACCGTGGTTTCGATCAACCGTGTAACGAAAGTTGTCAAAGGCGGCAAGAACCTGAGTTTCAGCGCTCTGGTAGTGGTTGGTGACGAAGGCGGGCACGTTGGTTACGGTAACGGCAAAGCGAAAGAAGTTCCCCAGGCCATTCGTAAAGCAATTGAGGCCGCGAAGAAGAATTTGATCAAAGTGCCGCTGACGAACAACACTATTCCGCACCAGATCATCGGATTGTTCGGCTCTGGAAGGGTGCTGTTGAAGCCGGCTGTTGAAGGAACGGGAATCATCGCGGGGGGCGCGGTTCGTGCCGTCATGCAGGCTGCCGGCGTTCAAAACATTTTGACGAAATCCATCGGCACGTCGAATCCGCACAACGTGATTAAGGCGACTTTTGAAGGACTTCGGAGCCTGAAGGATCCGCAGGAAGTCGCGCGACTGCGGGAAAAGGCATTAGAAGAGGTTTTGGGGTAGGTTCATGGCGAAGAAAAATAAGGCGGCGGGGGGCAAACTTCGCATTCAGTACTATCGGAGCGCAATCGGCTTCACTGAGGAGCAGAAGCTGATCGTGAAGGGGCTTGGATTGAGAAAACTGAATGCGGTTCGGGAAGCCGAAGATACTCCCGCAATTCGCGGAATGGTCGCAAAGGTTCCGCATCTGTTGCGGATACTGGAGCAGTAACTATGGCAGGTATTAATACACTCCGGCCGGATCCGGGCTCGACGCACAAAACAAAACGCATCGGCCGGGGTCCGGGTTCCGGACATCAAAAAACGTCGGGACGGGGAAATAAAGGCATGTGGTCCCGTTCGGGAAGCAGCCAGAAGCGCGGATTTGAGGGCGGCCAGATGCCGCTGCATCGCCGCCTTCCAAAACGCGGCTTCACGAATGCGCCGTTCAAAAAAGAGTTTTCAACGATCAACGTCAGCGATCTCGCGAAGTTCGAGAAGGGATCCAAAGTCGGTCCTCAGGAGCTGGTTGATTCCGGCGTGATCCGCAAGCTTGCGACGCACGGCTTACGCGTTCTAGGCGATGGTGAAGTGGACCGCGCGCTCCATGTTTCGGCGCATCACTTTACTAAGGGCGCCCGGGAGAAGATTACGAAGGCGGGAGGCACCGTCGAGGTCATAGGTTTGTGATTGAAGCCATACAAAATATTTTTAACGTACCCGATCTGAGGAAGCGCATCCTCTTCATGCTCGCCCTTCTCGGAGTCTATCGCATTGGCGCGCACATCCCGACGCCAGGCATTGACTCGGCAGCACTTGCCAACTTCTTCAGCCAAGCGTCGGGAACGCTCTTCGGATTCCTGGATCTCTTCACTGGTGGAAACTTCAGGCGCCTCACGATCTTTGCGCTGGGCATCATGCCGTACATCACGGCATCGATCATTCTGCAGTTGCTGACGGTTGTTTGGCCGTATCTGGAAAAACTTTCCAAAGAAGGTGAACTCGGACGCCGCAAAATCACAACGTACACCCGCTACCTCACCGTCGTTCTTAGCGCGGTGCAATCGGCGGGCATCGCCATTGCATTCCAGCGTCAGGGCGTGGTTGTAAATCCGGGCATCGGTTTCATATTGATGACGATGCTGACCCTGACTACCGGAACCGCTTTCATCATGTGGCTCGGCGAGCAGATTACCGATCGCGGTATCGGGAACGGCATGTCGTTGATCATTTTCGCCGGCATCGTCGTCGGTTTGCCGCGAGCTATCGGGGACATTTACGAGAAGATCAGCACCAACGAATGGTCGGTCCTCACGTTACTGGTTCTGGTCGCTGTAATGATTGCTGTTGTTGCTTTCATTGTTCTCGTGGAGCGTGGGCAACGGCGAATACCCGTCCAATACGCGAAACGCGTAGTCGGACGCCGCGTGCTGGGCGGACAATCGACGCATCTTCCGCTTCGTGTAAACACGGGCGGTGTGATCCCGGTCATCTTTGCATCCTCGATTTTGACGTTCCCGCAGACGCTAGGCCTCGCGGTACGGGACAACACTACGGGTTTTGGCCGCGTTCTTGCCGGCATCACCGACGCACTTCGCTTTGGTGAGCCGCTCTACAACGTTCTGTACGTCCTCGGCATCATCTTCTTCGCCTACTTTTATACGTCGATCGTCTTCAATCCGAATGAAGTGGCGGATAACATGAGAAAGTACGGCGGGTTTATTCCCGGTATCCGGCCGGGTAAGCGAACCGCCGAACACGTCAACTCGATTTTGACCAGAATCACTCTTGTCGGCGGTCTTTACCTCGCGCTCATCGCGATCATTCCAGAGTTCATGATCACGGGCTTCCACGTCCAGAACATCCCATTCGTCGGACCCAGGCTGGACGCGGTTTTGCCGCAATGGATCACGCAGGGGCTTCGAGTCAACTTCTATTTCGGTGGTACGTCTTTGTTGATTGTCGTCGGTGTGGCAATGGATACTATCCAGATGATCGAGTCGCAGCTGATCATGCGTCACTATGACGGTTTCTTGAAGAAGGGCCGAATTCGCGGGAGAAGAGGCTAAATGGACCGGAAAATTGTGATCCTGTTGGGACATCCGGGAGCCGGCAAGGGTACACAAGCGCGCGCCATCATGCACCGGCTCGACATTCCGCAGATTTCCACAGGTGACATGCTGCGCGAGGCAGTCGCCAAGAACACGTCATTTGGACGTGAAGCTAAGGCAAAGATGGACGCCGGCGAACTGGTCACAGATTCAATTGTCAATGGAATCGTGGCGGAACGAGTCGTGCACGACGACTGCGAAAAAGGATTCATCCTCGATGGCTATCCTCGTACCGTGCAGCAGGCTGCAACATTTAATAAAACGTTGAATAAAGATGACAAGCTGTTCGTCATTGAGATCGGGGCGAATTCCGATTCATTGACCAATCGATTGACCGGACGATGGATCTGTCCAGGTTGCGGCGAAATCTACAACACGTTCAGCCGCGCGCCCAGGGTGGAAGGTGTCTGTGATGTTTGCGGTTGGAGCCTTTTTCATCGATCGGACGACCGTGAAGATCTGGTACGAGAACGATTCCGGACATATAAAAAAGAAACATCCCCATTGGTGCAGTATTACCAGCAGCTTGGGGTCTACCACCTGGTGGATGGCATGCGGCCGATTCAAGAAGTGACGAAAGAGATCCTCTCGATCGTCGATGATCTGGCTGAAAAAAAAACTCTGATCCCCGTAGTAGCGGAGGACACTAACCCGTTTGCCTAAAGAAGACGCGATTGAAGTCATTGCTACTGTGATCGAGCCCCTGCCCAACGCTATGTTTCGCGTCGAGCTGGAAAACAAACACCAGGTGCTGGCTCACATTTCGGGAAAGATGAGGAAGAACTTTATACGTATCCTGCCGGGGGATAAGGTAGCGGTCGAGCTTTCACCCTACGATCTGACCCGCGGCCGGATCGTGTACCGATATAAGTAATTCGGGGTCAGACACCTAAATCACCTAAATTTGAAAAGCAATTTAGGTGATTTAGGTGTCAGACCCCTCTCGAGGTCTGAATGAAAGTCCGAGCATCCGTTAAGAAAATTTGCGACAAGTGCAAGATCGTTCATCGCAAGCGCGTCGTGCGCGTAATTTGCGTGAACACGAAGCACAAACAGAGACAGGGGTAAAGCGATGGCGCGTATTGCTGGCGTAGATCTTCCGCCAAATAAGAGAATCGAGATTGGACTCACGTATATCTACGGTATCGGTCGTCCGCAGGCCAACAAGATCTTGGCATCGACAGGGGTTAATCCGAACACAAAAGTTCGCGAGCTGAACGATGACGAGACAAACAAGATTCGCAAGGTTATCGAAGAGCAGTACCGAGTAGAAGGAGATCTGCGGAAAGAAATATCCTTCAATATCAAGCGGCTTATGGAAATCGGAGCATATCGCGGCCTGCGGCATCGTCGCGGATTGCCTGTCCGGGGCCAACGAACACATACGAACGCCCGTACGCGCAAGGGACCACGGCGCGGTGCGATCGCGGTCCGGAGAAAGGCTACGGCAAAAACGTAACTGTAGCGGCGGTCTATGACCGCCATGGACGCTCACAGAGCGCCCCTACAGTAGGAGAAATTGAATGGCTCAACCCAAAAAGAAGGGTGCAAAAAAGAAAGAAAAGAAGATTGTGCCGACCGGCGTTGCGCACATCCAGGCAAGTTTCAACAACACGACTGTGACGATCGCGGACCTCGAAGGTAACGTCGTCTGCTGGTCGAGTGCCGGCTCGCTCGGCTTCAAAGGTTCGCGAAAAGGCACACCATTCGCCGCACAGCAGGCTGCCCTGACTGCGGCGAACCGCGCGCGCGATGCAGGCATGCGGACGTTGGAAGTCAACGTGAAGGGGCCTGGATCAGGACGGGATTCCGCCATTCGCGCGCTGCAAACGGCAGGGTTGGAAGTGCGCGCGATTCGAGACGTCACGCCCATACCTCACAACGGGTGCCGGCCTCCAAAACGACGAAGAGTTTAGTTTCTAATTTTGAGGAGAACACATTGGCTAGATACATAGGTCCTGTTTGCAGGCTCTGTCGCAGAGAAGGAATGAAATTGTTCCTGAAGGGCGAGCGCTGCTTCAAACCGTCATGCGGGATCGAAAAAAGAAACTTTGCGCCTGGACAACACGGCCGCGATCGTAAAGCAAAAATCGTCGGATATGGCCTGCAATTGCGTGAGAAGCAAAAGGTCAAACGCATCTACGGCGTCCTTGAAAACCAGTTCCGGACGTATTTCGAAAAGGCCGTGCGTCAGAAAGGCGTAACCGGCGAACACCTGCTCGCGCAGCTCGAGCAGCGCCTCGACAATGTTCTTGTGCGGCTCGGCTTTGCAACATCGCACGCTCAAGCGCGGCAGTTCGTCCGCCACGGACATGTTTTGGTGAATGGCAAGAAAGTGAATATTCCTTCATACCAGGTCGCCATTGGCCAGGAAGTCAGCCTGAAAGAAAAGATGAAGAAGAACGTGCAGGTTGCCACCGCGCTGGAGTTGGTTGGTGGCCGCGGGACTCCGCATTGGCTTGAACTGAATACGGAAAATGTGAGCGGTAAAGTCCTGGCTCTGCCGAAACGCGAAGACATCAACCTGCCGATTCAGGAAAGAATGATCGTGGAGTTGTACTCCAAATAACTGTGCGAAGAAAATTCGGGGTCAGACACCTAAATCACCTAAATTGGACTTCAAATTTAGTTGATTAGCTGTCTGACCCCAGGGGGAATTTAATAGATGCTTTGGAAAGGCTTTCAAAAACCGAAAAGACTGATCTCTGTAAGCGAGCCGCCACCGACGGATACGTATGCTCAATTCTCCGCACAACCCTTTGAGCGCGGCTTCGGCACGACGATCGGAAATGCCCTACGGCGTGTTTTGCTTTCGTCCATCGAGGGAGCCGCCATCACAGCCGTGAAGATTGAGGGCGTGCTGCACGAGTTCTCATCGATCCCGGGAGTTGTCGAGGATGCGACCGACATCATCCTCAACCTGAAACAGATTCCACTCAAGCTTCACGGTGAAGAACGGAAGACCATCTATCTCAAAGCGCTTCAGCCGGGCGAGTACAGGTCAGGCAACATTGAGCACGATCCCGATGTAGAGATTCTCGACAAGAACATCTACATCGGCACGGTCAGCGAAGGCGGGTCCTTGCAGATCGAGATGCGTGTCCAGAACGGGCGCGGGTATGTCTCGGCTGACCGGAATTTCGATGAAGACCTGGGCATTGGGTACATCCCGGTGGATTCGGTTCACTCACCCGTGCGGAAAGTGAATTACTACGTCGAAGCGGCACGCCTTGGGCAGGTCACGGATTATGACAAGCTGACGATCGAGATCTGGACGAATGGCTCGATAGGCCCGCAGGATGCTCTCGGCCTGGCGGCGAAACTGATCAAAGATCACATGCAGATCTTCATTCAATTCGAAGAAAAAGAGGAACCTGTCGAAGAGCCTACTGAAGTCCGTCACGATGCGCTGGCCGAACACTTGAACAAATCTGTGGACGAGCTGGAGCTTTCCGTTCGCTCCTACAACTGCCTGAAGAATGCGAACATTCGTACCATCGGCGAGCTCGTTACGAAGACTGAAGCGGAAATGCTCAAGACGAAGAACTTCGGCAGAAAGTCTCTCAATGAGATCAAAGAAATTCTTGCCGGAATGGGTCTCTCACTTGGTATGAAAGTGGACGACCATGGACGGCCCGTCATGCCGGCGCAAACGGAACAGACCGTATGAGACATCGTAACGCACATCGCAAACTCAGCCGCAACACTTCGCATCGGCGTGCGTTGCTGCGTAACCTCGTTACCGATCTGCTTGATCATGGGCGGTTGATGACGACGTTGCCGAAGGCAAAGGAAGTCCGGCCGCTTGCGGAGAAGATGATCACTCTGGGCAAACGCGACAATCTCCATTCGAGGCGTCAACTGCAGGCGTATCTGTTGCGGGAGCCGGTCGCGAAGAAAGTGTTTGATACCATCGCCCCTCGTTTTGCAGACAGGAATGGTGGTTACAGCCGGATTATCAAGCTCGGTAATCGCAAAGGTGACGGCGCTGATCTTGCGATTATCGAATTACTCGGAAGCGAACTTGAAGTGAAGAAAGCTGAACGGGCCAAGAAAGCCGCCGATAAAAGCAAAGGGAAGCAACCCGAGAAGAGCGAAAAAGAGGAAGAGTAACCACAGAGACACAGAGACACAAAGAAAGCCGGCATCAATTGGCTTAAAATTGATGCCGGCTTTCTTTGTGTCTCTGTGCCTCTGTGGTTAGACTAAAAAATCGTGCGTCGAGAAAAGAAAGATTTCCAGGTCGACCTGACCTTTACAGGCCGCGACTTCAGCTATTGGCGTCCGATCGGGATCGGTGTCGCAATCGCCTGCATCATCTTCATCATCGCGACGATGACGACAAATGTGGCAGCCAAGCTCCTGCCCATGAGCGACGAATATCTGCAAGTCATGATCCCGGTAGCTCCGGACGGAGGGGAACCGCTCGGCCTTACCTCACTTAGGCATGATATTAACGAGAAGACAATCTCGGTTACCGGATCGGTGATAAATCGCAGCAACGAAACGATGGACGGTATCATCGCCGTCGTTGAAATGCAGGACACGACCGGCCGTTTCCCGCAAACTCAAGCGATCCCGCTCATGCCGCAGACCTTGCCGCCTCAAGCCACAGGAACCTTCATGGCTATGGCTACGCTGCAAGAAAATCCAGGCGGCTATATCGTGAAGTTTCGGTTTGCTGACGGCCCATTCATACCGCACAAGGATGAACGCGGACCCGCGATCAGCATTACACCGCAACCAATACCAAAATGAGCCACAGAAGGGCGCAAAAGGCTCATAGAGTCTTATCTGTTTTTTGCGCTTTTTTGTGGCTGACCTTTCCTCGCGTTGAGCCGCTTCGATTTGAAGTGACGACCAGTCTGCCGCCGGCGTCCGGCCGGCTTTTCGTGATCCTTTCCAAGTCGGATCGTCCCGAGCCGCGCACAAGAATTGGTGAAACCGGTTTGAATGCCCCGCCAATCCTTGGTCGAGACATCAAGAATTTCGGCCCCGGTGTTTCTGCAACGATCGACAGGACGGCCGTAACCTTTCCGATCGCAAATCTCGATGCCCTTCCGGCGGGCGATTATTATGTGCAGGCACTATTCGATTCCAATGTCGATCTGAGTTCCGTCAATGCTCCGGGTAACCGATACAGTGATGTTCAACGCGTCCACCTGGACCCTCGATCAGGCGGCACAATCAGGCTTTCTCTGACGAAGACGATTCCCGCGGAACAACTGCCTTCGGACGACCAATACATAAAGTACGTGAGAATCCAATCCGATCTCCTGACGCGGTTTCATAAACGACCGATCTATCTACGCGCCGGCGTGATTCTCCCGAAGGATTACGGCGTTGCCAATCGCCGATGGCCCCTGCGTGTGCATACCGGCGGATATGGCACACGGTATACCGCCGTTCGCGGTTTGATGGCGCCCAATTCGGAGTTCCGGCGGATGTGGCTTGCTGATGACACACCTCGATTCATCTTCCTTCAACTCGACGGCGATGGACCGTATGGTGATTCGTATCAAGTGAATTCGGATAACAGCGGGCCTTATGGTGATGCCATCACGCGCGAACTCATTCCTTACGTTGAAAAGAATTTTCATGCGCTTGGGGAACCATATGCGCGCGTGCTGGATGGCGGATCGACGGGTGGGTGGGTGTCGCTCGCGCTCAAAATCTTCTATCCGGATTTCTTCAATGCCGTCTGGTCATCCTGCCCGGACGGTGTCGACTTTCGCGCTTTTCAGATCATTGACATTTACAACGATCAGAATGCTTACTTCGACAAAAGCGGGGTCGAGCGTCCCAGCAAGCGCGATAACAATGGAAAAGTGGAATTCACCATACGGCATGAGTGCCAAATGGAAAATGTCATGGGCGCGGGCGACAGTTGGACGATGTCGGGTCAACAATGGGGCGCGTGGAATGCTACGTACGGGCCTCGCGGCTCCGACGGACGACCGGTACCGCTCTGGGATGCGAAGACGGGTGTCATTAATAAAGCTGTCGTGGATCACTGGAAGAAGTACGACCTACGGATGATTCTCGAGGAAAACTGGAAAACTCTTGGACCGAAGTTGCGCGGGAAAATTCACATTTCTGTCGGAGAAGCTGACGACTACTACTTGAACAATGCGGTCCACTTGCTCGACGACTTTTTGAAACGAGCCAACCCGTCGGCCGAGGCGCGAATCACGTACGGCCCAGGAAAAGGCCACTGCTGGAGCAGCATTTCAGAAGCCCAGATGATGACTGAGATGGCCGTTGCCGTCGAGCAAGCGAACCCACGCTTGCCTCGCTGGCAAGAGCAGAAAAGTGGAACGGGGGCTCGCCTTCGAGGCGTAAGCGCCGTTAACGAGAACGTCGCGTGGGCGAGCGGCAGTAATGGGACCGTCGTTAGAACGGTCGACGGAGGGGGGCACTGGCAGGTTTCTGTCATTCCAGGAGCGGCGGATTTGGATTTTCGTGACGTGCACGGTGTTGATGCCAAAACGGCGTATGTGCTGAGCGCAGGCGAAGGGGAAAAGTCACGTATCTACAAGACCACTGACGGAGGAACAGCCTGGAGTCTGCAGTTTACCAATCATGAACCGAAAGGATTCTTCGACGCGTTTGCGTTTTGGGATG
>Ga0126379_10001756_pt1 | contig 13432 bp, 27 predicted proteins | sample PanSoiMetPlot_24_FD_92640 | JGI IMG/M metagenome (GOLD analysis project Ga0126379, IMG submission 92640) | Tropical forest soil microbial communities from Panama - MetaG Plot_24 | ecosystem: Environmental > Terrestrial > Soil > Tropical forest > Bulk soil | place: Panama | collected 2016-02-17 | reverse complement strand
CTTCTCCAGTTCCTCGCGCATCTCCTTGCGCCACTTCTCGGTGATGACCGGAGCGATCAGCCACATGAAGGCGATGCCGGTATGCAGGCCGGAACCGAATATCCACACCAGCTGTGCGAAGCCTTCCTGGAACCATCCGATTGCGCCAAACGCGAACCCCATCACCACGCCATAGGCGAGGTTGAAGCCTCGGCTCGTCAGGAACTCAAGGGCGCGGTCTGGTTTCACGACTTCCAACCTTTGCAAGGGTCACCTTCACCTTCTTGGCGCGCTGCGTGTAGATCGCCTTGCGCACGCCCTTGGAGCCAGCACCCGGCCACCGCTTGCTCTTGTTGAGCAGCACCAGTCTCTCGGTCATCGCTTCACCACTGTTCCATCCATCTTGCGTCGGCGCGTCTTGTCGAAGCCGCGTGAGCGGAGCTTGCGAGATGTGCGGGCCGGGCGACGCGGTGCCTGCAAGGACGCCATAGGCAGACACTCCAAAGCCTCGCCCGGCCCTATCCGCAGCTTCGGCGTTCTCACTGCGGAATGCTTGATGCGGATACGCCGCCCTTTCGCGATTACCGTGGCATCCTGGCGCGTCTTCTCCCGATGGGCCTTGATCAGTAGCGGTGTCAAGTTCCAGAATGCATCGCGGTCTACGTGTCTTGATTCGTACAGCATGTTGTGATCCCACTGGAACAGTGAGAGCAGCTGATCCTCGGTCATCAACTTGGCATCGTTGTAGAGGTGGGGATAAGCGTGCAGCAGGGCTGCTGCGAGCTTCGTCTTCAATGTGATGTGCTTGCGTCCGGCCACACCCTGATATACATTGGTAGCCATGAAAGTCAATGACGACGCCCCGACTATCCAGGTGTCTTTCCGGCTGAATGCGGAACTCGTTGCACGCATGCGCGAGGTCGCGAACGCTAAGGATTGGCCGCCGCCGCCGTCGCAGACCGAGATCGTCTCGCGCGGTATCGAGATGGTGCTGGCCAAGCTCAAGCCCAAGCGGGGCAAGGCGCGTGCTGCAGCATGATGATCCACATCGTGATGCTCGACGGCGTGCCGGTCGAGGCCTGGACCGACAAGCTCTGGGCCATGCGCCGGTCGCGCGAGCTTGGTGGCCCGGGTGAGGGCCACGCCATCGGCTTCGTGACTCTGGAGCTGCGCAGTGACAACACCCCCGAGAGCGCTGCCGACAACGCTACAGCGGACGCGGACAGGGAATCCAGGTCGCGCCGCTCTAAGTGAGAGGGGTTCGGATTGTTACGAGACCCCTCCCGAGGCGACCTGGGCCCTCCTGAAGGCCGAGCGATTACCGGAACACATCTGGGAGCCCGCTGCGGGCCGGGGGGCCATCGTGGATGTGCTCCGCGAAGCCGGCCACACTGTCTACGCTACCGATCTCATCGATTACGGTATCCCCAACCAGCAGAGCGCCGTGGACTTCCTCATGGAGTACCGCGCGCCGATGTTCTGTGACTGCATTGTGACGAACCCACCGTTCAAGCTGGTCGACCCGTTCGTGCGCACGGCCATCGAGCTGGTGCCCAAGGTCTGCATGCTCCTCCGGTTGGCCTACCTGGAGAGCGTTGGCCGCGACGACGTCCTGGATAAGCTCTCCAGGGTCCACGTCTTCAAGAACCGGCTCCCCAGGATGCACAGGGACGGTTGGGACGGTCCCACGGCCACCAGCACGATGTGCTTTGCGTGGTTCGTCTGGGAGCGCGAGCACGATGGGCCGGTCGCGCTGCATCGCATCACCTGGGAGAAGCTCGATGCTGATAATGGACTGGTATCGGGAGCAGAAGCCGGGGATGGACGATCACGCCCGGCAGCGCATGGACGCCGGCTACGGCGGCGCGGGGCGATACTGGGGCCCGCATAGGGAACAGGCCGGCGTGGAGGGACAGGGCTCGCTGGCCGTTCGCACTGGCAGCGAGATTCAGTACATCGATCCCCAGGAGAAACGCGGCGACGGTGGCGTGGACCTCTGGCCGTTGATGAATACCGGAAGCGAGTGTCAGTTCTTTAGGGCCGATGCCAAGGGCGTGTGGAAGAAGCCGGTCTATCTGCTGATCCCGACCAGGGACCTCGTCATCAAGGAGGAGCGGCGGATTGATCCCATCAACGGCAAGCTGCAGCCCGGCGCCGTCAGGCCGGACACCATCTACATCCAGTTCTATCGCCATCCAGGCCAGGATGAGAACGAGAACAATATCGAGCTTGGTCCCTGGCCCTGCAACGGCTTCGCCTGGGGTCACGAGGTGATGAAGTATCCGGCGGAGTGGTACGACGGCAACAGTGGCTATGTACACGTAGTGCCGTCATGGGGTGAGAGGAGCGTCCTGCACCCCTGGGAAGAGTTTATGGCGATGTACTGCAACCGGTGGCGCATTCAGAACTTCCGGGAGCGGATCGCGATCTATTGCGAGGATGTGACACCACGAGGAGGAGGAATCGATGTCAGGCAACGAATGGCAGCAGTACCGCAAAGTGGCGATCACCGAGATGCGCCCTTACCTGGAGGGTGAAGACCTGTCCAAGATCAGCGTGCGACCGGATTACACGCCCAAGCCGGGCGACCTCGTCGCGCGCGATCCGGCCAAGCCGGAAGATCAGTGGCTGGTTTCCCAGGAGTATGCAGAGGAGAACTACCAACATGCCTAGCGAACTGTTCGACTCCGACAAGCTGATTGCATGGCTGCGCACGCAGCCGCCCGACGAGGAGTATGTCTGGCAGGACCCAGTTTACTGCCTCATGGGGCGCTATCTCGCTTCCGAGGGCTCGCATTGGGGCGAGTTCTCCTACAGCGCGGCGATGCCCCACTATCACGAGATCGCCGAGACCAAGCCCTGGACATTCGGCGCTGCGCTCCAGCGGGCCGAGGCGCTCAAGGCGCTGCCGCAGCCTCCGCTGCAGATCGAGGACCGCCATGCGGAAAGACTTCACGATCCACAAGGACACGAGGGTTGAGCCGACCAGCTGCACTGCTTGTGGACTGGTGCACAACGCTGCCACTCACCTTGCAGAGGGCAAGGAGGAGCCGGCGGAGGTGAAGCCCTTCCCTGGGGCGATTACGGTGTGCATCGGCTGCGGGCACATCATGGCGTTCGATGAGCGGCTGCAGCTGCGTGAACTGACCATGGAAGAGACCGTGGGGGTTGCCGGCCACCCGGCCATCCTGGCGATCCAGCGTGCACGAGGTGCGTATCATCATGAAAGGCAAAGAGCTAAGGCCGTACCAGGAGGAAGCCCTCCAGGCGATCCGGGACACGGTGCGCCAGAAGGTCTACCGCCTCGTGTGTCAGGCGCCAACGGGCAGCGGCAAGACGGTTCTGGCGGCGACCATCGTTGAGGGCGCGCTACGCAAGGGCAACCGGCTCTGCTTCGTCGTGCCGAAGATCGACTTGGTCGACCAGACCGTCGAGATGTTCTGGGCCCAGGGCATCAAGGACGTCGGCGTCATCCAGGCCGACCATCAGCTGACCAACTGGGCCCAGCCCGTGCAGGTGGCGTCGATACAGACCATCAGATCACGCGGCGTCTACCCGGAAGCGCAGGTGGTGGTGATCGATGAGGTGCACGAGCTGCACAAGTCACACGTCAAGTGGCTGGAGCACCCTGACTGGCAGAGCACGCCCTTCATCGGGCTCAGTGCGACCCCCTGGACGCGGGGCTTGGGCAAGTACTTTGCGACCCTGCTTGTCATGTCCACGACACGCGAACTCATCGAGCAGGGTTACCTGTCTAAGTTCCGCGTCTTCGCCGCTGACAGCCCTGATCTGAGCAATGTCCCCACCATGGGCAAGACCGGCGACTATAAGGAGGCGCCGCTCTCCACCGTCATGAGCCAGCAGCAACTCATGGCGAACATCATCGAGACCTGGAAGCTGCGCCACGGCAAGGACAAGACGCTGGTGTTCGCGGTCGACCGCGCCCACGCCCAGGCGCTGCAGGAACGCTTCAAGGACGCCGGCATCAGTGCCGCCTACCAGGACGCCAACACGACGGGCGCAGACCGCGCCGCCATCAAGCGAGGGTTTCACAATGGAGAGTACGCTGTGGTTTGCTCTGTCGGAACGCTCACGACGGGAGTCGACTGGGACGTGCGATGCCTCGTCTTGGCCCGCCCAACCCGCAGCGAGATGCTCTTTGTGCAGATCATTGGGCGAGCGCTACGACGCGCTGAGGGCAAGGATTACGCGCTTATTCTCGACCACACCTCGACGCACGAGCGGCTCGGGCTCGTAACCGACATTCACCACGAGCAGCTGAGCAAGGGCAAGCTCGATGAGAACAAGGCCGTCAAGCGCGGGCCGCCCCTCCCCAAGCCCTGCCCGAAGTGTTCGTGCCTGATGGCGGTCGGCCAGAAAGTCTGCCTCGAGTGTGGCTTCGAGCGAAAGGTGGTCTCCCAGGTCACTGAGCGTGATGGTCAGCTGGTGGAGTTCGACGGCTCGTTCCGCAAGAAGGGCAAGACCGACCCGTTCCTGCTGCCGTACACCTACCAGGAGAAGCGCAGGTTCTATGCCCAGCTGCGCGGCCACGAGATCATGAAGGGCTACAAGACCGGCTGGGCGTTCGTGAACTTCATGGAGAAGTTCAAGGGCGAGAAGCCGCCGTTCCCCTGGAACAAGGATGCCCCCATGAACCCAGGCCCAGAGGTGGTGAACTATGTTAGGTCCCGACTCATCGCTTGGGCCCAGAGCCGATCGCGTTCGGCTTGAGGCGCTCGCCTACGGGCTGGCGTTGCATGGGCCGACCTTCGCCACCGTCGATCTCGTGCGAGCCCTTGGGCGGTCCCCGCTGTGGCTGGAGGCGCGGTCGCTGTTACGGGAACACGGCTTTCGGGAGTATGAGATCAACTATCTGATGCGGCTCCATCCTCAAGGCTGCGCCTGCTGGAGGTGCGTCAAGCGATTACGGGCATGGGCCCTGGCTCACCGTAAGAAGCTTTCGTCCAGAATATAATCTTTGCTTTACGTGTCACGCTCGTGCAGGCTCCTGCTCCTATCAGCCCTTTGCGATCAACTCATGAGGTTATGATGAAGAAGCTTCTTCTAGCCGCGAGCATGTTACTGGCGCTCGCATTGCCTGCCGCAGCGGAGATCATCGATGATCCGCTGCACTTCACCTGTGCAGTTGGATGTACCTCCAACGGCACGACCATTGACATTGGTAATCCGCCTTTGAACTTCGGTGTGCAGGCGGCGCCTGCGCAGCCTATTCCAGGCGCGTTGACGATGGACTTCCTGGTGCCGACTGCTGGCGGGACTATCCCCACCATCTCGGTCACCGGGGTCGCCAATGGTGCGAACAGCTTCCTCGCGACGCTGTTTAGTGCCACGCCATGGACAAGTGGTGATCTGGCAGACTATCTCGGTATCTCTGCCAGCCCGAATAACCCCCTCTCTGCCTTCCTCGATAGTGGCGGTGGGTTCTTCGTCTATCAGGGCCTTGCTGGGTCCTATGCGCTGCCGCAGCAGGGCACGTCACTGGCGCTCGGCACGACGCCGTTGTGGTCCGTGTTTGGTGGCGTTCCCAACGGCACCGGCATCACAGCGTTCTTCAATGACGGCAGCGGGCCGCTGATCGCGACCGCGAACAGCTCGTCGTTGCATGCGGTGCCCGGTCCCATCGTCGGAGCCGGCCTGCCCGGGCTCCTCGGGGCACTGGGCCTGTGGGGCTTCAACCGCTTCCGGCGCCGCCGGACGGCCTGATGCTCAGACGATTGTGGGAGGGGGCGGCGGACATCGCCGCCCTCGTCCTGTTTCCGTTCCCCAGGCACACCGATGCCACGCTCGTCGTCTATACCGTAATCCTCGCCCTGGGCCTGTGGGCCTGGAGCGGGAACTGGCTCTGGGTTCCAGGGGTGATCCTCTGCATGACGATGGCCTGGATGATCGACAGGTGGATGCTGTGAGAGATTGGGAGCGCTACGCCCACGCCCTGGACATGCGCCTGGAGGGGGCGACCCTCAAAGCCATCGGGCGCGACCTCGGTGTGAGCCGAGAGCGCGCCCGACAGATCATAGAGTTGGCCAAGGCGCAGCTGGCCTATCGCGTGTTCAAGGGCGTCAGCCGCCCCTTGCCGCGCCCTTCCTGGGAGCGCTCCGCAGGAACGCCTCAGCCTCCCGCCCCGTGAGCGGCGCCTTGCGCTTGGCGCCGGTCAGCTCGGCTTGTTTGTGTTCGTCGCGCACCTTACGCTTCTCGGTCGCGACGATCTTCTTCTGTTCCTCGGTGGGAATCTTGTTGTGCTTGTTGGCGACAGCGTAAGCGGCGGCGGCGATCTCCGGGGCGAGCGTCTCCTGAGCCCGCCGCAGGAACTCAGGAATACCCTCATCCAGATCACCAGCCCCTGGTACTGCGCCGGCATTGCCCTGGAGGGCGACCGGGTCATCGCCTTTGCTCCGATCCTCCGCTACATGCGCTACTGGGACCGGAGGCGTATCCTTAGCTTCTGCAAGACCAGACACTGGATAGCGACAGAGCTTTAGCCGCCTCTCATCCAATCGCCTGTGCGTCTTGTGAAGCGCTGGCAGCTGGTTCTCGCACTTCACCAGGGTCTTGATCGCGGCCTCGCGCAGAGCTTCGAGGCGCTTGATCTGGTTGCGCAGGAGACGGCAGTCTCTTTGGAGCTTTGTTTCTTTCATGGTGTTGCCTTTCATATTACATGTCGATACCTATATATAGGTACTGTGCAACACTATGTCAAGGTGGCACCGATTACCTAAGTGGCATCTGACAGTGGGTGAGCAGCGAGATCGCGCCAATGCAGATCGCCACGGCCAGGACGAGGATCACGACCTCGCGGATGGTGTAGTGCTTCATCGCACTCTCTCCGATGCCGGCACCCAGAGCGTCAGCGGCGAAGGCGCTGGCCGCTCGTCGGGATGATCTCCTGGCCATCCGTTGCAGTGGCCGATCTCATGGCGCAAGAGTAAGCCCGTGTTCCAGCCGCGCTCGCGCATCACCTCATCCTCGACCAGATAGATGATGCAGCTCTTGGCGTTGTGACGAGCACACGCCAGCATCTTCGGGTTATAGACATTGCAGGCTACGCGCAGCGCCTCGAATGTCGGCACGATCCTGATGGTGAGGTCGCCGTTGTAGGGCCTGTCATACTCAGGCGGCGGCAGGATCGGATACCGCGTCTGCGGTGGGGGTGGCGCTGGCGCGAGGAGCCCGAAGTCGTTCGGCCTGTTGCGCAGGCTGTCCCCCTTTATGGGTGGCCCTGGCGGGATCGGGACAGCGATAACATTCCTCTGGGAGTAGACCGGCGAGCTGATGCTGACGACGACCGCAGTGATCGTCCCCAGCACCAGCGCGGCCCAGGTAAGCTGCCTGTCAGTGAACATGTAGGTCCTTTCATGGGTTAGGGTAATCCCCGTCAGCCCAGCTGGCTCACGAGGGCTTCGAACTTCTTCTCGCTGTTGGTGAGCCGCAGCGTCACCAGGAGCCGCAGCAGGCGTGCCGCCGGCTCCGGGATCGTAGCGCCCTCCTGGTAGCGGTAGGGCGTGCGGCGTCCGAGACCCAGGACCTCGGCCATACGCTTGTGCGTCCAGCCCAGGGTCTCGCGTGCGTGTCGGTATTCGCTCCTAGTCATCGTCCTCTCTCTTTCAGGAATGCGATCGTGGAAGCGATCTCCGCCGCCCAGGCCTCCAGGTCGGCGATGGTGTGCGCGACGTTGGCGTGCTGGCGCAGCGCCTCGCTGCGGATGTCCGCCAGCGACAGCGGCAGCGGCTGGCGCTCTCGCTGGTAGGGCGTCGGGTTGGCCGGCGGCTCGGGGGCCTTGAAGCCCTCGGGCAGCAGCGGGCCTTGCTCCTGGATGGCGTCCTCCAGGCTGTTAACCGCCTTCGAGCGTCGCTTGTCCTTCTTCGCCATGGTCTTGCTCCTTTCGTAGTTGGGTTGAGACATAGTCGTGGTGATCGAACGGGATTACCGGAACGCGCTTGGCGAGCCCCTCCAGGTCGGCCTCGTTGCTCTGGATGTACTTGGCGACGAGGTGCCCGATCTGGGCGCCCTGCTCGCGTTGGCGCAGCTGGTAGGGCTTGTCCACGCCGTGGGTCGGCAGCACCGTGAGGACGTCGAAGAAAGAGTATTCCTGGTCGACATGCCGCAGCACGCCCACGGCCATCAGCTCGGTGTTGGCGAGGCAGATCGAGGTGTTACGATGCTTCTCGCTCTCGCGCATGATCATGCCGGCGAAGCCGCACATGGCGACCATGCCGCCGGCCTCGAAGATGTCCATCTTGCTGCGCTCGGCGATGCCGCCCAGGGCGTGCCAACCGAAGAACGCCAGCCGGGTGCGCTGGGCGCTGAGCCTGCCGCTCCTCTGTAGCCGCATGACATAGGCGCGCACCAGCACGCCGGCCTCGCGGCCTGGGACCAGCGGGTGCTTGTCGACCTCCCAGACCAGTAGCTCGACGATGGCGGAGCGCGAGCGCTTGAAGTGCCCGTTGACGAAGCAGCAGCGCGCGGCCTGGGCAGCCTTGAGGCGCTGCACGCCGGCCATGAACTGCTCGGCGGCTTGCCTGGGGCCGCCTGTGATGCCCTTCAGGAACGTCTCGATGGCCTGGGTCCAGATTCTGCACCCAGGGGCAAGCATGCCGGCGCCCTCGATCTGACGCTCGGCCAGATCGCGAGTCAGCTGTGCGGTGAAGATGCGCCCTGCGGTGGTCTTCACGACTCTGCCTCCTCGTGCTTCACCCGGTAATCGTGGGTGACGTAACCGAGAGAGGCGTCGCCGCGCTCGTGCTTGTGGATGTATATCTGCCGGCCTCGGCATAGCTCGCAGACGATGTGATCGACGTTGTCATCGGCGCTCACCCAGAGGTGTGGGTTGCAGCGGCGGCTGGGCGGGTTGAAGCGGTCGTTGCGCCAGTGCCCGCGCACCTCGTGGCGCTTGCGGTGCGCCTGGGCGATGGCCTGCCGCGCCAGGACGCGGGTGTCCTTGCGCTCAGGGACATTGAGCGTGATGGTCTGGTGGTCGAGGAACTTCCTGATGCGCCCTCGCGCCAGGAAGCCCTTGGTCTGCCGCACCTGACCATACGTCAAAGGCAGGTGATCGATGGTGGCCAAGAACGCCCAGACGCGGCGCACGCAGCCCATCCACTCATTCAGTAGCGCTGTGTAAGCGTCGAACAGCTTGGGATTCGAGCTGGGGCCCTCGATTAACCGCGATTGCACGATGCCAACATTGTCCCGCTGATAGCCTGTGAGACCAACAGCGTGGAGGCACATCATCTTCCTGAGATCGGCATTCTCCTCCTTCTCGATGCCATCGACCCGCCAGGGCAACGGACTATCATCGCAACACCACGCAAAGGTGAACGGGAACGTCCAGAGCGTGTAGCCCTTGTCGTCCGGCTCATCGGCCTCAGTGAAGATGTGCAGGATGATCGCGGTGTCGATCTGGGGGTGCTGCTGCAGCAGCCAGCCCTCGCGCGTCGGAAGCTCATGCGGAGGGGCCGGGTTATCGATGGCGCGTATCTCGCTCGCCCGCTGTTGGTAAGCTCGCAGCGAATACTCCACCCAGACCGTGGGATACGGTAATCGTGCAGACACCCGCAGGCTGTCGGCGATGCGGAACGTGAGCTTGGTGCCGGCATACTTGATGAACGCCTCGTTCGCCAACTCAGCCATGAAGCCCGCCGTGCGGTCGTCGTTGACGATGAAGCGATGGGCGTGCGCCGCCTCCAGGGCGTGGCGCATCTCGATGTTGCTCTGCCAGCCCTGCACGGTGTCCTTGTTGAAGGTCAGCCGGTAGAGCGTGTCGATGAGCGTGGGTGCCGTCTTGAGCGGCCTCATCGCAGCATCCCTGAGAAGCGGCCGGTCTGGGCGTCGTGGTCGTGCATGTCCAGGGGCGAGAGCTTGGCCGGCCCATGCTCGGGGCGCAGGATGTAGAAGTTGCCGCTGATGCGATTACCGTAACGATCCTCGGCCGTGATCAGCAGCGCCTCGCGCCGGTCAGGATGCTCGCTCGGGCGCGGGCCGCTGTTCACCTCGTCAAAGCTCTTCACCTGGGCCATCCAGACCTCGCTGATGAAGGCGTAGCGCTTGACCTGATGGTCGGCGAAGACGAGCCGCAGCGTCTTCTCGGCGAGGTGCTTCTCCTCGTCGTTCGACCAGGGTGTGGCGATCAGCAGATGCGGTCCTTCTTTGGGCTCGGCGTGCCACATCGGCACGACCTCGCCGGACTCGTTGAATATCCGCATGGCGTTCTCGGCGGCGTTGGCAAAGAACTCCTGAAGCTCGGTGAGGTGGGTCATGCGCGCTCTCCCTTCGGTGAGTGCGACCTCACGGGGAAGTCCCGGTTGGGCAGGCACTTCCAGGTGTCTTTGGGCTTGTCAGGGTTGGTGACCCAGCGGAACCATTCGGTACCCACGCGATCCTTGCCACCCTTCACGAGGTGGATGGTCGCACCACAAAGGGCGCACGTCCTGTCGGTCAGCTTCTCGCGCTCGGGCATGGTCGTGTCCTTTCAATAGGTATGTGTCATCGATGCATCTAGCTTTCAAGTCCCCCACCCTGTCCGGGAACAGGGTGGGGGTATCCGCCAGGGGCGGTCGGGGGACTGCTATTCCCCGGCGGAACGGAGGCGGGCGATGCGGGCCGGCAGCACGACCTGAGCCTCGCAGTCGTAGCAGCACCGGCCCTCCTTCACCGGCTCGGCGTTGTTGCCCTGGGCCCAGCCGTGCCTGATGGGGATGGGCTGCTCGCAGATGCAACAGATGAGCGGCTCGGGCTTGGGCTCCTCGACCGCGCGCAGCTTGCGGTCCACGTAGGAGTAGTTCACCGGCTCGTCGCTCTCGACGACGCGGGTCTCGCGCACGCTCGTCCAGCGCATGGAGAGATCGAACACATTCTCCTCCGCTTCCTTGCGGGTGGCGAAGCGCAGCTGGTTGCCGCACCACTTGCCAGAGTTGTCGGCGATCACTTCGGGGGCGTAGCTCTTGGGCATGTCAGTCCTTCCTTTCATGGTCTGGGTTGGGGTCCCTGGCTTGCTCGTCAAACACTTGCGCCGCCGCCTGCAGGAACTTCTCTCGCTGGTCGGTGCCGTATCCCTGCACGACGATCATGGCGGCGGCCTTCAGGAACAGCGCGACGAGGCAGGCAAAGGTGTCACGCTGCCGGCCGGCGATCTCGAAGGCCTGGGAGGTGTCTTTGATCAGGTGATAGAGCTTGCCCTCGGCATAGCCCTGAAGGTCCTCCTGGAGTTGCGAGAGCGCCATCAGTTGTCCCTCCTCGGCATGCCGTGACGGGCGAACAGTTCGTCGGCGATGGCCTGGGCGGGATGCTTCTCGTACACCTCGACCAGCTTGCGGACGGCATCGCGCTCCCCGTAATCGGTCGCGCTGTTGGGGTTGCGCTGCCACGCACGATGCGCTCGCACCAGCGCCTGGACGGCATCGATCAGTTCTTCGACGGGGGTCTGTGCCATGTCACTTCCCCTCCGCCGCGCGGGCGATCTCGGCGTCCACCTCGCTGAGCATCTTCTCGGCAAGCTCGCGCTTGTCGCGTTCGAACTCGTTGAGATCACCGGATGCGGCCTCGTACCCGCTGTTGCACAGATACTGCGTCAGCGCCTCGCTCAGCATGTGGCGCCGGACGCTGGCGCTGTACTTGGTAAGTTCGAACTGAGCATCGCGGGCGATCTTCTCTTTGGCCTCGCGCTCGATGCGCTTCTCCAAGGTCACGATTGAGCCCTCCACCTCGGCCCGGCGCATCTTGAAGCCTGGGGTCTTCTTGCGACCCCAGTTCACGCCAGCACCAAGCATGCCGTCGGGCAGCTGATTGAACCAACCGTTGCCGGTGTAGGTGTAGGTGGTGCGGTCGTGCTTGACCTGACGCCACAGCTTGGTCGCCAGTTGGGCGATGTCTTCGTCGGTGTAACCACGGAACCTGTCGGTCATGGCCATGTCCTTTCATCGGGTTGGAGTTGTGAGGCAGCGACGATCTTCATCTCGGCCACCTTGTTGTCCTCATCCAAACACCAGTGGCAGGCGATGCGCGGGTTGGGGATGATGGGCGCGACCACGTCAGCGGTCTTGTCGCAGCGTGGGCACCACGCATGGATGCGATAGAGCACGGTCATGGCCGCACCTCTCCCAGGTCGAGCGCAGCGAAGCGGGCGCTCGCCAGCATGGTGACGATGTCAGGGGCGAGCCCTGGGCGCGCCTCCAGGCGGCTCAAGCGGCCCAGGATGTCATGCAGGTGCGGGCAGGTGCGCTGACGCCGCCACGCCCAGCAGGAACAACCCCAGGAGGCATCCCCGCGCCGCTGCGCCACCGTGTAATACTTGCCGGGCGTGGAGATGGATTCGACCGTGAAGCGGTTCACCCACTGGGCGTTGTCCGGCATCAAGGACGAGCCAATCTGCGCGGCGATCTCGGCGACCTGGGTGCGCTGAGTCATCGCCGCACCCCCTTGTTCTGGGTCCTGGTGGCGATGCGGCGCAGCCCCTGCACGAGGCCGGCGAGATAGCTGAACTGGGCGTCGTGATCGTCGGGATAGGTGTCCATGGCATGCTGGACGGCCACGGCGAACACCTCGTTCGCCTTGTGGATGCCGTTGGCGTGGGCGACGAACATGCGGCGCTCGCGGTCAGTGTCCTGGGTGCGCTGGGTCATCAGTGCCCCCCGTGCCAAGTCTTGCCACCGTCGTGGGAGTGGACCGCAGTGCGCGTATCTACGCCACGCCCCGCCAGCGCCTGCGCCTGCGCCAGCAGTGCTGCGAACATCGGGCTGCCGGTGTTCTTGAGGATGCGGAGGGCGCAGGCATCCGAGACTCCGTCCTTGCTGGTCGCGTCCCAGCCGGCGAAGGCGGGGGCCCCGGTGACGGGATCGATCACGAGGCGGATGCGCTTGTCCTTGAGCCCCTGGGCGAGGCGGATGACCGCCTCGCGCACTTCCTTGGCGCGCTCTTGGATGCTCTGGCGCGGCTTGAGCGTCTGTTCACAGGCCACGGCTCAGCCCTCCCTCTTGGCAAGCTCGTCCCAGGCGGGGCCGAAGACGCGGTTGGCGTTCTCGGTCGGCCAATCAACCTCGCCCAGGTCGACACCGCGACCCTCGCCTTCGGCTGTCTCGACCGGGGCGGCGACCTCGATGTCCAGGAAGCTCACGCGAGCCTCCTCCAGGCGCTCGATGGCGACGTTGTCGACCTCGACGGCTGCGCCCTCGCCGGCCTTGACGATGCTGCGCGCCGTCGCGCGGGCGACCTCGATGGCTTTCTTGACGCGGTCGCTGGCGTTGGGCTCAAGCATCTTGCCCAGGGTGCGCGCCTCGTTGGCAGCCTTGCGGATGGCAGTGGGGTCGAGCGCCTTGACGCCGTCGGACATGGCCGAGACCAAGTCGCGGACCTGTTCGTTGATGGCGCGGACGGCCTCGACGTCGTCGTTGGAGACGCGGCCAATCATCACGGTCACGCCCACGTAGGTCCAGGTCGCGGT
>Ga0126379_10001755_pt1 | contig 13432 bp, 12 predicted proteins | sample PanSoiMetPlot_24_FD_92640 | JGI IMG/M metagenome (GOLD analysis project Ga0126379, IMG submission 92640) | Tropical forest soil microbial communities from Panama - MetaG Plot_24 | ecosystem: Environmental > Terrestrial > Soil > Tropical forest > Bulk soil | place: Panama | collected 2016-02-17 | reverse complement strand
TCGGGTGTTCCTGCTTCGACGTTGCGCTTCTATGAGGAGAAGGGGCTGATTGCTTCGATTGGTAGGCGGGGGCTGCATCGTGTGTTCGACCCCAGCGTGCTCGAGCGATTGGGGCTGATTGCGCTGGGCCGTACTGCAGGTTTTTCGCTCGACGAGATCGCGTACATGTTCGCACCAGACGGCCGGCCCCGCATCGACCGGCGGATGCTCATCGCCAAAGCAGAGGAGCTAGACAGGACAATCCGCAAATTAACCGAGATGCGAGACAGCCTCCGGCACGCGGCTGCCTGCCGAGCACCGAGCCACTTGGAATGTCCTAAGTTCCGACGCCTTTTGCGAGCTGCCGCGTCTGGTGCCGTCGGACCGCGGAGGAAAAAGAGTTTTCAGGATCCTTCCTTAGGCCTATCGAATCGATGAATTAACCACCCTGGTTGCTCTCCAATTGCGGTTGCCACAAATCGGCAAACTAAGGATCGTCTGTTACAGATGATGCCTCCTCGGAGTGCTTCCGGAATGGGCTTCGTGCGTTGCCTGCAGTTGCCACAAATCCTTTCCGTTCGCTTGGTTGCCACAGTAGAATTTCCCCGAATAAATTTCAAAAAAGGAAGCGCATGGATCGTCGTACTTTTCTGAGTACCGCTACTTATGCTGCAATTGCCAGTGGACTCCATCCACTTCCGTCCCTCGCCGATCCCGAAAAGCCTAAGGTGAAACCGATGGCGCTGGGGCTGCTCATCAGCCCGTATGGCACGCCTGAAGCTACGATCAAGCGCGTTCGAGACATGGGGTTCTCGAACTGCTTCCTGTCGCTCGACGGTTACATCGCGAAGTTCACGCTGGATGCCGCGGAACAGATCGGTGGACTGTTGGCGAAGTACGATTTGGTGGCAACGACGGTTGAAGTCGTGGGCCCAGAGCCACTCGAGTGGAACTTTATTCAAGGCCCTTCCACTATCGGCCTGGTGCCGCCGACAACCCGCGCTGCGCGGATCGACGCCCTGAAGCAGGTCTCGGATTTTGCTAAACTGCTCGGCATCAGCCAGGTTCAAACGCACTGCGGTTTCATTCCCGAGAATCCTGCGGACGCGCTTTACTCCGGCTCGGTCGAAGCCATTCGCACCGTTGCGCAGCACTGCCGGGGCAATGGCCAGTATTTCCTGATGGAGACCGGCCAGGAGACCCCAACTACGATGTTGCGCGTAATTCGAGACGTGCACATGCCAAACCTCGGAGTCGGCCTCGACACCGCGAATCTCATCCTCTACGGCAAAGCAAATCCTGTAGACGCAGTCGAAATTCTCGGGCCGCATGTGCGCAGCGTGCACGCGAAAGATGGAAAGTGGCCAACAGATCCGAGCAAACTGGGCGAGGAAGTACCCATTGGACAAGGACTAGTCGATTTCAAGAAGGTATTCACGGAACTTCGTGATTTCGGGTATAGCGGTGCTATCACGATTGAACGGGAGACTTCGGGGCCACAGCAGATTGAAGATGTGAAAAACGAAAAGAAGTACCTGGAGCGGATTCTGGACGAAATGCCGGCCTGATTTCAGAGCTCATCTTCAGAACTCCATCGGAGGCACGGAACAGCACCCGTCTTTACTAAACGCGAGGACACATGAACCGTCGGAAGTTTTTGCAAACAAGTGCGGGAGCACTCTCAGCAATGTTGGTACTCAATTCCCGCACAGTATTTGGCTATGAAGCCAACTCTTCAGTACGGCTTGGACTGCTAGGGTGCGGCAATCGCGGATCGGCGGTCGCCGAGTCGTTTGCGCGGAATACGTCAGCACGAATCGTCGCTCTTGCGGATCTGTTTTCCGACAACCTCGCTGCGGGCCAGGAGCGCTTCAACAAGTTGAACGTAAGCCTTGGACAGTCGCCGATCGACAGCAAGCTCCTCTTTCGTGGTCCCCACTGCTTTGAGCAACTGGCCAACTCGAAGGAAGTTGATCTTATTCAGATTTCGACCCCGCCGTACTTCCACGTTCAACACCTTGAAGCGGCGGTCGCCGCCGGGAAGCACGTTTACTGCGAGAAGCCCGTGGGTGTCGACATTACGCAAGCAAAACGTGCTCTCGAAATCGCCCAACGTGTGAAGCTGAACCAGAGTGTTGATGTCGGCTTCCAATGTCGCAACGCGCCACCCATAGCCGCTCTCGCCATGAGAATCAAGAACGGTGCGCTCGGAAGAATCGCTACCGTCTCTGGCAACTACAACGCCCCTGCGTCTACCGAGAAGAAGCGCGAAGGGGAAGGACAGGATGAATATCGCTTACGCAACTGGCTGTGGGACCGCGTCCTCTCCGGCGACATCCTCGTCGAGCAAAATATCCACATCATCGACTTGTGCAATTGGATGCTCGGTGCGCACCCCGTGAAAGCGGCGACCACTGGTGGCCGTAACGTGCTGACGCATTACGGCGACTGCTGGGATAACTATCAGGTCGACTTTACTTATCCGAACGACGTTCACTTCTCCTTTTTCTCGACGCAGTTTGGCACAGATGGTGTGTTTGACGCAGGGATGAAGTTATTCGGCTCGAATGGATCGGCGACGTGCCCTTACTCTGGACCGATTACGATCACTGGTTCGAACGCGTGGTCGTGGCAAGACTCAAAATCGACAGCTGAAGGTTCCGGCGCCTTCGCCGCCAACGGCGCGTTTCTGGATAATCTCGAGTTTGCGGACCGCGACAAGGAGCGCACATTCATCGACAGTATCGTTTCCGGCCCGGCGCATAACCAGATCGCCGAAGGTGTAGAGACCGCGCTGAGTTGCATCCTTGGCCGCATGGCCGGCTATCAGAAGCACGAAGTGACTTGGGATCAAATGCTCGCTCAAAAGGAGAACTGGCAACTGGGGTTTAGCTTGGAACAGTTTGCTTAGATAGCTGTTCCGTAGTGGCAAGAGCATCATAACCTTGGCCTGCCCTGACTGCCGTCGAGAGACCGTTCTTCTTGTAAACAACTTATTCTTTACCTGCCTTTGTCGCCATACTGCGTGTAAGAGGTGTACTCCTTGTGAGCCGGGGATGTAAGTCGATTGCAAGATTGACCAGACTACTCTGGGGACGAGGCGAATCCGGGGTCACAAACGCTAGTCGATGTCTTACCTACACCGTGAGGCCATGCACTTCGGGTCTTAGATAGTACTTGGCGCGACGAACTGCTTAGGCTAGGCTTAGTGCGAGTTTCATAGACCAGCGAGGATATGCACATGAACCAGGAAGCACCGGTCCAAACAGGTGTGTTCTGTTCCCAATGCGGGCGGGAGTTCTCGCACTCGGACTTGGTGCAGGTTGCTGGAAACTGGGTGTGCGCCGATTGCAAGCCTTCCTATCTCAGCCGTGTCATGGCGAGCGGATTGGCTGGTACGTCCGCGCGGCATTATGGCGGATTCTGGATTCGCCTGGGCGCGCGCATGATTGATGGCCTTATTTTCGCCGTGCCTTTCTTGGTCCTCGCGGCTGTGTTCATTCCTAGTCTGATGCGGGCGGCAAGTCAACCGGGAAAACCTCCGAGCGCCACCGACTCGGTGTTTGCAATGTTCGGCCTTCTTGGTTTTTTTGTCTTTACTTTTCTCCTGAGCGGCTGCTACGAGATTCTGATGCTGAAGTACCGCAGTGCAACTGTCGGAAAGTTAGCGTGCGGTCTGAACGTCATCCGATCCGACGGCCGCAGCCTGAGCTGGGGAGTATGCTTTGGACGCTTTTTCATGTGGAATATCGTCACCAGCGGCATCCCTTACCTGAATATGATCGTGATGCTGGTTAGCTCAATCATGCTGGGGGTTGACGACGAGAAGCGAGCCTTGCATGACCGTGTGTGTGACACGAGAGTGGTCTACAAATAGGGCGGGGCGTGAATCTTAGTATCAACCCCTTCGCTGCGAATGCTGACCTGTCGAGCTCTTTTCCTCGCGATGTCCCTGCCGAGTCGCGTGCTGGAGCCAACGGAGTTCCCTGTCCAAATTGTGGAGGAGAAGTTGTCCCAATTGTAACGGACACAGGATGGCAGTCCTGCCCGTCGTGCGCCAGTCGGCTGCAAGCTTGCCTGTGGCCCGTCATCCGGCCGAGCGCAAAGGCCGCCGTCGCGCTCTCGGACCAAGCTACATGTTTCTTTCATCCGGACAAGGCGTTTCAAGCTTGCTGCCAGCGGTGTGGCCGATTTGTATGCGCGCTTTGTGATTTGGAGTTGGGAGCGGAGCATATTTGTCCCGCTTGTTTCGAGCGCGGGCGCACTCACTCGGGTGGAGACGTCAGCAAAGCGGAATGGCGATATCGGGACGTGCTCTACGATTCCATTGCAGTAACAGTGGGATGGGCCTGGATTCTTTTTTGGCCCGTGATCGTGGCGGCGATTCCCAGCGTGATCACCTTACATGTGAAGTACCGGAAAGCGCCGCGGTCCTATTTGATTCCGCGGTCGGGCTGGCGTTTCTGGGCGGCTTATGTCGGGCTTCTATGGGCTCCTGTGTTATTCGGTTTCTCATTCTTTGCAGCCCGGATGGCAAGGAGGCACTGATTTGCGAAGTGCATTCCGGAAGATATCGCGCGTTGGGAGCCTCATGGGCGGCACGAAGTGGTATCTGAGCGAGGACTGCTTGCTTGCCGCGAAACACATTATGTACACGGTCGAGTACCGGCGGTTCTATTTGCGCGATTTGGAATACATCATGGTCTGGCCGAGCCGTTCATGGCGGTGGCGGCTGATCGTTCCAGCGGCGGTGTTTGCTGCCGCGGGAGCAAGCTTCTGGGCATGGGTGGATTCGACTGCCGCTGCGGTTTTCGGCAGCATCGCTGTCGCGTGGCTGGCATTGGAACTGGCACTCGGGCCAACGGCGAAGTCGCGCATCCAAACTACTGGAGTAACGGTTGATCTGCCGCTTGTGAGTCGAACGCGCCGCGCACGAAAGGTGCTTGCGAAGGTTGATGCGGCGGTTCGTGCTGCCCGTGGTGTTGTTGAGCAACCGGGCGATACTCCTGGTATTTCCTTAGAGGCGCAACCTAACGTTCAAGGGAGAACCGAAGCATCCGCGAGCTCTCCCATCGCGGCTGCAATCGAGACGAATGGCTCCTGAGAAACCAGCCAGATCTCTACAGAAACATTCTGCGACGGGTTTGCGGCACGCTCGGTGCTTGTTCCATCCGTTGCGTGAAGCAGCGGCGAGGTGCCCACGTTGCGGCGGAACGTTTTGCCGTGAGTGCGTGACCGATGAGGAGGGCATGCTGGCCTGCCCGCCGTGTTTGCGCCAGCTAGCGCGCCCCAGCGCGCGAAGTCTCTCGGTGATGGGTCGATTCCGGCAGGTAATTGCGGGAATTGCCGCGCTTGCCGCTGTGATGGGTCTTTTTTTCGTGTTGCTGCGTTGGCGGATGAATACCCCGAAACAACATCTGGACTTTGGCAACGTTGTCGAAGAGCGGCTCCGCAGGTAGAGCTATGAACCCTATTGCGCCGGCGCCCACTTCTTCTCAACATGCAAACGTGCCGCCTGCCCACGCTCGCGCTACCGGTCTTAGCGCGCTAGAAGCACTGGAACGCGGATTTGCGCTGTTTCGGTCAACCTTTTCGCGCGAGGCCTGGCGGTATTACCTCGGTGCTACACCGCTCACTGTTCTCTTCATTCCCATGTGGGTGGTCAACGGCCAGATTCGGATATCCGACGGAGCGTTGTTGATCGAGGCCGTGCTGCTCGCGGGCGCATATCTTTTGCGCGCGCTGATGGTCGGCAGCTACATGCAACACGTTCGCGATCGAGCGTTTGGCACCCCAACACCGAGAGCTCGAGGCGCAGTCGCACACGCAGGCAGTGTGGGGCGATTGCTCGCATGGAAGATCATGCTAACGATCGGGGCCTTGACGACGCTTCCTAGCATTGCTGGAGCGTCGTGGTTTTATACCGCGTGCCAATTCGCGAGCCTGGAGGCGCAAGAGGATGGGACCGAGAGGCATTCTTTCACCGGCTGCCTCGCACTCGCGGGTCAGTGGTTCGGCGCAAGCGTGCTTCTCTTTGTCATGCTCTTTCCACTCTGGGGCGCGGTGTGGCTCAATGGCCTCATCCTGTCGATGATGGTTCCGCAGCTTCTGCACTCGATTTTCGGTGTCAACAGCCTGCTATCTACGCAGATGGGAATCGAAGCACTGGTCCAAAGTTCCGCGTTCTGGCTTGCATTATTCGCGGGCGCATGGCTAGCGCTGGATCCCATCGTCAAATGCACCTTCGTTGTGGTTTATCAGCACTAGCGGTCGAGGCGCGAAGGAGACGACCTTCTCGGTTTACTCGGGAGCCTGCCACGCGAGCAGCAGAGGAAGGCCCGGATGATTTCCTCAAATGTCCTTACGAGCAGAGCTGTGGGCCGGGCGCTATCCGTGTTAGGCACGATCGTGCTTGGGATTTTGCTGACGCCGACTGCGCGAGCAGTGCAGGTCACGGTGCCTCAAGCGGCGCCGGAGGTCACAGACAATTCCAATCGCGAGGCTCGGGTTACCACATTACGCCAGGCATTGAATGAAGAGTCACAACGTGCCATTTATCGCTGGCACGATGCCGAGCATCCAAGTCCTCCCACCTGGTTTGACAAACTGCTGAGCAAGATTAGAAGCAGTTTGGACCGTGACTGGAACCGCTTGCGGAGCTTCTTTCGCAGACTGTGGCCGCGCGGATTGAACCTGTCGATCGGGAATGACAAGAGCGGCAGCTGGCAACGGAAGGATCTGCGAATTTGGCTGATTCTTATCGCAATTTTGACCGTCACAGCCGGAGGAATGCTCATTTGGTTGCGGCGACGAAGGGAAACAACTTCGCTTTCCATACCGGTGACGGTTGCATCGATTCCCGATCTAAGCGATACCGCGGCTGCAAGTGAGCGTTCCGAGGACGAATGGTTCGAGCTTGCAAGCCGGCTGGAAGACGAAGGCGACCTGCGCTCCGCACTGCGTGCAGCATACTTTGCTTTGCTCGCGGGATTGGCACAGCGAGAATGGTTGAGCATTCGCCGCGATCGTACGAATCGCGAATATCTCAACGAATTTACGCGTCGTTGGCGCCGCCGTCCTCAGGCATCCATCGATTCGCGGACAGAGATTCCTGAGAAATTACGCGGTAGCCTGAGGCAGTTCGATCTAGTGTGGTACGGGTTCTACGCAGTCACGCCAACGGCGGTCGCCGCTTACCGGCAAGACCAGCGGGAGTTTCTAAGCCATGTTTGAGAAGAGCTCAGGCGAAGGCGTCGCGCTCAACTGGAGGGGACCGCTGCTGACCGCTGTGGTTTTCGCGGCTACATTCGCCCTTCTTCTGCTGATTGCCCATCAGAACCAGTCGAACACGAGCGATATCGGATCCAGCTTACGAGAAGACCCTTACGGCACCAGTCTGTTGTTCGATTCGTACCAGAAGGCTGGATACCAAGTGAAACGTAGCCAGGATGAGGACTCGCTCGCCGATCAGGATGCAAAAAAGACGACCGCATTCTTCATTGGCGGCTATCCTTCCTCCGATTGGAAGATGCAGATAGGGAGAGTGCGCGTTGGAGAAAAGTTTCGTTCGCGAGTGGAAGGTTTTCTTGCGCGCGGTGGCCGAGTGGTGCTGGTGGCTCCCAGTTGGAGACTAAAGTCCGAGTCTCAAGGTTGGGAAGTTGGAAGGAAATATTACGAAACTCCACGTGACTCCGGGCCAACGTGGGTCTCCGCGGATCCCAGTGCAATGCCGCCAGGCAGCGAGGACATGTATCTCGGCGCGGATTCCCCGTGGCTTCAAACAGACGCTGCCTGGATTGCTCTCTACGCGAGTCCGGCAGACGCGAACACTAACGCGGGAATGCATGTTCACATGGCGATGCGGCAGGTTGGAAATGGAGAGCTGATCGCTGCGAGCCAACAATCGTTCTTGTTGAACGAAGCGATCAAGGTGCATCCAAATCCGGCACTTTTGGATTTTCTGGCGAACGGGCGTCCGGTGATTTGGGTCGACGAAACGCTGCACGGACTCCAACAAGACGAGGGTGTGCTTTGGTTGGTGCACCGCTATCGGTTGCAGGCGGCCCTGCTGCTATTCTGGGCCACTTTGCTGGTCTTGCTTTGGAGCATCAGCGGTGATTTAGTCCGACGGCCGACCGGCAGTCAGGCGGCACAAATTGTGCGACCTGGAGAAGGACCGGGGGTGGCCGCAACACGTCTGCTCCAACGAAGCATCGCAAGGGCGCAGATTGTACCCGAGTGTTGGGAAGAGTTTTGCCGCCGCTCGCCGCAGGATGCTCAGGTCATCTCCGCGGACCCACATTGGGGTCCGCGACTACGCGCAGCGCTCACGCAGTTTCCTTTAGTGGGGTACAGGCAACTGGGCGAGCTAATCGCCGAGCGCCGCGCATCTGCGAAAGGGCTGGCTCGACGCGAGCCCTGGGGGCCCAAGAATTCCACAGCTTCAGTGAAGACAGATCCCGAGGAGGCACGGATCAGATGAACGAGAAACAGTTACTCGGCTCAGACGCGCAGGGCGTGTCAGAGAGCGCCGAGACTCCAGTTGCGACCATTACAAGCGGGGCCCGCCGAATTCGAGAAGCGCTGAGCCGCGTGATCGTCGGCCAGAACGAGGCCATCGATCTCGCACTCGTGACATTGCTCGCCGGCGGACACGCGCTCATCGAAGGAGTTCCCGGAGTGGGCAAGACACTGCTCGTCAAGGCGCTGGCACGCGCCGTCGCCGGGGAATTTCAGAGGATCCAATTTACGCCCGACTTAATGCCTGCCGACATTACCGGGACAAGTGTCTTCGACCTGAAGACACAAGAGTTCCGGCTGGTGCGGGGCCCGATCTTTGCGAATTTTCTGCTGGCCGACGAAATCAACCGTGCTCCCGCTAAAACGCAATCCGCATTGTTGGAAGCCATGCAAGAACGGCAGGTGACCATTGACCGCGCCACATGCGCGCTGCCTCCCGTATTCGTGGTCTTTGCAACGCAGAATCCAATCGAGCATCAGGGGACCTATCCACTTCCAGAGGCGCAGAAGGACCGTTTCCTGGTGAAAATTCGCATGGGTTATCCAGCAGCAGAGGAAGAGAACGAACTGGCGCGGTTGGTAGCGGACGGTGAAGCGCCCGAGCGCAGGCTGGCCGAAGAGTTACGAGCACCCGTCTTGCAACCGGACGAACTCGAACAATTGCGGGCGGCGACGGAGCGTGTGCGCGTGAGCGAGGCAGTGAGCAGCTATATCGTTAGCCTGGTTCGGCAAACGCGGGAACACGCAGCGGTCTGGTTTGGTGCCGGGCCGAGGGCGACGCTCGCGTTACTGTCGGCATCGCGGGCGCTTGCGGCGCTCGAAGAGCGTGATTTCGTGCTGCCAGAGGACGTGAAGACGCTGGCTTCACCCGTGCTAGAGCACCGCCTGCTACTGCGACCCGACTTCGAAATGGAAGGTGTCGAGATTCGCGAGGTGATCAACTCGGTGCTGGAGGCGGTAGAAGTCCCGCGTTGAGGCGCACACGAATTGCGCGACGAACCGTACAAAGGGTGCGAGAGCATGAGAGCGGAAGCGATCAAGCAATCGGATGTTAACGCGCAGGCCGCGCCGACCGTTGCCGAGGTCGAAGCGTCGGCTTCGGTGACGTACGACTTGGTTCTGCACAAAAATTCTGTGCAGAGAATTGCGCTTCTTCGGGTGGGATCCTGGTTTAGTCCGCAGCTATCGCTGGCCTTGGTGCTCGGCTTGCTCGCGCTCGGGGCGTGCATTGCGCCATGGCTTGCGCGTGGATGGCTGTTCTTTGAAGTGGTGGCCGCGATGGCAGCACTGCTGCTGTGCTATGACGCGCTCTCGTTATGGTTCGTCCGCGAAGAAGATGCGCCGGTCCTACTGCTTCCGGAGAAAGGGCTTCGGGGGAGGGAAGGGCAGACGATTCAGATTCCGCTCGCACTCACGGGACTGGTGAAACGACGGCGATGCCGCGAAGTCCGCGTGGGAATCATGGCGGCAACCCAAGAAAGTGAAGCCGCGATTCGCTTGGAAAAAGAGGCTCAGAGGCTCATGCTGGAGCCATCAAATTCGGCCGAGGCAGGAACAAATCCGCCGAATAGTACGCAACGGGAACTGTGGCCATGGACGCCGGAGGTCACCCTGCTGCGGCGCGGGCTCTGGCCCGCTCCGCGCGTTGGAGTCGAGCGCCAGTCGCGGCTTCATTTCTGGCACTTGCGGCAGTGGTTCGAAATCGCCGAGCCTCTGAGAATTGAAGCGGACTTGCGATCCGGGCGCCGCGAGATCCTGCGCAGCCCGGTCTACCGCTTGCTCGCAGCGTCTCAGCAGACACCGTGGACTGGGCATGGGCGCGAGTTCGAGCGCCTGCGGGAATACCAGCCTGGCGACACCTATTCAGAGATCGCGTGGAAATCAACGGCGCGTCGCGCCACACCGGTCACCCGACTTTTCCAATGGGAGCAGAAGCAGGAAGTGTATTTTGTCGTCGACCAGTCGCGGTCCTCCGCGCTTGCGCTCGATCCTCGAGCGGATTCTGAGGATGAAGTATCGCAAAGGCGCGGGCCACGACGGTTGGTGGATCTCGCTGTGGAAACAGCACTGGTGGGCGCGACGGTTGCTCTTGAACTCGGAGATGACTTCGGGCTCGTTACCTATGCGGATGAGCCGAAGTCTTGGTTGCGAGCAGGAAGTGGACGAGCCCACTTTCATCAGTTTCGCGAGCGGCTGTTGAATGTAGAGCCTCTGCCAACGACGGCAGATTACGAAATTCTATTCAGTGAGATTCGAGGCCGGCTGCGGCGTCGGGCCTACCTGCTGATGCTCGCAGATTTAACGGAACGGTCGGTCTCGGATTCGCTGCGTCGCGGAGTTGGCCTGGTCCGAGCATCCCATGCTCTTTTGTTGACGAGCATCTTGCCCACGCATGCACGCCCGGCATTTTCGCTGGGTGAGGAATTGCATACCGACCTGGATGTATATGCGGCACTGGCCGGAGAAAAGGAAAATCAACGTCTCGGCGCGCTGGCCCGACAAATGCGCCAATCGGATGTGCAACTCAGGTACGTGTCTGCCGAGACTTTCTTGCGAACAGCTGTTGAAGGATATCTGCAAAGCAAGCGGGAGCAGCGTCTGTGATCCTAAATCTGGAACGATTTCAAGCGCACTCGCAGCCGCGGTGGAGAAGCCTTGAATCATTACTCGGCTTGCTTGAAAGTAGGCCCGACCGTCGATTGAATCCAGTGGAAGCGCAACAATTGCAGGATCTATATGCTCAGACCGCCGCGGATTTAAATCGAGTCACACACGGCGCATTAGCGCCCGAACTCAGACAGTACCTCGAACGATTGGTAGCACGCTCCTATGCGGAGCTAAATTACGCTCCGCCGTCGCGCTCCGAGATGTGGAAGCCTCGCAGTTGGTTGAGGATTTTTAGCGCGTTTCCGGAATCCTTTCGGCGGCAGTCGCGCTATTTTGCATTGGCGGTCCTGATCACGATCTTGGGTTGCATGCTGGGTGGACTAGCAGTGCACTACGATCCCGCATCTGTCGACGTGCTGCTTCCGGCGGATTACCTGCGCAATCCGGAGCAACGAGTGCACGAAGAGGAGCAAGGGAAGGGGCGGCACCTCCAATCTGCACAGACCGAAGCAGCGTTCTCGGCTCAACTGATCAGACACAACATCCAGGTTGCATTGCTCGCAGCGGCGCTCGGCGTGACGTTTGGAATTGGGACAGCACTCCTCCTGTTCGAAAATGGAGTACTGCTCGGGGCTGTCGCCGTCAATTACACGCAGCGGGGCTTCGGGTTGTTTGTGACGGCGTGGCTGTTGCCCCACGGCGTGTTTGAGATTCCGTCGATCCTCATCGCCGGCCAAGCCGGTTTTTACCTGGCCCGCTTGCTGCTGCGTCGCCGCGAGGACCGCGATGTGCGTCAAACGATGCGCGAGTGGTTGGTTCTTGTCGCCGGGTTAGCGATGATGCTGGTGTGGGCCGGAATCATGGAAGCGTTCTTCTCGCAGCATCACGCGCCCGTTCTGCCGTATGGGTTCAAAGTCGCGATCGCCGTGGCAGAACTTGTGTTGCTGACGCTCTATCTGTTACTAACCGGACGAAGAAGGATCAGCGCGGGATTGCTGTCCAGTGTTCCAGGGGAGAAATAATGATAGATGCTCAGCCAGCCCGCGCGTCGACATCCGTCGAACTGACCATTGCGACCCCGGAGGGTGTACTCTTTCGGCTGCCGTTGGCGGGTCCCGCATCGCGGCTTTGCGCCATGTTGCTTGATATCGTAATCGTGCTCGGGACTGTTAATGGCGTCGGCTTGTTGGTTTATTGGATCTTCGCCAAGGCGCCGGGATTCGGCGTTATGGTGATCACGCTCGCGCAATTCGCGATCGGATTTGCCTATAGTGCATTGCTGGAAGGTCTTTGGAACGGGCAGACAATTGGGAAGCGCCTGTTCCATTTGCGTGTGATTGACCAGACGGGACTGCCGCTACGGATTGAACAGGCGTGGGTACGAAATCTGATGCGCGTTTTTGACGCCCTGCCGTTCGCCTATCTGGCTGGAGGGATTTCGGTACTCAGTAGTCCGCTGACGCAACGCTTCGGCGACCGCGTGGCGGGCACACTTGTTGTCCGTGAGGCACCACTTGCCTTGCCCGCGGAGCAATTCTGGACGAGGCAAAAATACAATTCTTTCATGGAGTATCCCACAATCGCTATTCATCTTCGCCGAGCGGCCACGCCAGAACTGGCCAGTCTGATACAAGATGCACTGCGGCGCCGCAACGAACTGGCACCTTACGCGAGGCGCGAGATATACCGAGAACTGGCTACGTACTTGCAGATCGAAATTTCTCCATTTCCCGACGAATTAGTGGAGAGGCTTAGTGACGAACAGTATTTAATCAATGCTTCCGCGGTGCTCTTTGGAGATCAACGCCCGTTGCGCGGTCAGGGGGCGCAACTCTCGCCCAAGAACCCAATTCGCGGGTTGGGCGATTGAGTGGGCAGTTTAGGGACGAATCCATCCTTCGAGGTATGAGCATCTGGGGAGACGGTAACGGGTAACTCCCGACGAGAACCCATTCGTCCCAAGGAAACTGGATTCCGCACGACTGCGCGCGACATTCCTGATGAAAATTCGAAATCTTCGGTTTGAAAAGCTCGAGTTTGGGGGTGGGCTACTTCACCCAGAAACAGGCTGCCTCGGGGGTATTTTCGCAGTAGAGCACGTGCCATGACTTTGGCTTGTGCGCTTCCGTCCAGACGCTGCCGTGGATGAAGTATGGTTTTGCCCAGACTTCGCTGTCGATTGCGCGTGGTGCCAAAACTGTGACCTGAACAGCGGCTTCGGCGGGAGCGCCACGGCGGGGATCCATAATGTGCGAATATCGGTGTCCGCCCACACGGAATGATTTCTCGTAACTACCTGAGGTGGAGAGAGACTCGTCTTTGAGGA
>Ga0126379_10001753_pt1 | contig 13437 bp, 10 predicted proteins | sample PanSoiMetPlot_24_FD_92640 | JGI IMG/M metagenome (GOLD analysis project Ga0126379, IMG submission 92640) | Tropical forest soil microbial communities from Panama - MetaG Plot_24 | ecosystem: Environmental > Terrestrial > Soil > Tropical forest > Bulk soil | place: Panama | collected 2016-02-17 | reverse complement strand
TGTCGCAGGCTCGCAGCCGGACCGAGGTCGAGGCGGTGCTTAAGCGGCTGATCAGGGATGTTCCTGACTACCCGCGGCCCGGAGTGATATTCAAGGACATCACCCCGCTGCTCGCGGACGCGGCCGGCTTCGCGGCCACGGTCGCGGCCCTGGCGAACGGCCACGATCGGATCGACAAGGTGGCGGGGATCGAGGCCCGCGGCTTCATACTCGCAGCACCCGTCGCGCTCCGCCTGGGGGTTGGATTTGTCCCGGTACGCAAGGTCGGCAAGCTTCCTGGCCCGACGCATGCCGAGACATACGATCTGGAATACGGAACCGCGACCGTCGAGGTGCACGTGGACGCCTTCGCGCCGGGGGACCGGGTGCTGATGGTGGACGATGTTCTCGCGACCGGCGGCACCGCCGCGGCAACCGCCGCGCTGATCAAGCGCAGCGGCGCCGAGGTTGTCTCGCTGAGCGTGCTCGTCGAGCTCGGCTTCCTCGGCGGCAGGAAGAGCCTGCCCGGCCTCGATATCCGCGCTCTGCTCGTGCTGTAAGCACCGGGCGTCGCGCCGCGGATACACTAGTTGCTTCAACTGACGCGAGGAGCGGCAGTGGCCGGTGACGTAGCGACGGCCGGGAAGGCCGGAAGCGGAGTCACCCAGGAGGCCGCGGGGCAGGGTCCTGCAGACGACGAGCTGCCCGTGGCTGGTAATGGGGTGACCCCGCCAGTCAGCACGCCCGGTACAAAGCCGCCAAGATACACGGCAACTGAAGACGGCGCCGCGCCCGGGCACGCCGGGGTCAGACGGCGGCTTGGCCGGTTCGCTTCGCCAAGGGGCGGCGTCAACCCGGTGCTCGAGCCGCTGATCAAGACCGTGCGGACCACCCACCCGAAGGCCGACGTGAAGCTCATCGAGCGCGCGTACGAGGTCGCGGCGAGGTACCACGCCGGCCAGCTTCGCAAGAGCGGCGACCCGTACATTACCCATCCGCTTGCCGTGGCCACGATCCTGGCCGAGCTTGGCATGAAACACGACACTCTCTCCGCGGCGCTGCTGCACGACACGATCGAGGACACCGCGTACACCCTCGACGAGCTGCGCGGCGACTTCGGCAATGACATCGCCGCGCTGGTCGACGGCGTGACCAAGCTGGACAAGGTCAAGTACGGCGAGGCCGCTGAGGCCGAGACAGTGCGCAAGATGGTCGTCGCCATGGCCCGTGACATCCGGGTGCTTGTCATAAAGCTGGCCGACCGGCTGCACAACATGCGGACGCTTCGCTACCTGCCAAGGCCGAAGCAGGAGCAGAAAGCGCGCGAGACCCTGGAGATCTACGCGCCGCTCGCGCATCGCCTCGGGATGAACACGGTCAAGTGGGAGCTCGAGGACCTGGCGTTCAAAACCTTGTTCCCTAAGCGGTTCGATGAGATCGCGCGCTTGGTCTCGGAGCGCGCACCGCGCCGGGAGGCGTTCCTGCAGGAGGTGATCGAGGAGGTCTCCGCCGACCTGCGGGAGGCGAAGATCAAGGTGACCGTCACCGGCCGACCGAAGCACCTGTACTCCGTGTACCAGAAGATGATCGCGAGGAACGTCGGCTTCGACGAGATCTACGACCTGGTGGGGATCAGGGTCCTCGTCGACACCGTGCGGGACTGTTATGCCGTGCTTGGCGCGGTGCACGCGAGGTGGAATCCCGTGCCCGGCCGGTTCAAGGACTACATCGCGATGCCGAAGTTCAACATGTACCAGTCGCTGCACACGACGGTGATCGGTCCTGGCGGCAAGCCGGTCGAGCTCCAGATCAGGACCTGGGGGATGCACCGGCTCTCCGACTACGGGGTTGCCGCTCACTGGAAGTACAAGGAGGAGGTCACCACCGGCCGGAGCCCGTCCGACCTGGCGTGGCTCAGGCAGCTTGTTGACTGGCAGCGCGAGACCGCAGACCCGACCGAGTTCCTTGAGTCGCTGCGCTTCGAGGTTGGCAGCAACGAGGTCTACGTGTTCACACCGCGCGGCGAGGTCATCGCGCTGCCGCAGGGGGCGACCCCGGTCGACTTCGCCTACGCGATCCACACCGAGGTCGGGCACCGGACCGTCGGCGCCAAGGTGAACAGCCGGCTCGTGCCGCTTGAGTCGAAGCTGTCCAACGGCGAGACCGTCGAGATCCTCACCTCCAAGGCCCCGGACGCCGGCCCGAGCCAGGACTGGCTTAGCTTCGTCAAGAGCGCCAGGGCCAGGAACAAGATCAGGCACTGGTTCTCCAAGGAGCGGCGAGAGGCGTCGGCTGACACCGGCAAGGCGATGATCGCGCGGACGATGCGCAAGCTCGGCCTGCCGCTCCAGCGGCTCGCCACCGCAGACGCGCTCCAGGCGATCGCGCTTGAGCTGCGCTACCCGGACCTGTCCGGGCTGTACGCGGCGATCGGCGACGGGCACGTCAGCGCGCAGTCCGTGGTCGCCAAGCTAGTCAGGTCGGCAGGGGGGCTGGCTGGCGCGCAAGAAGACCTGGCAGAGGCGACCGTGCTCACCAGGCCGCCGAGCCCGCGCCCGGTCACCGGCGACTCTGGCGTCGTGGTCGAGGGAGCCGCCGACGTGTGGGCCAGGCTGTCCAAGTGCTGCACCCCGGTCCCGGGCGACGAGATCGTCGGCTTCGTCACCAGGGGCAACGGGGTGTCCGTGCACCGCACCGGCTGCGTCAACATCGCGCACCTGGTCGAGTCGGAGCCCGAGCGCATGGTCACCGTGCACTGGGCGCCGCGGGAGAGCTCGCGGTTCCTTGCCGCGATCCAGGTCGAAGCGCTGGACAGGACGGGGCTCTTGTCGGATATCACCAGGTCGATCTCCGAGCAGCACGTCAACATCCTGTCCGCCTCGGTCACCACGCGGCGGGATCAGGTGGCGCTCAGCAAGTTCACTTTCGAGATGGCCGATCCCGAGCACCTGCGGCACGTGCTGCGCGCTGTCCGCACCGTGGACGGCGTCTACGACGCCCATCGCGTGACCAGCTAGTGGGCTCCCGCCGTGGCGGGCGCGGCCGGATCATCGTCAGCTGGTGAGGTCGGCGAGAGTCTTCTCCGCCTCCGCGAGCCAGGCGCGTCTGGTCTGCAGCGCCGTCGCTGCACGCTGCCTTGCCTCGTCGTCGCCCTGATTCTTGGCCTGCTCCAGCTGATCTTCCAGCGTTCTGATCGTCTTTTTGATCTGGTCGACCGTGCCCCTGGCGCGGGACAGCGCCTCGGGATTAGTCCGGCGCCACTGGAGGTCCTCGGCCTTGCGCACGGCGTCGTCGACCTTCTTGAGCCCGCCTTCGAGCCGCTCCTGCGCCTCCTTGGCGACCGACCCGATCTTGTCCCAGCGCTGATGGATTGACCGGAGAGCGGCCCTCGCGGACTTGGCGTCCTTGACCGGAACCAGCTTGTTGGCCTCCGCGAGCAACTCATCCTTAGCGGCGGCGCGTTCTCGCAGCTGGCTGTCCTTAGCCGACAGGGCCGCGGACCGCGCGTCGAAGAACGTGCTCTGAGCCGCCCTGAACCGTTTCCACAGCTCCTCCTCGGTGGCCCGGTCTGCGCGCCCGGCCTCCTTCCACGAGGCCATCAGCTCGCGATAGGCGGCGGCGGTCACGGCCCAGTCGGTTGACGAGGACAGCTCCTCGGCGCGGCCGCAGAGCTGCATCTTGCGCTCTCGCACGCCCTCGCGCTCCTCCTCCAACGCGGTGAAGTAGCTCTTACGCCGCTTGGCGAACGCGGTCCGTGCCGCTGACATCCGCTTCCACAAGGCGGCCTCGGCCTGGCGGTCGCCGTGCGGTGCCGCTTTCCACTCCTCAAGCAGTGCCTTGAGCCGCTCCCCGCCTGACTTCCAGTGCGTGGCCTCGGCGGCGAGCGTCTCGGCCTCGGCCACGATCCGCTCCTTGATCTCGATCGCCTCGATCCTGGCCCGCTCCCTCGCCGCCTTCTGCTCGGCTTGGCGCTGCTCTGCTCGCTCGGATAGCGAATCGAGCCGCCGCTTGAGGCCGTCAAGGTCGCCGACAGCCTTGGCCCCGTCGATCGCCCCGTGCAGCCGGGTGATGGTTGCCCTGGCCTGACCGGGCGTGAGGTCGGTGCCAGTGATTCGCCGCTCGAGCAGGCTGACCTCGGTGGCCAGTGAGTCGAACCTGCGCGCAAAGAACGCGAGCGCCTCGTCAGGGCTGCCTGCCTGCCAGATCCCTACCACGCGCTCACCGGCTGAAGTGCGCACGTAGACGGTTCCGTCGTCGGCCACCCGGCCCCATGGATGGCTTTCGGTGTTCACCGCTTACCTCCGGCTCGGTACCTGGCCGGACATTCCCATATCTGGGCTGCCCAGTCAGGTCTTCTTGATCGTCACTTTTTCGATTGTTACCTTCTCCTTCGGCTGGCCACCGCCCGCAGGGTTAAGCGGCGGCCCGACTCCCGCCTTCGCGATCTTCTGGAGGACTGTCAGTCCTCCGACGACCGTGCCGAACGGCGTGTAGCTCGGGGGAAGCGGCGTGTCCTTGTAGACGAGGAAGAACTGGCTCCCGTTGGTTTCTGGGGCGCCCGAGTTCGCCATCGCGACAGTGGCCGCTGGGTAGGTTGCGCCGGTGAGGTTCTCGTCGGCGAACCTGTAGCCGGGGCCGCCGCGACCCGTGCCAGTCGGATCACCGCACTGGAGTACGTAGATGCCGGTGGTCACAAGGCGGGGGCACGGCGTGTTGTTAAAGAAGTTCTTGCTGGCGAGATAGACGAACGAGTTGACCGTGCACGGCGCCTTCGAGTTCAGCAGGTTGATCACGATGTCGCCGCGGTTAGTCTTGATCGTCGCCTGGTAGTTCGCCTTGAGGTCAGGCTTGGTGGGCGGAATTCCGACCTTGCGGGCAGCCGGCGGGCTCGGGATGTAGGTGCAGCTTGTCACCGGCCCGGTCGGCGTCGGGCTCGGCGTCGTCGATGGCGAGGCGCTGAGCGTGGGGCTTGACGAGGCGCTCGGCGAGGCCGCCGCGGCGGGGTTGCCGCCGCTCAGGTGCACGACCGCGAAAGCCACCACGCCCGCGAGCACGAGCACGACCAAGCCACCGGACACCCACTGCGTGATCTGCCGCGTCCTGCGCTGCCGTTCGGCTTCGCGAGCCAGGCGGCGCTCGTGGCGCTCCCTGGCCAGCTTGCGCTGGCGTTCCTGCTTGCCCGCCACCCGTTCAGCCCTCCCGTTATCTGGCGGTAGTGGTCCTATTTGAAAAACTTCGCGCATGTTATCCAGAGCAGGCAAGTGCATACGCGTTGTGTTACCGGTTCGACGCAGCAACCGAGCCTTCTTGTAACTGCCGCTTCGTCCCAGGCTGCTGGTCAGCAGCGCCGTGGGTAGCCTTATCCTCGTGCTGATCGCTGGATTCCCCGCCGGTTCGTTCGCAGCGAACTGCTATCTGGTTGCACCCGCGGCCGGCCACGAGTGTGTGATCATCGATCCCGGCCAGGACGCCGAGGCGGGCATCGACGACGTGCTCGCCCGCTACCGGTTGCGCCCGGTGGCGGTGCTCGCCACCCACGGTCACCTGGATCACATCTGGTCTGTGGCGCCCGTCTGCGGGGCAAGCAATATCCCCGCGTACATCCACCCCGCGGACCGCGGGTTGCTCACCGACCCTGCCAAGGGGTTCTCGCTCACCGCTGGCCAGCAGCTATTCGGCGGGCTCACCTTCACCGAGCCCGCTGACGTGCGCGAGCTCACCGACGGGATCACGCTGGAGCTGGCCGGGATCAGCCTGGTGGTCGATCATGCGCCAGGGCACACCCCAGGCTCTGTCACGTTCCGGCTGCCGGAGACGATCTTCACTGGCGACCTGCTGTTCGCGGGCTCGATCGGCCGCACCGACCTGCCCGGCGGCGATTACCGGACGATTCTCGATAGCCTTGCCAGGGTCTGCCTGCCGCTGCCTGACGAGACCGTCGTGCTCTCTGGTCACGGGCCGCAGACGACCATCGGCGCGGAGCGGGCAACCAACCAGTTTCTGGCCGGGCTCGCCCCGATCTCCGGCCCGGCGGTGTCGGCCAGGGGGACGACCCCGCCGAGTTCACCGCGTGGCCTGTGATCGGCGAGTTTCGGACAGAAGGGGCGGAATCGGGAATCGGGAGGTGTCGGGATGATGCGCACGCACGAAGCGGGCACGCTGCGCGGCACCCAGGCCGGGCAGCGGGTCACGCTGGCGGGCTGGGTCGCGCGACGCAGGGACCACGGCGCCGTCGTCTTCGTCGACTTGCGCGACGCTAGCGGCATCGTCCAGATTGTCGCCAGGCAGGAGGACATCGCTCACGACCTGCGGGCCGAATTCTGCGTGCTCGTGGGTGGCGAGGTCAGGCGCAGGCCGGCGGGTAACGAGAATCCCGAGCTGCCGACCGGCGAGGTGGAGGTCGTTGCCGATCGGATCGAGATCCTGGCCGAATGCGACCCTCTGCCGTTCCCGGTAGAAGGCGGCGGATCCGAGCTGAACGAGGAGGCGCGGCTGAAGTACCGCTACCTGGACATCAGGCGAGGCGAGATGGCCGCGGCGCTCCGGGCACGCTCGGCGGCCGCGTACCTGGTCAGCGACGTCATGCGGGATCACAACTTCGTGAACGTCGAGACGCCGTTCCTGACCAGGTCGACGCCGGAAGGGGCCAGGGACTTCCTTGTTCCGGTCAGGCTGCAGCCAGGCACCTGGTACGCCCTCCCTCAGTCGCCGCAACTGTTCAAGCAGTTGCTGATGGTCTCCGGCCTCGAACGCTATTACCAGCTCGTCCGCTGCTTCAGGGACGAAGACTTCAGAGCGGACCGGCAGCCGGAGTTCACCCAGATCGACATCGAGATGTCGTTCGTGACCCGCATCGACGTCATGAACGTGGCCGAAGACGTTGTGCAGCGACTGTGGCGGGAGATCGCCGGGTACGACATCGCCAGGCCAGTCCCGCAGATGACGTACGCGGACGCGATGGCGCGCTTCGGCTCCGACAAGCCAGACCTGCGGTTCGGCTGCGAGCTTGCGGACCTGACGCGGTATTTCGCTGGCAGCGATTTCCGGGTGTTCCAAGCCCAGCACGTCGGGGCCGTGGTAATGCCTGGCGGTGCCAGCCAGAGCCGTAAGGAACTCGACGGCTGGCAGGACTGGGCGAGGTCACGCGGCGCGCGCGGGCTGGCCTACGTGCTGATCGGCGCCGACGGCGCCGTCTCCGACGCAGGGCCGGTGGCCAGGCACCTCTCGCAGGAGGAGCGGTCGGGTCTCGGCGCGGCGGCGGGCGCGGCACCTGACGACTGCGTGTTCTTCGCGGCAGGCACGCCGGCCGCCGCGCGATCCCTGCTTGGCGCGGCCCGGGTGGAGATCGGCGAGCGGTGTGGCCTCGTTGATCCGCGAGCATGGGCATTCACGTGGGTGGTCGACGCGCCCATGTTCGAAGCTGACGGGGCGAGCGGCTGGACCGCGGTGCACCACCCGTTCACGGCGCCGCTGCCTGACTGGGCTGACAAGTTCGCCGCCGAGCCCGCCGGTGCCCTGGCCGACGCCTACGACCTGGTCTGCAACGGGACCGAGATCGGCGGCGGGTCGATCAGGATCCACCGCCCCGCCGTGCAGCAGCAGGTTTTCGACGTGATCGGGCTGTCGCGGGACGAGGCGCGGTCGCAGTTCGGCTTCCTGCTCGACGCGCTGCGGTTCGGGCCGCCGCCGCATGGCGGCATCGCGTTCGGCTGGGACCGGATGCTGATGCTGCTGACCGGGCGCGAGTCGATCAGAGAGGTGATCGCTTTCCCCAAGGCGGCCTCGGGAAGCGACCCGCTGACGGGTGCGCCGACTCCGATCACCCCGGCCCAGCGCAAGGAGGCCGGCGTGGATGCGGTGCCCGCAGCGTCCGAGCCGAACTGAACGACGGTACCTGCGAGTATCGTCGAGCCGTGCCGGCTAGGGATTCCCGATCTCCGGGCGCGAGCCTGTTCGATGCCGCGAGCGAGGAAGCGGCCGCGGCGGTCGCCCCGCTTGCGGTCAGGATGCGGCCGAGGAACCTGGATGAGGTTCGCGGTCAGCCGCACCTGACCGGCCCCGGCTCGCCGCTGCGCACGCTGGTCGAGCGGGCCGCGCCGATGTCTGTGCTGCTCTGGGGTCCGCCTGGCACCGGCAAGACCACGCTGGCCTACGTGCTCAGCCAGGTCACCGGCCGACGGTTTGTCGAGCTTTCCGCGGTCTCGGCCGGGGTCGCGCAGGTGCGCGCCGCGATTGATACCGCCCGCACCGAACTCGGGCTGGCCGGCACCCAGACGCTGCTGTTCATCGACGAGGTGCACAGGTTCAATAAGGCGCAACAGGACGCCCTGCTGCCCGCCGTCGAGAACAGGTGGGTCTCGTTTGTTGGCGCGACCACGGAGAACCCTTCGTTCTCAGTGGTGGGGCCGCTGCTGTCCCGCTCGCTGCTGCTCACGTTGCGGCCGTTGCCCGACGAGGACATCCGGGCGCTGATCAAACAGGCCATCACAGACGAACGCGGACTAGGCGGAGCGGTAAGTCTGGCCGACGACGCCGAGGCGCTACTGCTGCGGCTGGCCGGCGGCGACGCGAGACGGGCGCTGACCTACCTGGAGGCCTCGGCGCTTGCGCTGCCAGCCGCGGGCGTGATCGACCTTGATGTGCTTGAGCGGGCAGTCGACCGGGTGGCCGTCAGATACGACCGTGCGGGCGACCAGCACTACGACGTGATCAGCGCGTTCATCAAGAGCATTAGAGGCAGCGACGTCGACGCCGCGCTGCACTACCTCGCCCTGATGATCGAGGCAGGGGAGGATCCCAGGTACATCGCGCGGCGGCTGATCGTGCACGCCAGCGAGGACGTCGGGATGGCCGATCCGACCGCGCTGCCCGTGGCGATCGCGGCAGCGCAGGCCGTCGAGTTCGTCGGGCTGCCCGAGGTGCGGATTAACCTCGCCCAGGCGGTGATCCACCTCGCGCTGGCGCCGAAGTCCAACTCCGTGATCAGGGCGATCACAGCGGCGGCTGACGACATCCGCTCGGGAAGATCGGGCCCGGTGCCCGCTCACCTGCGGGACGCCAGCTACCCGGGAGCGGCTAGGCTCGGCCACGGCAAGGGCTATCTGTATCCGCACGACTTCGATGAGGGGATCGTCAAGCAGGGCTACCTGCCGCAGGAGGCGGCAGGCCGCCGTTACTACGAGCCGACCAGGCACGGGACCGAGGCCAGGTACGCCGACCGGGCGGAGCGGATCAGGGCCGTACTCGACGGCTCGGCCGACGAGTAGCGGTAGGGTCGGCCAAGTAAGCACGCCGGGGGAGGGAGCGGTGCCGATGAACGCTGGGCAGCTCGCGGCGCTGATCGCCGCCGGGTTCTTCGCGGTGGGCGTCTGCGCAGCAGTATTCGTGCTGGCCAGGCTGGCCAGGCTGATCGCGGCGGCGACCGCGCTTGTGACCAGTTACCAGGCTGGCGCCGACGATCTGCTCAACCACGCGCGCGCCTGCGTTGCCAGGGCGGACGAGCAGCTGGCCAGGACCGGAGCGCTTGCCGACGGCGTGGACCAGGTGGCCGCTAGCATGTCCGACCTGTCTGAGCAGGTCTCTGCGGTGGCCGGGACGGCCAAGCTGATCGCGACCGGCCTGGGAGTTCCCGTGGTGCGGCTGGCGGCAGCGGGGCACGGCGTCAGGTACGCCCTGGCGATCCGTCGTTCCGGCCGCGTCGCCGGGCCGGCCCGGCCAAAGGCACTGGACCGGGCCACGCCATGATCCGCAGGGCGATCTGGCTTCTCGCCGGCGCCGGACTCGGGATCGCCGGATACCGCCGCCTGGCCAGGCTGGTGAGAACGCCGAAGGCGCGGCGGCCTGGCACCGCGACCGGGACTGCCGCATTCATCCGCGATGTCCGAGCAGGAATGGCGGAGTACATGGGCCGGCATCGCGACGTATGAATCTCCACCGAGCCGGGTGAGGCAATACCCTCGTAGGTCAGGCAAGTCACCGCGACCCGAGCGCCAGCCGGGACAGCCGGTACCAGGCAGCAACGACGAACCGAAGGATGGCCGTTGATGGAGTCGGCAGAGATCGCGCGCCGTTTCCTTGACTATTTCTCCCAGCGCGGGCACACCGTCGTTCCTTCGGCCAGCCTGATCGCGGAGGATCCCACGCTGTTGCTCGTCAATGCCGGGATGGTCCCGTTCAAGCCGTACTTCCTTGGCCAGCTCGTACCGCCGTACCCGCGGGCGGTAAGCGCGCAGAAGTGCGTCAGGACACCCGATATCGAGGAAGTCGGCAAGACCACCAGGCACGCGACGTTCTTCCAAATGCTCGGTAATTTCTCGTTCGGTGACTACTTCAAGGAACAGGCCATACCGCTGGCCTGGGAGCTGCTGACCCGGCCAGAGTCCGACGGAGGATTTGGCTTCCCTGAGAGCAGGCTCTGGGCGACGGTCTACACGGGCGACGACGAGGCGTACTCAATCTGGCGGAACGGCGTCGGGGTGCCCGCCGACCGGATACAGCGCCGCGGGCTTGAGGACAACTACTGGCACATGGGGGTGCCGGGGCCGGGCGGCCCGTGCTCGGAGATTTACTACGATCGCGGTCCTGAATACGGCCGGGAGGGAGGTCCGGAGGCCGATGAAGACCGCTATCTCGAGGTCTGGAACCTCGTATTCATGCAATACCAGCTCAGCGCCGTGCGCAGCAAGATCGACTTCGACACGCAGGGCGAGCTCCCTTCCAGGAACATCGATACGGGCATGGGCCTTGAGCGGATGGCCGCTCTGCTGCAGGGCGTCGACAACATCTACGAGGTCGACACCATGTGGAAAGTGCTCGAGCGCGCCGCGGAGCTGACCGAGCAGAAGTACGGCCGTGACCACGCGGGCGACGTGGCGCTGCGGGTCGTTGCCGACCACGTCAGGGCGGCGGTGATGCTCGTCGCTGACGGCGTCATTCCCTCCAACGAGGGCCGCGGCTATGTGCTCCGTCGCATCGTCAGGCGCAGCGTGCGGGACCTGAGACTGCTGGCTGGCTCCCAGCGCGGCGGAGACGGCGGACGGGCAGGCTCGGGTGAACGGTACCTGCACGAGCTTGCCTCGGTCGCGATCAGCGCGCTCGGCGACCAGTACCCCGACCTGGTCAGGGACGCGCCGAACATTCACACCGTGCTCGATGCCGAGGAGAGCGCGTTCCTTGGCACGCTTCGTACCGGTACCGCGATCTTCGACGCGGCTGTGGAGGAGGTGACGCGCCGGGGCGAGCGAACGCTCGCCGGTGCCCAGGCGTTTCAGCTGCACGATACCTACGGTTTCCCGATCGACCTGACTCTGGAGATGGCAGCCGAGCAAGGGCTCACGGTCGATGAGCAGGAGTTCGTCCGGCTGATGGCCGAGCAGCGACGGAGGGCTAAGCAGGACGCTGCGGCCAAGAAAACCGGAAATGCTGATATATCTGTTTTCGCGAAGTTCCTCGAGCGGTCAGGCAAGGTGGTCTTCACCGGCTACGACGAGGTCGCGTCCGACGGCACGGTGATCGGCCTGCTGGCCGGAGGCGTGTCCGTGCCGGCTGCCGGGGCTGGCACTGAGGTAGACGTGGTGCTCGACCGGACACCGTGTTACGCGGAAGGCGGCGGTCAGCTCGCCGACCGGGGCATCATGCGATCGGCGGGCAGCGGGGCGAATGACGGGGCGACCGTCGAGGTGCTAGACGTGCAGACCCCCGTACCCGGGCTGATCGTCCATCGGTGCCGCGTCGCGGCCGGCGAGATCGCGGTCGGCGACATGGTTCACACTCAGATCGACATCGAGCGGCGTCGCGCCATCTCGCGCTCGCACACAGCCACCCACCTGGTGCACCGGGCCTTCCGCGGAGCGCTCGGCGAATCCGCGGCGCAAGCTGGTTCTGAGAACTCGCCGGGCCGGTTCAGATTCGACTTCACCGCGCTCGGTGCGGTGCCGCCGTCGGTGCTCGCTGATGCCGAGGATGAAGTCAACGAAGTGCTCATCAACGACCTCGACGTCCGGGCTTTTCACACCTCGATCGAGCAGGCCCGGGCGATGGGCGCGCTTGCGCTGTTCGGCGAGAAGTACGGCGAACAGGTGCGGGTGGTCGAGGTGGGCGACTACTCCCGCGAGCTGTGCGGCGGCACGCACGTGGCGCGGTCAGGCCAGCTCGGACTGGTGAAAATACTCGGCGAGTCCTCGATCGGATCCGGCGTCAGGCGCGTCGAAGCGCTGGTCGGCATTGACGCGTTCCGATTCCTGGCGCGCGAGAGCCTGCTGGTCAGCCAGCTCAGCGAGCAACTGAAGGCGCCACGGGCTGACTTGCCTGACCGAATCGCGGGCCTGGTGACCAGGCTCCGCGATGCAGAGCGCGATATCGCGCGGATGCAGTCGGCGCGACTAGCCGACATCGCCGCGGAACTGGCCGCAGGCGCGTTCGAGGTGAACGGTGTCCTGTTCGTTGCCCATCAGGCTCCTGACGGCACGCCCGCCGACGCGATCCGCAAGCTCGCGCTCGACATACGCGGCCACATCCCCGGTGACCGTGCGGGCGTGGTGGTGATCGCGGGAGTTCCGGCTGACCGGCCGGCCGTCGTCGTCGCGGTGAACGACGCGGCGCTGGCGCGCGGCCTGACCGCCGGAGCGCTGGTCGGCACGGCGACGGCCGTGCTCGGCGGCCGTGGCGGGGGCAGGGACGACATCGCACAGGGCGGGGGCGCCGCCCTTGGCCCGCAGGCCGCTCAGGCGCTGGCGGAGGCGTTTAGTGCGGTTCGGGATACTATTCGCATTATCGGCGGCAACGGACCGTCAGGAAGCGTAACGTGAGATCGTGTCGCAGCCGAGTTGTGTCCAGGCTGAGATCGGCCATCTGGAGGCGGGCGTCTTGAGATCAGGCGTCAGGCTCGCGGTCGACGTCGGAACTGCCCGGATCGGGATCGCCAGTTGCGATCCCTCCGGCGTGCTGGCCAGCCCGTTGACCACGCTGCGCCGTCGGAAGGGTGACCTTGGCGAGATCGCTCGCCTTGCGGCCGACCGGCATGCGATCGAGATCGTGGTCGGGCTCCCCACGAGCCTGGCAGGAGCGCCAGGACGGGCCGCCGGTCAGGCACGAGAGTTCGCTGACGCGCTCGCGATCGTCGCGCGCGTGCCGGTCAGACTGGTTGACGAGCGCTTCACGACGGTGATCGCGCATGCCGCCCTGCGCGAGGCCGGACGCGACTCCCGGCAGCGCCGCGGTGTGGTTGACCAGGCTGCTGCCGCCTCGCTGCTTCAGGGCGCCCTCGACGAGGAGCGGGCGACGGGCGGTCCGCCCGGCGAGGTGGTCGGCGAAGCCATCGGCGGTGGCGGATGAGCAGAAGTGGCGGTCTCTGGCCGCGACGTCGACGGCATGAGCCGGGCGATGACTATCCAGACGAAGACAGGTACGAGGGCTCCTACGGCTACGGCGAGCCTGCCGGGTACGGACGGGGACCTGATC
>Ga0126379_10001752_pt1 | contig 13447 bp, 9 predicted proteins | sample PanSoiMetPlot_24_FD_92640 | JGI IMG/M metagenome (GOLD analysis project Ga0126379, IMG submission 92640) | Tropical forest soil microbial communities from Panama - MetaG Plot_24 | ecosystem: Environmental > Terrestrial > Soil > Tropical forest > Bulk soil | place: Panama | collected 2016-02-17 | reverse complement strand
CGAACCTGATTACCACGCAACGACTCTCGTACCCATGGTGGTCGAACAGACCAGCCGCGGCGAGCGGGCGTATGACATTTATTCCCGGCTGCTGAAAGAGCACATCATTTTTATCGGCACGCCCATTGATGATCACGTGGCGAATTTGGCGACCGCGCAAATGCTGTTCTTGCAAGCGGAAGACCCGGAGAAAGACATTCAGCTGTACATCAATTCGCCGGGTGGCTCGATTACCGCTGGATTTGCGATTTACGACACCATGCAGTTCGTGAAGCCGGACGTGGTGACGACCTGCGTGGGGCAAGCGGCGTCGATTGCGGCGGTTTTGCTGGTTGGCGGCGCCCCTAAGAAGCGCTTTGCGCTGCCCAACGCGCGGATTTTGATTCATCAGCCGTGGCTTTCGGGGCTCGGCGGACAAGCGACGGACATTGATATTCACGCAAAAGAAATCCTGCGCATGCGCACGACGATCAACTCGCTGCTCGCGAAGCATACGGGCCAGCCGGTAGACCGCATCGAGAAAGACGTCGAGCGCGATTACATCATGAACGCGGAGCAGGCCAAGGAATACGGGATGATCGATGAGATCATCTATAAGCACCGCTAATTTTGGGGATGCGAAGTGCTTTGCCGTTCGAAGCGAGTGCGGAGGACCTGTTCTCAATAGTTCGCCCGTCACGACTTTCTCTCTTGCTCAGGGGACAAAACAGCCTAGAATACTGATTAGAGGTTCCGAAGACGCTCGGCGGAGCTGAGGCCTCCTTACCTGTGAAAAAGTTTAACCCAGATGAGCCATTGCGCTGCTCCTTCTGCCACAAAACCCAGGAGCAGGTCGAAAAGTTGATCAGTTCGCCTTCAGACTATCCGCGCGCGTACATCTGCAACGAGTGCGTGGGCGTTTGCCAGACGATTCTGGAAGACGAGAAGCGCGAGCAGGCCACAGCCCCGGCGCGGCAGTTGCCTCGGCCGCCGGAAATCAAGCGGTTCCTCGATGGCTACGTCATTGGCCAGGACCGCACGAAGAAGAAACTCGCGGTGGCCGTGTACAACCACTACAAACGGATTTTCCTGAACAAGCAGCCGGGCGAAGTGGAGTTAAGCAAGTCAAATATTCTGCTGATTGGGCCGACGGGTACGGGCAAGACGCTGCTGGCGCAAACGCTTTCGCGCATGCTGGAAGTGCCGTTTGCGATCGTGGACGCGACGACGCTGACGGAAGCGGGCTACGTCGGTGAAGATGTCGAAAACATCATTTTGAAGCTCTTGCAAGCCGCCGACGGCGATGTGCAGAAGGCCCAGCAAGGCATCATTTATATCGACGAGATCGACAAAATCGCCAAGAAAGATGAGAACCCGTCGATCACGCGCGACGTTTCGGGCGAAGGCGTGCAGCAAGCGCTGCTAAAGATCTTAGAAGGCACGGTTGCCAATGTGCCGCCGCAAGGCGGGCGCAAGCACCCACACCAGGAATTTACGCCGGTGGACACGACGAACATCCTATTCATTTGCGGCGGAGCGTTTGTCGGGCTTGAGAAAATCATCGAGAAGCGCACCGGCCGGCGGTCGCTGGGTTTCCACACCGATGCCACGCCTTCGACGCCGCAGCGACGGAACACCGAGTTGCTCGAGCAGGTGCAGCCGGGCGACTTGATCCGCTACGGTTTGATTCCGGAATTTGTGGGCCGCTTGCCGGTGGCCGGCGTGATGAATGACTTGGACAGAGCGGCGCTGGTCAAGATCTTGACAGAGCCGAAGAACGCGCTCCTGAAGCAATATCAGAGGCTGTTTGAGTTTGAGAACGTGCGCTTGCGATTTACGGAAGAGGCGCTGGAAACTGTGGCAGAGTTAGCCCTTCAGCGTAAAGTGGGCGCGCGCGGCTTGCGAATGATTTTGGAAGACCTCATGCTGGAGCTCATGTACCACCTTCCGATGCAGCGGAAGGTGCGCGAATTCGTGGTCAGCGCGGAGATGGTGCGCACGCGCGAAATCAACTGGAGCTTGCTGGAAAAAGCCGGATGAGCCGGCTCGCGCATCAAATAATTCAGGGTACGGTTCAGCGTACGGCCAACCTTCGGCCGTATAGAACATAAGCTAAGAGGCGGAAGTAAGAAGTTCAGGGGCCTGCATGTTTACACGAGAAAAACAAGAGATGCGGCGTGTGCCGATGATGCCCGTACGGGACATGGTCATTTTCCCGCAGCAGATGACGCCGTTCATCGTGGGGCGCGAAGCGAGCGTGCGCGCGCTCGAAGAGGCGCTGGCCAGCGACAAGAAGATTTTCCTATCCACGCAGCATGACGCTTCGGTGGACGATCCGAAACCGGAGGAGATTTACGCGGTTGGCACGCTCGCGAATATCGTGCAGAGTGTGAAGCTGCCCGACGGCAATATTAAAGTTCTGGTGGAAGGCGTGGAACGCGCCAGGGCGCTTTCCATCGCCACCGAAGAAGGCTTTTTCCGCGCCACGATCCGTTTGCTGGGCCAGCGCATCGACGATTCACCGCAGGTCAAGCAGACCGTCGAAAAAGTGACGGGTCTGTACGAGCAGTTCATCAAGCTGTCGCAGAGCTTGAACTACGACACGATGATTGCGGCGGCGCGAGGCGACGATCCGTCGCGCCTTTCGGACACGATTGCCGCGAACCTCCAGCTCCCCGTGGACGAAAAGCAGGATTTGCTCGAAACCGTGGACCCGATGGAGCGGTTGAACCGCATCGGGGAAATCCTGGAAATCGAGCTGGAAAAACTGAACGTCGACCGCAACATCAATACGCGCGTAAAGCGCCAGATGGAGCGCGCGCAAAAAGAGTATTACCTCAACGAGAAGCTGAAGGCGATCCAAAAGGAACTCGGGCGCGGCGAGAAAAGCGAAACCGACGAGCTGAAGAAAAAGATTGACGCCGCCGGCATGCCGAAAGACGTTCACGAAAAGGCCGTGCAGGAGCTGAAGCGCCTGGAATTGATGCCGCCGATGTCGGCGGAATCCACGGTCAGCCGGAATTACCTGGATTGGCTGATTGCCGTGCCGTGGAAGAAGCGGTCGAAAGAAATCCGCGACATCAAGGCGGCGGAAAAAGTGCTCAACGAAGAGCACTATGGGCTGGAGAAAATCAAGGATCGCATCCTGGAATTCCTTGCGGTGCGCCAGTTGGTGAAGAACCCGAAGGGTTCGATTCTTTGCTTTGTCGGGCCTCCCGGCGTTGGAAAAACCTCGCTGGCGATGTCTATCGGGCACGCTACGGGACGCAAGTTTGTGAGGGTTTCGCTCGGCGGTGTGCGTGATGAAGCTGAAATTCGCGGCCACCGGCGGACGTACATCGGCGCTTTGCCGGGCCAGATCATCCAGATGATGAAAAAGGCCGCAACGGTAAACCCGATTTTCGTGCTGGATGAAGTGGACAAAATGTCCACGGATTTCCGCGGCGATCCGTCGGCCGCACTGATGGAAGTCCTCGACCCCGAACTCAATCACGCGTTCACGGACCATTATCTGGACGTCGAGTACGACCTTTCGAAAGTCATGTTTGTGTGCACGGCCAACGTGCTGCACACGATTCCGCAGCCGTTGCAAGACCGCATGGAAATCCTCCGCCTGCCGGGCTATACCGAACAAGAAAAGATGGAAATTGCGACGCGCTTCCTGGTGAAGCGGGCGCGCGAAGTCACGGGGCTGACGGAGAAGAACCTCAAGTTCACCGAGGATGGGTTGCTGCACATCATCCGGCACTATACGCATGAGGCTGGAGTGCGCAACCTGGAGCGCGAAATCCAGAACATCGCGCGGAAGATGGCGCGCAAAGTGGTGACCGACGGTGCGGAATCAGCCGTGGAGATTACCGCGGAAAACGTGAAGGACTTCCTCGGCGTCCTGAAGTACCGCGAATTCTGGCTGGAAAAGCAGAACGAGGTTGGACTGACTACGGGCCTGGCTTGGACCGAAGTCGGCGGTTCGGTGCTTGCGACGGAAGCCACCTTGATGGAAGGGAAGGGCCGGCTGACGCTGACCGGAAAACTCGGGGATGTAATGCAGGAGTCCGCGCAAGCCGCGATGAGCTATGTGCGGTCGCGCTCCAATTTGCTGGGCCTGGCGCGAGATTTCTACCGCACCATTGACATTCACGTGCACGTGCCGGAGGGCGCGATTCCCAAGGACGGCCCGTCCGCTGGCATCACGATTTGCACTTCGATTGTGAGCGCGCTGACGAAAATCCCGGTGCGCTGCGACGTGACCATGACCGGGGAAATCACGCTGCGCGGCAAAGTTCTGCCTATTGGGGGTGTCAAGGAGAAGCTCCTGGCCGCCCACAGAATGGGCTTGCGTACGGTAGTGCTTCCGAAGGACAATGAGAAGGACCTAGCGGACATCCCGCAAGAGATTCTCTCCAGTCTCACGATCCATTTTGTCGAGACCATGGATGAAGTGCTGCAGATTGCGCTGGAGCGGCCCGTCGTGCCGCTTGAGCATGCCGCGGTAGCGCCCGTTGCGGAAACGTTTGCAACTGGCGCCGAGAAAGACAAGAGTTTGACCAACTAAGCAAAGATATTCCGGGAAAGGCCCATCTCTCGAAACTTGCCCGCAGAAAAGCAGGTGCGGGAGGCGGGAGTGTGGGCTTCGAAGTGCCCTGGGAGCTTCTGCGGTTGGGGGAAAGTCCGGTCTACTCATCTCGGCTGGTTTCGCGTCCCGAGTCCGAACTCGGTATGCGTTCAACCGGCAGTTTGGTGAATCACCTCAAGCACATTCCGGATTCTCAGGGTCAATTCTCAATCACATTAGGAAACTATGCCAAAAGAAACGCACGTTGAAGGAAACAAAGAAATGAGCATCAGCCTTGCCGAGCTAAAGGAAAAGAACATCACCGACCTCGCCAAGATTGCCAAGGAATTGAACATTCCCGGCGCGAGCGGGATGCGCAAGCAGGAACTGATCTTCCAGATTCTGCGCGCGCAGACCGAAAAGAACGGCTTGATCTTTTCCGAAGGCGTTTTGGAATGCCTCCCCGATGGATTCGGATTCCTCCGCGCGCCGGAATACAACTACCTTCCCGGCCCGGACGACATTTACGTCTCCCCGTCGCAAATCCGCAAATTCGACCTTCGCACCGGCGACACGGTCTCGGGTCAAGTCCGGCCACCCAAGGACGGCGAACGTTACTTCGCGCTGATTAAAGTGGAAGCGGTCAATTTTGAGGACCCCGAAGTCGCGCGGAACAAGATTTTCTTCGATAACCTGACACCGCTTTATCCGCAAGGGCGTTTGAAGATGGAAACGGTGAAAGAAAACATGACTGGGCGCGTGCTGGATCTGCTTTGCCCCGTAGGCAAGGGCCAGCGCGGTTTGATTAACGCGCCGCCTCGCACCGGAAAGACCATGATGTTGCAGGCCATCGCCAACGCGATTGCTGCCAATCATCCGGAAGTTGCGCTCATCGTGCTGCTGATTGACGAACGCCCCGAAGAAGTCACCGATATGCAGCGCACGGTAAAAGGCGAGGTTATCAGCTCGACGTTCGACGAGCCCCCGCAGCGGCACATTCAGGTCGCGGAGATGGTTTTGGAAAAGGCCAAGCGCCTGGTCGAACACAAGCGGGACGTGGTGGTGCTGCTCGATTCCATCACTCGTCTCGCGCGCGCTTATAACGCGGTCACGCCGCCATCCGGGAAAGTGCTTTCCGGTGGTATTGATGCCAACGCTTTGCAGCGCCCGCGGCGGTTCTTTGCGGCGGCACGCAACGTCGAAGAAGGCGGCTCGCTCACCATCGTGGCGACCGCTTTGATTGACACCGGCAGCCGCATGGACGACGTGATTTTCGAAGAGTTCAAAGGCACCGGCAACATGGAAATTTATCTCGACAGGCGCCTTGCGGATAAGCGAGTGTTCCCGGCGATCGACATTCAGCGTTCCGGTACGCGCAAGGACGAATTGCTGCTTCCGCCGGAAGAACTCAGCCGCGTGTGGGTGTTGCGCAAGGTGTTGAGCCCGCTCTCGACCGTCGAAGCGATGGAGCTTTTGCTCAGCCGGCTGACCAAGACCAAGTCAAACACGGAATTCCTCAGCTCGATGTCGTCCCCCGCATAAGCTTAATCACAAAGTTGACGCGGCGGCGGACCGCCTCGGCCCCTCGCTGGGGCCCCTCTCGAAGCTCGGGGCAGCAGGGTAAAAAGACGGTCCCTACCGCTCCTGCGTGACCACTTCACGATTTCAAAGAGAAAAAGGCACAACGGAAAAAACCGTCGCGCCTTGGTTACGCCCTGAAATCCGGGCTTTGTTTATGCTTGGTTATGCCGCAGCTTCGGCTTCCACTGCGGCCATGTAATCCACGATACGCTCGGACCAGCCGTCGATGTGCGTCCAGTCATTGCCGTAGCTGACGCCGTTCTGATACGGAGCCACATTCACCACGTAGGCGCGCTGCGTCCACGCGGGAAGGATTCCGTCGTGAGACTGCTCGTCGGTAATGACGATCAGACGGTCGAGCTGCTTCCACTCCGGCTTGTCGTGGAGCTCGGTCAGAGCGCGCTTGAGGTACGTCCCTGAGTGTGCCTGAGAGCCCACGATGGCATCCTGCAGCGCGAAGCCGCGCCGCGGAGGAAGTTCGACGCACGCATCGGAGAAGGTCGCGATCGCGAAATCCGCAGCCTTCTCGCGGAGCAGGATGGCAAGTCCCGTGGCCGCGTCCATGCGCGTGGTCTCGCCCTTTTTCGAGAGCTTGTAGTTCATCGAGCCGGACACGTCCACGACGAGTCCAGTCGAGCCCGCAAGCTTCTCGAGTCCGGCGATGCCCTTGAGCATGGCCTGTTCGAGGGCGTACTCGAACTTCGGTGCGTAGCGCGCCGCCGTCACGAAGCGGAACGGCAGCGCTCGTGCGACGCCCTTGTCCAGCCACTCACGAATGAGCTTCGGATCGACGCCGGATGCCAGCATCAGGCGGAGGTTCCGCAGGACGGCCAGGCCGCCCAGCTTCCCCTTGCGCAGGAGGCGTTCGAAGTTCTCGCGCTTGTCCTTCCCTGCGGACAAGGCAACCTCCCAGGTATCGGGAGATTCGAGCGTGTTCTCAACGAGCTTCTTCCAGAGGGCAGCCTGCGCTTCGTCCTTCGGCTTCGCGTGGCAGAGGAACAGCACGTCGCGGAGCTTCACCACCGATTCGCGGTCGTACTTCGCAAGCTGGTAGGCGTCAAACTTCGTGAAAGCCTTTGCCAGCCCGCGCTTCACGCCCGCGGAAAGCGGCTGCTTTCTCTCCTTCCAGTAGAGCGCCACGAACTCGCCGAGTTCGTCAGCGCGCTGGATCACGTGCTCGAGCGTTTCCGCCAAGAGCGTGCCTGCGCCCTTGCGGCGCGCGAGCTCGCGAACCAGGAAGAGCGGCGCATGGCGGAGCTGCATCTTGTCGCGCGCCTCGCGGGCGAGAGCCGCCACAACTTCCGGCTTGTTCGCGGCGGCGAGCGCGGCGATGCGCTTCGCGATGTCGTTGCCCTTATCGTAGAAGGTGTCTTCCCAGAGCAGGCACGTGAGGACCGTGCGCCGCAGTTCGCTCTTTGCGTCCACCTTCTGCGCCACCGCTCCTTCGTGCGTCCTTACCGGGAAAAGCCGCTTCCATACGTTCATTTTTGCCATTGCTACCACTCCTCCTTTCTCCGAAAACCCTTAGGCTTCCGATTCCACGATCCGAAGCCAGAGGCTGCGGTCGTTAATCGAGAAACGCCAGATAGCGCATTGCGCTTGAGCTGTTCTCGGTGTTCATAAACGCGCGGTGCCAGCCGTTAAGGGTCACAGTCGCATGATCGGGGTGCCGAATCTCGCCTCGAACATGGACTAAGGCATCGCGTTGCATCGCGCGGAAGCTATCGCGCTCGCGTTCTGACTCCGGTAACCGGTTGTAATCCCGGGCCGTCAGGCCCGCGGGATACTTCCGGGAAACGTAAACGGTTTCCCCAGGGGACCGATAGCATTCCTCGGCCCAGTGCGGCTTCCCGCCGTTTCCGCGAGAGAGCGGCTCATTCCGAAGAATGAGCAAAGGATCGGTCTTAAGTTCCACGTCAGGGATGCATCAACTCTCCGTTCGCTTTCACGATCGGCCATTCGGAATATATTGTGTTTTCCACGTTTCTGCTCCTCCTTCCAAGGTTTGTCGATTCATGCTTCCGGCGGCGTTTTTTTCCCAGCCCCGGCGCGAACCGCCGACTGGTCTGCGATTCGCGCCGGCCAAACTTTCGCCGGGAGGAAAATCGAGCAGAGTAGCGGGCGTTAGCCCACGTCGTTTGACAGACGAAGTAACTCTTCTCTGCGCCATCCCGGCTTTCCGTTGGACGGCCAACTGCCTGGGGCTGGCGGGCTCATGGCCGTGTTTTTTCTTCTCCGGTGGGAACGATTGGCCCGCGTGAATTGGTTTGAGCTTCTGTCCCTTACGGAACACGCGGGGTTCTAAGCCGCAATCCTCTCCAGCTTTCGCCAGAGCGCTCTTTAGTAGAAGTAACGCGCGCCTCCGCCACACCGGAAAATCTTGTGCTGCGAACAAGCGGCCGGAGCTGTATCAGCGCGCAGCCGGTCAGGCTGCCTTCACCCAGCACAGTTTCCTGCGGCGGGAATCAGCGGCCCGAGTGTTTTGCCGTTGCTCTGCCAATTGAGCTACAGCTTTCGCCACTGGGGGGATTCGAACCCGCAACCGCTAGGCTCGCGATGGAACTCGCGCCTTCACCACGCCGCAACTTAAACTCTTTTCTCCTTACCTCCTTACCTCATTGCTTCCTCATTTCAACACGTCTCTAGCGTTTCGTTTTCGACCAGCATCCTTCGCGTCAAGAATTCCGCGAGGAGTCGGCGCTCACGGATTCGTACAGAGCCCAAATGCTTATGGTGGGCAATGTCAACCGAGGTAACGTGAATTTCACCATCCCGGGACACTGATCCCGCGGCGACGGCTTTGGATCGAACGACTTAGGCGATTGATTTACAGTCGCGCGAATAAGCAGACCGCGAGACCCGGGTGCCTTGGCATCGTTTTGTCTTGGCTTATGTTTTCGTGTCTCATAGCTGCTCTCACGCTCAGTGAGGACCTGCTCAAAAATGCAGCAGGTAAAACAACTGAGGTGATCGCAGGGTAAACGGAATCGGAAATTCTGTCAAGCCCTTGTTTGAAAAAACTGCACTTTTGGCCCGTTTTTTGCGTAACTGTATAATTCGGAACTACCTAGCCAAAGTCGGGTCAGCCGGAAGTCGATTCAGCGGGTAACCTGAGTGTCTTGCTCACCGCGCCAGGTCTCGCGCGTCCGTAGGACTGGAGGTGTAGTGGCATGAAATCATTCCGAGCAGCGAGTGTGTTAGCAGTCTTTGCGGGGTTAGCCTTGTCAACAGCGGTGGCTCAGAATCCTCCGCGGTCCACGGCCGACTCCATGCGAGGTCACTTTGTTTCGGTCAATCGCCGAGTTTTAGAAATGGCGAAAGACTTTCCCGAAGACAAGTACGAGTTCCGCTTGAAGCCCGAAATGCGCTCCTTTGGTGCCGTCATCGTGCATATCGCGTCGGGAAATGTCTATGCGGCAAAAGCAGGCCGTGGCGAGAATGTGAATTGGGATGAGTTGGATCCCAAGAACTACAAGACCAAAGGCGAGGTCGTTGCACTTCTGGAGAAGAGCATTACCGACGCAAATGCAACTCTGAAAACTCTGCCGGACGCATCGTTTGGCAAGAGCGTCGAGCCCTGGCTAGAAGTCACCGAGCACACCGCGGAACACTATGGCTTGCTGGTCGCTTATTATCGCGCGAATGGATTGGTTCCACCTGCATCTCGTCCGAGCAAGTAAGTATTGGAACAGCGAAACGCGCCGTTCGGCGGTTCAGCGCCGGTCGCGTGGGCTTACAGTCGTGCTTGCAGCTTCTTTCTGCCTTTCGTCGGCGAGCATGACGATGAGGCGCGCGGTCTCTTCGATGCCCATCGAGGTGTTGTCGACAAGCACGGCGTCGGCGGCGCGCACCAGTGGGGACACTTTGCGTTCGCGGTCGCGGCGATCGCGTTCGCGCACCTCATCGAGAACTTCGGCGAGCGTAAAGGCTTCGCCTTTTTCCTGATGTTCTTTCCAGCGGCGCTCTGCGCGCACGTCGGGCGAAGCGTCTAGAAAAATCTTCAGCTCCGCGTTCGGGAAAACGACTGTGCCGATGTCGCGCCCTTCCATCACCACTCCGCCGCCGGCTCCGGCGCGCTGCTGCTCGGCCACCAGAACGCGCCGCACCGCGGCAATGGTTGCGAGCACGGAAGCGGCCTGAGCGACTTCGGCGGTGCGAATCTCGTTGGTCACTTCGCGCCCGTCGAGAAACACTCGGTTTTTTGCGCCGACCGTTTCGCATTCCGGCGTAGGAGGTTTCAGTTCGATGTGCGTCTCTTTCGCCAGTGCTTCCAGGCGCGCGTCATAGTTCAGCGCGACTCTTCGCTCAAGCGCTTTCAGCGCGAGCGCGCGATACATCGCGCCACTATCCAGGTAGGAGTACCCGAGAAGCGAAGCAACGAGCCGTGCCACGCTGCTTTTGCCCGATCCTGCCGGGCCATCAATCGTGATTGTCAGTTTTGGCATGCTTCTTGGTAGCGCGTCTTGTGGCACAGCCATTCCTGACCGTGCGCATTTCTATCACCGCTCGAGGAAGGGCATGGCAGAAATTCCTGCGCTACTAAAATCCCATAATGTTATAGCCGCAATCGACGTAAATGGTTTCACCGGTGATGCCGGAGCCCGCTTCGGAAAGCAGAAACGCCGCCGTGGCGCCCACTTCCAGCGCATCGACATTGCGTTTCAGCGGCGCACGTTCGGCGTGCGATTTCAGCATATCGCCGAGTCCGGAGATTCCGCGCGCAGCGAGGGTCTTGATCGGACCCGCCGAAATCGCATTGACGCGAATCGCTTTCGGCCCAAGATCGTTCGCCAGATAGCGTACCGTCGCCTCCAGAGCGGCTTTGGCCACGCCCATCACGTTGTAGCGCGGTACGACTTTTTCCGCGCCGTAATAAGTGAGGGTGACGATTCCACCGCCGTTCGGCATGAGCGCCGCGGCGCCGCGCGCCACGGCGATCAGCGAGTACACGCTGATGTCGTGCGCGATGCGAAAGCCCTCCCGTGACGTGTTTACAAATTCACCGCTTAAATCCGTGGCTTGCGCGAACGCCACGCTGTGTACCAAGCCGTGCAGCTCGCCGTATCGCGCTTTTAAATCCTCGAATAGCTCGGCAATCTGCCCGTCGGAAGAAACATCGCACATGAATCCAGCCGCGCCGGGCAGATCCGCGATCAAGTCTTTGGCTTCCTGCTCCAAACGATCGTTCTGATAGGTGATCGCCAGCCGCCAGCCGGCTTCGTGGAGTTTCTTGGCGATGGCCCAGGCAATGCTTCGCTTGTTGGCCAGGCCGAAAATCACCGCAGTTTTCTGAGAATCGCTCACAGGTGCTCCGGGGAAAGCAGAGTTGAAAGGTTAAAACAAAAGCAAAGCCAGTTTGCTGCGACGTAAGTTTAACAGTGTTCGCTCGTCACTTGCCACTCGTCATTCCCACCTCTTCTAAATCCTATGAAACGCCTTCTCGATTTCTTTCACGGAATACCGCAGCACCACCGGCCGCCCGTGCGGGCAGCTCATTGGGCAATCCGTTTTCGCCAGCGCGTCCAGGAGCCACTCCATTTTCGAGGGCTCGAGCGGCATATTCACTTTGATGGCGGCATGACAGGCGGTAGAGGCCGCGATTTTGGCCTGCAGCGTTTCAATGGAAATCGCCGCGTTCTCGCGTTCAATGCCGTCAAGAATTTCACGCAGCAGCTTTTCCGCATCCGGTGCCGCCACACCCGCGGGGACCGCCTGAATCGCCACGCTTTTCGGCCCTATCAGCTCCACTTCGAAGCCATTTGCGCCAAGCTCCTCGGCGATTTTCTCAAACGTGACAATTTGCCGCGGCGAGAGCTCAATCACCAGCGGCATCAACATGCGTTGCGCTTCGATTTTTCCTGCGCGGCGTGCTTCCAGGTGCTGTTCGAATAACACGCGCTCGTGAGCCACATGCTGGTCCACAATCCACAGGCCTTCGCCGTTCACGGCCACGATAAAACTGGAATTGACCTGGCCTAGGGGTTTCAGATCGACAATTTGCTCAGGACGAGGCAGCGTTGCCGGAGCATCTGCGCTCGGCGCCGCAAGATTTCCCGCCCACGTTGATCCCGCTGCAATCTGCGCAGCAGTGGCAACTCCACTCGCTCCCCGCGGCGTGCTCGAAGTGAAAGGAATGCGTTGCTCGATGGGCTGCATCGGCGCATTCGAAAGGTCGAAACCTCCATCCGAACCAACGCCAGCGCTCGATCCAAAATCTTCCATCGGCGGAATGACCGCACGCGGAGCCGCTGATCCCGCGGGCGCTGGTGTGATTCCTCCAGAAAGCGCGCCGTTTCCAAAGTCAGCGGCGCCTTGTGGAGCAAGGCTGGTAGTCGCAGCCGCAAAACTCGCGATCGGCCGCGCGCTCATTAACGCCTGGCGAATCGTGTCGCGCGTAAAATCGTGCACAAATTGCGAGCGGCGGAAGCGCACCTCGATTTTCGCCGGATGCACGTTGACGTCCACTTCGTCGTACGGCATCTCGAGAAACAGCAGCGTCGCGGGAAAAACCGTCGGCGGCAAGATGTTGCGGTAAGCTTCGTGAATCGCGTGCAGAATCAGACGGTCGCGCACCAGCCGGCGATTCACGAAAATGTAAATGCCGTTGCGGTTCAGCCGCTGCACTTCCGGGCGCGAAGTGAAGCCGGTCACGGTAAGCGACGCTCGTTCTTCTTCCGGATCGAGTTGCGGCTCGGTGATGGCCGCGCGGAACGGCGCGGAAACCGAAGGAATTTCCACCAGTTCCTCGAGCGCCTGCCGCCCCAAAAGCTGGTAAACGCGGTCGGCGAGCTTCTCAGCGGGCGCGCAGTTGATGATCTCCTGAGTCGGCGTCGAGAGAATGAATTGCTTGCCGGGATTGGCCAGCGCGTAGTGCGTCACGAGCGAAGCGATGTGGCCCAGTTCGGTCGCGTCGGATTTCAGGAATTTCCGCCGCGCGGGGACGCAATAAAAAATGTCCGCCACGCTAACCGTTGTTCCCGCAGGCAATCCGGCTGGCTTCACGCCAACGAGCTTTCCTCCCGCGAATTCCACGCGCGTGCCTTCGCCTTCGCTCTCATCCCGCGTTTCGAGCAGAAGGCGCGACACGGCCGCAATTGACGGCAGCGCTTCTCCGCGAAAGCCAAGCGTCGCGATGGAGAGCAGATCGTCGGCAGCTTTGAGCTTGCTCGTGGCGTGACGTTCGAACGCCAGCAGCGCGTCGTCGTGAGTCATCCCGTGGCCGTCGTCGGCTACGCGAATCATGCGCTTGCCGCCCTGCTCGACCTCGATGCGAACGCTCTTGGCGCCGGCATCCAGCGTGTTTTCGAGCAGCTCTTTCACCACCGACGCCGG
>Ga0126379_10001751_pt1 | contig 13449 bp, 16 predicted proteins | sample PanSoiMetPlot_24_FD_92640 | JGI IMG/M metagenome (GOLD analysis project Ga0126379, IMG submission 92640) | Tropical forest soil microbial communities from Panama - MetaG Plot_24 | ecosystem: Environmental > Terrestrial > Soil > Tropical forest > Bulk soil | place: Panama | collected 2016-02-17 | reverse complement strand
GCTATCTTCGTACGAGCAAGCGCCGACGTTTCGGTCGTGACAGTTCCAGCCATATCTGAACTCATTCGTTCAGTACCCGGCACTGGCGGTGCGCTTTGGGGGACTGGGTGTCCCCGCACTTCGACCGTTTCTCCGTTAAGAGCGATTGCTCAGAGAATAGGAAACGCTCTTGCTGAGACACATGGATCCAAGTGCTCAATTTACGAGTACATTGGTACCGCTTCCCTTTTCGACAAATTGGGGAGTGCGGTGCTGCGTTCGGGCTCGATGCTACAATCGCAGTCGCTGAGCCCGCCTGGGACGAAATCATGCTGCTCCCAGGCAGTCCGAGCCCTGAGGCGAAAAGTCCATGAAACTCGACCTACTGGCGATTGCGGCGCACCCCGATGATGTCGAACTGACTTGCGGTGGCACGTTGCTGAAGATGGCGCAACGCGGCTACCAAACAGGCATTCTGGATCTGACGGCCGGAGAGATGGGCACCCGGGGAACGCCGGAAACACGCGCAAAAGAAGCGGCAAAGGCCGCTAAGATCCTGAAGGTATCGTGGCGTGGAACCTTGGGAGTGCCGGACTCCGACGTGCAACCCACCAGGCAGAACAAGCTGGAACTAGCCAAGGTGATCCGCAAGCTACGCCCACGGACTGTGATTCTCCCCTATTGGGAGGCTCGCCATCCGGACCACTACCATGCATCGACGCTGGGATATGAAGGGTGCTTCCTGGCCGGATTGAAGCAGTTGTCCATGGACGGAGAGCCCTACCGCCCGTTCAAGATCCTGTATGCGACCTCATTCGAAGGCATGCCGCCGTCCTTTATTGTCGACATCACGAAGCAGTATGAGACCAGACGCCGCGCTATCCTGGCCTACAGGTCGCAATTCCGCCCGGCAAAGAGCGAACGCAAACAAAGGGTCTTTCTGGCAATTGACGAATTGGACCAAAGAATGGATCTGCTGGCGCGGCACCATGGGCAGACGATCGGCGTGAAGTATGGCGAACCGTTTCTGCAGAAGGAATTAATGGCAGTAGAAGATGTAGTGGACCTGTCAGTAAGGTCGATCTGACGGCGAGCTTCGGTAGCTCGCTCCTTCCAGAGGTGAAGGTTTTCGCTCCCGCAGGTGACTCGCCGCTGCGCAAAGCGACCTCAGGTCTGAAAGCCCGTGCCACGGGCGATGCAAAACGGCTGGCAGGCTAAATGGAGTCGTCTTCGACGGCGGGGATGAAGCCGGGCAGGTTTTGGCCGGAGGGCGTGCGCTCAACCCGGACGCGGATGAGGTCTTGATCCTCAGCGCCGGATTTGCGCAGCAGGGCGATAGTACTGAGCGCCTCGGTGTAAATTCGAGTGACCAGGTAGGTATCCCCAGTGCCGTCTTTCTTCCAAAGTTGGCCAATCTGGATTTTTCGCGCGCTCATGGACTATATCTGACTGTAGATTCACCGGGAGGAAGTGTCAACACCTCGTGAGGGGATGGGACAGATCGGCACGGGGTGAGGGCAGGTTGCTGCATCTGGAAGCTGCTGCCATGCCTTTCCACTTGGAGGGAAAACCTTCTCAGCCCCTGCTACATCCTAAACAATGGGCCTACTGGCGTGTGACGAAGGGTGTATAATTCGGCTGATTCGGGAGGTGGGTCTATGCAGAAATCCTCGCAATTCCTCTTAACATTGTGTCTGGCAGGTGGAGTGACAGCTTGGTCCGCGGCGTCTTTTGCCCAGACGGCAGCCCCGGCTGCGACCCCGGCGACTTCAACTCAAACGAGTCAGCCAGCAAAGCCACAAGACCCTAAGGCCGCTACGCAGGGTGCGTGTCAGGATCCGACTCAGCCCGCCCCAGATCCGAAGCCAGCGCAACCCCTACCTCCTTGCGCCGCAAAACCCGCACCAGGAACACCAGGGGCCGACGCGCCCGTTCAGCAGCAGCAGACGGTACACCCAAAGAATTCCAAGGAAGATGTGGAGGCGATCGGAAACCGGGATGTGGGCAAAGGAATCAACTTCTACTCCATCGAGCACGAGATCGCGCTGGGAAAAGGATTGGCGCAGGAAGTGGAGCGGTCCTCCAAGCTGATTGATGATCCGGTGATCGTCGAGTACGTGAACCGCGTGGGCCAGAACCTGGTGCGGAATTCGGATGCGCACGTACCCTTCACGATTAAGGTCATTGATTCTGACGAAGTGAACGCGTTCGCGCTGCCGGGCGGCTTCTTCTATGTGAATAGCGGGCTGATCATGCGCGCACAAGAAGAGGCGGAACTCGCGGGTGTGATGGCGCACGAGATTTCGCATGTCACCGCGAGGCATGGCACCAAGCAGGCCACCAAGGGAGAAATGATGCAACTGGCCACCATTCCCTTGATGCTCCTGGGACCCGGAGGCTGGGCCGGCTATGGCATCTACCAGGCTCTGCAGTTGGCAATTCCCCTTTCGTACCTGAAATTCTCGCGCGACGACGAGAAGGAAGCGGATTTCCTAGGCTTGCAGTACATGTACAAGGCGGGGTATGACCCCAACGCTTATATCACCTTCTTTGAACGGATCCAGTCCGACGAAAAGCGCCGCCCCGGAACAATTCCGAAGTTCTTCTCGACGCATCCACCGACGCCCGACCGCATCGCGGCAACTCAAAAGGAGATCGCGCGTATTCTTCCCGAAAAGGATGAGTACATCGTGACAACCTCGGAATTCGACCAGGTGCGTGCCCGCCTGCGCAACGTGATGTTCGCGCGCAAGGTGCAGGACAATGGACCGGGCAAGCCAACGCTGCGCACCAAGACCGAACAGGCCGGCAAGCAGACCGGCACCGGCACGTCGACAACGCAGAGCGACCCGAGCACCAGCGATGATGACCGCCCAACCTTGAAGCGCCGGCCGGACTCACCGTGATCGACGGTTGGCGCCGATCTAAAGCCAATATGAATTTGATGAAAAAGGCGGCTTTCTCAGCGACCTTTTTTCCCCTCGCCGATGCTTGAGGCGGTGCTGGACGAGCCTTAGTACTGTTATTCGTTACTGCAAACCGCTAAATGCGGCTGAGTGGGGATGCGCGCTGCGTCTGCGACAATAGGAACATTGAGGCGCCTAATGTTCCCGTTCGTGTATTTGCTAACGGTTCTCTGCTGCGGTGCCAGCGGACATCCAGCCCCAACTGCCGCCTCGCCGATTCCGGCACCGGGGCAACAGCAGCAGGACTCCAAACCAACTCCCACCGAACAAAAGCCCCCTGATACGCCCCCGCAGCAACCGACTGCCGCGCCAGCCACGCCTGCAGTACCCGTGACGCCGCCACTGCCACAACCTCCCGAGAAGCCGAGAAGGGTCATCACCAATGATGACTTGAAGGGTGGCGGAGGATCGGGCTTTTCTCCCATGGAGTTCAGCGAGATCAACGACTGCGACCGTTATTGTTTCGAAAACGTGCGGCAGTTGGCGCGTGTCTCAACCAGCTCAAACCCAAACTGGAAACGCGATCTGTTGCAAGCCATCGATCGGGTCCGCAGCGATGCGGAGTGGCAGACCTATTTGCGCGAACTCTATGATGTGCACCTGAAATTCTGCCTACTGGGCGATGAAAAACGCGAAGAACTAAGTAGAGACGCGGACCCCCACAACGTGACCCCGCGCGAAATCGCCATCGACGACAAATACGACGCCAAATTCAAGGAGGTCCAGGCCACGCTGCAGACGCTGTACTACCGTCAAGCCGACCTGCAGAGAAGATTCGGCGCCAACCCTTTTGCATTCCAGTTCTCGATCGTGCAAACCAGCCGTATACAGAACGCCAACTGCGCTCAGCAGCGGTCGCCAAGGTATACGCCAAACGATGCGGATGACCCGTGAGCTACTGATGAAATCCGCACTTCTACGATACGAGAGCAATTTTCACGGAGCAATCGGGATGCTCTTTCGGGTAGCTACCTTGACTGTGGTAGTCCTCTGGTTTGTCTCGTTATCGTGCGGACAAATCTCCACTGCGTCAGCACAAACGCCTGCAGTCCAGAAGGTGGCACCGCCGGATCAAAAGGATGTCACGCCTAAACCGAACACCACTGCCAAGGGTAAAAAAGTTATCACGAATGAAGATCTGGAGCCTCATTCAGCTGCAGGGACAACCGACAAGATCATCACCCGCGACGTCAGTTCCCTGCTGAACTGCGATACTGCGTGCGAACAACAAGCGCGTGAATTCCTCGGATATGACGCCGACTACGAAGCCGAGTGGCGCATACAGGTGGTCCGGGCCCGCCGCGACCTAATTGCGGACAGCGAGTGGCGTGGAATGCTCTCACAATCCATCGGCCAGCAGAGGACATACTGCAATTTCCTGACGCAACAATCGCAAAAAACGGCGCCAAGCGGAAACAGCTGGGACGCCCAGGTGCAACGTGCGCGGAATGCCAAGTATTTTGAGACTATGGGAAACACGCTTCGGCAAGGGCTGGAAACGAGCGTCAACCGCATGAACAACCATATAAACGAGGTCGGCGAGCTTTCGCCGGCGCGCGCGGCGATGATGAATGTGCAGGCCCACCGCATCTTCGATCGTACTTGCGATCAGCCACCACAACGCTGATGCGCGTGACCACTCCTATGCCGAGCTGTGACGCCCTCAGCCGTCGCCGCGCCAATACTGCAACGCTCTTTTCACTTCTACTTTTCTTAGCCATTTCTCCGCTGGCTTCTTGCGGTAAAAAAGACGCCGGCGCTTTGCAGCAAAAAATGGGCCCGCGGATCAAGTGGCAGTACAAAAGCGCAGCCATGGCCGTTTCACACCCTGCCATAGGCCCTGACGGCACGATCTACGTCGGCGCTCATGAGGGTTTGCTGGCGCTGTCTCCCGACGGAAGACTCCTGTGGCAAGCGGGTATCGGCGAAGCCGGCACACCAGTAATTTCTGAGGACGGGACGATCTATCTGGACACCTGGCACGGCTCCCTGTTTGGTGCCAGCAAAGACGGCCAGTTGATTTGGCGGCCGGCCTACGGTTTGATCGGCTTCAACGCGCCTCCCGCGCTCGGAGCGAACACCACACTCTTTTGCCTGAATAATGTTTCGGACATCTATGTATTCCGGCCGAAACAAAGCAACGAGAAACTCTGGTCTCTGGACACGTTTCGCGAAGGAATGCTGGGAGCGGAAACCGTGCTTCCGGGAAGTGCACGAGTTGGCGTCATCTCGACCACGGCGGCGCCAATCCTGACGCGCAATGATTCGGTTATCCTTCCTCGTCAGAATTTCCTCCATTCGGTGTCGATCGGCGGAACTCCCGAGTGGGATCTGGAGCTCTCACCCGGTGGCCTGGGACAGGCCGCCATGGCCGAAGATGGAACCATCTATGTCGGCGACGATCGTTCCATTCTCTACGCCGTGGACTCGTCCGGCATCAAGAAGTGGCGCTTTGACATCAGCGGTTCCGTGCAGGGTTCTCCAGTTATCGACACCGCCGGTGTTGTCTATTTCACAGCGGGCGACGCCGTATATGCCGTAAATCCAGATGGCAATTTGAAGTGGAGGTTTTCGCCATTGCAACGCTTGGGCCTCTCGACATCACCGGTGCTAGCAGCCGACGGCACGCTGTATGTCGGCGGGGATTTCGCGTTGATCGCACTCAGCCCGGATGGCGCTCTGCAATGGAATTTGCGCGTCTACTCGCCCACGTCCTCACCAACCATCGGACCTGACGGTACCATTTACTTTGCGTGCAGCTATTCGTGGATTTGCGCTGTCGAGAACAAGGGCTCACCGCTGATGCAGAGTGCTTGGCCAAAACAGTTTCATGACTTGGCGAATACCAGCAATAGCCTGCATAGCGCGCTTTGACGCTGCCAAGAATCGCTATTGGCTTGTGGGTTTTGATGGGGAGGAGGTCGTGGAGCAGAAAAAACTACTCGCAATCGTGCTTGGTCTTGTGGTTGCAGCACTTCTTTTCTTCCTCGGGAGAAAGCCGAGTGCGTCCAAGATTGCTCCTTCGCCTGGAATTCCCGCGATCGAGAAGAAATGGGAGTTCACTGCCGGCGGAAAGGTCTTTGGTGCGCTTGCCATGGCGGACGACGGCACCCTGTACGCCGCCGCTGAGGACGGCTTTGTCTATGCCCTGGACGGTTCGGGAAATCTGCAATGGAAAACCTATGTTGGTCCCACACGGTCTGCTCCGTCGGTTGGGCCAGACGGAGCCATCTACATCGCCAATAGCAACGGACGGGTGATGGCCTTGAACCACTCGGGGAGCGTGCGCTGGACTACGGACGTGTATCACGGCAACACCTGGGGAGAAAACGGTTCCGCCATCGGGCGCGATTACCTTTACACTCCGACGCGCGGCAGCTTGTGCGCGGTTCGATTGTCTGACGGGCAAGTGGACTGGCAATCGCGCTGGGGCGGCGAACAGTGGGGAGCGGTTACACTGCTTCCAGACGGGACCACGCTCTCGCCGGGACGGGGCCGGTTGAACGGCATCGATAGTCGTGGGGAAATCGCCTGGCAATATCCCTTTCTAACGGACGAAGCCGTTCAGAACAACGGAGGATATCCTCCGCCAGGCGCTTTTTTCGTCACTACGGGAATCGCGGTCGACGGCAACCGCACTCTCTACGCCGGACTCGGCCGGGAAAAATTCGTAGCCATGGCGCCGGATGGAGCACCCAAGTGGGAGTTGAAGACCCTGGCGGGCTATCAACTTAACCGCGCTACGCCGGTAATCTCTGCGGACGGAACTATTTTCTTTGCGGGCGCCGATGCAAAACTGTACGCGCTCGACTCGTTTGGCAGCACAAAATGGAGCCTAGCAATGGACGGCCCGATCCTTGGAACCCCGGCCCTGGCGGAGGACGGAACGATTTTCGTGGCGAATGGACGTAATCTTTCTGCTGTGTCCCCGGATGGGAAAATCCTGTCCCAGGTGATCATCGGCACAGGCGCGCAAGCTTCCCTGACGCTGGCGCCCGACGGCACTGTGTACGTAGCGACCTATGAGGCCAAAGTGATCGGCTATACTGGCGGGCATGGCGGACTGATGAATAGTCCATGGCCGAAATACCAAGCGGACCTCGCGAATACTGGCGTCGCACACTCCTTCTGAATCACCGTGGTCGAAGTAGCTCCGACGATTTCAGCTGCAAATCGAGAAGTGTTATTCTCGCAGCCATGCTTCGTGGCGACCAAGAGGATACGTGCGTGACTGGCAATCTCTCAAACACAGGACGCTTCGCAGGATTCTGGCTGCGATTTACTGCCGCGCTGATCGATTTAGCCATCTTGGTCGTTCCCTTCGCCGTATTCGTTTCCTTCTTGTCTGTCGGCATGCGCCTCTCCAAGGACTTTTTGAATCTGCGCCCCGGCATGCCGCCCAGCGAAGTCCTGATGAGGTTTGGGCCACGTTTTCTCTACATCAGCCTCGGTTTCTTTATCGTGCTTTCGTGGGCATATTTCCCCGGATTTGAAAGTTCATCATGGAGGGCAACGCTGGGGAAGCGCGAGCTTGGCCTGTATGTCGCGGACACCCATGGTCGCCGCATTGCCTTTGCGCGAGCCACCGGTCGCTTCCTTGGCGGCCGATTCCTGGCGCACGTCCCTCCTTTCGGCCTTTACTATTTTCTGATCGATTGCATCTGTGCCGGACTCACGCCCCGCAAACAGGCGCTCCATGACATCTTCGCAAGCTACCTGGTCCTTCGCGAGCCATCCACCGGCGGCCTGACAACTACAAAACCTGTAAATTGCTTATCCATATTCCTTTACAGAAATCTCATCAATCTCCTCTTGACGCACGTCCTGAAATTTGAGACTCAGGCGGTCATCCCGAACTTCGGAGGGCAATGGCAATCATCGGAGCGTTGCTGATACTGGCGACCGCGCTCCCGGCAACCGCAAGATTCATCGGTTGAAGTATGACCGGCGGGACAGTCCTGACCTCCGGCGGCGGGTTGGTCAAGTTGACCATCCTCTCGCAAATCCCTTTGGCCTGCCCGATAGTGTGGGCAACGATAAGCTTTCAGAGCCCCAACCTGTTCAAATTCGATGAAGACCAGAACATCTTGCTGACATGCCCACTGATTGTGAATGTCGGCTCCAGCACAATTCCCACGGGGAACTTCGTAGCAAGCCATTACATCTTCTTTGATCCCGGTCCGAGCCAGTGCATGACCGGCACGGTGAATTTCGATTCTGACATCCTCGCAGTCATCACAACTACCAATGATCTTGCCGCGAGCGACTCCTTGCGAACACCGGCGTCAGTTATCTAAATCCTGGGAGCCGCGGCTTGGAAACGGGTGCCTCTGTCACCATAAGCGGCCCACGACAGATTCTCTTCGATACCGTCGCCAGTTCACCCGGTGCCTATGTTCGCGTGCTGACTGCATTCTCGCCAGCCGCGTCCACGCCCGAACCTGGCAGCCTTGTTCTGCTGGGAAGCGAGTTGATGGCACGGACAGGGTTGCGACGCCGGAAATCGCTACCTTCCCGAGCCTAGCCGCGGTCCTCGGTTCGATCCTGTAGCTCGCCCCTTCAGGGGTGAGGCTTTTCTCTCGGGTTTGCCTTTGTTTCGTCGAACGGGGCCAAGTGTACCGCGCATCGCCTAATCACGCCCCCGGGTCTCTTAACCAGGACCTCGAAGCCCAAGAAATCGGCATAGGGGCAGCGGTCGCACGCCCTCCGCCGCGTAGGTCCGGGGAATTTCACCCCGCCAGCTGCCGACCCTGCACGGCTTACAACCAAAACCTCGTTCCCTTCTGGGAAACGGGGCCTATGAAATCTCGCGCGTGCGTGCGCGGCGATCAGCCGCGGTGGCCGGCTCGCTGGTGTTCTTCGGGCGCGGCGGAGATACCCATGCGGCGAAGCTCTTCACTGTAATACTTGCGAAACAGCACGTCCCACTCCTCGCTGCCCTCCAGAATTTCCTTCTTCTGCGAGGTGATGCGCTTGCGCACTTCCACTTCCACCTTTTCCTCTTCCCGCAGGACGTTCGTCATGGTCTGAACCATGTGCTGGCGAATGGTGTCGCGGTCTTCGATAAACTCCACTTCGTTACTGGCTACCAGCAGGTCGGATATCTGGTGTGAGATGCGGACAATTTTTTCGCGAGTCAATCGCATTGGTACCGTGTGCCCCTGTTCCCTTGCCTAACGCAGGATAAGTTTCTTGTCGCGCGCCAGCTGGCCTTTCACTTTCTTGAACATATCCTGATAGGAGATGCCGGTGCGGCGCATTTCATCCTGATACTGGGTAAGGATGTTACGGACTTCTTCGTTCACCTTGTCTTCGACGGTAATCTCTTCCATCATGCGAGCACGCACCCGCGCGATCATCGGCTCGAGGTCCTTCTCTTTGATCTCGACGAGGTTGCCCTCAAGGAGCTTCTTGATTACTTCAGAGGCCATGTGGCCCACATAATCGCGGTTTAACAGCATCGGTTCGGGCTTCCCTTGCTTGCGTGCGAGTAATTCAGTTTACTGGCTGGGCGAAGAATTGGCAAGAAAGGCGCGAACAAATCACTGAAGAAGCTTGCGCAAACTGCGCCGCCACAGGCGCACAGCCGCCCTTTCATTGACCCCCTCTGTCGGTTCCTGTAGCATGAATTGATATGAGCAGAATGGGCGGTTAGCTCAGTTGGTTAGAGCGCCTGCCTTACAAGACTTCCTTCACGAATAATCAACAAGTTAGCGACCTCTAGCAGAAATTAGCTTAAATGAGCAACAGCCCGCATTCTTGTGGGTTCCGCCAGCTATGCGCCTTGCTAGCTCGCTTGCGCTAGTCAAAGGGTGGACACAAAACTGGGCACAGTCCCTCCGACTGCACCCCTTCAGTGAGACAAATTCTTTGGGCACACCTGCAGTAGCTTGAGTTTCCTTCCTGTCTCCCCGGGGAGACGAGGCATCTTGGGCAGGGGGCGACGTCGCCCCCTGCCCAAGAAATTTTTGGCACGCCTGAAGTTTCCCGCAAAAAATCCCGCGCTACGAGGGCCTAGGAACGCCGATCGCCAACTCGCTCGACCCACAGCATCCCTCCTCAGGCACATTTCACTTTTCCGAAGTAGTTCGCTGCCGGATTTACTGGTCCGAATTTTAGAAAGCACCTCAGCCATCCACCATCAACTCCTGAAGAACACCAGACTCGCACTCGTATTGCTCTCTGCTACGATGGGTATTTCCTTCTGGAGTTCGAACTCTTCCGGAGAACGGTAGCCCAGAGCGGAGTGCAGCCGCTGCCGATTGTAATATTGCTGGATGAACTCCTCGATGTTCACACGCATGTGCCTCAAGTCTTGGTATCTATTCGCATAGATTTCCTCGCGCTTCAAGGTTTTCATAAAACTTTCACAGCTAGCATTGTCATACGGATTTGCCGGCCGGCTCATACTGGGGATCATCTGGTGTTGACGCAGCACTCCTACGTATTCTGCAGAGGCGTACTGCAGTCCACGATCCGAATGGTGTACCAGGCCAGGCCCTGGTTTTCGTTCCGCGATCGCTTGCTCCAGCGCCGTGAGTGGCAACCGAACTGCCAACGTGCGATCCAATTGCCAACCCACCACTTTCCGCGAAAAGGCGTCTAACACTACCGCCAAGTAGACAAACTCCCGCTGCAATCGAATGTAGGTGATGTCAGCGACCCACAGCTGATTGATCCCGGTCACTTTCATCCGGCCGGCCAAGTTTAAATACACTTCGAATTCGTGATCGCTATTCGTGGTCACCACGAAGGACTTTGGTTGCACCGCGAGCAGGCTGTCCTCCGCCATGATTCTCATGACCCGCTTGTGATTCACCCGCATGCCCCGTCGCCGCAATTCCGCTGAAATACGGCGATATCCGTAACGCCGACGGTGCTCGATGGCGATTTGTTGGATCGCAGAGCGTATCTCCATTTCTTCCTCTATGGGCTGCCGTTCATGAAAGGATCGGTAGAAGCTGGCCCGGCTGACCCGTGTCAATTCGCATATGCGCTCGATACTCAGGCTGCCTTGCAACGACATCACTTCGCGGATTTGCTCGTAGATGCCGTCTCGCCAGTTTCGCTGCTCTTCTGGCGTCGAGCCTCGACTTTTGCAAGGCACCTTTGAAAAAATCCACTTCCAAGGTTTTCTCGGCTAGCAGGCGCTTCAGCCGATGGACTTGCTGCCGATAGGAGGATTCATGCGAGTTCATCCGTGGCACTTCTTCTCCTGGTTCGAGGTGATCGAACTTGGCTTGCCACTTGTAGAGACACCGTCGGCCTACTCCCAATTCTTTCGCTAGATCGCCAATGTTGTCGCTAGTTCGCATGCGTTCCACGGCCATCCGTTGAAACTTCCGAGAGTATCGCTTTCGCTTCATTTGCAGTCCTTTCCCTGCAAAGTGTGCCCATCTCAGCTGTCTCATTTCAAGGGTGCACTCCACAAGAAAATGCGGTATCGGAGAAGGATGCTGGACGGTTGCTAACTCAATGACATACAATGTCTTCCGTAGAATGGGCGGTTAGCTCAGTTGGTTAGAGCGCCTGCCTTACAAGCAGGAGGTCGCAGGTTCGAGCCCTGCACTGCCCACCATCCTTGCACCCGATTACCTTCGAAAAATCAGTGAGTTGGCGAACTGACCTCTTCCCTCTTTCCACTCGCATCTGCATTTTTGGGAACACTTGGGAACAATTGCTCCCCGAGCAGATTCACAGCTTCTCGTTGAGCGATCACACTGGCGTGTGTATAGACTTCGAGTGTTGTTGCCATGTGAGAATGCCCGAGCTGCGCCTGTGCAACTTTCAGCGGTGTTCCTTGCACATGCAAGAGCGTGCCGTGGGTGTGGCGAAGCGTATGCCAAGTGATTCTCGCCAGCCCTGCGCGTGCGCACGCGGATTGCAGTCCCCTCTTCCGCAGATTGTTCGACACCAAAGGGCCACCATTCCGGGTCGCGAAAACTAGCCCCTCAGGCGAACGACTTGCCGACCGAAAGTAATGAGCCTTCAATGCCTCGACGACTGCCGGCGAGAGCGGAACTTCCCGCCTGCTTGCACGGGTTTTCGGAGTACCGAAATGCCCCATGAAACAGGTCTCCGCCACCACCAACGTCTCGCCGATGAAGTTTATGCGTTTCCATCGCAACGCCAGAATTTCGCCGATCCGCAGTCCGGTCATCGTTGCGAGCAAAACGATGGTGCGGGTTGGTTCATTACAGGCGTTGATGAGACGCTTGACTTCGTCGAGGCCTAGAAACTGATGAGGGCGCTTCAACGAGCGCTCGGGCATTTTAACACCACGAACGGCATTGTGAGACGAGGGCCTGTTTCTTAAGGTGCTGGATGTCCTGTTCCAGACGCTCTCTATTTCCGTTATACGCAAAGCGGCTTAAATCGTCGGCAGAAATGACGCGGAATTTTCCAAGCTCAGCAAGCGCGAAGATTTCGGACTCTCGAAGAGCATAAGTTCGAGTGCGGTTCTGGTACGTACTCCGAAATCGGTTCGATAGCCGCTCACTAATTACGTCATGGCGAGAAGGCCCAGAATTACTTCGTTCACGATCTGTGTTCCAGCCACTGCGAGGAATTAGCGTAGAATCCGCATACTTTTCGAGCAAAGCGGAAAAATCAGTAGGTTTGTCCAGACGCGACATGACCAGCAACCTCCAGGATTCTGAAGCGCTGCAACTCGTCCCTGTTGCGGCTTTTCGGAGTTTTCCCTTGGGTGATGAGGAGTCACCCGTAGATATTTAAACGCACGAGCTCAAAGAAAGGTTGCTCGCAAAACAAAAATATTCGAGAAATATTTATGGAGGGGATTCTATACGGCGTTGCACGGTCTTGGAGCTTGTTGGATGGTATTGGATGGTGTTGCTTTCTGTTGGGCAGGAACAAGTCACGCGTATTCTTCAAAACTTAGCGGTCCACACCAGTTCCGGTGGTTGAGATGTCAACGGCATGGTTCCACCTTCATTCGCTCGCGTTCCGGGGATCACCTTGGTTGAGGGAGGCTTGGATCTGTTGTCGCACCATGCCGACGTGTGACTTTAAATTGTAGCGAAGCGGCAGGAAGGAACCCGGCAAGGAAAGGCGATTGGCTCGTTCTTCGAGTTGGTCCAGTCGTCGAATCAAATTCTTGTCCTCGCTTTGGGAACGGGCTGACGCCATCTCTTCTTCGATTCGCATCAATTCGGAATACAGCACGGACACCCGGCGCTCCTGTAGCCATTGGTACATCGGCGGCCACGCTTGCGATAGAGAGTACAACACGCCGACAAAAGGAATGAGTAGCACGAGGAGCTGCTCTACCAGAACCGCCAACCAAAAAGGCAAATGACGCTGCAGGAACGGTGGTCCCGTCCTGTAGAACTGCTTTGCATGCGTGCTAAGCGGGAGGTCGATTGATTCGGGAGCCGGAAACTGGCCTGAAAGGTGGAATAAGCCCGGCTTGGAATGAACACTCGATGCCGCTTCCAGCAACCGGTACTGAATAGCGGGATGAAGATCGCTACGCACCACTAGG
>Ga0126379_10001750_pt1 | contig 13449 bp, 11 predicted proteins | sample PanSoiMetPlot_24_FD_92640 | JGI IMG/M metagenome (GOLD analysis project Ga0126379, IMG submission 92640) | Tropical forest soil microbial communities from Panama - MetaG Plot_24 | ecosystem: Environmental > Terrestrial > Soil > Tropical forest > Bulk soil | place: Panama | collected 2016-02-17 | reverse complement strand
GCAGGAGATGCAGAGCCAGTCGGCGCAGTGGCTCAGCGTGCGACGCGATCGACCGGCCTGGATGATCATGTGGGGTTGGGGCGCCATGAACCCGACCGCCATCAAGGAGGCTGCCAAGATCGGCTTCGCCATGGATCACTTCATCGGCATCTGGTATTCGGGCAGCGAAGACGATACACGCCCCGCCGGCGCGGAGGCTAAGGGTTATACCGCCCTCAATTTCAACCGCATCGGGGCAAACTTTCCGGCGATCCAGGATATCGTCAAATACGTCGTCGACAAAGGCTTGAGCCAGGTTGCCAAGGATAAAGTCGGCGAGAATTACTATAATCGCGGCGTCTACAATTCGGTGCTGAGCTCCGAGGCAATCCGCAACGCTCAGCGCATCACCGGCAAGAAGGTTGTCACCGGCGAGGACGTCCGCCGCGGCCTCGAAACCCTCAGCATGACCGAGGCGCGGTGGAAGGAGATCGGCTTGCCCGGGTTCGGCGGCCCGATCACCGGCGTATCCTGCACCGACCATAATGGCCATCAGTCAGCCTACTTGCAGCAATGGGACGGCGCCAAGTGGGTCGTGGCGTCGGATTGGATCACACCCATGAAGGACAAGGTGCGTCCGTTGCTGGAGGCTGCAGCTCAGGAATATGTGTCTAAGGACCCGGCCTGGCCCAAGCGGACCGAGCCGTGCGACAAATCATCGTGAATGTTGGCCGTCAACAACATCGAGGTACTCTACGACCGCGTCATCCTGGTCCTCAAGGGCGTGTCGCTCACAGTGCCGCACGGCGGCATCGTGGCGCTGCTCGGGGCCAATGGGGCGGGCAAGACCACGACGCTCAAGGCGATCTCCAACTTGCTCCACGCCGAGCGCGGCGAGGTCGCCAAGGGTACGATCCTGTTCGACGGCGCCGAGGTGCAGGCGCTGTCGCCCAGCGAACTGGTGCGCCGCGGATGCATCCAGGTCATGGAGGGGCGGCACTGCTTCGCCCACCTCACGATCGAGGAAAACCTTTTGACCGGAGCCTTTACGCGTCGTGACGGCAGCGCCGCGATCCGCCGCGACCTAGACCTCGTGTATTCGTATTTTCCGCGGCTGCGCGAGCGGCGCGCCGCGACTGCCGGCTACACTTCCGGCGGCGAGCAGCAGATGTGCGCCATCGGCCGTGCCCTGATGTCGCGACCCAAGATGATCCTGCTTGACGAGCCCTCCATGGGGCTTGCGCCGCAAATCGTGGAGGAGATCTTCGAAATTGTCGGCAATCTCAACGCCAAGGAGGCGGTGTCGTTCCTGCTTGCCGAGCAAAACACCAACATGGCGCTTAAATACGCGCGTTACGGCTACATTCTGGAGAATGGACGCGTGGTCATGGACGGCGAGGCGAAATCGCTGGCCGAGAACGAGGATGTGAAGGAATTTTATCTCGGTATCGCGGAAGGCAAAAAAAAATCGTTCCGCGACGTGAAGCACTATAAGCGCCGCAAGCGCTGGCTGACGTGAGCCGATATGACGCAGCTGTATTATGACGACCTTGAAATTCGCGACCCGGACGGGCGCGAACGTGAACAATTCGTCCGCCTGCCGGACATCGTGGCCGGCGCCATGACGGCCCCCGGTTGGGCGCGCCGGCTCGATGGGATCGACCCGACATCCGTCGTCAGTCGCGGCGGTCTCGCCAAGCTGCCGCTGCTGCGCAAGTCGGAGTTACCCGCGCTGCAACAGGCCGATCCGCCGTTCGGCGGCTTCAACGTGATGCCGCCTGACAAGGCGCGCCGTCTCATGATGTCGCCCGGCCCGATCTTCGAGCCTGAATGCGAATCCCCGGATGGCTACGGTGCCGCAGGGGCCTTGTTCGCCTGCGGGTTCCGATCGGGCGATATCGTGCATAACGCGTTCTCCTATCATCTCACGCCGGGCGCCTTCATTTTCGAGTCCGGCCTTCACGCGCTCGGCTGCGCCGTCATCCCGGGCGGAGTCGGCAATAGCGACCAGCAGCTCGATGCCATCGCGCACTTTAAGCCCTCGGGCTATGTGGGCACGCCGGATTTCCTCAAAGTTCTGCTCGACGGAGCGAAAAAGTCCGGCAAGAACACCTCTTCACTCAGGCGCGCACTCGTCTCCGGTGCGGCACTCCCCGCCACATTGCGCCAGGAGCTCGGCGCACGCGGGATCGACGTGCTGTCGTGCTACGCGATCGCAGAGGTCGGCGTCATCGCGTATGAGACTGCCGCCCGCGACGGCATGGTGGTGAACGAGCATGTCATCGTCGAAATCGTGCGTCCCGGCACCGGCGATCCGGTGCCTGAGGGCGATGTCGGCGAAGTCGTCGTCACCTCGTTCAATCCCGATTATCCGATGATCCGTCTCGCCACCGGCGATCTTTCAGCCGTGCTCGCCGGCCGCTCGCCATGCGGGCGGACCAACTCGCGAATCAAGGGCTGGATGGGCCGCGCCGACCAGTCCACCAAGATCAAGGGCATGTTCGTGCATCCCGGGCAGGTGGCCGAAATCGGCAGGCTGCACAAGGAACTCGGCAGACTTCGTCTGGTCGTGAGCCGGGCCGGCGAGCAGGACGTCATGACCCTGATGGCAGAGTGCGCGCCGGCGCCGGCAGACCTCGCCGAGGCGGTCGCTACGACGCTCCAGGCGGTGACCAAGCTGCGGGGTGAGGTCAGGCTGGTAGCGGCCGGGGATTTGCCGAATGACGGCAAGGTCATCGCCGACGAGCGCAACCTCCCGTGAGGCTCGGTAACTGCTGAAGGGCTAGGTGATTTTTTTCCCTGCGTTGAAGTAGAATGGGACCATGAATGAACTCAGCTTGCCCGAGCATGTCGCTTTCACCCATCGGCCCGCCGATCATCCGAAAGTTCAGTCCGGATCGGTTGGGGTGCTGGTGGTCAATCTCGGCACGCCGGACGCCACCGACGCCCGGTCGGTGCGGCGCTATCTGCGCGAGTTCCTGCATGACAAGCGGGTGATCGAGGAAGACTCGATCATCTGGAAGTTCGTGCTCAACGCCATCATCCTGCCGTTGCGGCCGCGGCGCAAAGGTCTCGACTACGAGAAGATCTGGAATCGCGAGAAAAACGAATCGCCGCTGAAAACGATCACGCGCTCGCAGGCGGACAAACTCTCTGCTGCGCTTAGGAAACGCGGCAAGCAGGTCGTGGTGGACTGGGCAATGCGTTACGGAAATCCCTCGATCCGCTCCCGCCTGGCGGCCCTCGTGGCGCAGGGATGCGAACGGATTCTGGTGGTGCCGCTTTATCCGCAATACGCCGCTGCCACCGGCGCGACGGTGTGCGACGAAGTGTTTCGCGCCCTTATGGATATGCGCTGGCAGCCGGCGCTGCGCGTCGCGCCGCCTTATTTCGACGAGCCCGTCTACATTGAGGCGCTGACGGCCGCGCTCGAAGCGCATTTGAAAACTTTGACGTTCACGCCTGACGTGATTATTGCCTCATTTCACGGTATTCCGAGAAGCTATTTCGACAAGGGCGATCCCTATTATTGCCATTGCGCCAAGACCACCCGGTTGCTACGTGAACGGCTCCGGCTCGACGACAGCAAGCTCGTCATGACCTTCCAATCGCGGTTCGGTCGTGCGGAATGGCTCAAGCCCTATACGGATATAACCGTCAAGGACTTAGCGGCGCGCGGGGTGAAAAATCTCGTTGTCATCACGCCGGGCTTTTCGGCCGATTGTCTGGAAACGCTTGAGGAGATCGCCGGCGAGAATGCCGAATATTTCCGCCATGCAGGCGGCGAAAATTTCGCCGCCGTTCCGTGCCTCAACGACAGCGAGATGGGAATGCAAGTGATCGAGACAGTGGTGCTGCGGGAATTGCAGGGCTGGGCCTAGAAACCGTTCCAGAGGAGAGTTAACAGATGTTCGGCGGCTACGACATTTTCGTCCTCATCGTCGTCTTTCTGGCCATTCTCACGGTCTTTCTCGGCGTCAAGACGGTACCGCAAGGCTATAACTGGACCGTCGAGCGGTTCGGTCGCTACACGAGAATGTTGAGGCCCGGTCTTAACCTGGTCGTCCCCTTCGTCGACCGGATCGGTCGCAGGATGAATGTGATGGAACAGGTGATGGACGTTCCCCAACAGGAGGTCATTACCAAGGACAACGCCAGCGTTACGGTGGATGGCGTCGTGTTTTTTCAGGTGTTCGATGCCGCCAAGGCAAGCTACGAGATTGCGGCTCTCGATCAGGCCATGATCAAGCTCACCATGACCAACATCCGTTCCGTGATGGGCGCCATGGACCTCGATCAGATGCTGTCGCATCGCGACGAAATCAACGAACGTCTGTTGCGAGTCGTCGATGCGGCGGCCGCGCCTTGGGGCATCAAGGTCAACCGCATCGAAATCAAGGACATCATACCGCCGGAGGACCTCATCCAATCGATGGGCCGGCAGATGAAGGCCGAACGCGAGAAGCGCGCCGAAATATTGACAGCGGAAGGCCAGCGCCAGTCCGCGATCCTCCGGGCGGAGGGCGCCAAACAGGGGATGATTCTCGAGGCCGAAGGCCGTCGCGAAGCCGCTTTCCGCGACGCCGAGGCGCGCGAGCGTGCCGCTGCGGCCGAGGCGAAGGCCACCGAAGTCGTAAGCCAGGCGATCGCCAAGGGCGAAGTCGCCTCGATCAACTATTTCGTCGCTGACAAGTATCTGCGCGCCCTCACAGAGATCGCGCATTCGCCGAACCAGAAGATTTTGATGCTTCCCGTCGAGGCAACCAGCGTGCTCAGCACGCTCGGCGGCATCGCAGAAATCGCCAGGGAGACTTTTGGGGGCGGCAACTCCGGCGGTGGCGGCGCGCCGCCACGACCAACTGTTCCGGCCGTCGAGGCGCCGCCACACCCGACCGTTCCGGCCATCGACGCAAAACCCATGAGCTGAGGAATTTCCATGCTGGAGATGTTTGCCGAGCTTGGAGTCTGGGACTGGTTCATCGCCGGCGGATTGCTGCTGGTGCTTGAGGTACTAGCGCCGGGGGTATTCATGCTGTGGCTCGGTCTGGCCGCCCTGCTGGTCGGCATCATCTCGCTGTTCGTTGATTGGAGTTGGCAGGCGCAATTCATCGCCTTCGCGGTATTTTCCGTGTTGGCGATCCCGCTGTGGCGGCGGCTTGCTACGGGGGTCGGGGGGAAGACCGATCAGCCGTTCCTCAATCGTCGCGCCGAGGCATTGGTCGGCCGCATTTTCACGCTGGAAAAGCCGATCGTGGACGGCTCCGGCACCATCGGTATCGACGACACCGTATGGCGGATCACCGGAAGCGACATCCCGGCCGGTAGCCGCGTCAAGGTCACGCGGGTCGACGGAACGGCACTCCACGTGCAGTTGATCGGGGATCAGTGATCAGGGATCAGTAATCAGGTGTTAGGGACAAAAAGAAGGGCGTTGTCTGAGTCCCTGATTACTGATCCCTGGTCACTGCACCCCCGCCCGCAGCAGATCGTGCATGTGCACAAGGCCGACTGCGTGCTCGCCCTCGACCACGAACAAAACGGTCCGCTTCAGGGAGTTGAGGAGTTCCAGCGCTTCGCTGGCGAGTTGGTCGGGACGTACCGTGGTCGGTCCCCTGGTCATGACATCCTCGACCAGGGCGTCGAGCAAGTTCGGTTGCATGTGGCGCCGCAGGTCGCCGTCCGTGATGATGCCGATGAGACGCCCCGCCGCATCGGTGATGCCGACACAGCCGAAGCCCTTCGCGGACATTTCCACGATGGCGTCGGACATCTTGGCGCCGACAGCCTTGAGCGGCATCTCGGCCCCGGTGTGCATCAGATCGCGGGTGTAGGCAAGCAGGGCTCCAAGCCGCCCCCCCGGATGCAGATCGCGAAAATCGAGGGCCGTGAAGCCGCGACTTTCCAGGAGCGCAATCGCCAGCGCATCGCCGAGCGCAAGTTGCATCAGCGAAGAGGTGGTGGGAGCGAGGTTGTGCGGGCAGGCTTCGCGTGCCTGCGGCAGCACGAGAGCGACATCGGCGGCTTGTCCAAGCGTGCTCACTTCGTCGGCCGTGATGGCGATCAGTCCGATCCGGAACCGGCGCGAATAGTTGATCAGGTTTTTCAGTTCGGTGGTTTCGCCCGACCATGACATCGCGATGATGACGTCGTCGGAGGTAATCATGCCTAGATCGCCGTGGCTCGCCTCGGCCGGGTGGACGAAAAATGCGGGCGTGCCGGTGGACGAAAGGGTCGCGGCAATCTTGTGGCCGATGTGGCCAGACTTGCCCATGCCGCTGACGATAACGCGGCCGCGCGCCGCCCTGATCATGGAGATCGCAGCGATGAAGGCCTGTCCGAGGCCATTCGCGATCGCGGTGCTGAGCGCGGTCAGGCCGCCGGTCTCGGCTTCGAGCGTACGTAACGCGCAAGCGATAAGCGCCTGGTCGCGCTCGCTGGTGGGTTGGTCTTCGCCGCGAAGCATAGGTTTCGGCATAGACATCTGGTCACCCCAGCAGCGACTTGATCTCGCAACGCAGTGCCGGAGCGATATCGTCGCGCTCCAGGGCATAAGCGATGTTGGCAGTAAGAAAGCCGATCTTGCTCCCGCAATCGAAGCTGCGGCCTTCGAATTTGAGCCCGTAGAACGGCTGCTCCTGCGCAAGCCGAATCATCGCGTCGGTGAGCTGGATTTCGCCGCCGGTGCCGCGGGTCTGGTTGGCCAGAATTTCAAAAATCTTCGGCTGGAGGATATACCGGCCGGTGATGGTGAGGTTCGAGGGGGCATGCTCGCGCGGCGGCTTCTCGACCATCCGGGTGATCTCGAAAGCCTGGCCGTACGATTTTCCGACCCCCACCACGCCATACATATGGATTCGGTCCATCGGCGTTTCCTCGACCGCAACGATGTTGGCATCGTCAGGGAGCTGCCGACAGGCATCCAGCATTTGTGTCAGGCAACTACGCTCCGCCTGCACCAGCACGTCGGGCAGCATCAGGGCGAATGGCTCATTGCCGATGAGTTCTCGCGCGCACCACACCGCATGGCCGAGCCCTAGCGGCCGTTGCTGGCGGGTGAAGCTGGTCTGCCCGGCGCCCGGCAAATCGCGTGCCAAAAGTTCCAGCTCACTGCGGCGATTACGCTCTGTCAGGGTAAATTCGAGCTCGAACTGCCGGTCGAAATGGTCCTCGATGACGCTCTTGTTGCGGCCTGTGACGAAAATGAAATGCTCGATGCCGGCTTGGCGAGCCTCATCCACCACATGCTGGATCAACGGGCGGTCGACGACCGGCAGCATTTCTTTCGGCATTGCCTTGGTGGCGGGCAGGAAACGTGTACCAAGGCCGGCGACCGGCAAGATGGCTTTACGAATGGGCTTCATATGGGGCTATGCAGGGAATAGTGCGGTTGATCGGACTTGCAATCGCAGCGGCGGTACTTGCGCGGCCAAGTGGGAATAACAAGTAGGAATAATTGTGGCACGGGCTGAGTCAACCGCGAAATGCATGCTGGTTGGTGGCACATGTGGCATCGGATGCCCAGATAAGACGCGATGCGTTAAGCCTCCGTCAATCAAATTCGGAGGGTAATGTGCCATTGTCTTGACAACGTGGGGGCGTTCGGTCCGCGGCTGTTGCGTGGGAGAAATAGCGATGGTCGGCTCAAAATCGCTGTTTGGTATCGTATGTGTGACCGGCGCCTTGGCCGGCGCGACAGGGGAAGCACCGGCGCAGATAGTTGAACGGCTGTTTCCGTTTCTGGCCCCGACTGCCCCTGCCGCGCCCACCGTGACCGATTCAATTCCAAAAGTCCCCGGTGCATCGGAATGGAGCGGGCAATCCGGCAGTTCCGGCCATCCGCTCATGACCACCGAGGCGATCCTCGCGGCTGCGGCGAATTTCAACAATTGCCTGGAAAGCCTGTGGCCGGATGCCGCACGACGTGGCGTCTCGCGCGAAACCTTCGATACCCATACTCGCGACCTTACACCCGATCTGCGGATCATGGACTTGATGGATGCGCAGCCGGAATTCACCAAAGCCGTCTGGGACTATCTCGACTTGCTGGTAAATGACGGCCGGATCAAGCGCGGTCGCGAGATTTTGGCACAACACCGTCCCATCTTCGACGCGATGGAGAAGACCTATGGGGTCGACCGCCATATCGTGACGGCGATTTGGGGCGTTGAGTCGAATTTCGGCACCTCGGGAGGCGACCGTCCGGTCGTCCGGTCGACTGCGACTCTTGCTTGTGTGGGCCGGCGCCAAGTCTACTTCCGGGACGAGTTCCTCGCCGCGCTGGAAATCCTTAATCGCGGCGATATCAGCCCGGATCGTCTCAAGGGCTCATGGGCCGGCGCGTTTGGTCCGACGCAGTTCATGCCGACCTCGTTCAAGCGTTTCGCGGTCGATTTCGACGGCGACGGTCGCCGCGATGTGGTCGATTCGCCTGCCGATCTCATCGCCTCTACGGCCAACAACCTTAAGGTGGATGGATGGATTCCGGGCCAGGCCTGGGGATACGAGGTGACCCTGCCGGCCGGCTTCAACTACCTTTTGGCGGACAGCGCCAATGCCATGACGATGCGGGAATGGGAACGGCTCGGCGTGGTCAGGATCGGCGGCAGGGGTTATCTGCGCCCGACCGATCGCGCCTATCTGCTGCTTCCGGCCAGCGCGACCGGACCGGCCTTCCTGATGCTCAACAACTTCCGGGTGTTGATGAAATACAACCCAGCGGAAGCTTATGCCTTGGCGATCGGGCATCTGGCCGACCGGATACGTGGCGACGGGCCGATCGTCGCCGTCTGGCCGCGTCACGAAAGGGTGCTTACCAACGCTGAACGCTATGAGTTGCAGCAACATCTGGTGCGCCGCGGGTTCGACATCGGGGGTGAGCCGAACGGTCGCATCAATGCCAAATCTCGCAGCGCGATCAAAAGCTTTCAGGTTTCGCTGGGCGTCGTTCCGGACGGCTTCGCATCGGCCGATTTGTTGGAGCAGCTACGGCAGCCATAAGACGTCGCTATCTCCGGTGGCGACATTCCCGTCGCGCTCTTCAATCCGACACCTTATCTGTGTTAGTAATGGTACACTGAAAATGGATGACCGGGAAATCTGAGATGGTCCGCAGCGGCTGTTTACGGTTGTTGATTGCTACCGCCCTCCTCGCTGCGGAAGCGGTTTTGGCAACGACGATCCTGGTACTTGCTCCGGCGCCATCCGGCGCGCAGTTTTTCTTTGGGTTCCAGAACCGCCGGCAGCGCGGACCGTTCGACTGGTTTGAACCAGCCACCCCATCACCGCCGCGGCGGCAGCAAGTGGAGCGGTCGCCTCCGGCAGTAGATTATTCCAGGGCGCCTGCGCCGAACAGAGCCGATCCCAAGGTTGAAAGCACCGTGACCACACCGATTCTGGTGCTTGGCGACGCAATGGCGGACTGGCTGGCCTATGGACTCGAGCTCGCGTATGCGGACTCGCCCGAGATAGGGATATTGCGGCGCCATCGTACTAATTCGGGCTTGATCCGCACCGAGGTGCGCAGCGATCCGCGCGGCGAATATCCTGATTGGCCACAGGCTGCCCGTGAACTGATAGGTGCGCAGAAACCGAAATTCGTGCTGATGATGATCGGCATCAACGACCGCCGGCAGATCCGCGAAATCGCTCCGGCCGCGCCCGCCCCACGCGCCGGGAAGCCGGCCCCGCAGCGGTCCGAGGATCCAGCAGCTTTAGAACTCGACAAGCCGGCACCGGACAAGTCCAACGAAACGCCGGCTACCGCAGCACCCGATCCGACGGCGCCAGCCGGCAACAGGACCTTGGAATTTCGCACCGATGCGTGGAGCGAAGCCTATATCCGGCGCATCGACGATACGATCACGGCCCTGAAGACATCGGGGGTACCGGTGTTCTGGGTGGGGCTGCCGCCGTTGCGCGGCCAGAAATCGGCTGCCGATATCCCGTTTCTCAACGACCTCTACCGCAGCCGGGCCGACAAGGCGGGTATCATCTATATCGACATATGGGATGGCTTCGTCGATGAGGACGGCCGCTATGCTCAGTTTGGCCCCGATGTCGAAGGTCAAACCCGGCGATTACGCAGCGGCGACAGCGTATACTTTACTCAGGCCGGAGCCCGAAAGCTTGCCCATTATGTCGAGCGCGAAATACAGCGTTGGTTGAATACGCGGACCGCTCCCGTGACCGAGGCAATCCAGGAAGAGCCAAAAGTCGAAGCGGTAGACGCCGCCACCAGCCGTTCGGGTCTGCATGCGCGGCCACTAGCCGGGCCAGCCGTACCATTGATCGCAGGGCGGGGCGCGGAAACCGATGATCTTTTGGGCGGCAATACCCGTCAGCCGGCGAGCGACGCGATGGCGACGAAGGTGCTGGTGCGGGGCGAGCCGATACGCGCGCCGGCCGGCCGCGCCGACGACTTTACTTGGCCGCGGCGTGGCGTCGCCCCGGTTGGCAGCGATCCTGTGGTTGCAACCACCGATCTGCCGATGACCCCGATGGTGGCGGAACGTGGTGCTGCGACCACCATCGCAGCCGCTTCATCAACAGAAGCTGGCGCACAGCCCGCGCGGCCGGTTGTCCGTCGCCCGCGGCCGGCTTTTGCGGAAGCGCAGTCGATTTATCGGCCCGACTATCGACGGCCGCCTATCTTTCCGCAATTCAACTTTCAATCCTTGTTCGGTGGGTCTCTGTTTGGCGGTCGATGAGGAGTGCCGCTTGAACGGCTTCGTGCTGCAACACAAATTTTATTTCAACAATGTGGTGGTGCCCATCAGGAACTTGTCGACCGCATGAGCGGTCTGTCGGCCCTCCCGTATCGCCCACACCACAAGCGACTGGCCGCGACGCATGTCCCCCGCGGCAAATATCTTGCCGACCGAACTGACGTAATGAGTTGTATCGGCCTCGATGTTGCCGCGCGGATCGAGCGCGAGCCCGAGTTCCTTGATCATACCCTCGTGCACCGGATGTAGGAATCCCATAGCAAGCAGGACGAGATCGGCCGGCAGCTCGAATTCCGTACCCGGAATCGGCTCAAACTTCGGGTCGCAACGCATGCAGCGCAACTGCTTCACGCTGCCGCCTTCGCCGACGAATTCAACCGTGATCACCGCGAAATCGCGTTCCGCTCCCTCCTCGTGGCTCGATGACGTGCGCAGCTTGAGTGGCCAGTCGGGCCACGTCAGCGCTTTGTTTTCCCGTTTGGGCGGCTTTGGCATGATCTCGAAATTAGTGACCGAGAGCGCGCCCTGGCGGATCGACGTGCCAACGCAGTCTGAGCCAGTGTCTCCACCACCGATCACCACCACATGCTTGCAGTTCGCGAGAATTGGCTCGACGCTGTCCTGCGGCTCGTTGCTGATGCGCCGGTTCTGCTGCAGGAGGAAGTCCATCGCGAAGTGGATGCCCTTCAGGTCGCGGCCGGGGATGGGGAGGTCGCGTGCCTTTTCGGCGCCGCCCGCCAGCACCACGGCGTCGTGCCGGGCGACAAGCTCCGCCGCCGCCAGATCGACGCCGACGTGGACACCACAATGGAAATGCACGCCCTCGGCCTCCATCTGGGCGACCCGCCGGTCGACGAGATGCTTCTCCATCTTGAAATCCGGGATGCCGTAACGCAGCAGCCCGCCCGGCTTGGCGTGCTTTTCGTAAACGTGGACATCATGGCCGACGCGCGCGAGCTGCTGGGCGCAGGCGAGGCCGGCCGGTCCGGACCCCACAACGGCGACCGATTTGCCGGTCTTCTCGGACGGCGGCTCCGCCTGCACCCACCCCTGCTCGAAGGCACGATCCACGATGGCGCATTCGATGGTCTTGATGGTAACGGGATTGTCGTCGATGTTGAGCGTACACGAGGCCTCGCAGGGCGCCGGACAGACACGACCGGTAAACTCAGGAAAATTGTTGGTCGAGTGCAGATTGCGGGAGGCCTCCTGCCAATCGCCCGTGTAGACGAGATCGTTCCAATCCGGGATCTGGTTATTGACGGGGCATCCGGTATGACAATACGGGATACCGCAATTCATGCAGCGCGCGGCCTGGCGACAGGTTTCGGCTTCCGGCAACGGCAGTACGAACTCGCGCCAATGACGAATGCGCTCCTCAACCGGCTCATAGCTGCGGTCGTTGCGCTCGAATTCGAGAAAGCCGGTAACTTTACCCATTCTATCCAGACTCAAGAAATCGGTACGTTCTCTCCCACGCGCTGCAGGCGAGGCGGCATCCCCGCATCATTCCGCTGCCTGCATCTTGGCAGCTTTTTCCTTTGCGAGGTCCGTCAGCGCGCGCCGGTATTCAACCGGCATCACCTTCCGAAACAACGGAAGGAACGCATCCCAATTCGCGATAATCTGCGCCGCCCGGCGCGAGCGGGCGAACCGGGCATGGCGCGAGATCAAAAGGTGAAGCCGTGCCGCATCGTAGCGGGTGAGATCCGACATCACGTCGACGCGACCATGGCCTTCGAGGTCGCCGGATTGATGAAACGCCTTGGCGTTGATCTCCTCCTCCTCCAGCAAAGGCTCAAGCTCGACCATCGCCAAGTTGCACAGTGTCGGGAATCCGCCGTCCTGGTCGAGCACATAGGCAATCCCGCCCGACATGCCGGCCGCGAAATTTCGTCCGGTCTTGCCGAGCACGACCACGATGCCGCCCGTCATATATTCACAGCAGTGGTCGCCGGCCCCCTCGACCACCGCGATGGCACCGGAATTGCGCACCGCGAAACGCTCGCCCGCAACACCCCGAAAATAGCATTCGCCCGAAATCGCTCCGTAAAGCACGGTGTTGCCAACGATGATCGATTCTTCGGGCGTAATGCCGCAATTGGCGGGCGGACGGACGATGATGCGTCCTCCCGACAGGCCTTTGCCGACATAATCATTGCCCTCGCCTTCAAGTTCGAGGGTGATGCCGCGTGCGAGCCAGGCGCCGAAGCTCTGCCCGGCGGTTCCGGTCAGCTTGATGCGAATGGTGTCGTCGGCAGGCCGGTGTGACCATAACGCTTGGCGATTTCACCCGATAGCATCGCGCCGACCGCACGATCGGTATTCTTGACAGTGGTCACGATCCGCACCGGGGCGCCGCGGTCCAGCGCCGGCGCTGATTCGGCGATGAGCCGGCGATCCAATATGCCAAGGATTTTGTGGTCCTGTGCCTCGCATTTGAAGATCTTAACGTCGGCCGGCGCATCTGGCTTGTAGAACAGCTTGGAGAAGTCGAGGCCGTTCGCCTTCCAATGGGCGATGACGCGGCGCTGATCGAGCATCTGCATTTGCCCAATCATGTCATCGAACCTGCGGAAGCCCAGCTCGGCCATCAACTCACGTACTTCCTCTGCGACGAAAAAGAAGAAGTTGATGACGTGCTCGGGCTGGCCGGTGAAGCGCCTGCGCAACACCGGATCCTGCGTGGCCACTCCGACCGGGCAGGTATTGAGATGGCATTTGCGCATCATGATGCAGCCCGCCG
>Ga0126379_10001748_pt1 | contig 13453 bp, 10 predicted proteins | sample PanSoiMetPlot_24_FD_92640 | JGI IMG/M metagenome (GOLD analysis project Ga0126379, IMG submission 92640) | Tropical forest soil microbial communities from Panama - MetaG Plot_24 | ecosystem: Environmental > Terrestrial > Soil > Tropical forest > Bulk soil | place: Panama | collected 2016-02-17 | reverse complement strand
TGACTCCGCGATCGCGAAACCAGCCCCATGCTGTGGCCCGACTTCTGATCTTCCAAATCGTCAGCGGTTACCGCCCGCATTCCACCACCCGGAGCACGGACGGTTACGTCGAAGCGGTGCAAAACCTCGCTAATCCTCAACCCGATAATGCCGTCCGGATTGCCTGTTGTGGCGATACCGATTCTGGATCGGCGTTGATCCGGAACAGAGAACATATTGAAATAGGCAGCCTCGTCCAATAAGTGCTGTACGACCTCAAACGGATAGGTCTCGGCATTTATGTCAGGAAGCGGCGGCAAGGATGCAGACATTCCTCCACCGCGGTGTACATCTTTTGACAACCGATCCGTTTCTTCGTTATCCATCGTGAGGCCTCCTATGGCTTCTCGCTGCCATCTGCCGATCGCTCTCGTTTGGGTCGTCTCGACCCAGGTTGGCCCCTAGCACCGATTGATCATAGCGACGGGCTTCATCGGGTCCAAAAATGAATGTACTCAAATGCACAGCGTGATGTCGCTCGCAGCTGAGATATGGTCACGGTTCAGTTGACTGTCCCGGGCGTACTAAAGCTGCACCTTCTTCTTCCTTCTGCCCGATGGCGGCACTGATCCTTTTGAGTGCCGAAACCTGCCTCTCTTCGTACTCAAGAGGCTGCCGCGGCCAGCGGCGCGAAACAGCATAATCGACTCGCAAGTACTTGCTGTGGGCTCTTTGTTCCTCTTCCGACAACTTCTGATAGTCTTCTTTCTTCAAGTATTGGGCGATTACCCACGTAGTGAATGCCTCAGTGGTCATTCTGTCAGTTACAACAATGGTATCAGAGCCTCCGGGCATGACCTTCTCCGCATCGCGCTTAATGGATACGATGGTATATGCGACCAGCTTCACCATGTCGTCGTTCAGACTGTCAGTCGACATTGCCCTAGTCTACCTCTTAGAAGTTACTCGTCAGTGGTTGGCCTCTCGTCATTTCTCTAGATTGTTGGTCCCGTCCTGGTTCATATCGGCCTGCGGCCTGCCCTCGGCGCCAGTGCTAACACTAACTTGATACGATCTCACGACTCGAAAGCCAATGTCGGCAGCAGAATCGACAGGATGACGTCGATGAGTTCTACGATCTGCAGAACGCAGGCCGGTGGCCGGATCGAGCCAGACGCCGCCCCGGATGACCCGCAGCGTGCGAGGCGGCGCTCCTGGTAATCGGTCGCTTATATCAACAAGGACGCCAGTAGCTGGTCCCGTCGGGTCCTTCGAGACTGATTTGCCGCGAATCTCAATCTCCGCAGCGTAGTAGTTTGGGTCATACCAATCTGAACACCACTCCCCTACATTTCCATGCATGTCGTAGAGGCCGAAGCGGTTTGGTTTGAATCTTCCTACCGGGGCTGTAAAAGGGTAGCCGTCATTCCACGCCTTCGCATAGGGGGGGAGATGTGTACCCTCTGGAAAGGGCGGATCTGTCGATCGCCACACCCATCTCGCCTTTAGGGATGCATCGGCGAGGTTTGCCACATCTTTCAACCTATCCTCACTATCGCCACTGTAGTATCGAGTCGTGGTTCTTGCGCGACATGCATACTCCCATTCAGCCTCGGTTGGAAGTCGATACGCTTTCCCTTCCTTGTTACTCAACCAATTGCAAAATTCCCTCGCATCGTTCCAGCTAACGCACACAACGGGATGTTCTTCAGTCTGCTCGAAGCCGGATTGTTGATGTTCGTCTTCGTGGAGCCAGAATTGCCAAGTGTATTCTGGTTTCTGTTCGACTTTACCTGTTCTCAGATCAAGGCCAGTGCTGCCTTTACCCGTCTTCTGCCCCTCGGTCTTATAGCCTGTTTCCTGCACAAACTTAAGGAATTGACCGACGGTAACTTCGTACTTACTCATAAGGAAGGGCTTAGTGATCTGGACCAAGTGCTGTGGCTGTTCATCAGGACTGGCATCCTTGTCGGTAGCGGGTGACCCCATCAGGAATTCGCCCGCTGGGATGACGACCAACTCCATGCTGATCGAATTCCTGATGACCTGTCGCGATTTGTGCCTGTTTCCGTAGCCAGCTCCAGGAAATATTCTGTCTCGGATCTCCTCGAGAACTCTTATCTGCTGCTCTTCGTACTTGAAGCTCTCCCGGGGATATCGCTCCACCACCTCGTAATACAGTCGAAGGTATTTCTTATCATCGTGGTTGAGATCGATCAACTTCCCGTCCTTTCTGTACCTAACCAAGACGTTCTTGCTGTTTGGGTCCACGCCATCTGCCGGATAGTTTTTCTCTTCCCACTTCTTGGGCACGTCGGTTTCACCCCTGGCGAGATTGTCCAGGAATTCTGCTATCTTCCAGGCGGTAAAGGCTGCGCTATTCAGATTGTCCACCACAAGATCTTCCATCTCCTGGAAGGCAACTTCGTATTCGCGCTTGACGAACAGTATCTTGTAGCGAACCAATTTCAGCATGTCGTCGCCCAGATCCTTGTCTATCACTGCTGCCTCCGTCCGTTCAACGTTCTTCGCCGCGGTCCGTCTCCATAACGGCAGTCGGACCTGATGTGGTGGGTGTTGGGAACAAACCCCACGAATTCTGGTTGAGATTTCTACTTCTCAATAGCCTGAGACATGTACGTCCCTCCCATGATTTGATTGTCTCGGCCAAGAATCATTTCTGCTGCCTTTTCTCCGATCATGATGCAGGTAGCGTTTGTGTTGCCGCTGACAATCGTTGGCATGACGGATGCGTCGGCAATTCGTAAGGCATCGATTCCATTCACTCGTAATTGAGGGTCCACTACCGCATCGGCATCGTGGCCCATCTTACACGTGCAGGCTGGGTGCCACATTGTTGAAGCGTTATTGCGAATATACATACGTAAGTCGAATTCTTTATTAGAAATGCCCGGAGCCAATTCTTGATCTATAAATGGCGCGAGAGCTCGCGTCCCAGCGAGGGCTCTAGCTAGTTCAATTCCTTTAAGCTGTGCCTCGAGATCTACCTCGCATTGTAGGTAATTTGGGTTAATGGCTGGTTGATCCAGCGGATTCGCGGAACGAAGGCATACGCTGCCCCGGCTATGGGGTTTGCACAAGACGGAGCCGAACATGATCTTAGAAGGGTCTGGAGATGAACGTGGGTCACTCAAATCTGGAATGCCGGCCTGGAAGTGGTACTGCAGGTCCGGCCCCGCGCCATCCAGGCCTCGACGGGTTCTCAAGAACAGACCGGCTTCGGCGATTGAAGCCGGCTTGGCCGGTTCTTGCTTCGCCTTAAATATGATAGGCAAGGCGACGTGGTCTTGCAGATTTTGCCCGACTCCGGGCAGATCCACAACGACCGGTATTCCATGGGCGCGTAATTGAATGGCGGGGCCTATGCCAGAGAGCATCAAGAGCTTGGGCGTACCGATGGCTCCGGCGCTCAGAATCAGTTCTTTGCAGGCTCTAACCCTATAGAGCCGACTGTCTTGAATGTACTCAACGCCCACTGCAATGCTTCCTTCAACGATTACGCGACTGACCTGAACTCCTGTCCTGACTTCGAGGTTCGGGCGACCAAGTACTGGCTTTAGAAAAGCTACTGCAGCACTGCAACGCTTTCCGTCACCAGTTATGGTGTACTGATAAAGGCCCGCTCCGTTCTCCTGCTGACTACCGTTGAAATCCCAGTTGGGGCCGCGAAAACCCAACTCTACCGCAGCTCTCGCGAATGCCTGGGCAGCTGCCGTGGCGCGGTGATTCCTAACGACGCTCAGCGGGCCGCCAGTCCCGTGATATTCTGATTTACCACCCTCGAAATTCTCGGACTTTTTGAAGTGGATGAGTACATCACTGAAGCCCCAGCCTTCGTTGCCCGTGTAATTCCAATAGTCAAAGTCACGCCGGTTTCCACGAATGTAGATCATGGAGTTGATGGAGCTGCTGCCCCCAAGGACCTTTCCCTGATTCAGCAGGACTTGGCGACCATTAAGATGTGGTTGCTTCTCGGTAAGGAACATCCAATCAATGTCGGAGCCGAAAAGCCTCAACATACTACCTGGACTGTGTATATCGGGATCACTATCCCGGCCACCGGCTTCAAGCAGGAGTACATCAACATCCGGGTTGGCGCTCAGACGATTTGCTACTACACAGCCAGCCGAACCTGCCCCGATTATGATGTAGTCTCTGCTCTTGTCAATTGCTTTTGAGCTCGGCATCCTCGCCCCTTTCTTCATCCATTACGTTCACTCACCGGAGCACGAAACACTGCAAGGGCACGTTCCCGATCCCTCTTAAACTGATGCCTCTCTTTCTTCTTGGTAAAGGGCCCTCCAGAATCTGTCTCCGGCCAAACTAGCGGTGCACTTGTTGAAATCAATTTCTAAGAAAATTCCGACCATGAAGTAGCAAATTCTACCGTCAACCGTCCCCTTCCATTCATGAGAGGCCATGAAGATGTTATTCTCGAGGAGTTTCATGTCCTTTGAAATGTCCTTGACAAACCAAAGGATTTCGTGGCGATGGGGAAGCTTGTAGGCAATGGATGTCCTCTGCTGCCTTCCACCCTGGTAGATCTCTACCCAGCTCGTAACTCCCACGTCCTCGCGATAGGAGTTCAGAATGATATCGACTCTTTTTTCCGAAAGTTGTGGCAAGGACCCCGGCTCCAGGTAATCCAGGTATGATCCGGTTATTTTCTTCATGGTCCTGCGGTCGATTCGTAGATTCTTCGGACTCCAGTAACTGTAAAGCAGTGTCTCATCGATTTCTTTCTTTGTGTTGAGATCATATATTCGAAACGTACCTTTCGCTGCGCCAGAATATCGATTAAATGTATCTTCATCAAAGGGCTTGATTTCTTGCTGGAAGATTGATTTCAGTTTATCAGGATCAATCGAGAGATCAGCGAAATCACCGGTGGAAGCAAGGCTATTATATGTATTAACGATGATTCTACTGAGCTGTTCGGCGCAGTGTCTGAAGCCATTGCGCCAACTGATGTATTTGTCTGTATAGTCCTCGGCGTGTCTTAACATTAGGCTGTAAGGATCCATTTCACCAAGCTTGTTCTGTGGAGCCGGCCTAGCAATGCATTGGTGTGCCGCGCGCGTTGCCCGGAGCCTCTCATCCGGATCCAGGATATGTAACACGTGCATGAGGGACAGCGCATGAGGAGCTATACCAATCACTGAGTTCACGGTGAGCATTCCCTGTACACCGGCAAAGACCCCTGTTCCCCCAAGTACAGGTCCGAAGCCAGCAAATCTAACACCGGCCTGTCCAGGAGCCCCTGGAAACTTTAGATCGAACGATTCACCTTCGATAACGCCTGCCGTTATGGTGCCGATAGTCCTGCCATCGCTGCCGACAAATGTATAAAGCTCCTTGGTTGTGAAGGGTACCGGAGCATCTGCCGTGCCTGGCGGTGCCAACAGGTTGAAGAAAACGGTGGCTTGCATATCTCCGACTACCTGACGGATCCTCATCGCAGTATGCAGGCCGCCGCGGCCTCGAGTCGTGAAGCTGTACTGGACCGATCTCATCTGCGACGGGGTAATCAAACTGACCTGGTCGCCACCTGTGGGAGGGCCGTAGGTGGTTTTGACATTCCGATCTTTCTTCTCGCCGCGGAGGACGATGAAAGTAGTCTCAGGGTCGGGGTCCGGGATCGGCGTGAGACAAGGTATGTCGCTATCTGTGCGGAGAACTCGATCGGGGTCTACTACCCTGCACGTAATGTTGCCGCGGAATCCAAGGCCGGGCACAATGGAGCCACTCATGACGTAGGTGCCTTGAAGGCCCCTGAACTTGCCAGAGCCCTGCATCAAATTACCAACCGCACCGGCAAGTAACTTGCGACGGCCGTTATGGACCAAGGGAAAGGTCCGGCCAAGTCCGTAGCCTCGGAAGCTATCCACATCTTCAAATGTGAACTCGACATCCACCATCGCGAATCTCTGTGACCGCCATGGATCGTAAATAGCAGGTGGGGGGAGTCGGCCCGGCGCCCAAGTTAGCCCCTCAATGCCAAACAGCCACCGGCTCTGAAACGTACCAGTCGATTCTCCGACCGCTTGCTCTACAACGATATCCATATTTGCGCCGGGAGGCTGGACGACTGAGTCGAAACGGTGCAGAAAACTGCGAATGTCTAGCCCGTACCCGCCATTAATACCAAAAAAGTCGCTGGGATCATCTGGTGTAAGAGTCGCAACCTCGGCATGCTCCGGGTCGGGGATAGCGAACATAATGAAATTGGCGGTTTGATCCAACAGGTGTTGCACCATTTCGTATGGATAGGTTTCGGCATTTACATCTGGCAGAGAGCCTGAGGGAGTTGCTGTGCCTTCCTTGCTTGCCTGTGACTGGAGACGTCGAGTAACGGCTTCGCTATCCATTATGAAGTTCCCTTGGGCCCTCCACATCGACAGAGGAGGGGCTGTCAGAATAAGTCCGTTGAGCGACGGTAGGCCCGAGTCAGGACTCTGCCGCGACGATCCAAACAGCAATCAGCGTCCGACGCCCCTGGTAATAGCACGAAATTTGGCCTCGGGATCATCCAGGCGCGCAATGTATATGTGCGTAATCACATGTCCCCCTGGTGGTAATCTAAGGACTGAACAGGACGCGCCGTAAAACATTCCCTTTGCCCCGAGGAAACAGCCCGAACCAGAAATGACAGGGCCGAAAAAACCGAACCGCAGCGCGGGCTCTTCCGGAGCACCCGCGAGCTTCATATCAAACCTTCTACCCTCCAACACATTAGTAGTAATCGCGCCGACCGTCTTTCCTTCCGCGTTATGAAAGGTGTAACGCGCCACACCTTCAAACTGATAAGGACTCAATGCTGTTCCGGTAGGAGGGGCGTCCGGTATAGATCCGCGGCCGAAGCCTGTCTCTCGGCCGATCACCTCGCCAATTCTCAGGTCCCTGGCTCGGAACCCTTCAGGCCCCCTTGTTGAGAATTCCAGGGAGAGACGTTTTAGCTCCACCGGAATGTTCATCCCTCTTACCTGTCCGTCGGGAGCGAGGCTATACCTGTTCTCTTGATCTAGACCTTTTCCTTTCTGGGCACTCCACATAAGGTAGGTACTGCCCGTATCTGGATTCAGCACGGTTTCGAGAGTTGACAGCGCATTTTGCGTTCGAAGGTTACCGTCCGGGTCAACGACCCGAACCACGACATGCCCCAAGAAACCACTATGGGGCGCAAGGTTTCCGCACAGGGTAAAGTTACCTTCATGGCCTTTGAACTTGCCGAAACCCTGCACAATGTTGCCAACGGCGGCCGCTACGAGCTTGAGTCGCCCACCGGACATAACAGGAAACGTCCGGCCGCTCCCAAAACCGTGAAAACCGTCTCGACCCTCGCCAAAGCAGAAAGTCATTTCCTGCATAACGAAGCGTTGCGATTGCGATGGATCAAGCCGAGTCGGAGGAGCCTCCCGATCCGGCCTCGCCATGAATCGATGAGGAATCACCATCCATCGGAAGTTGAGTGCGCCGGCCCTCTCTCCTAAAGAGTTAGCTGCCCTGACACCAGATTCAGAAGAAGGAAGCTGCAATGCGACATCGAAAGCATGTAAAGCTTGGTTATTCCTTATGCCGATCACGGCACCGGGCTCACCCTGTGGACTTATCGCCGCAGAGGGCCCTTTTGGGTCAGGGAACGCAAGCAAATTGAACCCAGCGGCCTGATCGATCAGGCGCTGCAGCTCCTCTGGAGTGTTCTTCTTGGCATCCAGTGCTTGCTGACCTGATGATGTCGGGCTGACAGGAGCCTGCCCGACCGGATGTGGTCCAGAAACTTTTTGTTCGCACATTCTGGCACCTCAATCTGAATGGCATGTCTCACAGAAATCGGTTTACGCCAAGGAGGTCGCTTCCCGACTGGACCCTTGCGCCAAAAGGCTCTCATCGACCGAGATCTCGAAGCCCCGCTAAGATGAGAAGCTGCTCTCACAGTCCGCCAGACGAAACTACAAGGAGACTCGCGCGAGTGTACTTTGATGAATCGAAATCCCATGGCTCTCGGAAGACCGAGCAACAACTATGCTTTCTACTGGTCCACCATCTTGTCTCGGATCTGTTCGAGGACCCTTATCTGTTGCTCCTCATATTTGAACTTCTCCCTTGGATATCGCTCCAACACTTCGTAATAGACCCTAAGGTATTTCTTATCCTCATCTGGCAACCCCTTCAGATACTTCTCCCCGTTTCTGTCCACTATGTACCGATTTACTACCTTCTTGTCTTCACCGTCCCTTGGTTCCTTCTCAGCGGATGGATAGCCTTTACTTTGCCATTTAGTCGGCACTCTGGTTGCCTCTTTGGCCAGCTCCTGTATAAACTCGGCGGTCTTCCATGCTGTGAAGGCCGTTCCATCCATGTTGTCCGAGACAAGATCCTCCTTTTCAGCAAATGCCACTTCGTATTCGCGCCTGACGAACAAGACCTTGTACCTAACCAGCTTAAGCATATCGTCGTGCAAGTCTTTGTCCATGACTCTTTCCTCCTTAGAGATTTGTTGCGGATCACCGTCCATTCGCGCACCGCCTGAAACCGGGTCTGTATCGTTACGGAAATGGTTCACGTCTCCAGGCTGATGTGTTAATGAAGTCGGCACGGACCCCCTAGCTCCTGCACAGCCCTGCCCTTGAAAAGTATTCTCTGGGTGATGAGCTGTCGCCGCTATCATTGTATCGATCCCGTGGTCAGTGATTCTCTGTAATCCCTGCAACGTCTTGACGGCCATCTCCATCGTGTAGACAAAAGCGGCTACTGGCAGCTTCATCATCAGGCTGATAAGTCGCATCATAGCGCGTATGTTCCTAGGGTTCTCAATCCTCGGACCGGAGACTCGTGCGCTGAAGATGGTTGCCACCTGCTTGGCCGAGTCACAACTTTCCGTCTATCGCACACGACTCACCGCTCTCAGCAAGTGTGCGCTAACCAGCACGAATGCAATAGATCCGATCCTACCTACCCACGCCCTAGACGCAACCGATCCCGCAATCTGATGGGACAACAGAGCCACCGTTCCGAGCAGCGAGCAGAGGGCAATCACAACGGCCGCAGAATTGCGTATCGAACGGTGCTGCGATGAAGCTGCCTGCTGAAGCTTGAACCGCAGGGCACCTGTGGCTGCAACCGTCAATACCTCATCAAGCCTTTTCGGCAACTCCATCATTGTTGCCACATACCTATCGAAACCGTCGCTCAGTTGTCGGACGGCGATCATTTCTCGGAGCTGAGTGAGCATCGTAGCGAGCCTCAGGTCCTCTAGACTCTCCAGCAATACATCGCGGTCGGGAGCAAGCAGCCTTGTCGAATTCGCGAGGCAGAAAAGACCCTTTAGGAAATTGAGCAGGTCCGGCTTGCCTTGATAGCCGCTCCTGCTTGCGACCCTCATGTGCGAAAAGATATGTTCGGCAGTGCTGTTGGTCTCACCTCTATCAGTCCATCCGCCATCGCGGAATGGCACGACTTGCCGGATCCTGTGTAGCAATTCGTGCTCACCGATCGCGGTGTTGGTTCGGGTCATTTCTTTGACAAGAGACGACCAAGCTCTATCAGCATCTCTTGTCGACGCTGCGATCAGGTATTCAAACAGATTGCTCTTCGCCTCTGAGTCGAGGACGGCGAAATTCGAGCCGTTGTACCCAATCTCCTCGTTAGGGAGGATTATGACTCGGTCTGCGCGCAGGTCGACTGGAAATGAGCGTCCCTGGAGCGAAGCACTTAGCCACATGAACCAAAGGCGCCTGGCGAGGTGGCGGAAATCTATGTCAAAGCTGCTTGGAATCCGACCCGGCCTGGTCTCGTTTGCGCTGGCGAACATGAACAAATAGTCGAGGCTCTTGCCCGAAAAGCTCTCCAGGGTAAGAATGCTCGACGCGCTCAGGTCTCTGTATACCAGGGGAAGCCTTAGCGAAGTATCGCCACCTGAGTCCTTGGCAGCTGCCTCGATCGCATCGGCCTCATGTGTCAGGTCTACTTGGCGTGCAATTGCTGTGCGGAATTCAGCGATTGTGCTCTCCAGCGGGAAGCCAATCCATGCCACACCCGAGAGGGCGTCGCCCAATGAAGGCAGTAGATCCAGGTCGAGTAAAAACTGTTCATCAAGGATTGATCGCGCTACCTTAACTGTCACCGCCTCACCGCTTCGAAGCCGTGCACGGTAGACCTCGAACCCCAGCCTCGATTCACAGGGGTGTTCTTCAAACATCGAGTATATCGCGCTTGGAAAAGCGCCTAACTCTCGATCGATCACTTCCCTCACCTGGGTGATCAATCCCGGTGGGGCATGACCAACAATCGAACCTAGTTCCAGGCACTCCATTGGCGAAAACAAGTCAATCCTCGACGATAGATGCCTTCCGAAGGCAGAGAAGACAGGGCCGAGACTTACGAGAGCATGTCGCAGCCGCCGGATAGCGGATTCTCCATCGGCCACGCCAACAGCTGACGACACCTTGCGCGGACCGCGCGCAAGCCCGTGTGCGCGAAGACATTGCTCGACCTCAAATTGCCTTCTCTTCGCTGCCGTGCGGGTAGTCCGAACTTGCTTCCTGACCGTCATAGCAAGAACCTTTTAAGTCTCCGTAGATCACAGCACACAATGCCCATGGGCCTGGCGCAGAATCAAGCTCCCCGGTTCATCGCCGCGAGATCCTGCATCAATGATTCCTTAGTGGTCGGCCCGCGATATATCCTTACGATCTTCCTCGAACGGTCGACAACAAGTGTGTATGGTATAGCGTATCCATCGAAGTGCTGGAAGAGATCTTGATTTCCTAGCAAAACGGTATACTTGATGCCATTGCGCTCAACAAATGCCTTAACGGCTTTCGCTCCACCCTCGTCGAGGGCTATGCCGATCACTCTCGCGGCCGACGTGTCCGCCACTTGTTTGAGGTCTGGTATTTCTCCCATGCACGGCCCACACCAGGTCGCCCAGAAGTTGAGTATCACAGGGCTCCCCTCGAGCGACTCGCTCGTGACCGTCGAGCCATCCACAGATCTCAGAGAGAAAGTGGGCACTCGCTTGCCGACCGCGACGGCCTCTGAGCTTAGCCGGTCAGCTTGGTCGCAGCCCGACAAAATCCCGAGAAGACAAGCAAGCGATAATGAAGCGAGGAGCTTCATGGCCGGCCTCCTTCCAGGCTTTCGATCAAATTCGGATAAGACTGGTAATGAAAAACTTCCCCTAGGCGCTCATGCTTCTTCAAGACGGGGTAATATGAATTCAATGCCCTCTCGCAAGGACGAGCTATGCAACTCTCCCATAGCTCAGCCAAATGATGATCCGAACTGTCCGTGCGATATCGGCAGAACGCGGCTATGTATACGTCCTCGGGGGTTATATCGCTGGCCATCATGACCGACGACATAACTCCATTCGAGAACGCATCGGTCCTAGTCAGCCGATCGCCCCGGTATTTCAAAAGGTTCGCCATGATCTCGGGTTGGCGCATGTTAACCAGCGTCGTCGCCCAAGCCAGACCCGCTAGCATGTTCAGCCGGCCAACGTCATCTGGTGCCTCCCGCTCGAGGGCGCGCCAGGGCGATAAGGATCCCGGGATAAAATACATCGGTAGGAAGTAGAGCGCGCGTCCAGATCCATGCCAGAAGTAGCTCACCACATCACCATGGTTCTCTCTCAACCGCCGGTCGACTACCGAAACCATTTGAGCATGCCATGTGCGGGTGACAAGCCCGAGCGATTCGTACGCCGCCCCTAGGTAGCCTTCCCTAGAATTATCCTTGCAAAGTGTAATGAACTCTTGAAGGACTCTATCTATGTCTTCGACTGGACTATACGGCGTGATTGTCTTCATTAGCTCCTCGGCGAATGCCAAACCTATCCCAGCATGCATCATCGTCAAACTACTGGCGGGCAGCACTCTTGCGCTTTCGCCAGTCAACAGGCCCCTTAAGGGTTCATCTTGGCTCCGGAATGAAACGGCATAATCATGGCCAAGTCCCTCGACCGCCCAGAGGTCCGCGAATTCGCCCAGCGCGTAGGCATTTCTAATGAGTTCCTCCAGTGGAAAGTGTGGACCAGATGGGATTCTCAACCTGGAACGGACATGCTTGACCAGGCTGTAGACCTCGTAGTTATTCTGGAACTCTTGCCAGGCCAACCGGCTATTTCGCCCAGGCCTAAGAACTCTAAGCGACTCTTGAGATTGCTCCAGGGCGTCTGAGACTAGCCTGTTCACGTAGCTCGGCGTGAATACACGTAGCGCCAAAAAGTCGAACACGAAGTCAATGAGGTCTCTTTGCAGGTCATCTCCAATCTGGTAGCCCGCCCAAATCAGATCTCCAAACTGCTCCTGGGTGGCTTGTATGATGGAATAGAATCTTTCGTTGGCCTCCCTGCATGAAGGGCCTTGGCCTGCCGGGGCAATTGCGTGAACCAATTCCTGTGCCGCGAAGAGCGAGCTCACCCACGAAAACGCTATCGCCGATCTCAGAAGTTCAAGCACAATTCACCGTTTCTAGAAACGTCGCGAGCATCTTCTCTGCTAATGTCTCGGCGCCGCGCGGAGCGCAGCTACTTTCTTCTCGCGGAATCCGAGTCAGGCATTGGTCCCCAACCCTGGGGTTGACCTGCAGAAGGGCCCCCGCCCCCGTCCTGGCCCGATGATGCTCCCGCGCTTGTCGGCTGGCTCGGTGGTGGACTCGGGACCCGTTCTGACCCCGGCATAGGTCCCCAGCCTGTCCCAACCTTCTGCGGGACGCACGTCGCTCGGCCAAATCCATGAGCGGAAGCGGCCGCCGACTCTCGCAGTATATCGGAACCTACCTTTATGCCCTGTCGAGCAAGCTCGGCTGACTGACTCACGAGATCGGACGTCGTTCTCACCAGTCTGGTCGGATCCAACGTTTGAAGGGTCAACACACCAAAGGTGAGGTCCACCATCCCTCTCTGCAAGTTGTCACCCGCCTGGAAAATGCCTCTCAACCGGTCGCCCACTGCGTTCTCCGCGGCGCCGGTCACAGCATCGAAGGCTGTCGTTGCCTTCGGAGGCGACGCTAGATTCATTATCTGTTGGACGCCGAAAAGTGACATCACCCATGAATAGCTAAAAAGCGACTTGGTAAGATCACGCATACGCACTCCTTTGCTTCAGGTTTCACTACGATTGCCGAACCTGTGAACAGCCCGCGACAGCATCACAACGGCAGCCAGGATCAAGAGGGCCTCTGCGGTGAACAAGTTCATACCAAGCTCTGCCCGCTCGCCAGTTGCGGTCATCAAAAGGGACACGAGCAGCGCGATCGCTCCGAGCCCGATTGCCTTTCGCGCGAATAGCGTATTTGATCCTCCCGCAGGCTCGAGCGACTCGATTGAAATGGGGATCTGACCGGAGCATATTCGCTCAAGAAATCTGGCCGCGCGGGAGGGCCCGTCTCGCATCAGATCGCTGCTCGAGTTGCACCATTCAACAAGCGTGTCGTACGTTAGCAGTAACCG
>Ga0126379_10001747_pt1 | contig 13455 bp, 10 predicted proteins | sample PanSoiMetPlot_24_FD_92640 | JGI IMG/M metagenome (GOLD analysis project Ga0126379, IMG submission 92640) | Tropical forest soil microbial communities from Panama - MetaG Plot_24 | ecosystem: Environmental > Terrestrial > Soil > Tropical forest > Bulk soil | place: Panama | collected 2016-02-17 | reverse complement strand
TGTAGCCAGCCGATTTCAGAGTACTGACTGCTTTTTCTGCGAGAGGTAGAGAGTCATATACCGAAACAATTTTCTCGAAGTTCATGGGTTCCTCCTGACTGAGGTTAGGTAGCTCTGTTTGTCTTGACGATTCCCTCGGTCGCTTCTGATGCGTCCGGCGGTTCGACGGGATCGCGAGTGACTACGGCTTCCTGGCATCGAAGCATCACTCGTGCGCGATGGTTCTGTTTGCTGCGGACACGCCGAACCCAAACCTCCTCCTTGAGAACGAGACGATATTCGACGACGGGAATCTCCTCCACAATTGGAATGATGATGGCGTCGCCTTCTTCGCGGATTTTGGGAACGGCCTTAATCAACTTGCCGATTGGAATTCTGTCGATTTTTACCTGCTGTTGCGCGAGGGTTTCAGTCAGCAACTTTTCGGATTGGTGAGTGACCCTCGATACCTTGACCTTACCGGTCACAATCCGTCGCTTTGAAACGGATGCCTGCTCCTGATAGATGGGAACGACAACATCTTGTGAATCCGCCGGGCCCCGGACACTCATGGCAGTCTCCTCGTTTGAAGGCAAAGTCGCGCTCGGTCCACCGGCGGGAAGCCACATTGGCTTCCCTCCGATCATCGGTGTTGGGTCCAGGGTCTTGGGTCCAGTTAGCGATTTAAGACGACGAGTTCGGTTCGGCGGTTCTTGGCGCGACCCTCCTCGGTATCGTTGGAGGCGACTGGTTTTTCATCGCCCCATCCATCGGTCGATATGCGCGCAGGATCAACGCCACCTTGAATCAGCAGAGCCTGGATTGCGTTTGCACGATCGAGCGAGAGCTGCTTATTGGAGGCAGAATCACCCGTGTTGTCGGTATACCCCTCGAGGCGCACTCGCATCGCGGGATAGCACTTCATAATCGATGTCAAGTTGGTAACCGTCGGATCCGAGTCAGGAGTCAGGCGCGTTGTTGCAGAATCGAAGTTCAGGTGATCAAAAACGATATCCTTCGGCAATTCGCTGTCTGAACCAGCCATCATGAAGGTAGCGAGCGAGTCGTTAAAGCTGCCGCGCGGAACCTTGAGCACTGTACCGCAGGGAAGCTTGATGCTCGTGATGGACGCCGTAGGGGTTCGAGAACAGCTTCGCACTCGTGGGATCAACGCGAGGAGTGCGATCAAAGGCAATGCCCAAACCCACTTATTTGACCGGGTGGGCTCGGAATAGGCCACCGGCGCTTCGACTGGAGCTGGAGCGCCACACAGGTTCTGCATGCTGCTCACGCCGAGGGCGGACGCCAAGCCGGCCGGCGCCAGTTTCTGGATAATGTCTCGGTTCGATGAAAGCAGACTCGATAAGCCTGAGCCGGAGAGTCCGCGAGTGCTGACCTCTTTGCCGAGCATCCCGAAAAATAACGGGGCGATCAGGCTCAGCAAAGTAGAAGTTCCAGAAGCCGACATTCCAGAAGCGCCGGCAATCAAACCCGACACCTTACTCACGTTGCTGCCCAGCAGGCCGTGAAGCAGATTCTCTCCGGCAGTCACCAGAGATTGAGTCGTGGTCCCACCGGCTAAATGGTCCGTGAAGTTCGAAACGATGCTCGAATCCAAGTTCGACTGTGAGAGCATGCTCAACAAGCTGGTAGCGCCGTTCGGAGTCGATGCCTGGTTACAAGCCGCCCCAGCGAGAGTTGGTATCGCGACGTCGACGGCCTTTTGGGTTACGGCGGGACTTTCCCCAACCATTCCAGCCATTCTGGACACAACCGATGGGGTGAGATATCCGCTGATAAGGTCTAGGAAATTGCCAGCCATAGCGGTTCCTCCTTCGCGTTCTGATGGATTCTTGCGGGTTGGCCTCATGCTCATATGATGAAAAGTAGGGCACGAAACCAATTGTTGATAGGGCAATGGTCTTACTGACAGATATTTGCGGAAACTGCCTATAGTGACAGTATCCTCTACAAACTGCTTTGGTGAGCGGTTTCGCTTGGCGTGCACAAGGTGGATGAAAAAGTGAAACTCAGTGCAGAAAGCTGACAAGAGCAAAACGCTGCGGGATGAACCGTGTGTTACCAGTTCAATTCAAAACCGGCAAAATACGATGCGTAACTTCGGGGGTGCCATCAACTAAGAATGATCTGTCGGCCAACATCGCGCGGGCATGCTCATCGACTTGTAAGTCGCCACTGCCAACCTCGCGCCACTATAGTTAGTCCCGCCAGTAGCGCCCATGTGCTCGACCCAAGGATCCATAGGATCAGCGGAAAACTCCTATCATGTCCCGACAGCGGTAGAGACACTGCCGTGACACCGCAGAAAAGAAGCAACACGGCGGCTACAACCGTTTCGGGCCAAGTAATCTTCGGGTTGACCAAGTGTCGACGTGCGGCGATCAGCGCCTCGATGCCGCGCCCCGCACACCACCAGAACAGCATGCCGATGATCGGCCAACTGATCACGCGCCACGTTCTGAGGTTGATTCCTTTCGGTCTCCAGTCTTCTTTCGCAGGATTGAGTATCACGTAGGGCAATTGCACTAAACCCGCTGGCAGATTCAGCATCAACGGTACCCACTCGTGGGATTCAAGAGCTTGCAACGTGCGCAGCTCTTGCGGGTCCGCATAAATATAAGCAGAGATTGAGGCGCCCGCCCCTTCGACCCGAGTCGCTTTCGCGACGGAAGGCGTCGACGCTTGGTATGCGCCAAGAGAGCGACCGATCTGATGGACGAGAGTAACTCGCCAAGGCCACAACGCGGTCACGCAGAGAATAAGTTGGGCGATCGGCAGCAGCCACCGAAGGGCAAAAGACGCCTGGGATTTTGGCATTGGGAGCTACACGAGTCTAGCAAGTACCGAGTAGACATTGGTTGCTCAAAAGCAACCAAGGATCGGCGGACCACAGGTTCAAATACAATGCTCCTCCCATGACGCGTTCTATTTCATTACTGACGACTTGCCTCGCCTTGACGCTCGTTGGAATGGGGAGCACTGTAAGTGACGAATCGGCGCGTGCAAAGACGATTGCGTCAAAGGTTCATTGCGATTGTGGTTGTGGCGACATTTTGGCCGAATGCTCGCACGTGCAATGTCCGAGGAGATCGGCACTAAAGAAGGAGATCTCGACCGCAGTTCAGAACGGAATCAACGACGATCAGATTCTCAACGAGTTGGCCACTCGCTACGGAAGCGCGATCTTGGTGGTGCCAGCGTTCCGAGGCTTTGATTCCCTTCTGTGGGTCGTACCCGTCGCCATTTTCGGGTTGGCAGCTGCCGTAGCCGTCGTTACGTTGACCAGAAGAAGAAGGCTAGCGAAACGATGAGGTCTTGCCTGCCCCATGTGGGGCAGTCTCAAAATCGTTTTTTCTAAGAAATCGCAAATTATTGAAAACATGGCAATTATGGCAACATGGCAACGTTTTGGTTCGCAAAATCTTGAATCTAAAGATTTTATCGACAAAATATTGAAAATGTGGCACTTAGCTGCAACTCTTGCGGCTTTATACGACTGCGGACCTTTTTGAGGTATTGCAGGTTCCTTTGCTTCGCGGCAGAGGTTTCACTCCATCCGATTATTCAGGAGAACCCAGGGTGGCGGTCATCAATGCAGGTATGGCTCGCCGTCTCTGGCCTGGACAAGACCCGATCGGACGGCGATTTACAGCAAAGGTTCCGCCCAAATGGCTCGAGGTTGTTGGTGTGATCGGCGATATCCGGTGGTGGAATTCAGAAGATCCGAGGCCCCAGTTCTATCTTCCTGAGATCAGTAAATGGATGAATTTTGTGGTTCGAACTTCAGGTGATCCCGCGGGGTCGGTTCCATTGATTCGAGCAGAGATCGCGAAGCTCGATCCGGGTGTCCCGGTCTTTGAGATTCAAACTATGGAGGAGGCGCGGGCATATGACTCTGCCGATTTGCGTGGCATCGCGGTCGTATTGACGGCATTTGCGATGATTGCGGCTCTACTGGCAGGCGTCGGAATTTACGCGGTGATTTCCTACTCGGTGAGTCAACGCAACCACGAGATCGGGGTTCGGCTGGCCCTGGGTGCCGGACACGGCGACGTCTTCCGCCAAATTGTCGGAGAAGGGATGCGCCCGGTCTTGATTGGCATCGCCTTCGGAATTGCGGCCGCTCTCTTCCTGGCTCGACTGATCGCAAGCCTGCTTTATGGAGTGAGGCCGTCGGACCCCCTGACTCTTGTGGCGGTTGCGTTGTTGGTAGCGGCTGTTGCGGCTGCGGCGAGTTTCATGCCCGCGAGACGGGCCACCCGCGTTGATCCTATGATCGCGCTTCGGTATGAGTGAGGTGTTTGAGCTCGTGGCTCTCACGCATGGACCATTCCAGCGCCCGCGAGCATCAGATCCCACCTTGCTCGCTGCGCTCACGCGCCGGTGACAAACGGACCGGTGGCCCACCCTTTGATTTTCTGGATACGACCGCGACAGAGGGTGCCTCGCTTTGCGCTCTGCCAAACGATGGGCCGCCCGCGGTGGGAACCCAATCACTTCTCTTAACTCTTGCCTAGCGGTGTGCCAGCCGAACTTGAGTGTCGTGAACCTTTGCATTTCGCGTGCTCAAAACGGTCTGAATCAAATCGGCGAGTTGGTCGGCGGTGAATTGATTGCCTTCGATGTTGGCCACGAGCTTTCCCTGGCGATCAATGACGGCCGTGTGCAGGCATCGAGCAGTCCATTAAGACAACGCGCGGACTGAGTTCCCGCACCATCTGAACGGCACGAACTCCATTATCGGCCTCACCTACCACGGTGATATCGTCGTCATCTTCCAGAAGGCGGCGAAACCCACGCCGCACCAGTGCGTGGTCGTCGACCAACAGGACTGTGATCCTCCCGTCCATTCTTAATAGGGAGGCCAGGCCGGACAGTCGAAGACATTCGTTTCGACCTTAGTCTGCCACGCGAGAAACGTTTGGATCTCAGACAACAGCGAGAGGTCGCATTGCGGATACGACCTGGGCATGACGACGCAGGCAAAGACGAATTCTCTCGAGTACAAGCGAACCCCATTCATTGACGATCAAGTCTGTGGCGGAACGACAGTGTGCGGCATCTTATGTACTCGACCAAGATCTCGCCATACCGCAAAAAAATTAGCGAGAAGGCACTATTGGGAGTGAAGAGCGTGACTATCTAGCAATACTGGGAAAACACAGGGGTTCTGTTTTAACGGTCCATTTCTAGGTTCCGTTTTGACACTCCCGCGGGTTTGACGCTCTTCCTCCTTCTCTTTAAACTCAGATGAACGGCGTGTTACAGGTATCCGTGCGCCGGAAAAGGAAATTGTGAGTCCTACAGAAACAACTGAGACCAAGCAAGATGGCGTGAAGCGGGAGATTTCGGTTGAGATTCCCGCTGAGGAAGTCAGCCGCGAGACCGAAGCGCTTGTGGCGAAGTATCAGAAGGTTGCGCGGCTACCTGGGTTTCGCGCGGGACACGTCCCCGCCACCATCATCCGGCAGCGGTTTAAAGAAGATCTGAAGAGCGACGTGGTCGAGCAACTCATCCCGCGCTATTTCCGGAAAGAAGCTGAGCGGCTGGGGATGGTTCCTGTTTCTCAGCCACGCGTCACTGACCTGCACATCCACGACGGCGAACCGCTGCGGTTCAAGGCGAGCTTCGAGATCATGCCCGAGATCAAGGTCGACGGGTACAAAGAGCTGCGGGCTGACCATACCGAGATCGTCGTAAAAGATGAAGAGGTTGAAGAGGCGCTGAATAATGTCCGCGAGCAGCACGCGACCTTCACTACTGTGGAAGGCAGCACGCTTTCCGATGGTGACTATGCGCAGGCTTCGATGGACGGCCGCCCCAAAGATGTCGATGACAAAACGCAGCCTGTTCACATGGACGAGGTGCTGATCGAGATCGGCGGCAAGAATACGGTGCCGGAGTTTTCGGCGAATCTACGCGGAGTCAGCGCGGGAGAGACGCGCGAATTCGACGTTGTTTATGCCAAGGACATGAACGATCAGCGCCTGGCGGGCAAGACCTTTATTTATACGGTGAAGGTGCAAGCCATCAAGCAAAAGAATTTGCCGGAACTCAACGACGAGTTCGCGAAGGAACTGGGAGAATTCACCAGCGTCGAGCAGGTGCGCAAGCAGATTCGCGAGAACATTGATGCCGAGCGCAAGCACACGGCTGAGCGCGAAGCCAAAGATAAACTTGTCGCTGAGCTCGTTCGGCGTAATGATTTCGAAGTACCCGAGTCGCTGGTGGATCGTCAGATTGATCTTCGCCTGGAGCGTGGTCTTAGAGCCCTTGCCGCGCAGGGCATGAAGATGGAAGACATGAAGAAGATGGACCTGCCGCGGTTACGGGCAGGCCAGCATGATCAGGCAGTGCAGGATGTGAAGTCGTCGTTGTTACTGGATTGCATCGCAGAACTGGAAAGTATTGACGTCAGCGATGACGAGTTGACGAAGGAACTCGAAGCGCTTGCGCATCAGTCAAAACAGTCTGTAGAAGCGGTCCGCACTCGTTTGACACAGGATGGGGGCCTCGATAGAATCCGGAACAGAATCCGCAGCGAAAAGACCCTCGACTTTCTGTATCACCAGTCCGCGTAAGACAAGCGGACCTTTCGAACTCTCCCATGCAAGGCAGGTGGTTGCGTCGGGGCGGAGTGTGGCAGGTGAACGTGAAAAATAACGATCCGCAAATGATGCTGGTTCCGATGGTCATCGAGCAGACCGGGCGGGGCGAACGCGCCTACGACATTTATTCCCGGCTGCTTCGCGACAACATTATCTTTATCGGCACGCCGATTGACGACAACATTGCGAACCTGGTAATCGCGCAGATGTTGTTTCTGGCTCAGGAAGATCCCGAGAAAGACATCCAGCTTTACATCAACTCTCCGGGCGGCTCGATCACGGCCGGCATGGCCATCTACGACACGATGCAGTACGTGAAAAATGATGTCATGACGCTGTGCGTGGGCCAGGCGGCATCCATGGCGGCGTTACTTTTGGCATCAGGCGAGCCCAAAAAGAGATTGGCACTGCCGAATTCGCGAATTCTAATACATCAGCCGTCTATGGGGGGGTTATCCGGTCAGGCCACCGATATCGACATCCATGCGCGAGAGATATTGCGTATGCGCGAGATCACTAACCAGTTACTTTCGAAACATAGCGGACAGAAACTGGACAAGGTAGAAAAGGATGTAGAGCGCGATTTCATTATGAACGCGCAACAGGCTAAGGAATACGGAATCATAGACGATATCATTTACAAGACGGGAAAAGCGGTATGATCGCCCTTCGCGCCTGGCGATAACGGCATGACGGACGCATCAACTGGAGCAGGGTCTTGATCGTGCCGCGGGAACCGCTGAAGGAGTAGAGAAGAGTGAAAAACAAGTCGGGAACGGAAGAGATTCTACGCTGTTCGTTCTGCCACAAATCGCAGGACGCCGTCGCGAAACTGATTTCCTCTCCCAGTGATTACCCCCGGGCCTACATCTGTGACGAGTGCGTTGCGGTATGCAACTCGATTCTGGAAGATGACCGCAGCGCGACTCCACCCAGCAGTACCCCCAATCAACTGCCCAAGCCGCAGGAAGTGAAAGCATTCCTGGATGAATATGTCATTGGCCAGGAGCAGACGAAGAAGAAGCTGGCAGTCGCGGTTTACAACCACTACAAGCGTATCTTCATGAATCGCCAGAAGACCGGGGATGGCATTGAACTCTCGAAGTCGAACATCATGCTGATTGGACCGACGGGAACGGGCAAGACCCTTCTTGCGCAGACCTTGGCCCGGATGCTCGATGTTCCGTTCGCGATTGTGGACGCCACCACGCTGACGGAAGCCGGATACGTGGGTGAAGACGTCGAGAACATCATTCTTAAGCTGTTGCAGGCGGCCGACGGAGATGTCAACCGCACGCAGACCGGCATCATTTACATCGACGAAGTCGATAAGATCGGCCGCAAGGATGAAAATCCTTCGATTACCCGCGACGTTTCGGGTGAAGGCGTGCAGCAGGCTCTGCTGAAGATTCTGGAAGGCACGATTGCCAACGTTCCTCCGCAGGGTGGACGGAAGCACCCGCACCAGGAATTTACCCCGGTCGATACCACCAACATTCTTTTCATTTGCGGTGGAGCTTTCGTTGGCCTAGATAAGATCATTTCCCGCCGCATTGGGAAGAAGTCGCTCGGTTTCCGTAGCGGTGAAGAGGCAGAGAAAGAAGAGGCGTTCACCAAGAGGAAATCCCAGGAACTGCTGCAGGAGGTTCAACCGGAGGACCTGATTAAGTTCGGGCTGATCCCGGAATTTGTCGGGCGGCTGCCCGTCGTCGGCATGCTGGAAGATCTCGATGAGTACGCTCTGATTGAAATTTTGACACGGCCGAAGAATGCGATCATCAAGCAGTACCAGCGGCTATTTGAGTTTGAGAATGTTCGCCTGAAGTTCGCCGATGAGGCGTTGCGTGCGATTGCGCGTCAGGCCATGGCCCGGAAAGTTGGCGCCCGCGGTCTGCGCATGATTCTTGAAGAGTTGATGCTCGACTTGATGTTTAATCTCCCAAGCCAGAAGAAGTTGAAGGAGTTCGAAGTGACGCGGGAGATGGTCGAGAAACGCTCGGCGTCGTTCGCGACGGTGATGGAAAAAGCGGGTTAGCGGCCAGATAGAGCCCGACACAGTGTGCCGTCCCTGCGGGACTCAATCAGGATTTTCGACCTTGCCCAGGGCTAGCGCCCTGGGCTAACTCGTTCCACCACTCCGCGGCTGCGCCCCGTAGCACTTGCTTCACCGTCTAAACCGGCGTCAGTCACAACGCAATTGCTGTATGCAGCATTTTGCAAACTCGCTTGCTTCAATCCAAGCGTTATTATCCAAACCCCTACAACTTAAATGCCATTCCCCGCGACCCTCGACTCAAGGTAAAATTCAAAGAGATGGTGCTTCGTTTGGTGTTCGTCGTTAGCGGTTCACCCCAGGAGACTCAGTGACTACATCCAAGGAAAAATACGAATCGAAAAAGCTGCCCATGATGCCCATTCGGGACGTCGTCATCTTCCCGTTCATGATGACGCCGTTCGTAGTTGGCCGCGAATCCAGCGTTCGCGCTCTCGAAGAAGCTCTGGCAGCCGACAAGAAGATTTTCCTGGCAACGCAGCACGACGCCTCCATTGATGAACCCAAGGCGAACGAGATCTACCAGGTAGGCACGATCGTCAACATCGTGCAGAGTCTCAAGTTGCCCGACGGCAACATCAAAGTTCTGGTCGAGGGCATCGAGCGCGGCAAGATCCTTCAGGTGACCGACACCGAAGGCTACATGCAGGCCACGGTTCGCGTTGCCCGTTTCACCACCGAGACCAATCAGGCGCTCGAAGCCAGCATGCAGAGGGTTACGTCACTCTTCGAGCAGTACGTGAAGCTATGTCAGGCGCTGAATTACGAGACCATGATTTCGGCCGTGAGGATGGAAGATCCGGCCAAGCTCACTGACGTCATTTCCGCCAACCTTCAACTTTCGATTGAGGAAAAGCAGGAACTGCTGGAGATCTTCGATCCAGCTGAACGTCTCACGCGCATCGCCGACGTACTCGACATCGAAATCGAGAAACTCAACGTTGACCGCACGATCCAGTCGCGTGTGAAGCGTCAGATGGAAAAGGCGCAAAAAGAGTATTACCTCAACGAGAAGATCAAGGCGATCCAGAAGGAATTGGGACGGGGCGAGAAGAGCGAATTCGACGAACTGAAGAAGAAGATCGAATCCGCCGGCATGCCGAAAGAAGTCAAGGACAAGGCGCTGCAGGAGCTCAAGAAGCTGGAAGCCATGCCGCCGATGTCCGCCGAGTCGACCGTGTCGCGCAACTATCTCGACTGGCTGCTGGCCGTGCCATGGAAGAAGCGCTCGAAGGAAATTCGGAACATTTCTCGTGCTGAGAAAGTGCTCAACGAAGATCATTATGGGCTGGAGAAGATCAAGGAGCGCATCCTTGAATTCCTCGCCGTCCGTCAGTTGGTGAAAAACCCCAAAGGATCGATTCTTTGCTTCGTTGGACCTCCGGGTGTTGGCAAGACTTCACTGGGTATGTCGATCGCGAAGGCTACCGGGCGCAAGTTTGTGCGCATGTCGCTAGGCGGCGTGCGGGATGAAGCTGAGATCCGCGGACATCGTCGCACTTACATTGGCGCCCTGCCCGGCCAGATCATCCAGATGATGAAGAAGGCCGGTACCAAGAATCCGGTTTTCATGCTCGACGAAGTCGATAAGATGTCGATGGACTTCCGCGGAGATCCGTCTGCCGCACTGCTCGAAGTGCTCGATCCCGAGCAGAATTTCATGTTCGTCGACCATTACCTCGATGTCGAATACGACCTCTCGCAGGTATTCTTTGTGGCCACGGCGAACGTGATGCACACCATTCCTCCTGCACTGCAGGACCGCATGGAAGTGCTCCGGTTGCATGGGTACACCGAGCAGGAAAAGGTCGAGATCGCCAAGCAGTTCCTGGTGAAGAAACAGATGCTGGCGGCCGGACTCTCGGAGAAGAACATCAAGTTCACTGACGATGCCATCACCTCGCTGATCCGCTCGTATACGCGGGAAGCTGGCGTACGCAATCTCGAGCGCGAGATCGGCAACGTCTGCCGCAAGGTTGCGCGCAAAGTGGTGAAGGAAGGCGAGAACTTCTCGATCACCATCACGGGCGAGAACGTGAATGACTTCCTGGGCGTGATCAAGTTCCGGGACACGCTGGCGCACGAGAAATCGGAAGTCGGCCTCGTTACTGGTCTCGCGTGGACGGAAGTTGGCGGCTCGATCCTGAGCACGGAAGCCAGCGTAGTCGACGGCAAAGGCAAGTTGACGCTCACCGGCAAGCTCGGTGACGTCATGCAGGAGTCGGCGCAAGCCGCCATGTCGTATGTGCGCTCTCGCGCGAGTCGCCTCGGGCTGACTCGCGATTTCTACCGCAACCTTGACTTGCACGTGCATGTTCCCGAAGGCGCTATCCCGAAAGACGGGCCGTCGGCGGGTATCACGATTGCTACTGCAATTTCGAGCGCGCTGAGCAAGATTCCGGTTCGGCGAGATATTGCGATGACTGGCGAGATCACGCTACGCGGCAAGGTGCTGCCCATCGGTGGCCTGAAGGAAAAGCTGCTGGCTGCACACCGCGCCGGATTGTTCGAAGTGATCCTACCCAAAGACAACGAGAAAGACCTGGCTGAGGTACCTGAAAACCTGCGGACAGCGATGAAGTTGCACTTCGTCGACACGATGGACCAGGTGCTAGCGATCGCCCTGGAATCGCCGCTCCCGAAGATTGAAGAGGAGGCGACGCAGGCTATCGCTCCGCCGCTCACCAGCACCACTCCGGAGAGCCCGACCGCACATCAGTAAAACAGTGGGCAGTGATGAGTGCAAAGGCCCGCGCCAAGCGCGGGCCTTTTGCTTCGGCTCAAAATCATTGGCCAGCCCGGTCGATTTCAAAAACTAAGATCGGCGGCTGGCAGTACACTACCTCGCAAGCAACTCAAAACCGTACCACGCCGGGCACGAAGGAACCTGATCTCGATGACATCCAGCAAATGGAATAGCTGCGCAAGTGTCCTTTTGCTTCATGTACTGGTCGTCTCATTTTGTTGCCCACCGAGTTATTCCCAATCCAAGCCCACACGTAAAGTGCCAACTCGAACATCGGTCATTGATCGGATGTTCGCTCATGAGTTCAATCAGGATAAGACGGGAGCACTGACCGTTGGGCTTGTCGAACGTGGGCGACTGGAGTGGACAAAGGGCTACGGATTCCTCGACCGTCGCAAGCGCAATCCCGCAAACGCGGATACCGTGTATGGAATCGCCTCGGTTTCAAAAATCTTCACGGGCATCGTGCTTCTGCAGCTCGTGGAGCGCGGAAAAGTTCATCTCACTGACAAGGTTGAGACGTACTTTCCCGAGGTCAACCTAATCCCTACGAAGTATTCCTGGTCGCCACCTATCACTCTGATCCAACTGGCGACAATGACCGCTGGACTGCAGGAGAGTATCTCGTCTCTCGATGATCCTTATGGCGTTGGCCCGCCGTCGGAGTGGCAGAAGCAACTGATAGCCGCCCTTCCCCACACGCAATACGTGTATGAGCCGGGCACACGCCGAGTGTACTCGAACGTCAGCTACTCCATACTTGCGGCAGCTCTCGAACGAGCGTCGGGCCGCCCATACATTGAATATGTGCGACAGGAGATTCTGAATCCCCTGGGGATGAACAACACTTGCTTTTACGTATCGGCTACTCTCGCGCCACGACTAGCGACTGGCTACTACATTGGTTCCGATGGAGCCGACTCGAATGTGCCGCAACGGCAGAATGCCAATTCCGGCTATTTCACACCGGTGGGTGGCCTGTTCTCGACGGTGTCCGACCTCGCGAAACTGATGCTCTTCCAACTCGGTTACGGTCCAAGTTCTGTTCTAAAAACCGAAACTCTGGAATCTGCATTCACTGGTCTAGTCGCGTCGGACGCCGATTTGCTATATGGCGATTCAGTCGGATTCAGCGCTGTGCGAAACGAGCATGGCTATCTGATCGCACTGGGCCACGGAGGGCTGAGATGGGGATTTACATCTTCCTATGAGTTTGATCGATCTACGAAAACCGGGTTGATTGTGTTGAGCAGCACCAGTGGCGGGAAGGCAGAATATAAGCAACTTGTTCGCCGAACACTTTCAAGGCTGCATCCCGAAAGCCGCGGTGGTACAGGTGAACCACCTCACGAGAGCCACTGATAGCCTCTTAGAAGGCGGGCTCACGAGAGGAGATATCGACGGTGCGATGGTGATCAGTAGAGTCGTGATGAGTGGGGAATGATCCGGTGAAAGGCCGCGCCGCACCGAAACGCTCATGGCGTCGGGCTCAATTGACTTCAGGCACTCAAGCGCGATTTCTTTGGCAGTTTATCGGCGGGAGTGGAACTCGTGCCCTTCCCGGTTCGTGCGACTCTGATGTGTTGCCACTTTCCGGTGCCAACCACGACCACTGGGGCTGAAAGCCCTCGATTCTCACGGCCCTAACGCGGCGCTGGAAGCGCCGCTCTTCCACGGTTGGTAGTCAATCTCGCACGGTTGATAGTCAATCTCGCACGGTTGATAGCCAATCTCGCAGGCGTTGATACTTGATCTCGGCTTCAGGTTGGTGTCGGGTGTGGTACGCCTCGCTTCGCGTCGGCGGGACGGACGAAATGCGTCCATCCCTACACAGAAACCTCGACTGGGAGTGGCTGTGGCTTGCGGTGAGACTTATACCGAAAGCCGAAAAGCGAGAGCCGGAAGCCCGATTTTACGCGCAGGCTGCCCGTAGCTTCTCGCACAACTCGGCCAGGGAGCGCTCTACGCATTCGGTCAGCCAGCGTTCCAGCGCTCCACGTTGCATGGCCGGGATGTAGGAGAACTTGACTCCGAACGTCCAGACCGTG
>Ga0126379_10001746_pt1 | contig 13457 bp, 12 predicted proteins | sample PanSoiMetPlot_24_FD_92640 | JGI IMG/M metagenome (GOLD analysis project Ga0126379, IMG submission 92640) | Tropical forest soil microbial communities from Panama - MetaG Plot_24 | ecosystem: Environmental > Terrestrial > Soil > Tropical forest > Bulk soil | place: Panama | collected 2016-02-17 | reverse complement strand
CTCGCATTGGGTAAACTCAACGACAGGTACGCATTCTGCCTTCACAACGAGGCGCAAAGATGTGATACACAACTATCAGGGCACACGAGGTTACGGTGTGCGTGATGTAAACGTGCTAATAATCAAACCGATCGCTGACTTGCTAGTCGACTGCGAGGTCTTCTATGTCTGTTGAGCGCAAGGCGTTTATTGATCACATCGAGAAGTATCTGGGCAAGATTCAAGGGGGATGGAAAACAACGCCCGATGGTAACCCAATGGACTTCCAAATCATCGAGTGCTGGGGCGGACAGATCCCCAAAGCGCGAGCGTTTTCCACACTTGGCCTAAGTGATTTTCCCTTACGCTCGGCTGTTTCGGAGAAGATCATTCGGCACGAGTTGCTTATGGCAGTACCTGACTCGTTCGGTGAGCGCAACGTACCGGCGGTTCTGCAGCAACTTGGTTCAAATGCTCTTGAAAGGAAATCTGCTTATCTGGCTGGGGAGGTGGTCGAGCTCGGGAACCCGATTTTCTCCGGCTTGCCGTTTTACGCGTTTTATACTGCGATCCCTGTAGTTCTGCCGGAACAGTTTAGGAGTTACGCATTCGAAGATGGTGAGCGGATGGTATTTGCCTGGATGGTGCCGATCACGAAGCTCGAAGCAGCATATGTGCGAAGACAAGGGTGGAGCAGGTTCGAGGCGCTCTTGGAAGGTCAAAAGGCGGACTTGGTTGACCTAAATCGGCCAGACTACACTCAGATCGCGATAATGAACTAATCGGGCACCACCAATCTTTTGTCGGGAAGCGCGCGTCCGGAAGCTGCGGCGAGGATAGTAAGCAAGATTCGGCGCACAAAAAGAGGCACAGCCTGGACTGAGCGATTTTTTTTAACCCCCTAGCCCCGCCCCCGCCCCCGGAGTTACGATAATCTGCGCAGCCAAAACCGGCTGTGTCACGACCATGCCGGCCATCATCCTCAACATCAACGGCAGCGAGCACAAAGTGGACGCCGCATCAGGAGAGTCCCTGCTCTCGGTCCTCCGCAACCGCCTGGGGCTGACCGGGACCAAATACGGCTGCGGCGAGGGCGCTTGCGGCGCCTGCACGGTGCTGCTCCAGGGCAAAGCTGTCCGATCCTGTTTGGCGCCAGCCAAGAGCTGCGCCGGACAAAAGATCATCACCGTTGAAGGCCTGATGCAGGACGGCCGCCTGCATCCGGTGCAGCAGGCGTTTCTCGAAGAAGAAGCTTTTCAGTGCGCCTACTGCACGTCGGGGATGATCATGTCCGCGGTCTCGTTGCTCAAAGCCAACGCCCATCCCAGCGACGAACAGATCGTCGATGAGATGAACGGCAACATCTGCCGCTGCGGGACGTACCAGCGCATTCTGGCTGCGATCCGTCGTGCTGTACAGGCAGAAAAGAAAGAGAAGACGCCGTGAAGCCGCTGGACCCAATGATCTCTTCCTCAGCGGCTCAAGCCGGGCAATCGGAAGGCTTCCACCGCAGGCCTAAAGACCCCTTTGACTCCCTCGCTTCGCTCAGTCGCTCAGGGCAGGCTCTGCTCCACCCCGACGTGGGACACAGCAATGATGAAACCACTCTAGAAAACCAGCAGCATGAGGTCGAGCGGCTGGGGCATCTGTTCACGGTCAATCGCCGCGACCTGTTCAAGCTTCTGGGCGCGGGGCTGTTGGTCGGGGTATGCGCGCCCAGCGCGCTCACGCAGGAGTCAGGACGCACGCGCAACGAAGAGATTCCGCAGGATCTGGAGTCGTGGGTGCACATCGGCGCCGACGGCAAGATCACCGTCTTCACCGGCAAGGTGGAGATGGGGCAAAACATCCGCACCTCGCTGACGCAGCAGGTGGCCGAGGAGCTGCGCGCGCCGGTCAGCGCCATTGCGCTGATCATGGGCGATACCAGTCTGGTCCCGTTCGACATGGGCACTTTCGGTAGCCGCACCACGCCGCAGATGGGCACGCAGCTGCGCAACGCCGCCGCCGCCGCGCGTGAGATCCTTCTGGACATGGCCGCGGAACGCTGGAAGGCGGACCGCACCCAGTTGTCCGCGAATGATGGCGTCGTAACCAGTTCGCGCAACAGCGAAAAACTGAGCTACGGCGAGCTGACGCAAGGCCAGAAGCTGGTGAAGGTCCTCAAGGACCCAGCGCTGACGCCCGCGACACAGTGGAAGGTTGCCGGCACGGCCACGCCCAAGGTTGACGGCAAGGCGTTTGTCACTGGGGCGCACCAGTACACGTCGGACCTGTTGCGTCCGGGAATGCTGTACGGCAAAGTTCTGCGGCCGAAGGCGTTCAACGCCAAGCTGGTCTCATTGGACGCCAATGACGCGGAGAAACTCGCCGACGTCAAGATCGTGCGCGACGGCGATTTCGTCGGCCTGACTGCGCCCGACCCGGAGATCGCGGCCGGCGCGGTCGACCTGATCAAAGCCCAGTGGAACGCGCCGCAACAGATCTCTGAAGCAGCTTTGTTCGACTCGTTGCGCCAGGGCTCTGAGACTGGAAGCGCCGGGCGCGGCAGCAATCGCGAGACCGGCTCGGTTGGAACGGCGATGGCTTCGGCGGCGAAAACTTTATCGCAGACCTACACGGTGGCGTACATCCAACATGCGCCGCTGGAGCCGCGGGCGGCGCTCGCGGAGTGGCAGGACAACAAACTCACGGTTTGGACCGGGACGCAGCGCCCGTTCGCGGTGCGCGAAGAGCTGGCGTCAGCGTTTCACATTCCGCTCGACCAGGTGCGCGTCATCGTCCCTGACACCGGCTCGGCCTACGGAGGCAAGCACACCGGCGACGCCGCCGTGGAAGCCGCTCGGCTGGCCAAGGCCGCGGGCAAGCCGGTGAAGCTTGTCTGGACGCGCGAAGAGGAGTTCACCTGGGCATATTTCCGTCCCGCGGGCGTCATCGACGTGAAGAGCGGGATCGCCGCTGACGGCACGCTCACAGCCTGGGAGTTTCACAACTACAACTCCGGGCCGGCGGCCATCGGGACGCCGTACAGCGTCGCCAACCAGAAGATCGAGTTTCATCCCGCGAAGAACCCGCCGCTGCGCCAGGGATCTTATCGCGGCCTGGCGGCCACGGCCAACCACTTCGCCCGCGAGAGCGCTATGGATGAGCTGGCTGCTCTGGCCGCCATGGACACGCTCAAGTTTCGCCTCAAGAACATGACCGACACCCGTCTTCGCGACGTCTTCAACGCCGCCGCGCAAGCCTTCGGTTGGGGCGAGCAGCCGGCTACGCCGACGCGCGGCTTCGGCATCGCCGGTGGCTTTGAGAAGGGCGGCTACCTGGCGACGTGCGCCGAGGTCGCCGTGGACCGCAAGAGCGGAGGAGTGAAGATCGTGCGCGTGGTCCAGTCGTTCGATTGCGGCGCAATCATCAATCCCAACGGCCTGCGCAACCAGATGGAAGGCGCCATCGTGCAAGGCATCGGTGGTGCGATCTTTGAAGCCGTGCACTTCGAGAACGGACGCATCCTGAATCCTCACTTCGGACTGTATCGCGTGCCCCGCTTCCGTGACTTGCCGCAGATCAAGGTCGAGCTCGTCGACCGCAAAGATATGCCCTCGATGGGCGCCGGAGAGACGCCGCTAATGGGCCTGGCCCCGGCCGTGGCCGGCGCCATCTTCAGCGCGACAGGAATCCGTTTGCGTAGCCTGCCTCTGCTGGCAAAACCGCTCAAACTGACCTCTTGAGCCAGGGTCAAGACCTCTACGGCAGAAAAGGCAACACCTTACCGCGGATCAACCGCAGATGAACGCGGATAAAAACACTCAGTGGAAATAGGTATATTCCTTTGAATTTGAGTGCATCCGCGCAGATCCGCGGTAAGCCTTTGTTGTTCTAAGGCATCCCCAGCTTCGCTTTCAACGTTGACCATTTATCATGGTGTTGCCATGGAGAAGCTCTTTCATTTCGAGTCGCCGCGGGAAAGATACAAGTGCGACGCAGCCATCGTCTGGTGTTTCGACAACCGCTTCGAGCTGGCGCTGAGGAAACTCGTCAAGCGCCTGGGGCTCAACTATTACGACCCCATCCGCATCGCCGGCGGCACCAAGTACCTGGCTTCGCCAGAGCACGAGCACGACCGCGAATTCGTGCTGGAGCAGATCCGTCTCTCCATGCGCCTGCACGAGACCAAAACCGTCTTCCTGATGCTCCATTCCGATTGCGGCGCTTACGGCGGCCTGGCTGCCTTCGGCGGAGACGCGGAGAAAGAAGCCCGGAATCATCACCAGGAGCTCCAGCGCGCGGCTTCTTTCCTGCTCTCGCAGATTCCTGAACTGACCGTCCGCTGCTGCTTCGTGGATTTCGAAGGCGTGTGGGAAGTGGGCTCGGAGGGAGTCGCGGCAGTGAAGATCGCGTGAAATGAATTTGGTAATTTAGTAATTTCGTAAGTTGGTAATTGAAGAGGCCTAAACCTGATTTCAGCAATTACCCAATTACCAAGTTACGAAATTACCAAGTTTCCTTTTCTCATCCATGGCCAACATTCTCTACGGCGTAAACGGCGAAGGTTCCGGCCACTCCACCCGCGCTAAAGAAGTGATTGCGCACCTCAAGGACAAGGGACATACCGTCCACGTAGTTTCCTTTGATCGCGGCCTGCGCAACCTCAGCGAGAGCTGCGACGTCGCCGAGATCTTTGGTTTTCGTTTCGCTTACGTCAACAACCGCATGCGCTACCGGCGCACGCTGGCCAAGAACCTGATCAAGGCCCCGCAGGCGGCGCGCAGCATGGCCCGCCTGCTGCGGCGGATGAAGGAGTGGCGGATCGAGCTGGTCATCACGGATTTCGAGCCGCTTTCCTGCCACGCCGGCCGGCGCAAGCGCCTGCCCGTAATCTCCATCGACAACCAGCATTGCCTCACCAACGCCGAGGTCGCGCTGCCCCGGCACTTTCGCCGCGATGCCGCCGCGGCCAAAATGGTCACACGCTTGATGACACCGCACGCGCAGGCTTATCTGGTGACGTCATTCTTTCCGGCGCGCGTCAAACGCCGCAACACATTTCTCTTCCCGCCGATTCTGCGCAGCGAAGTGTTGGCGACGAAGCCGGCCTCCGGCGAATACGTCCTCGTATACGTAACTTCGCCTTCGCCGGACCTGGTAAAGCTGCTCAAGACCGTACGCGCCAGGTTTATCGCGTATGGTTTCGGCAAAGATGGCCAGGAAGGCAACATCCTTTTCAAGGCGCCAAGCATGGATGGCTTTTTAGCGGACCTGGCGAGCTGCCAGGCGATCATCGCCAACGCCGGGTTTTCACTGGTCAGCGAAGCGCTGCACCTGGGTAAACCGTATCTCGCGGTCCCCGTCGCGAACCAGTTTGAACAGATCTTCAATGCCTATTATCTCGATAAAACCGGCTACGGCGCGTGGTGGAAGGAACTGAACAAAGAGCGGGTGGACTCGTTCCTGTACAACCTTCCTCAGTATGCCGAGAACCTGCGAGCCTACCCGCGCCAGGGCAACACGGCATTGTTGGCCAAGTTGGATGAATTGATCGCGAACATCCATCCGCGCAGAAGGCCGTAGAGACGCGGCACCGGGGTCCCCGGACCGGGCCGGTTTTGCCCGGGTTGGGGTGGAGGCATTGCCGCGTCTCACTGGGTCCCAAGAACAAACCGCCTTTGCGGCAATGCACCTGCCATGAACGCGGAGACGCAGAGGCGCGGAGAGAATCTGTCACCCGTCATCTGCTCCAGGATCCGAATTCTCGTCTTACTCCGCGTCTCCGCGCCTCCGCGGTGAATCACCGGTCTTAGCGCCACGATTGAGACATGGCGGTGCCACGTCTCTGCGTTGAAATATGGAAGCAAGGTCTGTTTAAGATATCCTCAACATCCATGAACGCCACTGGTCTCGAGATCCCCGAACCGGAGCGCCCCTCGCGCATCACCGCATTGATGGAAGCCAGCGTGGTTTTGAGCCTGGCTGCGGCCGTGCTCTCACTTTTTCTTTTAGGTTGGATCGCGAACGAGATGCGCGAAGGCGACACGATCAAGTTTGATTTCGCCGTCCGCAATTGGGTGCACCGGTTCGCTTCGCCGGGTATGACCCGCGCCATGACTGGGATCTCGCTTCTCGGGTACGACCTCTTGATTGTGGCCCTGGTGGTCGCGCTGGCCACGTTTTTGTACTTGCGATGGCGGCGGGCTGCGGTATGGCTGGCCGTGAGCATGGCCGGCGCGCTAGCCCTGGACCTCTCGCTGAAATATGCTTTTCACCGTCCGCGCCCCCAGCCGTTCTTCGGCGCAGCGCCGCATTCGTTCAGTTTTCCCAGCGGCCATGCTTTGTGCTCGTTCTGCTTTTACGTTGTTCTCGCCGGGCTGATCGCCGCCCGTACGCGCTCTACCTTTCTGCGCGTGGCGGTCGGCGTGATGGCCGCGGCGCTGGTGATCGCGATCGGCCTGTCGAGAATCTACCTGGGCATGCACTATCCCAGCGACGTCCTGGCCGGATACCTGGCGGCAGCGGTATGGGTAGCCACTCTGTTGGTGTTGGACCGCTGGCGTTTGAATCGAAGAAAGCTGGCGGACCGGCGTAGATGAGCAGGATAGGGAGGTTGAGGAAGCGAACAAGTATTGGCCGTCACAACTTTATCTATCCATACCATTTTATTTGGCGCGGCGTTTCTGCGAGCGATAGACTACCTGCATCGAGACCAACGACAAAATCCGGCAAGCGGTGGCATTCGCATCGGGCGGTTTGATCGTCTTGGCGGCTTTTACGCTGTTTCTCTGGCTCTTGTGGCACCTTTGAACCAAGCCGCGGCGCCTATCGCAAGCGATCGCTGCCTTCTGAAGTCCTCAGGGCTTGTGTCGCTCTTTACTTCTGCGACGGCTTCGGTTTCCACAGAGTGAAGCGTAGCGGAAACCCGACGGTGAACTGCAGGTTCGGCACGTCGCGCGTGAGGCCGATACCAAAGTTGAGGTCCACGTTCTTTCCGGGCGCATAGAGATAGGAGGCGCCCAGCCTGAGCGTTCCGCCGACTAGGTAGGACCCGGGAATCTTTATGCCATCCACAGTGGTTCCCCGAGTGAAGCTCTGGTCCCATCCCAGACTGAGGGAAGTCTCGGGGTTGACGGCCAGGATGGAGCCCAACTGAAAGCCGGCCGTGTCGCCGGGCTCAAACTGCGCGAGAATTTTCTGGCCCGCATTGTTGGGATCAGGAATCAGTTTGCCGGACGGAAAGTTGTAGGCATAGGAAAGGCCGCCAAAGAGAACCATGGGATCGCTGGCCTTTACAGCGGTAATGTGGCCTTGTGCGCCGTAAAATCCTGTCCCCAGAGCGATCTCGTTGTTGCCCAGGCTGAACGGGTCCTTCCCCGTCTTGGTCTTGAAGCTGACGCTGGCCAGCAAGTCGGGGATGTTGCCATGTTCCCTGGTCAGCTGGCGGCTGAGACCGACCTGCAAGTCGCCGAAGCCGTTGGAGCGTTGCGTCGTCTCCCGGTTGTCGGCAGTAACGGTGCGAACGATTTCATATCCGTAGGGCGTCCGCACGTCCAATTGAAAGTTCCCGGGAAGGCCCATGCGGGTGGTCACGGCAGATAGCGCCACTTCTCTGCGCACGCGGTTGGAGACTATGTCGCCGACGACCAGCACCGGTAGGATGCTGAAGCCTTCGATGCTTATGGCGTCGTTGGAGGCGTTGTAATAGGAGAGGCTGGTATCAACTTCGACCGTGCCCGAAGGCAGCAGAAGACCTCCTCGCTGGATCAAAGCGCGATCGAGTGCAGCCCGAGCTTTGCGGTCTTCTTCGTTGTAGCCGGCTTCGGAAGGAGCGGCGGCGGTTGCCGAGTTGTTGGGCAAGATGGAGTTCACTGCATCCGGCGGGCGGACTCCAAACTGTGACGGCATGCCGACCCTCTTTTCCAGCTCCTGAACCCGGGCCAGCAGATTGCGGATGATAGCGTCACGTTCGCGCAGCTCCTGCTGCAATTGCTGGTATCGGGCATCATTCCGGTCGCGAACGGTTCCTTCTGCAGGAGCGACGGGAGTGGGGGAAGTCTGACCGGCCAGGGACATCGCGCCCAGAAGGACAAACGCAATCAAGCCTCGCAATGACATTGGGTCTGTCTCCTTTCACTTTCTTCTTTTCAGCTTGCTTCAGGGGCCCGCCGGGAGCGGAGTCTTGGGCGCGGTCTGCTGCAGCGCACGGTAAACGGTCGCGCCTTCCGGTGTTACCACGCCGGAAAGGAGTGACTTTGCTTGCTCACTGCTCTGGAGCATGCGCGGATCAGGAGGCCGAACGATGAAGACAATTCCCTGCTTCCAGACACTCTGAAACTGATCGGTCTTCATGGTCATGTTGCCGAACGCAGGGTCGGCCAAGACCACGCGGTCACCGAAGACACCGCGCACGATGACGAAGTGGTCCACGCCTTTACTATGGATGGGGACGATGGCAGGGATCTTCAGATCCGCCAGCTCTTCGAGCGTCATCTCACTGAAGCCCTCCGCCCCGTAACCACGAGCCTGGACAAAGTGCTTCAAGTCGAGCAACGAAAACCCTCCGAGCGCCCGCACTTTCACAGGACTGGTGCGGCGCAGAATCCAGACCACGACGGCTGATTCCGGAGTGTTGTCTTTGAAGTCATAGGTGAGGAGCGTACTGAGAGCCGCAGCGCCACACGTCATGTCCCACTGCTGGCGCACGACGTGTGCGTTGCGGATATCTTTCAAAGTGCGCACGGTCTTGGTCGCCCTGGTCCCAGTCGAATCTATCGCCACCTGGGCGTGGAGAGGAGCCAGGAACAGGGCGACCACGACGGCTTGGATGAAGTGACGCATTCGCTTCAGTGGTTCGTGTTGGTTTGAGTAATGGTTACGTTCGTGGGGTTCATCAACACCACGAGGTTGAGCAGCACGTTAACTCGGGAGTTAACGGCCAGGATGGTCATGATCGACTGCGAGCCCTTCAAAGCATCGCCGCTGATGTTGATGCCCCCAACGCCACTCTCAGCTTGTGCCGTGATGGTGCCGAAGGCCTCAACCGGCCCCTTGGAAGTCGCGACCTTGCCCTGGAATCCGATGGTTGCCGGATTCACCACGGTGACGTCGAAGCTTCCTGTTCCAGTAGTAAGGGCAAAGCCTCCCGCTGTAACTCGATCGAGGGCCGCATCGTCCAGCCGTTTGGCTTTATGCTGGGCTGCCGCTGTCGTTGCCAGGAAAACTGCGAGGCACCCGGTGATTAGAGTTCGATGCATATTGAGTCTCCTTCGCTCATCAGCACCTGTGCAGGGCAGGCAGCTGCGAGGCAGCCGCCCACCCCGTCAGGGTTTAGTGCGCCAGTTGCACGACAACGTTCACCTGGGAGAGACTGCCGAGGTTATGACCGTTCATGGTGGAAGCGATGTTGGTTGCGTTTGCCACCAGGCTTCCGACAGCATTGGTGATGTTTACCGCATGGGCGTTCTCCTCGGCTGATCCGGAGAGCTCCAGGTCCATGTCGGTTTTGTTCTCGGCTTTGGAACCATCGAGGGCGATGGCATTGCCGATGGAAGCATCAAATTCTTCTTCGTCTTCCGTTTCGGTCTTGGAGATCGTTGCGCCCGGCTTGCAGTCGCAGGGGACGCCCTTTTGAATGACGACGTTGAGTTGCTTGACTTCGTTCTTCCGCCTGTCTTCGTCCTTTCCATCTTCCTCGCGGCCCACGTCGTTCATATGGTCAGCTGACCAGATGTTGGTGGCGTTGGCAACGGTGCTGTCAACGGCGTTCGTGATGTTCACCGCGCTTGCATCCTTGAGGGCGGAGTCGTCAAGGTCCAATGAGAAATCGCGGCTGTCGGAAGCGGTTGATTCGCCGTCTGCAATTGCCGAGCCGGCGCTGATTTTGTCGAGTTGCTTATCGGCCAGCGGCTTGCTCTTGGCAAAGGCGAGTCCGGAGACGAGAAGTAACGCAATGGGGAGGGCCAGTTTTTTCATTTCATGTCCTTTCCTGCTTGTGGTTCTTGACGTCCGAGTGTCTCAACGCGTGCGAAACACTCTGAACGTCGGCGATCAGATTCTGCTGGTTAGATGTTGGTTGTTTTTTCGAGTGAAGATTTCATGAATTTTCCGATTTGTGTTGCGAGGACACCTGAGTGTGAGTTTTCGTTGCTGATTTTTGCGCGTGACTCTCACACTTATTGCCACTTGCACCGCAAAAACTTTCACAGCGTACATTGAAGATTTCATTTTGGGGCGGCGCGCTCGAAAACAAGGTCGTTGTTGTGCTCTCGCAGTCGCGTCTACTTGCCGCCACAGCGGCTCTGCAAAAAACTTCACAGAGCGCACAGTCCACAATGGGACCCAGCATGCAGAACTCGGCGTTCAGCGATCGGTTAAATTCAGCGGAGGCAGCCGCAAATCAGCACGTGGCCGGCTTTAGCCGCTGCCAACAAAGACCTCGGGGCTACGGATGCCTAACGCTCTTTTTCTAACCGCATGCGACACTCCTCACCTTTTTTCGGGATTCTCTCCGAGAACGAGAATGCATGTCTGTAACCCTTCCGATCGATGCTCTCCAGTGCAGTGCCGCCGCGGGGGACAGAACAGGAAAAGACTCTGGGAGCGCGACGCGGCCGAAAAGAGCTAGGTCTGGATAACCCGGAAGTTGCCTTCGGGACGTTCGACGGCCAGGCGAACCACGCGGCGCGATTCGCGCGTGGGGCGGGTGGATTCATAGTCCAGAAATTCACGCAGCACGCGGGTTGCGTCCTTGTATCCCTGCACGATCACCGGTCCGATGATCTCGCCATCAAAATCCAGGGCAAGAGCCGGCAGCGGCTGGCTGGGCGCGATGCTAAATGACTTCACGTAGCGGTAACGCGCGTTGCCGATTTCCAACTCCAGTTGCTCGGGCTTGACGCCCAGTTCGGCGGCATAAGCGCTGCACAGGCGATTGATGTTGTTGAGCAGGGTGATGTCCGCTTTGAAGTTCTTGGAAATAAGAATGTCCACCGCGTGAACACCGACGTCGAGAAACGTCTTGATTTCACCGGTGACGTCCCCGCCTTCGAGGGGCGCCAGCAGTACCAGGAACAGCACATCAGCGCCCAGGCGCAACGCAGGCAACATGGGCTGGTTGGTCATAATACCGCCGTCGGTCCACAGGCGCCCGCTCATGGGCACGGCTTCGTAAGCGAAAGTATAAGAAGACGACGCAACCGCAGCCTGCACCAGATCAGCCGGCTGCTCGACTTCGTTGAGCGCAAAATCCTTGTTTGCCCCGGGATCCGCGGCCAGGACCTCGACCGGAACGTTGGAAAAAAAACATCCCTTCCCATGCTGGATGTCGGTGGCAGTCATGATCACGCGGATGGCGGAGTTGCGGAGGCGATCCTGGGGAATGCGCGCTCGCAGAAACTTGATGCGTTCGAAATTGGGAAACAAGCCGGTGCGCAGCGGCAAGCGGAGGAAGCGGTGGCTGAGGCGGCTCAGCGGTTCGCGCAGTAATCGGTAGACACTCCAAATCAGCACGGCGACCAGCGCCAGGGGCAACGGCGCGCTGAATTCAAGTTGCCCGCTTTCACCCGGCGTCAAGTGCAGATGCGTGAAGCCGAGGAACAAGATCAGAAATCCAAGAACCAGCAAGTTGCCGAGCACGGAGATCCAGGCTTTCTTGCGATCGATTTGCCAGCGGCGGCGGCGCAAACGGTCGCGGGCGACGTACACGATATAAGAAAGCTTGTCAGAGAAAAAAAGAACTCCGATGCCGGCCGCCGCCAGAGACAGCCATGTGATCTTGGGATGATGGGCGTGGAGAAAAATGCCGTGCTCCTTCAACCATTCCCAGATGAGGTTGCCAACGCCCGCGGATGCGGCTACCAGTCCGGCGAGAAGCAGGATGTAACGCGACCAGTCGATGCCCAAGGTGGCAGGGGTGAGTTCAAGCCAGGACTGGACCAGCGTATCGGCGTTGCCTATCAAGCCTTCGGCTTGTGCCGCGAAAGAAGCGGCATTAATGCTGCCGACCGAAGACGCGGTGATGATGTGCGTGGGGATTTCAGCGTCCTGGAAGGCCATGAGCGCGCCGGCTTCGTACGCTCCGCGGGCGCCGCCTCCGGAAAGCACGACGCCGATGCGCGACGAGAACTGAGACCGCCTGAGTCCGGCGGCCAGTTCGTTCTTAAACTGCCGGCGCAAGTTGTCCAGTTCCGCCAGTGCAGCCGCACTGCGGGCTTTCGGAAAAGCGTGTGCCATCCCTGGGCCCAGCATAAACCAGGCGGACGGAAATCAGGCCGGGAAGTTGATCCTCAGTTCCTGTCACCTTGCTTGGATAGGAACCCCATGGACATTTCATGGTTGACGCCTTGGCGGCCACAGGCTTACCATCCGCTCAGCCGCTTCATCTCCGGACGATGCACAAATCTGCGAAAAGCGACGTGCGCAAGCCTGTTTCGAGCGAAGTTGTCATTCCGGACAAGATTTACTTCCGCATCGGCGAAGTCGGGCGCCTCTGCGGACTTCCCGGCTACGTTCTCCGCTTTTGGGAAACCGAGTTTCCCCAGCTTAAGCCTTCGAAAAGCAGCACCGGCCAGCGCATGTACCGGAAGGGCGATGTGGAAAGCGTACTCCGCATCAAGAAACTCCTGTATGACCAAGGGTTTACCATCGCGGGAGCCCGCCAGCAGATGCGCGCTGAGATCCGCCGCAAGCAGACCGCGTTGCCTTTCAATCCTGCTGCCGCAAACCGCACGGAGCTGCGTCAGGTCCGCCAGGGACTAAGGGAAATCCTGGGTATCCTTGGAGGTAAGCGCCCGGCCGGACTTTGACCTTAAGATTTGTGAGCGGCTGGGAAAAGCCCGAGCGCATCCAAGAAAGTGGCTATAATAATGAGAATCACTCACATTTTGGGTGGCTTCTCGTCTAGTTAGAAGGAATAAAGGTCTCTGATGTCCAAAAAGTTGCAAGTCCTGCTTCTTACCAGCTCGATGTTGATCATCACTTTTGCCTTGATCGGCGGGCTGGGCGTCCATGCTTCCAGCGATAACGGTGACAGTTACAAGCAGATGACGGTGTTCAGTGAAGTGATGCACCGCATCCGCACCGAGTACGTGGAGGAACCGAATATCACTTCAGTGACCAGCGGTGCGCTGCACGGTCTGTTGGAATCGCTGGACGCCGACTCGAGTTACCTGAGCCCTGAGGAATACAAGATATTCAAGGCCACCAAAGCTGACGGCAAAGCCGGCATTGGCGCGACCGTCTCTAAACGTTTCGGGTACGCGGCGGTGGTTTCCGTGATTCCGGGTGGACCTGCGGACAAAGCCGGGATCTCCGCGGGCGACATCATCGAGTTTGTAGAAAACCAGAGCACGCATGATCTGTCCTTGGCTTCCGTGAAAGCACGGATGCTGGGCGAGCCGGGCTCGCGCGTGGAACTGGCGGTGATCCGTACCCGCAAGATTGAACCCCAGAAGATTACCATTGTGCGCGAAGTCATCACGCCGCCCGCGGTG
>Ga0126379_10001744_pt1 | contig 13474 bp, 7 predicted proteins | sample PanSoiMetPlot_24_FD_92640 | JGI IMG/M metagenome (GOLD analysis project Ga0126379, IMG submission 92640) | Tropical forest soil microbial communities from Panama - MetaG Plot_24 | ecosystem: Environmental > Terrestrial > Soil > Tropical forest > Bulk soil | place: Panama | collected 2016-02-17 | reverse complement strand
TGCGTCCGCTGGGAATCGAAGGGGAGGAGCGCTGCCAGTGGGTGCTCTTGGACTTCGGCGGGGTTGTGGTGCACCTGTTCTACGACGAGGTACGCGCGTTCTATGACCTCGAAGGCCTGTGGACCGACGTGCCTCGGGAGAGGGTCGCCTGAAGGTCCGCGTCGTTTCGGTCGGCAGGGACCGCTCGGGCCTATTCACCCCGGCCGTCGATGATTACGCCAGTCGCCTGCGCCATTACACCACCTTTGAGCTCATCGAGCTGAGGGAGGCTGCGCGCCGAGGCGAGGGCGCTTCGAAGGCGCGAGAGGCTGGCCTCATTCTGGATCGCCTGGGCGAAAAAGATTGGCTGGTCGCGCTCGACGAGCACGGCGCGGCGGTCAGCTCGCTGGAGCTGTCTCAATACCTGCAACGCGCGCTCAACCAGTCGCGCGACCTGCTCTTCGCCGTCGGAGGAGACGAAGGCCTCGGGTCCGAGGTGCTCGCTGCCGCCCACCGGACGCTCTCGCTATCGCGCCTCACGCTGCCGCATCGCCTGGCGCGGCTGGTGCTCGTCGAGCAACTCTATCGAGCGTTCACCATGCTTCGCGGCGAGCCATACGCCAAATGAGCATCCTCAAAATCGCGCTGCCTGCGGAAGGCTGCTTGCCAGGGACGGCGGTCTCCACTACGTGGGTAGCGTCGCGATGACGCAAACGAGCAAGCTCCTCTTGGTGGTTCTGGACGGCTGGGGCATCCGGCTCCAGCGCGATGGAAACGCCATTCTTCTCGCTGGCACCCCCCACCTGGATCGCCTATCCCGAGACTTTCCCGCATCGAAGCTCGAGGCGTCTGGCTTGGCCGTAGGTCTACCCGAGGGCCAGATGGGTAACTCGGAGGTCGGGCATACCAACATCGGGGCTGGCCGCGTGGTCTATCAAGAGCTCGTCCGCATCACCCGCGCCTGCACTTCGGGCGAGCTGCTGAAAAACCCGGTCATCGGCGCGGCGATGGACCGGACGAAATCCACGGGTAAATCATTTCATTTGCTCGGCCTCGTTTCCCCCGGCGGAGTTCATTCCCTGTCAGACCACCTCAAGGCCCTGTTGCTGATGGCCAAGCAGCGCGGCTTACCTCGCGTCTGCGTGCATGCGTTCTTGGACGGGCGAGACACGCCGCCACAGAGCGGCCTTGGGTACATGGAGGATCTGCAGGCTTTCCTCGATGCAACGAGGAGCGGTCAAATCGCCACCGTCAGCGGGCGCTTTTACGCCATGGACCGCGACAAGCGCTGGGATCGCGTTCGGCTCGCCTTTGATGCGATGGTCAGCGGCAAGGGGCCCCGGGCTGCCTCCGCAGTGGAGGCGGTGCGCGCGGCTTATGCCCAGAAAGTCACCGACGAATTCGTGCCCCCCACCGTCATCGTGGGCGACGGATCCCAACCGGCCGGGCGAATCGAGGATGGCGACGTCGCCCTGTTCTTCAACTTCCGCGCTGACCGCGCGCGCGAGCTCACCCGAGCCCTGGCTTTCCCCGACTTCAAAGAGTTCGACCGCGGCTCGCTCAAGCTCGGCGAGATGGTTTGCATGACGCAGTACGATCGGACCTTCAATCTACCTGTCGCTTTTCCCCCCGAGCAGCCGAAGGAAATCTTCCCCGAGATCCTTTCCGAGCGGGGTCTTCGACAGTTCCGCACCGCTGAGACGGAAAAGTACGCACACGTGACCTTCTTCTTCAACGGAGGCCGGGAAGTAGCCTTCCCCGGCGAGGATCGGCTTCTGGTGCCCTCCCGCCGCGAGGTGAAGACCTACGATCTCAAGCCGGAGATGAGCGCGCCCGAGGTCACCTCCGAGCTCATCAGCCGCATCGAATCGAATCGTTATGAATTCGCGCTCGCCAACTTCGCCAATCCGGACATGGTGGGCCATACCGGTGTGCTGACCGCGGCTGTCGCAGCGGTGCGGGTGGTGGACCAGTGCTTGGGCAAGATCGGCGATGCTTGTGAGCGCGCGGGCTGGGCCTTGGCAATCACCGCCGACCATGGCAACTGCGAGCAGATGATCGACCCCGATACGGGCGGTCCCCACACTGCACACACACTGAATCCGGTGCCCTTTCACCTGATTCATCCAAGTTTGCGCGGACGCAAGCTCCAAAACGGGATTCTCGCCGACGTTGCCCCGACGCTGTTGCAGCTGATGGGGCTGCCCCAACCACGCGAGATGACCGGACGCTCACTGCTCACCTAGATCGGGCACGGGCCTTGAATGGCGCCGCGTGTGCCCTTCCCCTGGGAAAGCCTGGCGGAAATCTTCTTCCCTCCTGCATGCCTGGCCTGCGCCGAAGTGTTGCCGGCAGCGGGCTTTTTCTGCAGGCGCTGCGCCGAAGCGGTCGAGCACCTGCCCTCGCCCCACTGCATTCAGTGCGCAGAGCCAGGCGCCTTCGCCAGGGGAAGGTGCCCGCGCTGTACCTCGCGCCCACCGCCGTTCGATGTCGCCTTCGCTCCGTTCGCCCATGATGGGCCGATCGCCCGGGCAATCCACCAGTTCAAGTACGAAGATCACCCCGAGCTGGCGCCCGGGCTGGCGTTGCTTCTCTCTCGCGAGGCGCCTCTCTTCGCATCACCTGAGGCGATGCTCTGCGCGGTCCCACTCCACGCCCGCCGATTCCGCGGGCGGAAGTACGATCAAGCTCAGCTCCTCGCCGGAGCGCTGGCGAAAAGGACCGGGCAGCGCTGTGTGTGCGCGCTGACCCGGTGGCGGGAGACGCAAAGGCAGGTAGGTCTGAGCGAGGCCGACCGGGAGCTCAACGTAGCAGGCGCATTCCGAGCGGCGCCCGTGGTGCGAAACGAGCGGGTGCTGCTCATTGATGACGTCTTCACCACCGGCGCCACCGCTCGGGCGGCAGCAGCCGCGCTGCTCGATGCCGGCGCCCGCGCGGTGGAGGTGTTGACGCTCGCGCGGGCTTTCTCGCTGACCTTCTAGCCGCTCTTATTGGACGACCGCGGTGACCTCCAGCGCGCCGGCCGGGGCGGCACAACGCTTTTCGTCGCAGCGGAACTCGGGATAGGCGAACAGCGACTCGTGCCCCGCCGAATCTACCGCCGCCACCGAGACGTAGATCGGCTCGACGGTGAGAATGCCGAAATCGGTGGCGCTCCCTTCGAACGCGGTCTTCTCGGCGGCCACGTCGATTCGCTTTCGGTAGTACGTCTCTCCGACTGGACGCGCCGCCACCGCGTAGTGGTGGGCACCTTTCGCCTCGGCCCAGCTGAAGCGGATCCGGTCGGTGTTGCCGGCGGCGGCAAACGAGGTTGGCGCCGCGGGCGCTGCGGCCAGTGCGGCGGCGCTGCCGACGACGACCGCGGTCATCCTCGCAAGGTACCCGGGGGCGAGATGAGCAAAGATGTCATCCACGGAGTGCTGGTGCGCGACGTTTTCCTGGGTCTCGATGAAGCGAACGGCCGGGCGTCCGACAGCGATGAACGAGCTATGGTCGCCTCCCCGGCGGATACGGTCCTCCCTGAGCCTCGGGACGGCTACCATCGATGGGACGTAGCGGCTTCCCCAGTACCCAACGAAGCGCATCAGTCCGCGCGAGGGCGAGGTGCTGTCGTTCGTCCCGTCCGCTGAGCGGCCTGTCTCCCGAGGTGCGCCGGGCGCGTAGATCCGAAACTGATGCAGCGCCACTTCGTCGTTCACCGACGAGTCTCCGCCAACGATGTCGCAGTTGAGCACCGCTTCGAGGCGGGCGTTGGGAAAGTACCGGGGGTACTCCTCCGCCAGAGCCTTGGAGCCGACCAACCCCTGCTCTTCGCCGGCAAAAGCGACGAAGGCCACGGTGGCCTCGTAGTTTCTGCCCGCCATCACCCGCGCTGCCTCGAGGACCAGCGCCGTTTGGGAGCCCGAATCATTGGCGCCAGGCGCCGGCCCCGGGGAGTTGCCCAGGCGCTCTGCATCTCGACTCTCCGGTCGGCCGCTGAAGGCGAGCGAGTCGTAGTGCCCACCAATGATGATCAGCCGCGTCGGATCTCTTCCGCGCAGGAATCCGATCACGTTGTTGCTTCTCACTGGCGGGGTGCACTTTGAATTCGCAAACGGGTGGAGCACTACCTCTATGCCGCCGATCGCTCGCAGCTCGCCCTGCAAGAAATCGCGGGCCGCGGTTACACCCGTGCCTGGCGCACGTAGATCTGCGCAGGAGTTGCGCGTGCCGAAGGCAACCAGCTTTTGCACCATACCGAAGAGGCGCTCTTCGGAGACGCGTGAGACGAGCTCGACGATCTCCGGGTCCAACTGTGATTTTGCTCTCGCCGCGCCGGCAGCGCCGGCACCGACTTGCTCGGCCGAAGGGGGACTGACCGCAGCGGTCTTGCACGACAGTAGAGAGGCGGCGGCAACCAGCAGCATTCCGCTCGCGACGCACGGGCGCATGCAAATCCCTCGCTTGGAGTTCGGGGTGCGCGCACCATGCCACAGCGCACCTGGGCTTGCACCTGGCGCGAGCAGCGTCTGATAAGCTCGGGAAGTTCATTACTTTCACGGTGGTTGAGATAGGTCGCGAATGCACCGACAACTGACTTACGCCTTGCTGCTGGTTTCGGCCTCCCTGGCGCGCGCCGAGGTTGCCGCCAACGGCGATCCGATCGCGCGGCTCGCGGAGTCGGAGGCACAAGCCGCCATTCGCCTTAGCCGCTCGCCTCGCGGAGCAATCCACCTGGTACGCCTGCACGCCTTGCGGGACGAGTTGCCGGATTTGCAGCTGTTCACCCAGGTTTACCGCCGACTGCTCGGCGATCGCCGCACCGATCCATTGGTCCGTACGCAGGCGCGGATCTTCGCCGCCGACGTGGAGCGCGGCCGCGGGCAATTGAACAAAGCGGCCGGGTTGCTCGAGCCCCTTGGCTTCATCGGCGATTTCTACGTCCTCGGCGCGTTCGACAACGAAGGACGAAGCGGCTGCGGCGTTGATTTTGGACCCGAGGCGGCCCTTGACCTTCGCGCGAGCTACCCAGCCAAGGGACATTCCGCCCAGTGGCGCAAGCTGACAGTCTCCCCGCCGGACGGCTATGTGGATCTCTCCGCGGCGCTGCGCCCGAGGCACGAGGCCGTCGGGTATGCCCTCACATTCTTGGAAGCTCCTTCGCAGACCAGAACCGCGCTCGACGTCGGCGCCTCCGGGGCTTTCCGGCTCTGGGTGAACGGCGAGCTGGCCACCTCGAGCGACCGCTATAACTATGCGCGCGCCGACCAGGCGCGCGTCTCGGTCCGGCTGCGCAAAGGAGCCAACCGCATCCTGCTCAAGGTGTGTCAGTCGAACGGGCCGTTCGGCTTCTACCTCCGCCAAGAAGCGCTGCCCGGCTCGCGCATGCCCCGGGTCGTCCTCCCCGATACGCTGCCGGCTTTGCCCAAAGGACCGAGCGCCTCGACCCTGCCGCTGCCCACGCTCGCCAGCCGCTTGGCAGCCGAGCTCGAAAAGCACCCGGACGATCCGCAGCTGCGCGGGGAGTACGCCACCGCGCTAGCCTTCTCGCGCGCCTTTGACGAGCGGACGCACAGCGACACCGAGGAGGCCGAGCGGGCCGCCGCCGCCGCACCCGCAGATGTTTCGCTCCAGCTGCTGGCCGCCAAGCTTCAGGATGAGGACCCCAACCTTCGCCGGCGACACCTGGAGGCGGCGCTTCGCGCCTCACCGCAAGCCCCGGATGCCCGTCTCGAGCTCGCTCAATTTGAATTGACGCGCGGTCATCCGGAGCGCGCCTTGCCGCCGCTGGGCGCGCTGGTTGGCGAGTACCCGCGTTACCTTCCCGCTCGACTGGCGCTGATTCGCGCCTACGACGCGCTCGGAGAGTGGCCGCGAGCGGTGACGCTGATCGAAGAGGCATTCGAGCAGTTTGGCCAGTATCCAGCGATCGCGCGCGAGGCCGCTCGGGCTGCGCGCAGGCTCGAGCGTGCTCAGCAGGCCGTCGAGCGGTACCGCTTGGCTGTGGCGTTGCGCTACGACGATGCGAACAGCCACCGCGCCCTGATCGCTTTGCTGAGCGACCTCGGTCGGGTCGATGAGGCGATGCAGGAAATGCGCTTGATGCTAAAGCTCGACCCATTCGACAACCCAACGCGCCTGCGCCTGGCTGAGCTTTGCGCGGCAAACGGATCGATGGACGAGGCGCAGCGCCTCTTTGCCCAAGCGAAGTCGCTGTCGCCTGACGAGCCGGATGTGCACGAGCGCGAAGGGCGGGCGCTGCTGCAGCTCGGCCGCCGAAGCGAGGCGATGGCCGCCTTCGAGCGTTCGCTGCAGCTTCGCCCTCAGAATCCCGCCTTGCGCGAAGCGTGGCGCCTGCTCAGCGGGGAGGGCAAAACCGCTGGGCTCGACTACGCCTTTGACCTTGCGCCGCTGGTCAAGCAAGCCGACGCGATGAGACATGAGGATGCGGTGTACTTGGCCGAGTACACCTATGTTCGCGTGCAGCCCTCCGGCCTTTCCTCCCGGTTTCAGCAGACCGGCGTGAAGGTCTACACGACGCGCGGGGTGGAGGCGTTTCGCCAGCAGGTGATTACCTATTCGCCCGACCGGCAGGAAGTGAGGATTCTGCGCGCGAGGATCATCAAGCCGGACGGGTCCGTGCTCGATAGCTACTCGGAAACCGAGCGGAGCATGAACGAGCCGTGGTCCAGCATGTACTACGACACCCGGGCCAAGGTGCTGTCTTTCCCCTCGCTCTCGCCAGGAGACGTGCTTGATCTGCAGTACCGCATCGAGGATTCGGCGGCGGAAAACCTGCTCTCCGACTACTTTGGCGACGTCGATTACATTCAGACGGTTCATCCCAAAATCGAGTACCAGTACATCGCCGACATGCCCTCAGGCCGGCTTCTCTACTGGAACAAGTCGCGCCTGCCCTCGTGGATCCGCCGATCGGAAGAGCAGCAGAAGGACGGCCGCACGCTGTACCGTTGGACTGCCCACCGGGTGCCGAAAATCGTTCCCGAGCCTTCGATGCCCGGTTGGGCGGAAGTCGTCCCCACGCTGCACGTGTCGACCTACCGCACTTGGGATCAGGTGGGCCGCTACTACTGGGGGCTCGTCCGCGACCAGCTCATTCCCAACGAAGAGGTGCGCAAGGCGGTGGACGCCGCGCTCAAGGATGTCAACCGCAAGGATGAGCTGGCAGTGGTCCGGGCGATTTACAACTTCGTCGTCAGTCATACCCGCTACGTCGCTCTCGAGTTCGGCATCCACGGCTACAAGCCCTACCGCGTCGACCAGGTGCTGGCGCGAAGATTCGGGGACTGCAAGGACAAGGCTTCTCTCATCTACGCCATGCTCTCCGTTGCGGGGATCGACAGCCGCTTGGTGCTGCTGCGAATGAGAAACCTCGGCGAGATCGGCGATGAGCCGGCTTCGCTGGCCGCCTTCAATCACGCCATCGCCTACGTTCCCAAGTTCGACCTTTTCCTCGACGGCACGGCCGAGTTCCACGGCGTCAAAGAGCTGCCCAGCGCCGATCGCCTGGCCAACATCCTCATCGTCGACCCGAACGGCAACAGCACGTTTGCCACCATTCCCGAGGCAATGGCGGATCAGAACACCATTGCCACCTCGCTCAAGGTGTCGCTGCGGGAGGATGGCAGCGCCCTTCTCGTCGGACAAAGCCTGATCGCCGGCCAGAGCGCGCCCGAGTATCGGCGCAGCTACCAGACCGGAGCGACGCGCAAAGCCTTGTTCGAGCAAGGTTGGGCGCAGGCCTTCCCCGGTCTGACGGTCGAGCAAGTAAGTCTCGCGCACGGCGCTGAGCTCGACGAAGATGTGAAGATGAGCTATCGGATGAGGGTGCCTCGGTATGCCGAGGTGCTGCCCAGCTCGCTTCGCTTTTACCCATTCGGCTCGAGCCACTCCTTTACCGAAACCTATGCCGCCCTCTCCGATCGGCACTTTGACCTAGTGCTCGCGAGCCCCTGGGTTAACCGGTACGAGGTGGAATATTCGCTCCCGGATTCTTTCGGCGCTCCCGAGCTTCCGCCTGACCTAACCCAAGAGACTCCCTTCGGGCGGGTTCGCATCTGGCATCGCATTGAGGGAGGGAAGCTGGTCAGCCGCGGCGAGGTGGCGCTCAGCCGCACGCGGATCAAGACTGGCGAGTATGCAGCCTTCCGCGCATTTTTGCGTGAACTGGACCAGGCATTCTCGCGCAAGCTCGTGGTGAGCGCCGAGCATACCGCGCAGAAGTAGCAATGCGACGACTTCTGCGGCTGCGCATCTTCCTGCTCTTCGCTCTCTCCTGCGCCCACCGGCCGTCCTCGCCAACCGACGTTCTGGATCGAGCCGCGCGCGACAGCGCGGGATCGGCGGCCTCGGCGCGCTCGTTGGCGCTGGCAGGATTTCGCTCGTACCTCGTCGAAGGCGACGCAAAGCAGGCGCAGGGTCTCTTCGACGCGGCACTGAAACGAGACCCGAGCGAGCCCTACAGCCTCTATGGACAATCGCTGCTTGCCGCGCGACTCGGCCGGCCTGATCGGGTGCTGGAAGCGTGCCTCAAGCTGACCGAGGCAGCTCCCCAGCACCCGCTGGCCATTGCCGCAGCTCGGGCAATTTTGGACCTGGCCGGCACCTCGGCGCCGCTCGACGCGATGATTCTCGCCCAAGTGGACAAGGCGCTCGCCGCGGGCGCGCGGGGCGACACCGCCCACCTGTTGCGGACGGCGGCCGCCAGCATCCAGGTGCAGCGCGACAACGCCGCCGCTCAGGCCGAGCTGCTCTCCGCCATGGGAATCGCCAGTGAGCTGACCCTGCTCGGTCCCTTTTCCGCATTCCACGTTCTTGACTTCGACCGGGCCACTGCGCCCGAGCAAACCGGAGAGATCTCCGCGAGCTTGAGCGGCCCGTTCGGAAGCCTGGAGCCGCGGATTCTTCGCCTCCCCGAGGGAAGGGTGAGCCTCGCGGCGGAGGGGTCGCTGGGGGACATGTACGTCCTCGCAGTGGACGTCGAGGCGCCGGCGGATGCGGTCCACGTGGTGCGCACCGTCACTTCGGTGGCGCACAAGCTCTACCTCGACGGACAGCTGCTCTACGAGCGCCGCTCGTTCGAGCGCTTCGAGCCCACGGTGAGCGCTGCGGCGGTGGAGCTGGTCCGCGGCAAGCATCGGGTGGTGGTGAAGCTCGCCAAGGAAGACCGCTCCGTTTCCTTCGCGCTTTCGCTGGGCCGCCACGATGGAAAGCCGGCGGCGCTCAAGTTTAGCCCAGCGCAGGGAGCTGCTCCTCGGTGGAACGGAGCCAGCAAGAGGGACGTTCCGCTCATCTACCCCAGCGCTGCGAGCTTCGCCGATGCTCTGCGGCCCGAAGCCGGCGAGTTTCTCTCCTCCTTCATCGCCGCCCGGGACGGAATGGTCCGCGATCGAGATGGCGCGAAGCGGCTTGCCTCGGGGTTGTCGGCGGTTGCACGCACCGCGCCGATCCACTCGCTCGCCGCGGAAATCGCCCTGGGCGATCGCACCATCTCAAGCCGCATCGCCCGCGGCCGCGCAACCCGCGAGCTGGAGACGGCCACCGCCGGCGATCCATCCGAAATCGCTGCGCTCCTCTCTCGAGCGACCCTCGCGCTCGACGATGGTCGGCTTGCCGAGGCCTCCGAGCTGGTGAAGCGCGCCCGAGCAGCTCATCCGCGGCCGGGCTATCCACTGCTTATCTTGCAGGCTCGGGTCGAGCTCGCCCTGGGGCTCGACGCGCAGGCAGACCAGACGGCGCTCGAGACCCTCTCCGCCTATCCCGGTATGTGCGACGCGCTGTCGCTGCGCTACGAGCTTGCCCGCCGCCGTGAAAGCGCCGCCGCGCTCGACAAACTCCTTGGCGATCTCAAGGACTGCCCTGGAAGGCGCGCTCGCGCCGCCGAACACGCCAGATCGCGCGGCGACTTGAGCACCGCCGCATCGCTTTACGAAGAGCTGGTGACACGCGATCCCGGTCAGATCCAAAACCCGACCATCCTGTCGAACATCTACGTTGCGAGCCGGCGGTTTGCCGACGCGGTGAAGTTGCTCGAAGGCATGAGCGCACTGTGGCCGCGCAACGCCTTCGTCCTCAAGCGCCTGGGAGACGTTTACGAGTTGTGGGGAAAGTCGCAGGAGGCCCAGCGCAGCAGGGAACGGGCGTTGGCGATCGACGGATCCGATTTATCGCTCCGGCGTCTGGTGGAGCGCCGACGAACCGGCAAGGAGGTACTCGCCGAACAGGCCATCGACGGGCGGGCGGCGATTGACGCTTACGAGGCACAGCACGGGACGGAAGACGCCGCCGGCGCCTTCGTGCTCGACGCGGCAGCGGTTCAGGCGTTCGGCGACGGGTCGACGGTGGACCGGATCCACATCGTACAAAAGGTGTTGGATCAGAGTGCGGTGTCCGAGCTCGCCGAGGTATCGATTCCCGCTGGCGCCCAGGTTCTCGCGGTTCGCACCTGGAAGGCCGACGGCGCCTTCCTCGAACCCGAGTACATCGAAGGGAAGGATTCGATCAGCATGCCGGGGGTGCAGGTCGGCGATTACGTCGAGTACGAGTTTCTTCAGGCCCATCCGGCCCGCGGACCAGCCCAGCCGGGCTTTACCTTAGCCAGCTTCTATTACCAGGTGGCCCGAATGCCGAACAATTGGTCCACCTACACCGTCCTCGCTCCGAAGGGGATGGGGCTCGCAGTGGACGCGCACAACATGGGGGTGCCCCCGCCGACGCCGAGCGGCGAGGAGGAGGTGTTTTTTCACGAGGAGAGGCACGTCAATCCCTTCATTCCCGAACCGGACAGCGCGCCCTCAGGCAACGAGTACCTGCCGTTCGTCTCGATCGGAGCCGGCGCCAGAGGCAACGACGGCTTAATCGAGAGCTACGGCGATTCCTTCTTCGAGCGTGCCCAGCAAAACTACGAGGTCGAGCAGTTCGCCAAGGCGGCGACCCGCGGCAAGCAGGGCAAAGAAGCGGTCCGGGCGCTCTATGCCGCGGTGATGGAGCGGATCTCGGGGCGGGACGCGGGCCTTGCCCAAGCCGCCTCCTCCTCGATCGCCCAGGATCGCGGCAGTCGGCTGTGGGCGCTGAAGGCTTCCCTCGAGGCGATTGGCATTCCAGCGCGGATCGCCTTGGTGCGCACCTTCGGAGTCGATCCCGCCCCCTACCGCTTCCCGAATGAATCCCTGATTCCCTACCAGTGCATCCGCGCAGAGCTACCCGGCGGAGAGGAGCTGTGGATGGATACGCTGGTTCGTTTCGGGCCGTTCGGCGAGCTGCCCGAGCAGGCGTCGGGCCGCGATGCATGGCTCCTTCCCGAGCCGCACCGCCCGATGCGCAAGGTAATGACGCCGCCGCGAACGGTGTCCGCCAGCAAGGAGATCCAGCTTCGCCTCAAGCTCGAGCCAGACGGCAAGTTGAGCGGTACCGGCCGAGAAGCGTACCTCGGGTTCGAGGCCGCGCAACTCGCCGAGGCCTTCGAAGCTCTGTCCCAGCAGCAGCGGGATCAAGCGCTCGAGGGGGCGCTCTCGAGATATTTCGGCGGCGCCGAACTCTCCGAGCTGAAGCTCAACCTCAAGCGCGAGGTCGGCGCGCCCTTGGTAGTGCAGTATTCATTCACCGCTCCGCGCTTCGCCCGCGCCGAGGGTGGCCAGCTGGTCCTCGGACCGCTGACCTTTCCCGCGTATCTGGGGCGCCGATTCATCCAGGTCGGCTCGCGAAAAACTGCGCTGTTCATCGATAGCACCGAGCAGAACCATACCCTGACGACTCTCGAGCTTCCGCCGGGGTACTCGCTGTCAGAACCGCTGGGTGAAGCGAAGACGAAGTCTGATTACGGTGCTTTTGTGCGCAAAGAGCGTCAGGAAAAAAATCAGATCGCGATCGAGGAAACCTACCGCCTGGACATGACGCGAATCCCAATCGATCGCTACGACGACTTTACCCGCTTCGCCGCGGAAGTTGACCTGATTCAAGGGCGCGACCTGGTGGTGGAAAAAAAGGCGCTCCAAGCCGCGCACCGGGCACGCGAAGAATCAGATTAGCCGCGCGCAAATGCTGGTGTGCAGGCTCGATCCTCGGTCGGTCAGGGAGATCCTCTTGCCTTGCCTACGGGCAAGCCCGGCATCGACCAGATGCTCTGCTTCCAGGCGGCGGCGCTCCGCCGGCTGTTGGAACTCGTGACAGACCGCATCGAGGTCAACCCCGCTCGTAAGTCGCAGGCCCATTGCCAGCCGCTCCTCGAATAGCTGCTCGGCGCCCAGCTGCTCGCTCGAGGCGTCTGGCGCCTTTCCGGCAGCGACGTCGCGAAGGTAGCGCTCGGGGCTGCGGTGATTGAAGTACCGCACCGGCAGCGGCGCGCGGACACTTCCCACCGCTCCAGCACCCAGGCCCAGGTACTGCCCGCCGGTCCAGTACAGCGCGTTGTGTCGCGAGTGGAAGCCCGGCCGGGCATAGTTGGAGATCTCGTACCTAAACAGCCCCGACCCCTCGCACGTCTCTTTGATGGCCCGCCCCATCTCGAGGATGATCTCGTCCGGCGGAAGGGAAATCTCGCCGCGCTCCAGTTGCCTTGCCAGCGGCACCTCCTCCGCCAACGCCTCGCGCTCGAGGGTGAGCGCATAGGCGGAGAGGTGCTCAGGGGCCATCGCGGTCGCCCGATGCACGTCGGCCACCACCTGCTCGAGGCTCTGCCCGTGTACGCCGTAGATCAAATCCATCGAGACGTTGCGAAATCCTGCCGCCCGAGCCGACTCGAATGCGCGCTCTGCAGACGCGCCATCGTGCTCTCGCCCCAGCGCGCGCAGCGTGGGCAACTGGAAGGATTGAACGCCGATCGACAGCCGGTTGACGCCGGCCTGGCGAAAGCCCTCGAAGCGCGACACGTCGGCGGCATCGGGGTTGGCTTCCAGGGTGATCTCCGCCGCCGGGTGGTGGTGGAATCTGCGCTGAGCTTCCTGCAGGACCAGCGCGACGCAGCTGGGCTCCCAGAGCGATGGCGTCCCGCCGCCAAAGAAGATCGAATCGACGGTCCGTTCGGCCAGCCGCGGAAATTGCGCCAGGCGAAGATCGATCTCCGCGATAATCGCCCGCGCGTAACTACGCTGGGGAATTTCCCGCGAGACGATCGAGGCAAAGTCGCAGTACGGGCACTTGCTCAGGCAGTACGGGAAGTGCACGTAGATGCCAAACCGCGCCGCGCTGATGCCGGTGAGATTATCCAGACCGCCCGCTGCCATCGCTATTTCTTGCCCTTGAGCTGGGCCTCCAACCGAACCACCTTGGCTCTCAGCGAAGCCGCGGCCTCCATCGCGCTCTCCGCCGCCACCAGCTTCTTTTTCATCGAGGCAAGGTCGGCTTTCAACTGATCGCGCTCGGCAACGAGCTCGCCTGGCGCGCCGCCCGACGCGGCCGTTCCGCGCCGCGGCGGCTCCGCCTTCACGTGAGCGAGGGCGGACTCCAGCACATCGATTCGGGCTTCGAGCTCTCTTTTGCTGCTTTCGGCCGCCCCCGC
>Ga0126379_10001743_pt1 | contig 13475 bp, 10 predicted proteins | sample PanSoiMetPlot_24_FD_92640 | JGI IMG/M metagenome (GOLD analysis project Ga0126379, IMG submission 92640) | Tropical forest soil microbial communities from Panama - MetaG Plot_24 | ecosystem: Environmental > Terrestrial > Soil > Tropical forest > Bulk soil | place: Panama | collected 2016-02-17 | reverse complement strand
TCGAGGATTTTCGGGACGCCGAAGCCGATGCGAAGCTCCGAATAGGGCGACACGCTCGCGACCGCCCCTGCCGCCGCCATGGCTTTCATCTCCTCGGGCGAAGTAAAGATGCCGTGAATGATCTGCAGATCCTTGACCAGGAGGCCTTGCTTCTGCAGCGCCAGGATATGGCCGCGGTCGTTGGTGGTCGAATTGAGATGGACCGAGATCGGGATGCCGAGCTTGCGCGCCGCGTCGTGCTCCTTGCGGTAGACCGCCTCGGGCAGCGGACGCAATTCGAACTTGCCGTCCGGTAGCCGGAACGGCGCCTGCACGCCGCGCCAGCCGAGCCCGAGCAGGCCCTCGTTGGAGAAGCTCGCCCAGTCGCGATGAAAGCGTTCGAGATCGTCGGTGTTGATCGCCTCGGTCGCCGGCATGCGGCGCGCCGGGCCGTAGCAGAAGCGCGCCCGGATACCGGTTTCCTGCAATGCGCGGATGTCTTCTTCAGCGTGCTGCGGCGTAACGATGTTGTGGCACCAGTCGTGCACCGTGGTGATGCCGGAAAACAGCGCCTCCGCGGACGACAGCAACGTGCCGTAATACCTGTCGCGCGGGCTGTAGACATTGCCCACCGCGGTGGTAGTCGGGAAATAGCCGTGCTCGGGCTTGTTGCCGGACATGTTGCGCAGAAGCGTCGTCCACATATGCCAATGGGTGTCGACCATGCCAGGCATCAGAATGAAGCCGCTGCCGTCGATCGACGGCACGCCGGGCGCGGCAAGACCGGCGCCGACATCGATGATCGCACCGTTCTCCACGCGCACGTCGCCATTGGGTAAATCGGCCTCGCCCTGCACCATGGTGATCACATAGGCGTTGCGGATCACCACGTTGCTGCGGGCCGGCAGGGCTGCGACCGATGGCGATACCGCGCCTTGGGCCGGCAAACTGAGCGCGCCCGCCGCGCCGAATGCCGCCGCGGCACCAAGAATTTGACGACGATTAAGCCTGAGCGAACTGTTCACGAGTGTCTTCCCCGGCCGATGGCAGCGGCCTTCCGCTTTCATTGCCGGCGTTCTTGATGGCGGCGGATCGAACTTTCAAGGTGGCTTACGTCGCATTTTGGGGCACTGGTCCAACTGTCTGGCCCGCCACGGTGCGTAGCAGAATGCAGGATGAGCAAAGGCGCGCTCCTCGCGCGCCGTACCCACGCAGCTGCAGCCGTAGCGGGCACGCTTCGCTTTGCCCGCTCTTGGTTTTTGGGAGTTGATCTCCAGTATCGACTCAGTTGCCCAAGAGGCCGGCGCGCACCCACCATGACGGACGTGCAGCCGCGAGGTGCTGTGCCGCTGCTGCGGCCGCCCGCGCGCTGTCGAACAATCCGAAACACGCCGAGCCGGAGCCCGACATGCGGGTGAGCCTGCAACCCTCAAGTCCCGCAATGGCGTCGAGCACATCGGCAATCGGCGGCGCGATCGCGATGGCGGCTGTCTGGAGATCGTTGCGCTCTGAGCTGACCCAGGCAAGCAGGGCCTCACGGTTGGCCCGCTCGCCACCCTCCCCCGCTTGCGGAAGGGCAATCGCAAATGGGGCAACTCCCTCCCCCCAATCGAAATCGGCTGTTGCCGATTTCGATCGCTTTATCGAGTGGCCGGAACCCGCGTATACGCGGTTTCGTCTGGGGGAGGGTTGGGGTGGGGGGTCGGGAGGTACTGGCAGTGCTGTGCCGCCTCTCACGACCCCCACCCCCGACCCCTCCCCACAAGGGGGAGGGGAGAAGAAGAGAGGGAGCGCCGGCGTCGCACATCGTTCGCCGGGAGTAAGCCCCAGCGCCTTGAACACCGATCCGGTTGGCACTGCGATGCCCGGATGGACGACGAGGATGCCGAGCTTCGGCAGGGTCACGGGCCCTGAAAGTATTTCGCCGATGCCGCGCATGAAGCGCGACCGGGGATCGAGGCAGACCGGAATGTCCGCGCCGGTGGCGCGCGCCGCCTCGTGGATGCGCGCATCGTCGAGGCCAAGACTATTGACCTTGGCGATGAGTCGCAGCGCTGCTGCCGCGTCGGCTGACCCGCCGCCGAGCCCTGCGCCGGAGGGGAGCCGCTTGGTAAGCGCGAAGCGGCCAAGCTTGAGGCCGTCGATTCGTTCGGCGAGCGCGCGAACGGCGCGCAACACCAGATTGTCGGTGAGCGGCCCCGCCCCCGCCGCCATCGGTCCCGACACTTTGAGTTCGAGCGGTGCACCGGGCCAGAGCGCGAGATGGTCGCCGAATGGCGCGAATACCACGAGACTTTCGAGTTCGTGAAAGCCGTCGGCGCGGCGACCGAGAATACGGAGGGTCAGATTGATCTTGGCCGGGGCGAGAGTGGACTCGGATTTGGCGAAAACGGCACTCGGCTCTGGCGTCGGCCGCATTTTATCGGGCGAACCCTACAGCGGATTTGTAGGTGGGCAAAGGCGTGCTCCTGAGAACTTCTCCAAGGATCGCGCCGTGCCCACACGGACATCGCAACAGTGGGCACGCTTCGCTTTGCCCACCCTGCGATGCCTGGACTTCATCCGCCGTCGCCGACACGCTTCTTCTGTTTGTCCGCTTCGGCGGAGTTCGATTTTTCGTCCTGGAGGCCGATCTTGAGCTTCTGCTCGATTTTTACCAGCTCATCCTGCTCGGGCTTGAGGTCTCGCGCATGGGACCACTGGAACTTTGCCTCCAGCATGCGATCGACCTTCCAATAAACATCGCCCAGATGGTCGTTGATGGTTGGGTCGACCGGTTTCAATTCCACCGCGCGCTCGAGGTTCTTCACCGCCTCGTCATAATTGCCAAGCCGGTAGTAGGCCCAGCCCAGCGAGTCGACGATGTAGCCGTCGTCAGGCCGCTGCTCGACCGATCGCTTGATCATGCCCATGCCCTCGTCGAGATGGATGCCTTGGTCGATCCACGAATAGCCGAGATAATTGAGCACGTGCGGTTGGTCGGGGAACAGCTCCAGCGCCCGCTGGAAATCGGCTTCCGCCTTCGCCCAGTGCTTGCCGCGCTCGAAGCAGATGCCGCGGAAATAGTAAATCGTCCAGTTTGCTTTCGCGGGCTTGGGGATCAGGCCGATTGCCTTGCCATAGCTATCGGCGCAGCCGTCATATTGCTTGCGCTCGCGCTGGATGTTGGCGAGTGCAATAACTGCGTCCAGGTCGTCCGGCTTGTTGGCAATCAGCTTTTCGAGATGCTTCTTGGCTTCCTCGGTGCGCTCCAGGGCGTCGAGGTCGATGGCGAGCTGGATTTCAGCGTTGCGCTTGAGGGACGAGGAGGCCGGCACGCGCTCATAGGTCCTGATCGCGAGTTCGGGCTTCTTCATCGCCTCGAAGAGATCGGCAAGCGCAATCTGCGCAAGTGCGTGGTTGGGCTCAAGGTAAAGCGCAAGCTGGAGATAGGCGAGCCCGCGATTGGCGAGGCTCATTTCGTCTTCGCGCCGCCCCAACGCGGCGCCGAGACCGTAGAGCGCTTCGGCGGCGCCGGCTTGCGCCGTCTCGATCATGCGGGGAAGCGGCATGTCCTTTTTGAGGAGCGCCAGCGCCTCGACGGTGATCGGGTAGCGCGGCAACTGCTTGTCGTATTCCTCATAGATTTTCAGTGCCTCGTCGCGCGATCCGTTGCGCGACAGAAAGCCGGCGTATGCCTGCATGATCCGCAGCGCATTAGCATCGAGCTTGAAAGCATGCTCAAGCCGCTTGCCGGCTTCTTTTTTGTTATTGGCGAGATCAAGGATCAAGCCGGCATGCATCTCCTTGAGGATGCCGTACCCCTCCGGACCATTGAGCTTGTCGATGGTTTCAATCGCACCCTTGACGTCATTGGCGCCGAAAGCGGCCCACGCCGACAGCAGCGTGCCGGTGAGATCGTTGACGGGCGGCCCATGCATGGCTTGGTTGAAATGCGCGCGGGCGTCCTTCCATTGTTTCTGCTTGAGCGAGCGCACACCCAGAACAAGATGCACGTTGCGATTGTTCTTATCAAGCTGCACAAGCCGCTCGGCAAGCCGCACCGCTTCGTCGATCTCGCCGAAGGCCAGCACCGAATAGAAGGTCTGCTCCAGCAATTCCGGATTGCGCTGGTCGGCCTTGAGCGCAGCCCGATAGTATATCGCTGCCGCATCGGCATCGCGATCCAGATTGGCCTGGCGTGCCGCAAGATAGCTCCCGGCAGGCGAAAAACGGCTCGCGTCATGTGGATTAGGGGCTTGCGCCGCGATCGCCCCGGAAACTGCCCAAAAGGCCGCGGCTGTGATCACGGTGAAGGATCGGTACGGTAATATTCTCACGGATCGCTGCTCTCCAATGGGGTAATCGTCATGCCGGCGACGATCCACCGGCCTCGGGCAACTTACACGCGACGGGCGAGAACGAACATTTTGCACACACGCCGTAAGGTCATTAGCGCGCCGTCATTTCGTTTGCCGCATCGTCCGATTTGCTTGATGGCGGTGTGTGGCGGCATCGTGGCGAATACCTTAACACATCTTCACATGTTCTGATAGTTGGGGCCCCCGCCCCCCTCTGGCGCCACCCAGCTGATATTGCGATTCGGGTCCTTGATGTCGCAGGTTTTGCAGTGGACGCAATTTTGGGCATTGATAACGTAGCCAAGTACCCCGCCCTGGTCCACCCATTCATAAACTCCGGCCGGGCAGTAGCGGCTGGAGGGGCCGGCATAGACGTCGTGCTCGGACGTCTTCTGGACGGCCGGATCCGCTACCTTCAGGTGAACCGGCTGATCTTCCTCGTGATTTGTATTCGACAGGAAAACCGATGAAAGCCGGTCGAAAGTGAGCTTGCCGTCGGGCTTAGGATAGGAAATCGGGCGACACTGTGCCGCGGGTTTGAGACAGGCGCTGTCGGGCTTGCCATGCCGAAGCGTGCCGAATAACGAAAAACCCAGGCTGTTGGCCCACATGTCGGCGCCCGCGCAACCGATTCCCAGCACCGTTCCGAGCTTCGACCACAGCGGCTTTGCGTTCCGCACTTTCCATAGGTCGGAGCCGACCGCCGAGGCGCGCCAGGAGGCCTCATAATTGGTCAGTTCGTCGTTGGCGCGGCCGGCTGCGAGCGCTTTGACCACGTGCTCGGCGGCCAACATGCCGGAGTACATGGCATTGTGGGTCCCCTTGATGCGCGGCACGTTAAGAAATCCAGCGCCGTCGCCGATCAGCGCACCGCCCGGAAACACCAGTTTGGGCACCGACTGCCAGCCGCCCTCGGCGATGGCCCGGGCTCCATAGCCGATGCGCTTGCCGCCCGCGAACGTGTCGCGCACAAGCGGATGGGTCTTGAAACGCTGGAATTCCTCGAACGGCGCCAAATAAGGGTTTTCGTAATTCAGGTGGACCACGAAGCCGACCGATACGAAGCTTTCGTCGTAATGATAGAGAAACGAGCCGCCACCGGTGCGGTCATCGAGCGGCCAGCCAAAGGTGTGCTGGACAAGGCCCGACAAGTGGCGCTCCGGCGCCACCTGCCACAGCTCCTTGAGACCGATGCCGAATTTCGGTGGCTCGCGGTCGCGATCGAGGCTGAAGCGAGCGATCAGCGCCTTGGTCAGATGGCCGCGCGCGCCTTCGGAGAACAAGGTATATTTGGCGCGCAGCTCCATGCCGCGGGCAAACGAATCCTTCGGCTCGCCGTTGCGCCCGATGCCCATGTCGCCAGTGGCGATGCCGACAACCTCGCCGCGCTCGCCAAAGAGCGCCTCGGTGGCTGCAAATCCGGGATAAATCTCGACTCCCATGGCTTCCGCCTTGGTGGCGAGCCAACGGCACACATTGCCGAGCGAGACGATGAAATTACCATGGTTGTTCATTAGCCGCGGCATAAGCGCATTGGGAAGCCGCAACGCCCCTGCGGGGCCAAGCATGTAGAAGCGATCGTCGGCGACGGCAGTCTTGACCGGCGTATCCTCGCGACGCCAATTAGGCAGCAGAGCATCAAGCCCGGACGGATCGATCACCGCGCCGGACAAGATGTGGGCGCCGACCTCGGAGCCCTTTTCCACCACCACGACCGAAATATCGGACGACAGCTGCTTCAGCCGGATCGCGGCGGCAAGACCGGAGGGACCGGCGCCGACGATCACCACATCGAACTCCATCGATTCGCGGGCGGGCATATCCATCATCATCTCCGTCGTGGTCCCGGCTCGGGCAACGCACCGTTTTTCGGCGGTTGCCGGCTTGTAGCAAGCATGGTAGGCGCCAAGAATACGCATGGACTGCCATGCCTGCCATGCACGAAGTGTGCTAACACCGATTTGGTGAAGTAGAGTCTCCTCGCTGCTTCGCCAACTCTCATGTGTCATCGCCGGCTTGAAAACCCCAGCAATGCTGCAGCGTACTGGGTCCCGGCTTTCGCGGAGAGGTCAGAGGATGGTTTGATTTCATCGCAATGAAATCTACTATAGTTCTTTATCCATGAGCATCAATCGCCCCGACGACCTGCACGCACTCATCAGCTTCTATATGGAGGCGGGGGTCGATGCCGTGCTGGACGAGGCTCCCGTCAACCGCTTTACCGCCGACGCGCCGCAGCCGCGTGACCCGCAACCGCCCGCAGACGACCCACCATTTTCACGGCCTGAGGCACCGCCGAGAACGCGACTGCCACTCAACCGTCCGGGCGACGGCGCGCCTAATCTGTGGTCGCGCCAGCCGTCCGCCGACCTTGCCCCACCGCCGGCGCCGGACACCGCCATTATGGCGGCGCGGGATGCCGCCAGAGGTGCGACGAACCTCGACGCGCTGCGCGCCATGCTCGAGCGTTTCGAGGGCTGCGGGCTGCGCCATACGGCGAAGCGGCTCGTATTCGCCGACGGCAATCCGCAAGCCAAGGTGATGTTCGTGGGCGAGGCCCCCGGTCGCGAAGAGGACATCGAAGGGCTGCCGTTCGTAGGGCGTTCGGGCCAGTTGCTCGACCGCATGATGGCGGCAATCGGGCTCGATCGCACAACCGCCTATATCGCCAATGTCATTCCGTGGCGGCCGCCCGGCAATCGCACGCCGACACCGCAGGAAAGCCAGATTTGCCTGCCCTTTATCAAGCGCCAGATCGAGCTCGCCAATCCCGACATCCTGGTGTGCCTCGGCGGTCCCTCCGGCGCCGCACTGCTCGGCATTACGGAGGGCATCCGCAGGGCGCGCGGCCGCTGGCGCGTCTATCACACCGACACCCGCGAAATTCGCGCCATTGCTACTTTCCACCCGGCCTACCTGCTGCGTACGCCGCTGGAGAAGCGGTTCGCATGGCGCGATTTTCTGACGATCCGGAAGGCGCTGGATTCGGATGTCAGATGACGGATGTCCGATGACTGAAAAGGCAAATACCCCTGATATTCATCCAATGACATCTGTCATCTGTCATCTGATTGCGGACGCACCACGCCCCAGCCAATCCGCAACAACGGCAGACGCCCCTGCACCATGCGCTCAAAAGCGCGCGGCACGTCCGCCACGAGGTCGGGAAAGCGCTGCGCTATGCCGGCCGGCACTTGCGCGCGGGTATCGTTATTGGGCCACACCACGACCGCACCCTTGCGGCGGACATCATCCATCGTAATCCATGGCGTTCGGTCAGGCGTCGCATCGAGATAGAGGCTCGGCCGCGTCGGCGCACCTAGCGCGACCAGCGCGGCGGTGCGCGGTTCTCCTGCCACGATAGCAAGCGGGGTGCCGGTGCGGCGCTCGAAGCTCTCCGCAAAGAAGCGGCCCATAGCGGCGGCGGGCTGTCCGACTTCAATACCGGAAACGCCGAGCCAGGGCAGGACGGTGATCGCAGCAGCCACGTCGAGCGGCGGCACCACCAACAACAGCGACCACATCGCAGCGACGAGGCGTGGCCGATGCAACGGAATGGAATTGCCGGCCAACACCACGATCGCGAGGCCCGACAATACGAGGTAGGGCCCCAGATGTCCGACCGTTTGCGGCTGTCCGGACAGGCCTGCGAGCAGCGCTGCAACGGACGCCGGCACGACTGCAAAGAAATAGACGAAGCGCCGCCCGAACGGATCCGTGAAGCTGCGTGCGAATACCGCAACCTTCTCCTCGGAGCGGAAACGCCATTCGCTGCCGAGCACCACCAGGACCATGAGGCCCGCATGGCAGAAGCCCAGCGTTACGATGAAGTCGAGTAAAGTGCCCAGATAGGAACCATTCGGCTGTGCTGGCAGGCCAAATGCAAGCGGAGATCGGTCGCCCGCCAGATCGAGCCAGATCAGATGAGGAAATAGCACGGCCACGATTACGGTGGTGGCAAGCCATGGATCGGCGGATCGCAGCGCCCGCCGGCCGCGCCGCGTCGCCGTCAGGAAAACGAAGATCGCGAATACCAACACGAGGCCCGCATATGTGGTTAGCAGCAACAGGCCAAGTTGCAGCGCAAGCAGGAACCAGCCCTCGCGCCGCCGCTCGGCGACCGCGCGCCACAAATTCACAAGTGCGAAGACCGTGAAGGGTATCGCCAAGATGGTCGGTCCAAAATCAGGCGTCGGCGCCGTAAAGGCGAAAATGCCGACCATCAGCAGGATCGCGAAAGTGGCATGGTGTATCCCGACGATGGCGCGCGCGAGCGTAAACACGCCGTAGTAGGCAATTATGATGCAGACCTGAGCAAGCAAATAAACGCCCGGGACACCGGCAATGTCGAAAGCGATTTCCGCCGTCCAGAAAGCGAGCGGCGGACCAAAGGGGCTGCCGAGCTGAAATTCATGGCCGATCGCGAGCACCAGCGGCAACTCGCCCGGCGGTGACGAATACAAGAACGACGGCACCACCCACCACAGCGCCGCCTGGGCGAGCGTCGCCGTCCAGAACGCCAGCTGAGGCTGAGAGCGCAACAATTCAACGATGAGGGAGGTCTGGAGCATCGGCGGCCGATCTTGCGGAGAAACAGACTAAGCGCGCGGCGGCTCAGCGTGCAAGCAGGTCGTCGGCAAGACCGCCAACACAATCCTCCGCAGTTCCGCCACGTTCATCGTAGGTGGCCGCGACCGGCGCGAAACTGCGGCGATGATGCACCGTGGGGCCAAGCGCGACAAGCGCGCGGCAGTGCTCCGGCACGGCATATCCCATATGCCGCTCGAAGCCATAGCCCGGATGGGCGGCCCCGATCTGCATCATCAGGCGGTCGCGCACCACCTTGGCGACGATCGAAGCCGCCGCGATCGACAGCACCAGCGCGTCGCCGGAAACCACCGCTTCGCAGTCGCAGCCGGTTTCGATGCGATCGATGCCATCGACGAATACAAGCCGTGGTCGCACCGCAAGCGCCGCAACCGCACGGGCGAGCGCCCACAGCGACGCACGGCGGATATTGTCGCGATCGATGCGGGCCGGCGAGCTGAAGGCAACGCCCACCTCGGAGGTCGCCAAAATGCGCCCATAGAGCTTCTCGCGTTCGACCGCGGTGAGCTTCTTGGAATCGTCAAGGCCGCGCGGGATGTGACGGGGGTCGAGGATCACGGCTGCGGCCACCACGGGACCCGCCAGCGGCCCACGTCCGGCCTCGTCGCAACCCGCCACCGGAAATACGCCGCGCTTAATCGCGGCCCGCTCGCGTGTGAAGGTCGGCCTGATGGGCGGCTCGCCTAAGGGCAGCCGTGGTGCTGCGGACGGACCTGCACATTCCCCGCCGATGGCACCGCGACCGACAGACTTGCGACCGGAATTGCGACTCATAGTGCAATCGTGCCTGAGCCGTGCCGCGGTCGCAAGCGCACACCTGCCGGTGCGCTCGGACGCCGGAAAAACGGAGATGTTGATACCCGCAACACCCGCAGGGCGGGCGCTATTATTGCTTTGACTGATTTGTCGCCGATACACCCTCAGGCGACTCCCGGCTGGACTGCTGTGCGGTCGCCTTCGTGTGCGTCGAGATGACCGCAAGCACCTTGGTGACGGTGGCATTGTGCAACTGCGCAACCTTTTCGATATTAAAATGCGTGATACCCCTCGCCTGAGCCAGATCGACATTTTCCAACACGCCTTGAAACCCGGCTCCCGCGGTGATCCGTCCATGCCACACGCTGTTTGATTGGAAATAATTGACGGCGTGCCTCACATTGGCCGGCACCGGCGCAGAATCGACCGGACCGAACGTAACCAACAGAGCTACCGGAACCTGAGCACTGCCGAGCCGTTGAGCCATCACGATGGCGGCGTCCGCGCCAAGCGAATGCCCGATGATGATGATCGGCCCATGCGAGCCGCTGCGCCATCTTGCGATTGCCGCTTGGGCGAGCGATTCGACGGCGGCATGGCTGCGCACTTCGCTCACGATCCCGCGGGCCTGCAGCTTGGCTCGCAGGAAGTCCATCCCGCTTGAGAATACGTCAGCAAGGCCCTTCAGGAGGTAAATCTGATAGGCGCGATTTGCGCTGCTTTTCCCGACTTCCTTGGCGTTCGCGTGTTGATAGGCTGATCCGGCCAAAATACCGACAGCGACCATCAACGCCAAAGTATTTTTCACAATCATTGCCAACCCCCTGCCCTGACTCAAAACGCCTTGAAGGTAATGATCGTCTTGGTGTCCAGAATACCCGGGATGGGCTGGACCTTCTCGGTGACGAAATGCCCGATGTCGATGCCCGGCTCGACGTAGAATTTCACCAGCAGATCGAAATCGCCCGCGGTCGAATAAATCTCGGATGCGATCTCGGCATCGGCCAGCGCATTGGCCACCGAATAGGCTTTCCCAAGGTGGCATTTGATTTGAACGAAAAACGGGATCACGCGCTTCTCCTCGACGACCGGTGGCTGGCCCCGCAATCCAGCAAAATCGCGGTGCGTTGACAAGTCGGCTGAATACGCGCGTGATATTGCACCGCGAGCCATTGCCGATGCGGCGGTTTTCATCGTGCCATAATTCCGACGGTAGGTTACGATTTGTCTGGCGTCGGCGTTTTTGAGGTCGCCGTGTGCAAGTAAGGTCCCGGAGATGCACGTTCAATTTGTCGGCAGCGGCGATGCGTTCGGATCCGGGGGGCGGTTCAACACCTGTTTTCATGTGGTGGGCGGCGAAATGAATTTCCTTGTCGATTGCGGCGCTTCGTCGCTGGTCGCGATGAAGCGGCTCGGCATCGACTGCAATGCCATCGACCTGATCGTCCTCACCCATTATCACGCCGACCATTGCGGCGGGGTTCCTTTCTTCATCCTTGACGCCCAGTTCGTGGCAAGGCGCACCCACCCGCTCACGATCGCGGGCCCTCCCCCTGTCGAGGAATGGTTCTCGCGTCAGATGGAAACGGCCTTTGCGGGATCGTCGCGCTCGGCGAAGAAGTTCGATGTGTCACTGGTCGAACTCACCCCGGACCATACGTGGCGCTTCAGGAATGTCGAGATCCGATCCGTCCGGGTGCGTCACGGCATGCCGTTCGAATTCTGTCACGGCTATCGGATAGCGATCGACAGCAAGGTGCTCGCCTTTAGCGGCGATACCGAATGGACCGACAGCCTGATCGAAATAGGACGCGATGCCGATCTGTTCGTGTGCGAGGCCAGTGTGTACGACAAGCCGGTGCAGATGCACCTTGCTTACCGGCAGCTGGTCGAAAAGCTGCCCTTGATCCGGCCTAAACGGCTGATCATCAACCATATGAGCGATGACATGCTCGGCCGCGGCGATGCCATTACGCACGACACCGCACAGGACGGGCTAACCATCAAAATTTGAACGGGCGACCGGCTTAGCTCAATCGAGATGTATTCCGGCGTCGCGGATCACCTTGGTCCACCGGTCGAATTCCGACTTGATGAACTTGTCGGTTGCGGCGACCGGCATCTGCATCAAGGCGCCGCCGGTTTTTTCAAATTGGTCCTTGAGTTCGGCCGCCGCAATCCGCGTTTCCTGTCGCAGGCGCGCGAGAATCTCGGGCGACGTGCGGCTCGGCGCGAACAGGCCGATCCAGGATTCGATGCCCAGGCCGGCGAGCCCAGCCTCCATCATGGTCGGCAGATTGGGCATTTTCGGGTGGCGGTTCGGCGCCAGCAGCGCAATGCCGTGCACCTTCTGCGCGGCAACATAAGGCAGAGATGCGGTAGCCGAATCGAACATCAGATCGACGCGACCGGCGATGACATCCGGATAGGCGGCCTGAATGCTGCGGTACGGCACTTCCACGAGGGTAGTACCCGTCAGCTTCATGAAGGCAGCGGCGACAATCTGCTGGCCGCTGCCGGAGCCCGGATGCGCGATAGTGAGCTTGCCAGGGCTCTGGCGCCCATAGCTGATGATCTCGGCGAGATCCTTTTGTGGCAGGCCGTTGCGAGCCACCATCACGTAGGGAAATGTATAGATGAGTGCCACCGGGACGAAATTGCCGGGCTCGTAGGGGACTTTCTGGTAGAGCGCAAAATTGAACACCATGTTGCTCAACCCACCCACCATCAGGGTGTAGCCGTCGGCCGGCGCGGCAGCCGCGGCCTGGGTGCCGACCAGCGTTCCGGCGCCGGTACGATTTTCGACGAAAAACGTTTGACCAATCTGCTCAGTCAATTTGTTGGCCAGCAGCCGACCGATGATGTCATAGGCACCGCCGGCGCCGATCGGCACTATGATCCTGACCGGACGATCCGGGTAGGTTTGTTCCTGGGCGATGCCTGACGAAGCCGGTAGCAGGGCAGCAAGTGACGAGGCCATGGATATGGCGCACGAAAATAACAAATTGCGGAACGGCACGGGACGTCTCGGCTCTGTTTCATTGCCCCCGGCGCACCTTATCCGGCTCGAGGCCCCAGTGGAACCGCAACGACCGCATGGCCGTTGCGTCCCCAGGGGCGGCGGGCGACTCTTGTGCAGTCTTGATCTCTGCGATTGCGCCGCGTAGTCGAAGGCATATCTTGTCCATTTTCAACCCGGAGCACCGCATGTGGCCCCGTGTGACAGCGGTTGGTTTGTTGGTGATTTTAACGGCGATGGCATTGCCGGCACGCGGGCAGGTTGCATCCGGATTTCCCGCCAAGCCGGCCAAGTTCATTATTCCGTTCCCGGGCGGCGGCATCAACGATGTGCTCGCCCGTATCGCGGCCGACAAGCTGACCGCCAAATGGGGCCAACCCATCATAGTCGAAAACAAGACCGGGGCCGGTGGAAACATCGGGGCGGACTTCGCCGCTCAGGCCGAGCCCGACGGCCATACCTTGTTCATCAGCCCACCGGGTCCGCTCGCCATCAATCAAAGCCTTTATCGGCAGCTTTCGTACCGGCCCGAAGACTTTGTCCCCGTCACGATGTTGGCCGCGGTGACCAACCTGATCATCGTGCGTCCCGAGATCGGCGTGAATTCGGTCATGGAGCTGATCGCCTTTGCCAAGCAGAATCCTGACAAGGTCACCTATGGATCGCAGGGCAACGGGTCAACGCCGCATCTCACCGGCAGCATGTTCATGACGATGACGGGAGTCCGCATGATCCATGTTCCGTATCGCGGCGAAAATCTCGTCATCAACGAC
>Ga0126379_10001742_pt1 | contig 13475 bp, 11 predicted proteins | sample PanSoiMetPlot_24_FD_92640 | JGI IMG/M metagenome (GOLD analysis project Ga0126379, IMG submission 92640) | Tropical forest soil microbial communities from Panama - MetaG Plot_24 | ecosystem: Environmental > Terrestrial > Soil > Tropical forest > Bulk soil | place: Panama | collected 2016-02-17 | reverse complement strand
GAGTCGATACTCTAGCATCAGTCCTCCTCAAGGGTTTCGGGTGACGGCGCGCCATCACTGCTCGCGAGCGTAACCAGAACTTAGAATATCGCTTTTTACACGGAAGGCAAGGGAAAATGTGCAGAGTGGACCGTTAATCCGCCGATACGCAAGGATGCTACGCCCATCCCCGCCCTCACGGGCGGGGCTCGGACGGACTGCGGGCAGGCGCGATTAGATGCGCGCGTTTTCTGGCGGCTCAGGCTCCAGGGACGCGGCGCGGGGAGGACTTTGCGGTGGTTTTCTGGGCGGTGCTCTTCGGAGCAGCGGCGGAAGACTTGCGGGAGGAGGCGGCTTGAGCGAGCGAGGATCCTTTCGATGATGCACCGGAGGAAACTTTCTTCTGCCCGGCGGCCGAGCCGCGCTTGGCGCCGTTTATGCGCGCCGGCGCGCGGTCACCCGGATACGACACCGGAATCGCTACGAACCGCCCTACGTCGGGCAGGCTATCCCGGTTGGCGGAGGACAAGTTCTCGGCGGTGGCTCCGTAACGCCTGGCAAGCGAGGCGAATGTATCGCCACTCTCCAAGCGTTGCACGCGCCAGGATGCGCGCATGTTCGCGGGAATGATCGCAAACGCCTCTTCCAGCCGGTCCAGCGTTCCCTTAGGCACGTGCAAGCGGTAGCCCGACGGGGCTATGGCCTTTAGCAAAGCCGGATTCAAATCGCGCAGCTCGCTGACGGGACTGTCTACCGCGGCAGCGGCGAGGGCGAGACTGGTGGGCGCTTGGATCTCGACGGAGTCGAACTGCAGGGGAGGGTCGGGCGGCAACTGTTCCAGGCCGTAATCGGCGGCGTTCTTCGATACGATGATCATCGCGAGGATCGCTGGAACGTAGTTTGCCGTCTCCTGGGGCAGGACGCCTAGCCGCCTCAGGGTCCAAAAATCGGCGTAGCCGGTCCGTTGGACGGCGCGGTCAATGCATTGCGGACCGCAATCGTAAGCCGCCATGGCAAGATACCAATCACCCAAATGCGCGTATAAGTCGTGTAAATGCCGGGCAGCGGCGCGCGTGGCCAACTCCGGGTCCATCCGAAGGTCGAAGCCGGGGGAAACGTCTAAGCCGTACTCTTTGCCCCGAAATTTCGCGAACTGCCACAGGCCCACGCATAGTTTGTTCGAGATCGCGTGAGGCTGAAAGCCGGATTCAGCCTGGGCAAGGAAGATAAGTTCCCGGGGGAGACCCTCTTCAGCTAAGACGCGCTCGATCATGGCCTTGTAGCGGCCGGATCGCTGTAGACCAGCTTCGAGGATTTTCTTGCCCCGGGGAGAAGAAAAGAAGTTAATGAAACTGAGGACCGCGTCGCTTTCCTGAAGGGGAAGCTGGGACTGGGTGGCCTGGACCTGCTCCTTTACTTTATTGCGAAGGGTCGGATCCACGGGGAAGGTCAACTCCAGAATTTCATCAATGGGACGCTTGTCGTATTTGGGTTGCTCACCATCCAAATCGGAAGCCTGGCCTGCGCCTAAATCGCCGATATCGTAGCGGTAAATGGCGTCGGCCATTTCTTCCAAGCGCTGCTCGACGCGGGAGCGCTCGGGAATATCGTCGGGGGCAGCCATTAAGAGCTCGATGGCGCGGTTGAATTCGCGGCGCGCATCCTCAAGGCGGCCTTCCTGGATAGCCCGTTTTCCCGCGGCATAGCGGTCTTCGGCCCGCTTGATCAGAAATGCGCCGTCGGTGGGACGGGGGATGTGGGGGAAAGAATTGCCTAGAGATGGAGCTTCATTAGCGTAGAGACCGGTCATTAAAGCCGGCGGTTCCGGGATGGCGGCTGCCGGAGAAGCAGGCGCGGGCGAGGGCGGCAGAAAGAATGTCCGGAAGCGCTGGGAGGGAGCGGAGGCAGCGCAACCTGTTAAAAACACGGCTCCTGCGGCAATCGCCGTCCACAGGGCTGCGCTGAAGTGTGCAGGCACTTTCATGCAGAACAGTGAACTGCCATTCTAACAGGAGGATTACAGGCGAAGTCAAGGGGGGTGCGGCGGCGGCGCCAAGGTAACTTGTCAAGGAGGCAGCCGGCAAGACCGGCTGTCCCACTGTCTGGGCTCGTTTACTTCCTCCGGTCCGCCCGGAAGTCCCCTTCGGCGATGCGGATCACCAGGTTTGTAACCTCGCCTTTCTCGTTCTTTCCGAAGTCAATGTACCCGCCGAAGCCGGTAAAAGTCTTTTCCGACAAAGAGACCATCGTTTCCCCTGGGGCGTCAACGATGCCGAGCTTCAATACTCCGTCTTCAAAGGCAACCGTAAGCGGCACCAGGTCCACGCCGGTCAGTTCCTTGGCCCGGAGGTCATAGTGGCCGGCATATTTAGAGAGAATTTCCGGCGAGAGCTTCACCGCGTGCTTGGTATCGTCGGACTTCTTACCGATAGAATGGCCGCGGTCCTTTTCATTTTCGGCGCAGACGTATTCGAGAAGATCCGTATCGGCGGTGTAGGAAGCCATGACCTTTGAGGTCCACTGTTTCTCATAGATCGCCGGATCGCTAAAGGTTACGTCAATGCTCATGTGGCCGAAATCGCCGCGGCGCCATCGCTCGGTGAGGCGCAAGTTCTCCGTGTGGGGATAGCCCTGTTCCAGCCAGGTCCGGTCGTTATAGCCGGTGCTTTCGACCACCAGTGTGTCCCCTTCCCAATGTCCCACTGAATAGCCCATCCAGGCTGGGCTCGGATCTTTGGGAAGTTGGCGCCCATCGAGAAAGATTTGGCGGTATTCCAGGTCTTCCGCGAGCACGACAATCAAACCGGGAGTTTGAACCACTTTGACCAGTCCGAAGGCCATGAAGCCGCCCGGTAAGCATTGAATAGCGGGGCTGTCGTGGCCGAGGTTCTCATCCCGTTCCTTGTGTAGAGCCTCCGCCCAAGGCTTAATATCCGATGGCTTCAACTGTTGGCTAATGCCACCCTTGCCAGGAATGAAGGTCCACACGCCGGAAAGGTCAGGCTTGCCATCGGTTGTTTTCGGCGCGGGTGCGGCGAGATTCGGCTTACCGTCTGCGGTTCTGGGGATCCCAGAAGTTGGCTGCTTTATCCATTGGGCCTGAAGAAACGAAGTCGTCAGGCCAAGAGCGATCACGAATGAAATCCTATTCATCACCCCTCCTAATATTGCGAGCACCCAACTTATACGAGTGAAATGAAGGCGAGGTTCCGTGCGGCCTCCGATGTGGCGCTTAGCTACCTTTTATCACAATTGGGGCCGAAACGGGAGCTCTCGCGGGCGCCCGAAGTATAATCGGCGGAGAGTCCGGATTGGTTATGGTCTCCACGTCAATCTGCGTGCGGCTGGCGGCAGTTTTTTTCTGCGCTAACGCGACGGCGCAGTGGCTGGATCATAAGACCGAAGCCATTCCGCGGACGGCTGACGGCAAGCCCGATCTCGCCGCGCCCGCGCCCAAAACAACTGACGGCAAACCCGACCTTTCCGGGATCTGGAAACCGGACGACAACCGGCCCTGTCCCGCGATTGGCTGCAACGACATGAAGATTGGTCAGGAGTTCATGGACATGGGCTGGTCGATCGGAGGGCTGCCGTATCGGCCGTGGGCGGCGGAATTAGTGAAATCGAGGATGGCGCGGAACGGGATGGACGATCCCACTTCGCATTGTTTGCCCGGCGGCATCGTCAAGACTCATACTGTCCCGCTCTACCGGAAGATTTTGCAAACGCCAGGGCTGGTGGTGATCCTCAGCGAGCGGGATGCCGCCTACCGCCAGATCTTCACCGATGGCCGCCCGCTGCCCTCCGATCCGAATCCTTCCTGGAACGGGTATTCGATCGGGAGGTGGGATGGCGATGTGCTAAACGTGACGAGCGCAGGGTTCTACGACGGGATCTGGCTGGACCGGAACGGCAGCCCCCTCACGGACGCAGCAACCATCACGGAGCGCTTCCATCGGGTGAATTTCGGGAAATTGGAAATCGAAATTACCGTCGACGATCCCAAGGCATACGCCAAGCCTTGGACCGTGAAGCTGAACAGCTTTCTTGCGCCGGACACGGAGATGCTCGATTACTACTGCCTCGAGAATGAAAAGGACGGGCGGCATCTGGTGGGGAAGTAGCCCCGCCCTTTCTGAGCCGGTGGCATCATCGTAGATATGAAACGGGCGCTTGTTTCCTTTCTGTGTTTGTTCTCGGCTGCGGCCGCGTGGGCGCAATCTTCCACGGTCATCCACATCATCAACGTGAAATGGAAAGTGGAAGCGACTCCAGAGCAGATCAAGGCGGCGGTGGATCGTGTGCAGCAGCTCCCCTCCAAATACGCGGGGCTCAAACGAGTGTGGACCAAGAACCTGAAGTACGAAGGGCAGGAAGGATTCAAGCAAGCCATCGTGATGGAGTTCGAGAGCCAGGACGCGCTGAAGAAATACGAAAACAGCGTGGCGCAGCAGTGGTGGTATGAGGTTTATCTGCCGGTCCGGGACGACAGCCGGACGGACGATGTCGCGAACTGACCCGCCTGTGGCGCTTCCCTTCAAACCGCCGCTGGTCGCGGCGAGTTGGCCGCTGAGGGAACTGTCTATTTGACGACCAAATGGTCAATGTCGCGATTGTTTTCCGTGCAAACATATTCCAGAACTTCTGTGTACTCGGGCGCCAGCGAACTGACTCGCTTCAGCTTCCAAGGTTTCCTGAAGGCGCCGAAGTCGTCAAAGGTTATTTCCATCTCGAGATGCCCCAGGTCCGGACGCCGGAAACGCTCGATTACGTGCATCTTCTCGGTCTGCGGAAAATTATCGTTGGTGAGCCATGTTCGATCGTTGAACCCCACGGTGTCCACTGCCAGTGTGTCCCCCTCCCAGCGCCCGACCGAATGTCCCATGAAGGACGGATTAGGATCCTTGGGATGGCTGCGTCCATCAAGGTATATTTGGCGCGTCGGATTGCCGCTGTCCGGTTCGATGATGACTAGCATCATGGCCGTCTGAACCAGCCGGTATTCGAAAAACATACCGGAGTAGGTCAACCCTCCAGGCAGGCAGTAGGTTTGCGGATCTTTTCCGAAGCCATCGCTCCGCTTCTTAGCCAACTCCTTCGCCCATGGGAGCGGCTCTGGTTTGTCTCCTACCGGTTGGAGAAGTGCGGGCAGCCAAACGCCATTGAGGTCGGGCCTACCCTCTCGTGTGCGAGGAGCACGTCCCCTGGGAGCTGGATGGTCCGAGCTCAGGTAAACAAAGAAGCTGCCTCCGTCTCCTAGGGTGTTCAGCTGCTCGTCGTTCAGCGGGATATTGACCTGCACGGTTTTTCCAGCTTCGAGCTGCACACTTTCGCTCCTAAAAGGGAGAAACAGCGGTGGAAACTCGGCCGTGACTACGTAAATTCCGGGAGGAAGCGCAGGCAGCACATAGCGCCCGTCGGCTGCGCTCTGTACTGCGAAAGTCGCGCCGTTGGATGAGTTAGTCGCGTGGATTTGCGCTTTTGGGATTGGGCTACCCTCAGACGCGGTTACCACCCTGCCGGTGATCGTCGCAGCACTCTGGCAAAGGCCCGCGGGAACGAACGCCAAAAGACCGATGGTCAGCTTCCCCGTGATCATGGTGGACATTCTGGCGCCTAACAGCGGACCGGTCAACCCGTTATAGGTCTACTGTCTCACGATCGTTTAAGCGGGTCATCAAGACACGGTTCGAGAGCCCAGACGCGTCGCGCACAAGTGGTGGTATGAGGTTTATCTGCTCGTCCGGGACAATGTCATGAACTGATCGGCTGAGCCGCTGGGAGCACGGCCTCCGCCATGGCGCGCTTGAGGGCGGGTATGCCTTCGCCCGTGACGCTGGAGATTTTGAAGAATGGGAGGCTGCGCTTGCGCGCCAGCCGGCGCAAGGACGCGAGCCGCTCCGGCGATTGCGCGGCGTCGAGCTTCGTCGCCACCACTATCATCGGCTTGGCCGCCAGACCCTCGGAGAAGCTGCGCAACTCTTCCATCACGACTTCGAAATCGTGGACCGGATCGCGGCCGCTGGCGTCTGAGACGTCCACAAGGTGGGCCAGCACTCTCGTGCGCTCGATATGCCGGAGGAATTGAGTTCCCAAGCCGTGACCCAAATGCGCTCCTTCAATCAAGCCGGGGATGTCGGCTACTACAAAGGTGCGCTGGTCTTCCAGACTTACGACGCCTAAATTCGGCTCGAGCGTAGTGAAAGGGTAGTCGGCGATCTTGGGGCGGGCCGCGGAGATGCGCGAGATCAGGGTCGATTTTCCCGCGTTGGGAAAGCCCACCAGCCCTACGTCGGCGAGCAGCTTCAGCTCCAGGCGCAGACGGAGTTGCTGGCCAGGGTGTCCGGGTTCATGCTCGGTGGGGGCTTGATGGGTGGAAGTGGCGAAGCGCGCGTTTCCTCGTCCGCCGCGGCCGCCGTGGGCGGCGGTGAAGGCATCGCCGGGGCTAGTGAAATCGTGCAGCAAATCGCCCGTTTCGGCGTCGTAGACGATAGTTCCGACGGGGACAGGGACCTGGACGGAGCCGCCGTCGCGGCCTTTCTTGTTGCTGCCTTCGCCATGGCGTCCGCGCTCGGCGCGATGCTCGGGGTTAAAGCGCAAATGCAGGAGGGTATTGTAATGTTGGCTCGCGACGAGGGCTACGTCGCCGCCACGGCCCCCATCTCCTCCGCTGGGGCCGCCCCTCGGGACATACTTCTCGCGGCGGAAAGCGAGACAGCCGTTGCCGCCGTCTCCCGCTTTAACGGAGATGGTGACGTCGTCGATGAACACGATGGGCGCGGTGCGCTAGCGAGCGGCCGGGATTATTCCGCGGCCCGGATGCTGACGAATTTTCCGTGGCGGCCGCGATCGCGGAATTCGATCACGCCTGAGATTTTGGCGAAGAGCGTGTCGTCTTTGCCGATGCCCACGTTGGCTCCAGGCTTGATGCGGGTGCCGCGCTGACGGACCAGAATCGACCCTCCCGGAACCAACTGCCCGCCGAATGCCTTCACGCCAAGCCTCTGAGCATTGGAGTCTCGCCCGTTTTTTGAGCTTCCTAAACCTTTCTTATGCGCCATAAATAGGTCCTCCGGCTATGCCGTAATTTCCTTGATTTGAACCCGCGTCAGGTTCTGGCGGTGCCCTATGGTGCGCTTATATTGCTTCTTGCGCTTGAACTTAAAGACAATAGTCTTAACGCCGCGACCGTGCGCCAGAATGGTCCCTGTCACGCGCGCGCCCTCGGCGGCCGAGCCGGCCTTCACGCTCTCGCCGTCCACCACTGCAAGCACTCGCCCGAGCTCGATTTCGGCGCCGGCTTCCCCAGCGAGCGTTTCCACTTCAATGGTCTCTCCTGGAGCGACGCGGTACTGTTTCCCGCCTGTCTCGATTACTGCGTACATGGTTCTTCCTCTTCGCGATTCTCTTGTTGGTTAAATTTGGCGCCCGGATCCATCAGCCTTCGGGCGGCAAAAGGCAGAAACTCCAGGATACTACAGCTCCCCAGGCCCAGCTCGGCGACCCCCCACGGGTCAAGCTTCTCGCAGTTCATCGGGTTTGGCCGGCTTCGCTCTTCCCTTCGCCGCCCGCGCGAGAAGCGGGCCGAGGATTGTCATGAAAAGCACGTATGCTGCCGACAAAGGACCGAGTTGCGGCTCCGTGGCTACGCCCAAACCTGCGATCACGATGGAAAACTCCCCGCGGGCGACTAAGGCGGTTCCGGCGCGAATGCGTCCTTGGCGATCGACGGCGCTCTTGCGGGCGGCCCAATATCCGGTGAGCACTTTGGTCAGGGCGGTCGCCAATCCCAGGGTCACGGCGAAGGGGAGGGCATGGCGCAGCGTGGCTGGATCAATCTCCAATCCGAAGAAGAAAAAAAACATCGCGGCGAACAGATCGCGAAGCGGCGCGAGCAATCGGTGAGATTGTTCCACGATCGGCCCGGAGACGGCGATGCCGACCAGGAATGCCCCGATGGCCGCCGATACGTGAAACCGTTGGGCGACGCCGGCGACCAGCAGAATGGCCCCGAACACGGTCAGCAGGATGATTTCATCGGATTGATGCGCGGCTAAGCGGCTGAGTTTTCGTCCGAACCTCACTGCGATAAAAAGCACCGTGGCGACGGCGGTAATCGCGACCGCTACCGAGGAGACCAAGGTGGCGGTATCGCCGCCTTCAAGAAGCTCCGCAACGATGGGCAGATACGCAGCCATCGCCAGATCCTCCAGCACCAGCACCGACACCACAGTGGGCGTCTCCGGATTCGCCAACCATCCGAGCTCCGCCAGCACCTTAGCCACGATTCCGGAGGAAGAAATGTAGGTCACTCCGCCAAGCAGTACGGCCGGAAGCGGCTTCCAGTGGAGCATCAGGCCGGCGATCAGTCCCGGAGGGAAGTTGAGAATGAAATCGACCAGGCCCGCGGGGAGTCCAGCGCGAAGATGCTGCGTTATTTCTTGCTCCGTGAATTCCAGTCCCAGCATGAAGAGAAGCAGGAGAACTCCCAGATCCGCGCCGCTTTGAATGAAACCATGGCTCAGATTGAGCGGGGCCAGGCCGCCGTTGCCGAACGCGAGGCCGGCCAGCAGATAGAGAGGCGCCGCCGAGAAACCCCAGCGGCTGGCGATTCGCGCCAGGAGGGCCAGGCCGACTATGGCGGCGCCGAGCTCGATGAGCCGGCGCGATGATTCGAGAGGGAGTTCGATCATCTCAACCGAGAGTAGCAGCGCAGGTCGCGATGGGATTGAAGTAGCCCAGATGCCGGATCCGGGTGTCCGGCGCTCATAGGCTGAAGCCTGTGCCACCTTACGCCGGGGAGGGGAGCGGGTCGTTGGGACGCGCCCACCAGACGTAGAACGTGGGTAACAGGAAGATGCTCATGATAAGGTCTACCAGCAACCCTCCGACAATGACGATGGCGAAGGGGCGTTGCGAATCCGATCCAATCGCGTGGGACATGGCGGCGGGCAGCAGGCCCAGCGTGGCCACCAGCATCGTCATCATGATGGGTCGCAATCTGCGCACAGCGCCCTCGATGGCCGCTTCCTCCACACCCAGCCCGTGCGCGCGAAGCTGGTTTATGAAATCCACCATAATGACGCCGGTTTGAACGGAGGCTCCGAACAGAGCCAGGAAACCGACGCCGGAAGACACGCTGAAAAACGTCCCTGTGAGATAGAGAGCCAGAAGGCCTCCGACGCGGGCCGCGGCGATATTGACAAGGTGGAGGAAAGCCCATTTCGCCGAGCCGAAGGCGCCATAAATGATAAGGAAAATTAGAGACACCGTCAGAGGCACGATCAGCATCAAGCGACGCTCGGAGCGCTTCTGGCTTTCGTACTCTCCCGCCCACTCCAGGTGGTAGCGCGGCGGCAGCTTCACTTTGCGGTTCACGGCGCGGATCGCCTGCTCGACTGTGCTGCCCAGGTCACGACCGCGCACGCTGTACTTCACGGCCACATACCGAGAGTTGGCCTCGCGATACACGGTGGAAGCGCCGTCAGCGATTTGGATGCGGCAAAGCTGCGCCAGCGACACTCGTTCTCCGGAAGGCGCCAGGAGCCGGATTCTTTCGATGGACTCCCGCGTGTCGCGATAGCGAGGAAGGTAGCGCGCGACCAGGTCGTAGCGCTGCTCGCCCTGCAACACCTGTCCCACGGCATTGCCGCCGATGGCGGTCTGGATGGCGTCCTGCACATCCGCCACGTTGATCTGGAAGCGGGCTGCGGCGTCGCGGTCCACAGCGAGGTTCAGATTGGGCTGGCCGCTGACGCTGAGCATCCCGAGGTCTTCGATCCCCGGTATGCGCCGCATCACCTCGACGATTTGCGCGCCCTTCTCCTCCAGGATCTTCAAGTCCTCGCCGTAGATCTTCACGGCGAGTTCTCCCTTCACGCCCGTCTCGGCTTCTTCCATTTCATCGGCGATCGGCTGCGTAAAGTGCCAGAGCACGCCCGGGATCTTTTGCAGTTGGCGGTCCATCGCGGCGGTCAGTTCGTCTTTGCTCTGGCGGAATGCAGGACGCCATTGCTCCTTGGGTTTGAGATCGACGAAGTACTCGGTGTTGTCGAAGCCTACGGGGTCCAGGCCATCGTCGGGCCGGCCAGATCGCGAGACCACCTGTTTGACCTCCGGAAACGAGGCCAGCGAGAGGCGGGCGCGCTTCATCAATTGGAAACTCTCGTCCGGCCCTACGCTCGGGGGCATCGTGCCGAAGGCCCAGATCGAGCCTTCGTCGAGATGCGGCAGAAATTCCGAGCCAATCAGTCCGCCGTACACCAGGCAGACGCTCGAAGCAACGGACACCGCCGCCACCCCGGCCATCACCCAGCGGTGTCGGACTGTCCAGGTCAGCGCGCGGCGGTAGCCCTGAGTGAGTAAGCGGAGGACGGGGTTTTCCCAGGCGCGGATTTCTTTGGGGAAAAGAAGGGAGCACAAAACGGGCGCGACCAGGATGGAAAAAAACAATGCGCCTAAGAGCGCGAACGCGACCGTCCAGGCCATGGGCCGGAAGATCCGGCCTTCCACTTTTTCAAGCGTGAAGATGGGCAAATAGGCCGTGATGATAATCGTGATGGCGTAGAAGACCGGCCTCTGCACCTCGTGAGCGGCCTGGCGGATTCGAGCTCGAACTGGACGCGCCGGTTGCTCTTGGCTCAAGTGGCGAACAATGTTTTCGACCATCACCACCGATCCGTCCACCACCATCCCGAAATCCAGAGCGCCCAGGGACAACAAATTGGCTGGAATCTGCCGCAGATCAAGAAAGATGCACGCAAACAAGAGCGCAAACGGAATGGTGAGAGCCACGATGAGGGCGCTGCGGGCATTTCCGAGGAATAGAAGCAGGATGAACGCTACGAGAAAGAAGCCCTTGCCGAGGTTGCGCAAGACCGTGTTCGTGGTGTAGCGGATGAGGTCGCTTCGGTCCAGAAAGGGAACGATCCGAACGCCGGCCGGCAGGATATGGCCGTTGATCTCCGCGACCTTTTGGTGAATGGCACGGAGTGTAGGCTCGGCATTCGCGCCCTTCCGAAGAAACGCACTGCCCATCACTACGTCATCGTCGTCGATGATTTTGCCGTCCTCACGGCGGATGGCCTTTCCCACACGGCCAAGCCGGATCTTCGTGCCCTGCTCGACTGTGGCGATATCGCTGATTCGCACTGGCGTTCCGCTTTGCGTCTTCACGACGATCTTGCGTATGTCGCCGACGTTTTGAACGAGGCCCACCAGGCGCACGTTTATCTGCTGTTGTCCGGACTCCACGAAACTGCCGCCCGCATTGTTGTTGTTGTTGGCGAGCTGCTGCTCCACCTGGTTGAGGCTGAGGCCGTAGGCCACAAGCCGGTCCGGGTCGATTCGCACTTGGTACTCTCGGGTGATTCCGCCTAATCCGTCCACCTCCACGACGTCGGGTACGGAGAAAAGGTGCTTGTGAACCACCCAATCGTCGAGCGTTTTCAGCTCCATCACGTCGTATTGGGGACTGACGCCGCGCAGCGTATAAAAGAAGATCTCGCCCACGGGACTGAAGTCGGCTCCGATCTGCGGCGCCAGCCCTGGCGGCAATTCCGCGCGCGCGATGCGCTCCGCCGTCTTTTGCCGGTTCCAGTCATTATTGGAGGAATCGTCGAAGACCAGACTGACGTCGGACAGGCCGAAGATCGAGATAGAGCGAAGGTGTTGGAGGTGGGGGAGGCCGTTGACGGCGATCTCGAGAGGAATGGTGACTTGTTGTTCCACCTCTTCGGCGGCGCGGCCGGGCCACTGCGTGATGATGTCGACGTAGTTGCTGGCTACGTCGGGATAGGCTTCGATAGGCAGGTTGTGAAACGAGACGAAGCCCAGAACCGCCAGCATGACAGCCGCCGCCAGAACTAGGAGCCGGTTATTGAGGGCGAAATCGACAAGTTTGCGGATCATATTGTTCTCGATAGATTCACAGGCTGAAGCCTGTGCCACGGCGCCTCATTCCCTCTGCTCCGACGCCTTCTGCAAGAGCAGGGCGTTGGCGACTACGCGCTGACCGGGCCGAAGTCCCGAGACAAGCACTTGTTGGCCGCCGCCGGCCGTTCCGAAGCTGTGCACCTCGACGCGGCGAAAGGCGTTGGGGCCTTTGGGAACGTAGACCCAATCCCGGTCGTGAAGGTGCAAAATCGCCGAGGCGGGCGCCAGGACGCTCATGTGCTTCTGCTGGTCGTGGAAAGTAGCCTGCACGAACATCCCCAGGCGCATCAATTGTTCGCTGGCGCCTCCGGCGGCGCCCGGATTGTCCAGCTCAATGCGAGCCTTGGCCGTGCGGATGTTGGGGTCGAGGATGGCGCCGATATCGCTGACGCGGCCCTGAAACACTTTGTCGGGATAAGCGTTCAGCCGGACATCGGCCAGATCGTTCAGATGCACTCTGGGGAGGTCGTTTTCGTGTACATCGCAGAGGATCCAGACATGCGAGAGGTCGGCGATCGTAAACAGGTTGGGCGCGTCGTCGAGACTCTTGACGCCGGCGGCGGCGGTGACGTTCTGCTCGATGATGACGCCGGAGACCGGAGCCAGAATGTCGACAACAGGAGAGGGGTGAGCGAGGTCGGCTCCGAGCACTTTGAGGCGGTCCACGGCAGCCTGAAGCCCGGCCCTGGCGTCGGCTTCCGCATCATCGGCGACTTCCAGGTCTTTCTGCGCGATGGCGCCCTTGCTGAAAAGAAGCTTGGCGCGTCCGAGCGCAGCGCTGGTCAACCTCTCATCCGCCGCTGCCTTTCCGTAGTCCGAGAAGGCGCTGGAGATGTCGGAGCTCTGAATCCTCATCAGCAACTGGCCCTTCGTGACGCGGTCCCCTAGCCGCGCGTGAACTTCGATTGCGCGCCCCGACGCCAGCGAGTTCACCGGCACGTTGCGCGAAACGTCAGCGGCAACCACGCCGGTGACGCTTAACGACGGGACCACCGCATGCGCCGAGACAGCGGTCAAAGCGAATAGGTCGGGGTGCTCCACCGTGATGGATTCGCCATCCGGCGCCTGCTCCACTTGGGGTTCGGGCGGATCCTCGGCTTGGGAGCTGCTCTGCCCCTTCGACCAGTTACAACCCGTGAGCGAATAGGCGGCGGCTAAAGCGGCCGCGAGAATCGTATTCCGTTTCATTGGATCACCTCCCGGCCCACGGCAAGATTCAACTGATTGGCGGCGTTCAGATACGACGCCACCAGGTTCAGGTAACTGAGTTGAATGCCGCGGTAATCTTGTTGAGCTTGTATGAAGTCGAGCAGCGACGCTCCGCCATGCTGGTAGGAGAAGGTGACGGTCTCCCGGACACGGACTGCTTGCGGCAGATATCGAATTTTGTAAGGCCGCAGTAACGCCAGCGCGGTCTGGAGAGTGGCGTAAGCGGAGTCGACATCGCTGGCCACCTGCAAGCGCGCCGCCTCTTCCAGGCGCTGGTTACGCGCGATGTCGAGTTTTGTTCGGGCTTTTTCGCCCTGATTGCGGTCGAAGATGCGCAGCGGGATGGTGACGTT
>Ga0126379_10001740_pt1 | contig 13481 bp, 11 predicted proteins | sample PanSoiMetPlot_24_FD_92640 | JGI IMG/M metagenome (GOLD analysis project Ga0126379, IMG submission 92640) | Tropical forest soil microbial communities from Panama - MetaG Plot_24 | ecosystem: Environmental > Terrestrial > Soil > Tropical forest > Bulk soil | place: Panama | collected 2016-02-17 | reverse complement strand
GTGGCGGCAACGACATTGCACCACATCTGTCTCTCATCGTGAGCGGCGGACACACGATGCTGGTCCTCGTTCGCGGCTTGGCGAATTACCAATTCATTGGCCGCACAGTTGACGATGCTGCGGGTGAAGCATTCGACAAAGTGGCCAAGATGCTTGGGCTCGGTTATCCCGGCGGCCCTGAAATTGAAAAGCACGCGCACGGCGGCGATCCAAAGCGTTTTGATCTTCCGCGCAGCATGCTTGGTTCCGAAAATTTCAGCTTCAGCGGATTGAAAACTGCCGTGCGATACTTGCCGAAGGTTGCCGAGTGGCGTTTGACGCAGCCGCCCTGCAATTTGGATGATGAAATGCTGTCCGACATCTGTGCATCTTTTCAACAGGCGATCATTGACGTGCTTGTGGCGAAGACGCTCGCGGCGGCGCAGAAATACGGTATGGATCTCGTCACTGTAAGTGGAGGTGTCAGTTGCAATCAGGAATTACGCCGCCAATTGCGCGAAGCCTGCAGCCGGAAAGGAATCGAATTCAAGAGCGCCGAGCCGTGGCTGTGCACCGACAACGCTGCAATGATCGCCTTCGCAGCCTTGCTGCGGTTACAGGCTGGATTTCAATCGCAACTAACCGCGGAGATTGATCCGAATCTGGCTCTCAGGTAGGGCGACGACCGGACGGCGCAGCCCGCCGTCCCTACCAGAATCAGTACTCGCGCTCCAAAAGATAATTCGCGAGAGCGTGTAACGTTTCAGCGTCGCGGTTGCTGAATATCGACAACGCCTTATGCGCGTCACGTGTGAGTCGTCTGGCTTCGACACGCGATTCTTGCAGGCCTATGACCGCGGGATAAGTCGCTTTTTTTGCGGCCTGGTCTTTGCCGGCGCTCTTGCCAAGTATTTCGGAGGTTTGGGTTACGTCGAGAATGTCGTCGATGACTTGGAAAGCCAGACCCAGGCGCTGCCCGAATTGTGTAATCGCGGCAAGCTTTCGAGCATCCGCGTTGGCACTCATCGCGCCAAGCCGGACTGAACTCTGCAAAATGGCTGCAGTCTTGTTCTCGTGAATGAACCGTAACTCGCGGCGTTTAACCTTTTTTCCTTCGGCTTCGAGATCGGCCACCTGACCTGCGATCAGTTTTTGGCTTCCCGCGGCAACCGCAACCTCGCGCAAGAGAGTTGACATGTCGTAACGCGACCGCGCCTTAGCGCGTGAAACAATTTCGAAGGCAATTGTCAATAGGGCGTCGCCCGCAAGCACAGCGATGCCTTCGCCGAAAACCTTGTGACAGGTGGGGCGACCGCGCCGGAAATCGTCGTTATCCATGCTGGGAAGATCATCATGCACCAGCGAGTAGGTATGGATGCATTCGATCGCGCAAGCGAGTGGAACCGCATCGTCAATCTTGCCCCGACAGGCTTCAGCGGCGGCGACACACAGAATCGGCCGCAACCGTTTGCCGCCGGCAAACAAGCTGTAGCGCATCGCCTGGTGAAGTGTCGTAGGCTTCTTATTCGCCTTTGGCAAATAAGTGTGCAGCGCGCGGTCGATCAGCTTCTGGCGAGTAACGAGATAGGCCTTGAGATTCACGGTCCTCGATGCGGGGTACTGGTTCACTAATGCTGATTAATTTAGTAAGTAGCATCCAGAATCCATGATCGGAATTTTAATCTACTAAATATTCTCAGCTGTTTCTGTAGTGGCGATGGGCTTGGTACGCATCGCCAGAAAAGCGCCTAGAAGTAGAACTGCCGCGCTCCAAAGCTGGGCGTTAGTGAGTCGTTCGCCATAAATCCAAGCGGAAAGACCCATTGCGATGGCCGGGCAAAGGAGCTGGAGGCTTTGAGAGAGCGCGACTCCGATTTCCCGGATCGCCACGTAATACAAGACGTGGGCCAGGGTAATACAGGTGACTGCTGAGATGACCAGAACCAGGTTCGCGTGAGCGCCGGCGTGAACGGGAGTAGCGATTTTGCCGAACGCAAGCGTGAGCGGAAACAGCAGCGCCGACGTGATAAAACTGACCAGACCGAAGCTGCGGATCGATCCGAGCTCAGCTGACGGCCGTTTGATCAAAACTCCATAAAGTGCCCAGCAAAAGGTTGCCGTAAAAGCAATCAATAATCCGGGGAGCGCCACGTGCTGTGAATGTAAGTCGGCATTCGCCTGAAACCAGATGACGCCGAATGCGCCGATCAATCCGAGCAAGGTGCCAAGTTGGAATTGCCATTGCCGGATAACGACGCGTTCTTCTGGAAAAAATGCGAGCGCCAGAAGGGCTGTGAAAATAACTGAAGCTCGCGTGAAAATCGTATAGACGCCCGGGCCAATATAGAAGAGCGCCATGACCTGCGTGACTTGATGGACCACGTTCGGCAAACATGGCAGGAGACAGAGCTTAATCGCGTGCATGTCTATGCGGGGCCCCCCATGGCGCATTCGGTAAAGCACCAAGGGCGCAATGGCGATACAGGCCACCGAGTAGCGATAAAAATTTTGGGACCAAGGATCGTAATAGCGATTCAAATAATACATGAATAGCGACGGCAACGACCAGATGAAGACCGTCGCAAGAACCGCGGAGTAACCTTTCGAGAGATCGGCACTCCTGCGAGGAAGAGCATCTACCTGAGTTCCTGCTGACATCTGCGGTTGATAATGTCTAATTCGTCGATTGCATTAAATTTTCTCGCCTGTACGCAGTAAATCGCGCAAAAAGTAGGCCCGAAGGAGAAATCAATATGTGGAACAAGCAACTAATCACTTTCGCGATCGCATCTGCCCTTTGTTGTGCAGTTCAGGCCAACGGGGCTAAACCAGCCAAGAGCGGCGGCGGAAACCATATGCAACGGGGGATCGAACTTGCCCAGCAGAAACACTTTGACGCCGCTGCTGATGAGTTCGGCAAGGCGATCAAAGACAATCCGAAAGATCCGCGCGGATATGCAAATCGCGGCACCGCCTATCGCCAGGGAGCGCGGGCTGCCATGGCGGCGGGAGATTCAGAAGGCGCCTCCACCAGGTATCAGGCAGCGTTAGCAGATTTTGCAAAATACATCGAGCTGGCGCCGAAGGATGCCTCGGGTTACGTGGACCACGGTCAAACCCTATCCGAACTCAAGCAGTACGACGCCGCCCTTGCTGATTTCAACAAGGCGTTGGAACTCAAGCCGGACGACCTCAACACAATTAGATTTCGCGGCTTCGCCGAGATCGGACTCAGCCAATGGGATAAGGCCGTCGCCGATTTTTCGACTGTGATTCAAAAGAAACCGGACGATCTGCAGAGTTATGATCGGCGCGCGTTGGCATACCGGAGCATGAAGCCGGCGAATTTCGACGCCGCGATCGCCGATTACACATTTCTGATCACCAAAAATCCGAACGACATGGAAGCGACTACGAAGCGGGGATACACCTACAGCCTTGCGCAGCAGTACGAAAAGGCGATCGCGGATTTCCAAGCCGAGTTAAAGGTCAATCCACAGGACAACGACACGTTCCAACGGCTGCAATATGCGCAATCGATGCTGGCGGCTAAGAACGCATCTCCTTCCCCAACGCCGCCCATCGCTGCGAGCCCAACTCCTGAAGAAAAAAACCTGATGGACAAAATCAGTCCGCTGTATATTGGGATTGGCGTCGTCGCGCTGCTCGTAATCGCTGTGATCGTGCGCTTTCTTACGCGGGGAAAGGCAGAGGAAACCAGCCATCGAATTCGTTAGGGTCAAACTGCTGTAGAGTCCGCAGTCCTCAGCGGAGATATCCCATGGCTTATGTTACACATGCGCTGAGACAGCACGCCGATAACGCAACCCAAAATTTCTTTGACACTACGGTGGGCGGAGTTAGTTTGCGGACGCTTTTTTCCGGAAGGAGACGATCCCATGGTCGTGCAAATGCGAATTTGACGCGACTCTGGGATTTTTAACTCTCTGGTCGAAGGCACGGCCGGTTCGCCGCCCGGGTTTCCAAGGGAGGCGCTGGGTTGGCGATGAGCAGCCCATGTAGCTCAGTTGGCAGAGCACGTCCTTGGTAAGGACGAGGTCACCGGTTCAATCCCGGTCATGGGCTCAGTGAGCTTGCGACCGGCAGCGAAAATCCAAATTAAAAGAGGTAAACAAAAAACGATATGGCTAAGGAAGCTTTTAAACGCGACAAGCCGCACGTGAATGTCGGCACGATCGGTCACGTAGACCACGGTAAAACCACGCTCACGGCAGCAATCACCAAGGTGCTCAACAAAAAGGGCATGGCCGAAGTACGCGAATACGACTCGATTGATAATGCGCCCGAAGAAAAAGAGCGTGGGATCACCATCAACACGGCGCACGTGGAGTACTCGAGCGAGAAACGTCACTATGCCCACGTCGATTGCCCGGGTCATGCCGACTACGTGAAAAATATGATCACTGGCGCGGCGCAAATGGACGGCGCGATTCTCGTTGTCTCCGCCGCCGACGGCCCGATGCCGCAGACGCGTGAGCACATCCTGCTGGCGCGGCAGGTCGGCGTGCCTTCCATCGTCGTTTTCCTGAACAAGGTCGATATGGTGGATGATCCCGAGCTTCTCGATCTCGTGGAGATGGAGGTGCGCGATCTGTTGACGCAGTACGAATTTCCAGGCGACAAAATCCCAATCGTCAAGGGTAGCGCGCTCAAAGCGCTCAACGGCGATGCCGACTCGGAGAAGCAGGTGCTGGCGCTGGTGGAGGCGGTCGATGATTACGTTCCCGTCCCGGATCGGCCAGTGGATCAGCCGTTCCTGATGCCGATCGAAGACGTGTTCAACATTGAAGGCCGCGGCACCGTCGCAACTGGTCGCGTCGAAAGAGGCATTTTGAAGAAAATGGAGGAAGTCGAGCTCGTCGGAATTCGTCCAACAGCAAAGACGGTGGCGACCGACATCGAGATGTTCCGGAAACTTCTCGATGAAGCTCGCGCTGGCGACAACGTCGGCGTGCTGTTGCGCGGTCTGAAGAAGGAGGAAGTTGAACGTGGGCAGGTTATCGCAAAGCCCGGCTCGATCACGCCGCACAAGAAATTCAAGGCGGAAGTTTACGTCCTGAGCAAAGAAGAAGGCGGACGCCACACTCCGTTTTTCACAAACTACCGGCCGCAATTTTATTTCCGTACCACCGATGTCACCGGCACGGTGAAACTGCCTGATGGGGTGGAGATGGTCATGCCCGGGGACAACATCTCGATCGAGGTCGAATTGATCACGCCGATCGCTATGGAGAAGACCATTCGGTTCGCTATTCGCGAAGGTGGAAAAACCGTCGGCGCCGGTCGCGTGAGCGAGATTCTGGATTAACAATCTTCCTCTACCTCTTCCTCTGTGTCTGGTAATGTTGAGGCGAAGGCGAGGAAGAGGAAGATTAAGCGGAAGAGGAAGATTAAATACGCCAGTAGCTCAATTGGTAGAGTAGCGGTCTCCAAAACCGTCGGTTGGGGGTTCGAGTCCCTCCTGGCGTGTTTTTAATATCACGTTAAACCGTTAAAGCGTTAAATCGGTAAGATGAAACTGTGTTTTGCTTGCCGCTTCAGCGCTTCAACGATTTAACCAATCACGTCGCGAAGCAATGATGACCAAAATCAGGAAGTTCTTCACCGAAGTGAAGATCGAGTTGCAGAAATGTTCCTGGCCGTGGGATCCGAAGGAAAAGGGGTTCCGCCGCTATAAGGAACTGGTGGACTCGACGATCGTGGTAACGATCGCGATGCTATTGCTCGGCGGTTACGTAGCTCTGTTTGATTTTATTTTGGTGAACGTTGTGCACTTCTTCACCCGGTTGCACTGATTTATGGCGCAAACACTCGCAGGGAAAAATCAATGGTACGTCGTGCATGTGCTTTCCGGTCAGGAAAACAAGGTGCGCGAGAACATTTTGAAACGCGTAAAAACCGAGGAGATGGGCGATCTGGTTTACGATGTGCTCGTCCCGACCGAGCGCGTTTCAGAAATCAAGAAAGGCAAAAAGACCGAAACGACGCGGAAGTTTTTTCCGGGTTATCTGATCGTGAATATGCATTTGCTCGACGAAGAGAATCAGCTCGTCGGGCGCACGTGGTACTTCGTCCGCAACACGCCCGGCGTGATCGGGTTTGCCGGGACTAAGGACAACCCCATCCCGATGCGACAATCGGAAGTAGAAAGCATGCTCGCCCAAATGAAGGAGCGCGAGGAAAAGGTGAAACCGAAAGTCAGCTTTGAAGTAGGCGAAACGGTGAAGGTCGCCGATGGTCCGTTTCAAAATCAGACCGGTGTGGTCGAAGAAATCGATCCCGAACGCGGTAAGCTGCGCGTTTCGGTCACCATTTTCGGTCGCGCGACGCCGGTGGAACTGGAATACTGGCAGGTCGAACGCGGATAAGAATCTTCTGACAGAATTAACAAAATAATCAGAATGCTTTCAGAATCTTCTGCAGAAAACTATTTTGTAGATTCTGTTCATTCTGTCTAAATCTCATGGCCAAAGAAGTCGTAGCACACATCAAACTCCAAATCCCCGCAGGGCAAGCTAACCCCGCTCCGCCTGTCGGTACCGCGCTCGGACCGCGCGGCGTCAACATCATGGCGTTCTGCAAGGAATTTAACGCCACCACACAGAAACAAGCCGGCGACATTCTCCCGGTGGTGATCACCGTTTACAAAGATAAGTCGTTTACGTTCATCACCAAGAGTCCGCCAGCTGCTGTCCTTTTGAAGAAAGCGGCAAACATCGCCGCCGGTTCAAAGGAGCCTAACAAGACCAAGGTCGGCAAGGTCACGCGCAAGCAAGTCATGGACATCGTGAACACCAAGCGCAAAGATCTCAATGCCCGCGACGACGAAGCCGCCTTCCGCATCATCGCCGGCACCGCCCGTCAAATGGGTTTGGAAATCGCCGACTAGTTTGGAGGTCACGCAGCTCGCCTGCCGCGGCGGGCGGACTTGTCAGCCTGCTTGTTGCACTATTCGACATGCAAGCCGCATGTCGGCCGAGACAGGCTGGCAGCCTTATCTTCCACCAAGATACTCCCACTCCTGCAACGCGATCGGCACGTTGCCGTTTTTCCAGAGGAAATCGTGGAACGTGCGGAGATTGAACTTGTCGCCCTGCTGCATTCGCGCCTCCGAGAGAAATTTCAGGATCTGCAATTTCCCGATCTGATAGGTCATAGCTCCCCCAGGGCTGGTGCAGAAAGCGATCGCTTCCTGCCGCGCGGTCTGTTCGTCCATCGGGACTTTCTCCTGGAGATATTTGGCGGCCTGCTCAAGGGTGAATTCGCCGAGCGCGAGTTTCACGTCCACTTCCACGCGCAACGCGCGAAGCCGCATGAAATTGTAAATAATCTCGCGCGTATGTGGGCTGTCATCGAACAAACCAGCCTGCAACATCATTTCTTCAGCGTAAAAGCCGATGCCCTCGTTCGCGCCCGAGTCGTAGTAGTGTCGCCGAATGGGGTCCTCGTTTTTCCACGAGAGACAAAGCTGAAAGTAATGGCCGGGAATTCCTTCGTGGACGGTGATCGGCCGCGAATCCATCGCTGTCGCACGCCAGAAATAGCCAAGTTTTTCCGACGGCTCAGGCACGTAACGGATACAATTCTCGTTCAATCGCGATGGCGACGTGAAATCGTCCTGCTCAGTAAACCCAAGGGCGCGCAAGTATTCGGGAGTGGGTCGAAGCGTATAATGCTGGATCCATTTCGGCATGGTCAGAATGCCGCGCTGATCGAGAAACTTTCGGATTTGAAGTTCCTTCTGGGCTGCGTCCTTGATCCAGCCGTTGATATCGGTCGCGATTTTTAGCGGCGGCACATCTTTGTTGCGATTCTTCTCGAAAGCCTCGAATGCGACGGCGCGATTCCACTCCTGGTTGCCCATCGCCAGAAGATCCTCCGGCGTGAAGGGCATCAACGCCACATTCTGCAAAAACCAAACATAAGCGTCGCGACCCAGCGCCGTTTGTCGCGGAAGCTTCGGCAGCTTGTCCCTGAGGTGCTCCTGAAATCTCTCGAGTGGATCTGCGGCGCGATTAGTCGCGGCATCTAGTTCACCTTGCTTCAGATTTGTTGATCCAACGAGTGCGTCTGACATCTTGCGCAGGCGCTCGCGAATGCCGTTTAGATTCTCGACCGCAACCGTCGCAAACGGCGCCGGCGGATTCTCAAGGTTCTCCGCCCCTTGCTGCAGGATCGACGGAATGTTTTCGATGCGTGTGAGAATCTCTCGGCTGCGCGCTTCGTTATACGGCGCGGGCACGGTAAGCGCTTCCGTTAGCGCGGTGAGCGTCTGCTCGACATAAAAATTCGGGTCGCGTTTCCAACGCGGATTAATGTCCAGTTCCCAGCGGACACGTGATAATGCCGAGCCGATCAATTTGTAGTCGACCTGCTTCGGGATCGACCATTGTGCTGGATTTAATTTCTTCCAACGCGCTTCAAACTCGGCCAAATCCTTTCGACGCCGCTCGATGCTCGCTTTCGACCAACTGCGCATTCCACCGGGCCGCTCGACTCGATTCACATCGTCGCCGGTAAATGGCGCGTATTTCGCGCGCCAGCCCCAAAAATCATCCGCAACTTCTTCCAGCGAGTCCCCCTTCGCATGGGAGACCGTCAGCATCACCAGCGAACCTATGAGAAGGGCAGCGCGAAATCTTTTGCTTGGAATCATGCGCGATCGGTTTTCAATCGTTTCTCGCGCTCAAACCTTTCGATTGCGAGCTGTATTAGTCTGTCGATCAATTCGCTGTAAGAAAGGCCGGTCGCTTCCCAAAGTTTCGGGTACATGCTTATTCGGGTGAACCCGGGAATGGTGTTGATCTCGTTAACGATGATTTCTTCGCCATTTCTGAGGAAGAAATCGATTCGCGCCATTCCATCACAGCAGAGCACCTTAAACGTTTTAATCGCCAACTGACGGATGCGTTCCGAAGTCTCCGACGAAAGTTTGGCCGGTATTTCCAGCACCGCGCCGTCTTCATCGAGGTATTTCGCTTCGTAGGAGTAAAATTCGTGGCGCGGCAAGATTTCCCCGGGCACTGATGCGATAGGATTGTCATTTCCGAGCACAGAGCATTCTATCTCGCGGCCTTTGATGCACTCCTCGATCAAGATCTTGTTGTCATAATTCAGCGCATCACGGATAGCGCGCTCGAATTCGTCACGATCATTCACTTTATGAATGCCAACGGACGAACCCAGGTTTGCAGGTTTCACGAAAAGCGGCAGACCAAGCTGGTCTCGCACATCATCGAAATCGATTCCGTTTGAGGAATATCTGTTGGCTACCATAAATCGAACGACTGGGATACCAGCGTCCCTTAGCAAGCGCTTCATCACATCCTTGTCCATGCCGATGGCTGAGCCGAGCACGCCAGCCCCGACGAACGCGATATTCGCAAGTTTCAGCAGCCCTTGGACGGTGCCATCTTCGCCGAAGGGGCCGTGTAAAACAGGAAAGACCACATCCAATGATCCAAGTCTTTTCTCTCCAGAACTCGCTACCAATTGGTTATTTTGTTGCCCGAGGACAAGCGCGAGATTTTCGCCCGTTATCGCTAGCTCCGGCAACTCGCACTCAGTTACCGGAAGAAGAAATCGAGGTTCTTCATCGAGATGCCATTGACCTTGCTTGTCAATGCCGATCAATACGAGCTCGTATTTATTCGCGTCGATCGCATCAATGATGTTCTTCGCCGATTGCAGCGATACTTCGTGCTCGGCAGATCGACCACCAAAGACAATTCCGACACGAATTTTTTTAGCCATGATGTTGTCGCTCTATCATTTCGAAGCGGTCGTTGGCAATCGCAAGCTCCAGATCAGCGCACGGGCCGCTGGCATTCACCGCGCGGACCGTCGCAATTCTAAACAAGGTGCGCGTTCGCATCGTGCCGCTTTGCGCCGATCAATTTGAATTGTCAATCAGACGCATGGCGGTGTAACACGATGCGCTTGGAGGATCTTTATGGTTGACGAAAAATGGAGCGCGCGTTTTCGCACGCACGATCAGATTCGCTCGCGCGGCGCGATCGGCAACCTGAATGACGGAGTTGAAATCACAACCCACGGTGTGCGTACGCGGCTGATCGCGTGGCCAGGGATTGGTTTTCAGACCGAGAGCGTTCACGTGCTGACGCTCGCGCCGGGTGAGGAAAGTGCGCTCTACGATTACGACATGGCTGACGAAGCCATGGTGTGTTTCAAGGGTCAAGGCGAGGTGTACATCCGGGGTGAATGGATACAGATCGAGCCGGGCGATATCGCCTACTTCCCGGAACGCGTTTCCCGTGGCATCCGCAATCCAAAGGGAAACTCCCGCGATCTTGTGCTTGTCAATCAGATCTGTCCCCCGCAGTTCGATTTGTACGAGCCGGCTGGTTATTACGATCGAGCTCACGGCAAGATGAAGTTCGACCTGATCGAAAAAGCGAAGAAAGACGCGGCACTAAGCAATCTTTCAATGGATAACGAATTGCATTACAACGACAGCTATCCCGCAGTACGCGCATGGAATCTTTTGGTCGAAGAAATCCGGCGCGAAGGCGCGCTGTTCAACATGTACCGCGGCGCGCTCTTTAGCGGGATTGACATCCCGATGGTACTGCTGCTTTGGCCAGGATACGGAATCAGCCGTTGCGGTTTTCACTATGGATGCATGCCTCCCGGTTCCCAAGCGGCAAAGCATACTCATCCAGTCTCCGACGAATGCATCGTGAATTGGAGCGGTTCAGGACTCTCGCTGCTCGGCGACGAATACGTCGCTACCGGCCCGCATGACGTTGTTCTTGCGCCGTGTGGCGTACAGCATGGGGGAAGGATTCCATCCGACGCGAAAGGGATATGTTATCCGGGCGGATTTGCGTCACCGCCGCAACTCGACCTGTACCTGCGCACGGCGTACTACAGGGACGGGAGGTATTCAACGCCGCCGTTCGAGATGCTCGAAGCGAAGTAAGTAGCCCTCGTAAGCGCAAAGGCAATTGAATTGCACTTAGATGCTCAGAATCGTGATGAACCTGCACCTAACAATCATTTCAAACGAAAGAGGCTTGAGTCGTTGTTCGTTCATCACGGTTTGCCGCGAATTGAACTTTGCGACACGATAATGCCATGGCTCGCGGCTTCACGAAAGATGCGCAATCTCACAGGCAGATATCTCGGGAGGTTAAATCCGCCCCCGAGACGAATGTGAGAATGATTTCCCGGTCTTGGGCGGAACTGCTGTGCGCCGGAGCGGTGTTTGTTGTTGCGTTACTGCTCTACACGTGGACCCTCGCGCCGACGGTAACTCTGGTTGACAGCGGCGAACTGATCTTGGCCGCCTGGGGCACGGGAGTTGCACATCCGCCGGGCTTTCCTCTCTGGGTGATGCTTGCTCACCTCGCATCGCTACTGCCGTTCGGAAATGTCGCCGTGCGGATCAATTTTTCGTCCGCACTCTTCGCGGCGCTCGCCTGCGCCATGGTTACTCTTGTTGTAGCGGAGTTGATAATAACAGGTTCCTCCTTAGCCGCTCTCAAGCGAACGACTAAAGCTGCTCAGCGCAGGACGAAAGATGAAGATTTGAGCGGCGGACGGTTTTTGACGTTCGCGGCGGTGGCGGGATTACTCATGGCATTTTCCCGCACGCTCTGGTCGTATGCGACGATCACGGAAGTCTATGCTCTCAACGCCCTGCTCATCGTGGCCGTTTTCTTTCTAATGGTTGGCTGGCGCCGAAGAATTCTTGAGACTCAAACAACCAAAGGCGAGCAAGTCATGATACACGACAGGTGGCTTTATGCCGCTGCCTTGATATTCGGCCTGGCCATGGGCGTTCATCATGTCACGGTGGGGCTGACGCTTCCGGCCGTGGCGGTGCTCGTTTACAGGACGCAAGGACTTAAATTTTTCACGAGCCGACGACTCTTGTATGCGGCGCTGATTTCAATCGGCGCATTGATTGCTGTTTATGCGTATTTGCCGTTCGCAGCTTCTCGCTCGCCTGTGATGAACTGGGGTAATCCTCGTTCGCTCCAAGAAATCTGGTGGCACATCACCGGCCGGCAGTATCGCGTGTTCCTCGTTTTCTCGCCGGCAATAATGGGAGCGCAGTTTATTGAATTTTGCCGAATGGCGTTGCGCGAATTTGGATTTCCATGGCTGCCTTTGACGCTGCTACTGGCCTTCGCTGGGCTTGCCGGTGCTTACAAGCGCGACCGGACAACTTTTTGGTTCCTCGTTTTGATCGTGATTGCCGACCTCGCCTACTGCTTGAGTTACGAGATCGCCGAGGACAAGGACGCGTATTACTTGCCGGCATTTATTGCCATTGCGATCGCAGCGGGGTTCGGTATTCGTTGGTTAATCCAGTTCGTGGGCTCCAGGCGTGCGCTGACAGGAGCGCCGTACGTTGTTGGTGCGATCGCCATTGTCCTCACGTTGGCGACGGCATTCGCCGCGAATTGGCCGTTCAACAATCGCAGACACTATTTCATAGCGGACGACTACGTGGAAAACCTGTTTAGCACGATTGCGCCCGATGGGCTGTTGCTGACACAAGACTGGCAGGTCGTATCCCCGATGTTCTATGCACAAGAAATAGAACAACGCCGGCGCGATGTGAAGGTGATTGATATTAATCTGCTGCGCCGCTCGTGGTATTTCGATTATTTAAAACAGGCGCATCCCGCTATGATCGAGCGATCGCGCGAGAAAATCGATCCATACGTCGAGCTCCTTAGATTATGGGAGCGCGATCCTGCAGCTTTTGACCGGAACCAGGATCTTACCCGGAGAATTAGCATGGCATTCCTGGAGCTGGTTCGGTCAATGGTGACGAACGAAATCAAGGTCGCGCCAGTTTATATAACCAATGACGTTTTATCTGCCGACAAAACAAACGCTTACTTGACCCAATGGATCCCACAGACCTACCAACTTGTTCCACAAGGCCTGGTCTTCAATCTCGCTACTGACCAAATTTTTCACGATCTCCCTGGGCCACACCTGCTGACACGCGGGCTCGCTGACGGGACACTACGATTTTCGGACGATGAGGTTGTTAAGCTCAAAGTTTTGCCCGTTTATGCGAGAATGCTGACCAATCAGGGCCGTTATCTGGCCGCGTTCAATCAGCACGAGCGCGCCATTGTTGCTTTCAAAGAAGCGTTGGTGCTCGATCCAAATCTGACCACTGCGCAACAAGGGTTCGCAGCGAGCACAGCGAAACTTCGAAATCCATAGGCCGACTTCACGCCGTCACTTGCCAGGCTCACGCCTTGCCTCTAAACGGACGGAATGAAAATCACGCGTTATGTGGCTGTAGTTTTTTTCGGTGTCGCGGTTTTGGCGCACGCCGCTAACGAATTAATTGCACTGAAAGCTGCGCGAATGTTCGATGGCAAATCGAACACGCTCGTGCAGAACGGCGTGCTGGTGGTGGAGGGCGACAAGATTGTTGATGCGGGAAGCAACATCCCGATCCCAGCCGGTGCACAGGTTATCGACCTTGG
>Ga0126379_10001739_pt1 | contig 13482 bp, 10 predicted proteins | sample PanSoiMetPlot_24_FD_92640 | JGI IMG/M metagenome (GOLD analysis project Ga0126379, IMG submission 92640) | Tropical forest soil microbial communities from Panama - MetaG Plot_24 | ecosystem: Environmental > Terrestrial > Soil > Tropical forest > Bulk soil | place: Panama | collected 2016-02-17 | reverse complement strand
TTTGTTGCGAACGTCGCGCCCTTGAATTGCGGACGTCTTGAAATTTGCCATTGTGGCTAGAAATCTTAAGCTCGCCTCCAGATCCGTCGGGCGCGATATCAACCAACTTCCCAGGTCAATCGCGCTTTGAGATATGGTAACCAAGGGCGTGTATCGTGCCCCCAATGAGCGGCCTTTGCGCCAATAGGGTGCTCAACCCGCTTGGTTGCTCGCACCAATGGTTCGGGATCGAGGGCTCAGATGAAGTTTGGCATATTCGACCATATGGACAATAGCGGCGTCTCGCTCGGACAACAGATAGAGGAGCGCTTGCGCCTGATCGAAGCCTACGATCGCGGGGGGTTTCACGCCTATCATCTCGCCGAGCACCATGGCACCCCACTCGGGCTTGCGCCGTCGCCGAACGTGTTCCTGGCGGCGGTCGCGCAGCGCACCAAGCGTCTGCGCTTCGGGCCACTGGTCTATATGCTTCCCCTCTACCATCCGCTGCGCCTGATCGAGGAGATCTGCATGCTCGATCAGATGAGCGGTGGCCGTTTCGAACTCGGTATCGGCACCGGCGTCTCACCCGTTGAAGTCGGCTTCTATGGTGTAGACGTTGGCCAACGTCGACGCCGCTACATCGAAACACTCGATGTGATCCGGCTCGGCCTGACGGTTGACATCCTGACGCATCACGGTGAGTTCTTCACCTTTGATCGCGTGCCGATAGTCCTAAAACCCGTGCAGCACCCCCATCCACCGCTGTGGTACGGGCTGCGCGACCCCGATAGCACGGTGTGGCCGGCGGCGAACGGCGTCAACGTCGTGGCCAATGGTCCAGCCGTCGTGGTCCGCAAGGTGACCGACCGGTATCGAGCCGAATGGGCCGCACTGGGAATATCGGCAACGCAACTGCCTCTGCTCGGCATGAACCGCATGATGGTGATCGCGGACTCCAAGGCCGACGCACAACAATCTGCTGGCCGCGCGTATCCGTCGTGGCGCGCCAATATGGAGTTGCTCTGGAAAGCCCACAGCGTGCCGTTTCCACTACAATTGCCGATGCAATTTGCTACCTTACAGCAGCACGGCGGAGCATTCGCCGGCACGGCTTCCGATGCACGGGACTACATCGCAGCGCAGATCGAGACCGCTGGCATCAATTATTTCGTCTGCGACATCGCCTTCGGGACGATGACCTTCGAAGAGGTGATGCGCACCACCACCTTGCTGGTGCGGGAGGTATTGCCGGCCTTCTCGGTGTGCGAACCCGCTGCGCAGAAGATGTGTTGGCGTTGCTGGTGATCGCCCCAAGATTGGGCACGTCGCAACACCCGCGCGGCCGTCCGACGTTCCATCACCGGTCTGGCGGGACGCGCTATTTGATGAAGGAGCGACAGAGACCTAGCGGTGTTCGCGTGACGCCGGCATCGCACGCGCTTTTATTGCATTTAAGATCGGGAGCGGACCCGCCTGCGTATAGTCTAGCATTGGCCGGTCGACTCGATGAGGCGCCTACCCATTTGGCAACAATTTACAAGACGATCCGAACTACTGCGTCGACAATCTCCTCATGGCGATGCGGTTGAGCCGGAGGATGCCGCACTGTTCCGAGAAGGCGCACAGCGCATCGGGCTTAAGTGATCTGACAGGGACCGCTGCGGATCCGCGCAGGCTTTTTCCGGGTTCGGGCTCGAACCGGCGTGCCGTCGATAACACGGGGCGACCGAGCCATAAATTGCAGTTCAATCGTCGGGTTTGTCTGGCCCAACGATACCATCTCTTGTCCACGCTGTCGGGTGCTGCGATGCTGTGGGCCTTTCACCGCGCGAAAAGTCGCCTGGGTCGAGTGCAAACCGGAGGCATCGATGTTGCGCAAGACATTCTGCTCGCTAGCCGCTATCCTACTGACGTGCACCACTGCCACCGCATCGGACATACGCAGGGTCGTAACCGGCCTCGATGCTGACAACAAAGCTTCGACACTGTTTGACAGCCGCCTGACGCTCAAGCCGGGGCCATACGGCATTGCGGCGGTCAATCTGTGGATCACCGATTCCTACCCGCCGGCGCTAGCATTCAAGGACGACCCGGCCGCGAAGCCTATCGGCATTTCGCCGCCCGATAACGGCACGAAACTTCGGGTGGTCGAATTCCCGCCTCTCGATGCCGCCACGGAGGCGAAAATGGAGCCCAATTTCTTAATGAAATCGGTTGGGGACCGCGCTCCAGTCAGGGGCCTGCCCGTGAAGCATCCGCTGATGCATCGCACGCGGAGCCTCGACTACGCCGTCGTCTTGTCCGGCGAGATCGACATGATGCTCGACGACTCACTGGTGCATCTCAAACCGGGTGACGTCGTGGTGCAACAGGCGACTAATCATGGCTGGATCAATCGCGGTACGCAACCGTGCCGGATCCTGTTCGTGCTGATGGACTCGAAGGAGCCCTAGTAACGTGCGCATGACCGCTACCCGGATCAGCCCTGCCCGGGAAGAGCAAGCGATCGCGCAAGTACGCGGCGGCTGAAACATTGACGGGTCGCGACGTTGGCTTAGCAGTGTCCGAATTTGGGGTTGGCGCCCGGCTAGGGCCAGCGGCCAGAGATCCCGATGCGAGCAAACGTTTTCCGCTCTGTCAGCGATAGCCCGAAACGCGCAAGCGTCTTGGCCTTCTCATGCGCTCCGCATTCTCCCGAGGGATTGCGGCGAACACGTCGGCCTTCGCGGATCAGCCTCTCCTGGATCTTCTTGTCACACATCGATCAGCCGCCCTCACTTCTCTTCTGCTATAGTGAGCCATCGCGTGCCGCTTGGCGGCGGCATATCCATAGGTAGCGACTGCCTGTCTCACCTGCGCACAATAAGACTGCGCTAATGAGGGACTGGTCAGCAACAGAACGATGCCGATTGTGGTTAGAATCCTAGTCATTGGGCCTGCTTCCTTTGCAATCGCCCCATCGCTTTGCCCGTGGCATCATCGTCGCCTTCGGTGGTGTCCGATAGCGACGTCATCATCACGCAGCGGTGCACGCTTGAGTGACGAGCTATACTGGTGGCCGGCTCCCTTATGAAAAACAACACGCCCGTTGAAGCACGGTTCCATCGCCACCGTGAACGGGGGTGGTGGCGGGCGCTACCCACAGGAAAGGGAGAGCTGACTGATCCGCCGTACGAGCCGCAGCCCGAGACAGGCTGCACGCCTCTGCACACGATCAGCCGACGTCGCCATGGGTGCTGCGGCGCAGCACGATTCCCGGCAGCGCATTGGTATGCGTGGCATTTTCCACCACGATCGTGCCGTTCACAATCACCGTGGTGTCTGCGCCGCTTGGATATCTGTGAGGATCGGCGTAAGTCGCCTGATCCGTGAATTCTCGCGGATTGAACAACGTGAGGTCGGCGCAGTAGCCGGGCTTTAGCAACCCTCGATCCCTCAGCCTGAGCGCCCGGGCCGGGCCTCCCGTCATTTTGTGGATCGCTCGTTCGAGTGGCAACAACCCCATGTCGCGGACATAGTGGCCGAGCACGCGCGGGAAAGTGCCGTAAAAGCGCGGATGGGGCAGACCTTGGCTGACAAGGCCCTCTCTTGCCACGCAGTTGCCGTCGGAACCGACGATAACGACGGGCGAGCATACCAACTCGCGCACGTCTTCCTCCGATATCGAGGTGACCAGCACGCGAGTGGCTCCTTGGTCCGCCAGCAGATAGTCGCACAACGTATCGATCGGATCCTGCGCGGCCTCTTGTGCGAGCTCCCCAATGGTGCGTCCGGCGCACTGCGGTACGTGCGGCGAGATCGAAATCCGAACACTGTCCCAAGAAGGAATCCGACCCCAATTATTGAGGCCGTTGCGCGCGATCTCGTCGCGAATTTGCGCGCGTATCTTAGAATCCCGCAGGCGCGTCAGCATGGAGTCAAGGCCGCCCACCTGCAGCCAGGGCGGCAGCAGGTTTTTGAGAGGGTTGCTGCCCGCCGTGTACGGATAGGAATCGCAATCCACCTCGATGCCGCGAGCGCGCGCCGCTGCGAGCATTTCCAGGATCTTTCCCGCTTTACCCCAATTATCCGTTCCCGAGCATTTCAGGTGCACGATCTGGACGTGAACGCCGCAAGCCTGCGCCACATCGATGGCTTCTTCAACGGCTTCGATAACCTTGTTCGATTCATCGCGCAGATGCGTGAAGTAGCCCGCATGATGTTGCGCGAGCACCTGACACAGCGCGACAATCTCGCTGGGATGCGCATAACAGCCGGGCGCCGTGAACAGACCCGATGACATTCCGAGCGCGCCAGCGCGCAGCGCCTCTTGCAGAAGCTCGATCATACGAGCAAGCTCGGACGCAGATGCCGCCCGGCTTTCCATCCCCATGACCATCAGCCGGAGCGTGTGGTGTCCTACGAGCATTCCGGCATTGACCGCCGTAGGCGGAAAGGACTCCAGATAATCGGTAAAGGTCGTCTCGCGGAACGGCAACCAGGGTGCGCTGGCGCTGAGATAATCGCTGATGAGGGCGACCGTTGCGGGGAGCACGGGAGCGACTGAGAACCCACAATGGCCGATAATCTCCGTCGTGACCCCTTGGCGAACCTTGCTCTCAGCCTTCGGATTTATCGGCAGGGTAAAATCTGAGTGGGTCTTGATGTCGATGAATCCCGGCGCGACCGCAAGACCCTCCGCCTCGATGGTCTTGTCAGCGACACCGTCGAGCATCCCACCCAGCGCGACGATACGGCCGGCCCGGATGGCCACATCACCGCGCCAGCCCGCGGTCCGGCCGGTGCCGTCGAACACGAGCCCGTTGCGGATGAGGATATCATACGTCGACATGGCGATCGCGATGCTCCCTCCTTGGGCTAAGCAAGGCGTAGTCGGTTGCGCACCACGACGAGAGCGCCGAGGCTCACGAGCGCGGTGAACATCAGGTAAAAGCTCGGCGCGAGACTATTTCCGGTGAGCTCAATCAACCACGTAGAGATAAACGGCGCAAAGCCCCCAAAGATCGCTACCGATATGTTGTAGCTCAGCGCCATGCCGGTAACCCGCGTTCGGGTCGGGAAGATTTCCGCCATAAGCGACGGCATGACACCGCTATAGAGGGTTTTCAACAGACTAAGCCAGCAGACGATCCCTATCAGCACGAGGAGCGAGGCATATCCAGTCAGCAATACGAAGGCCGGATAGGCGGAAATCACGAAGAGGCCTGCGGCAACCTGCATGATACGCGTGCGTCCCACGGAATCGGAGGAGTGACCGATGAGCGGCGATCCGACGGTGAGAATCATACCACCGAGAAGCGTGGCGGCAAATCCGCTCGACTGCGGCAAACTCAGCTGTTTCACCGCATAAGTCGGCATATACAGGATCAGATAATTTGAGCTGTTGGAGACGACCGCAAGTCCGATGGCAAGCAGCACTCGACCCCATTGATCTCGCAGAACGTCCCGCACCGGCGTCGATGTCACCTCGGCGGCCAGGAACTCCGGCGTTTCGTCAACGTGTCGACGGATATAAAGTCCGATCGGCCCGATGAGCAGGCCGAAGATGTAGGGTATGCGCCAACCCCAAGCATTGAGCTGATCCACACTCAGTGCGGTGGTGAGCCCGACCCCAAACAGCGAGGCGAGCACGGCCGCGAACCCCTGACCAGCCCACTGGAAGCTTGCAAAGAAACCTTTGCGGTCAGGACCATGTTCCACCAGAAATGAGGTCGAGCTGCCGAACTCGCCACCGACCGAAAAGCCCTGCAGGAGACGCGCGAAGAGAACGAAGAGCGGCGCGAGGGCGCCGATCGACGCGTAAGTCGGTACGACCACCATTAAGGTGGTGCCGATCATCATCAGGACGATCGAGGCCATCAGCGACGCCTTGCGGCCTGCTCGGTCAGCATAGGCGCCGAGCACAATCGCCCCCAAGGGTCGCACCAGATATGACACGCCAAAGGTGCCAAGCGCCAGGAGCAGAGACGCAGTCTGATCGTCGCTTGGAAAGAACAGTCGAGAAATGGTCACTGCGAAATAGCCGTAGATCAGCAAGTCGAACCATTCGAATGCGTTGCCGATCGAAGCGGCGGCGATAATTCGCGGCGACGATCGACCGGCAATCGGTTCCACTGCTGCGGCAAGCTTCATGCGCGCGCTCCCTTGCGTCAATGGTCGCTGGCAGCGAGCGCCGATGACATCCGTACGGCGCCCCAGAAACTTGGACGTCACTCTACTCTATAGAGCGCCGGGCGGGTCGCAAAACCTGGGCTCATTCCTCAAACGCAGGGTCTATAACGTCGGTCCCCCGTCGTCAAAACTACGATGTTGTCCTCGGATTTTGCTCTTCACCACCGATCGCGGCAGGTTCCGACCAAGCCATTGCCAAACATTAATCCTTCAGCCACTTGGCAGTAATGCGTTCGCTTCTATTTACTAACGCAGCGCTGCCTACTCTCGCCGAGCTTTGCTCCGTCGGTGAGCGTGATGGCGCGCTGGCGATCTTCCTGGCTGATCCTGAAACCGCGCCAATCTGCGCTGCGGCTCGAGAATCGAGTTCGGTTCATGTACGACAAACGCGCCAACGCTCCCGCCCCCACGCCGCCGCGTTGCCCAAGGTGCGCTCAGCTCATGCGGCTCCTTCGAAAAACACCACGATTCGATGGCTTGCCCGAGCTCTATACCTTTGAATGCCGAACGTGTGACATATTGCATATCGAGGAAGGTGTACTTGCTGTCGAGAATTGCCCCTAACGAGCGCGTGCTTTCCCCCCGACTGAAAGCGGGGGGATCGCAGCGCGAAGCGCGTGGGCCTGGGTCCGCTGGCCCTGGTCACACCAGAACCGCGCCATGCTCATCGGCCGTCACTATTCCTCAAAGGCGAATACCCGCTTCCAGTCGTTCTTCATGCGGATGACAGTCCAGCTCTTCTGCTTTGCCTCGTCGTACAGCGCCTGCGTGAACCTGCCGACCTTGGTATCCGGTAGCCCATTGGCTGGCCCATAGGCATATTCGCGCTGCGCATCGTCGTGCAGCACAATCATCGTCAGCCGTGCACCATCGCCGGCGCCGGTGTACTCCAGCATTTGCCGATCACCGGTCGAGTTGCCGAATGCCGCGTAGGGTCGGCGACCGATCATCAGGTGGATGCCCTCAGGTTTGCCGGCATGGTCGTCGTTGAGGAGCAGCTTCGGGTCCTTGGTCAGGTATGGCTTGCCGTCCTTGCCGTAGCCGTATGTCGTCGCCCCGGCCGTGCCGACCACCTGTTCAGGGGGGATGCCATAGAACTTCTCTGCATAGACGCGCACGAAATCCTGCCCGCCGCCGGTCACGATGTAAGTCTTGTAGGCATTGTCGCGCAGGTAGTTCAGCACTTCCAGCATCGGCTGATAGATGAGTTCAGTGTAGGGGCGCTTCCAGCGCGGATGCGTCGCCGTTTGCAGCCAGTTCTTTACCTCTGCGTTGAACTCCTCCACTGTCATCCCCGTCAGCGTCGCCGCAAGAATCTTCTCAAGGTCCCGCATCGACAGTTTGGCCATCGCCTCCCGATTGCCCGAGAGCACGGTCTTGAACGGCTCGACGGTCTTGAGTGCTGGCTTCTTCGCCACCACCGCCGGGACCCGTTCGAGACAGTAGACCACTTGCGTATACAGCGGGTGCTCCACCCATAGCGTGCCGTCCTGGTCGAACACCGCAACGCGCTCCTCCGGAACCACATAATGAGGGCTCGACCTGTCGGTGGTCCCGCGCACAAAGTCAAAGATCGCCTGTTTGGCCGGCCCGTCGTTCCACGACGGCAACTGGCCGCCCGATGCGGCCGTTTGCCCCGGTGCAGAGGTCGCGTCAAGCAATGCATAGGACGTTGGGAGCACGGCCATCGCCGACAACAGGACGCGGCGGCTGATGTCCAAGCGTGGAAGTTGCGTCTTCATTCGCGGATCTCCGGGTACCTAACGTTGCATATACCGGTTCGCAGCAGCTTACGCCGAAGGCCTTTCTGCGCACAGCGCCCGCGATGCAACCAAAACCGCGCGGTGTTCATGCAAGAGCGCCGCACGGTGCTAACTTGACCCGCACCTTCACGACCTTTGTCCTGGCCCCACAGGGCTTGGCGTCCGGCGACCGGTAGACGGACCGTGCCGCCCACGCCCCCCTGGGCTCTGGACCGACGCGGAGCGTGTGCCTACATGCGATGGTGTGGGGTGGGGCGCGGGACCCGGTGTGCCGATGGCGTCCGCGGAGGATTCCCGGCGCCTGACAAGAGGGTCGCGGACCAGCAGCTCGATGTCGACTCATTCTCATGCTCCAATCGACGCCGTCTTGGCCGGGCGAAACCATAGACTCGATCTATTTCGCGGCCTGTCGCTGTGGTTCGTGTTTCTCGAACAAACCCCGCCGGCAGATCTTCCCCTGACAACCCTTCGGGCCGACAAGTTCAGTGTTGCGATCGCTATTTTCTTGCTTTTATTCGGTTATACGGCGGGCCTGGTCTATGGGCGGATCATGCGCGAGCAGGGCCTATACCTGGCAACCGCCAAGATTCTGCGACGGGCATGGCAGGTCTACGTCGCCCAGGTGCTCCTATTCGTGTTCCACATCATCCAGATCGACTTCATGTCGCGCGACAACCCAGGACTTGCGGAGCTCACCAATCTCACGGTTTTTGTCGCGCACCCCTACATGGGGCTGTTCCATGGCATGTCCCTTGACTATCAGCCGTTCGGGACGGAAGTGCTGGCGCTCTACATCGTGCTGCTCGTGGGCTTTGTGCCGATGTTGTGGTTGTTGCTCCGCACTCCTGTTCTCGCGCTCGCCGCTGGCGTCTTGCTCTACCTGCTGGCACGCAAGAACGGCTGGAACCTGCCGGCGTACCCGACGGGAGTATGGCCGCTCAATCCGTTCACATGGCAGCTCTTGTTCGTGGTTGGCGCATGGTTCGGACTCGGTCAGATCCGTGGCCTCGAACGGGTCCTCATTCCAAAGACGACGCCCATATTGGCGGCATTATATCTCGTCCTCGCTCTGGTCGTCTGGACGGGTGCCCGCGTGCCGGCGCTTGGTGCGTTTCTCCCCGGGTGGCTCAACGACGTCGTTCAGCCAAGCAGCCCGACCGATCTCGACGGGGTGGTGCTGTTGCACGTCGTCTCCATCGTCGTGGTGGCCCTCTGGCTCGTACCGGCCGACTGGACCGCTGTCGACGCGCCGGCGCTGCGCCCAGTGTTGCTGTGCGGGCGGTACCCGCTTGCGACACTTTGTTTCGGGGTCTTCCTGGCCTTCGCCAGCCGCTCGCTCTTCGTGCTGTCGAATGTGCGCGCAACGCATATCGCTTTCCTGCTCGTCGGGATCGCGCTCATGGCGGCACTGGCGCTGTTCCTGGCGTGGATCGAGACCGTGACGCATCAACCGACCGGCGCCTGACGTCGTCGCAAGCAACGAGCCAAGGGCCATGGCCGGCGCGCGCTGCACGTGCAAACAGCCACGCAGACCTCGCCTTGAGCGAACTTGGTTCTGTCCGGTTCGAGCGGGTCCGCGCGTCGTCCGCTCTCAGGTGCCGCTCTCTACTGTGATGTTTGAGTTGCAATTCTCACATATTTCATCAATCGCTTCGGGCCGACCTCTGCCCCATAGACATTCCCCGCGGCATCGGCCGCAACCCCTTCGGCGGCACTCGTGCCGGTCGTCTTCTCTACCGGGTCGGGAATAAACGCCGTCACCGAACCATCCCTGGCGCTTCCGATTCTGATGCCGCGCTTCCATCCATCATGGTTCTTGGTCGCGGATTCCGATTCTGAATCAGCAACATAGAGGACATCATTCTTATCGATGTAAAGCCCACTGGGCCGACTGAACTGGGTCCACTGGTCGATGAAGTTTCCATCCTGATCAAAGATTTGGATGCGATTATTGTTGCGATCACCTACGAAAAGCCGCCCGCGCGAATCCATAGCAAGCGCATGGGGCGTGTCGAACTCGCCGGGCGCCGTCCCTTTCTTTCCCCAGGTCTTGATGAACTTCCCGTCCTTCGTGAATTTTATGATGCGTGCATTGGTGTTGCCGCCGTGTCCGTCCGCGACAAAAATGTCGCCGTTGGGAGCGACCAAGACGGCGGAGGGCGCATTGAACTCGTCAGGAGCATTGCCTGCGAAGCCGGCCTTACCGAGGGTGAGCAAGAGTTTGCCGTCCGGACCGAACTTGAGGACCTGCTGGCCCTTGCCATCCTTGTCAAGCAAGTCCGTGACCCAGACGTTACCGTCGTGGTCGACATGAAGGCCATGCGGAAACAGCAGCATTCCCGCGCCAAAGCTCTTAACGAGCGTGCCCGCAGAATCGAACTTGAGGATCGGCGCCAACGTCGACCCGTCGCAAGCGAACGGGCCGCCGGGTTTCATAAGCGCGGGAGCAGCGAACACGCCGCAGCGTTCGGCAACCCAGATGCTGGTGCCGTCGGGATCGACGCCGACGCCACTCGTCGACCCCCACGTCCTGCCTTCCGGCATTTTCGCCCAGTTCTCGACGGACCGGTATGGATTGGGCAGCGCGTTGGTCGGGGCGCCCGTTTGGGCGTGGGCAATGCCGACGATTGCCACCGCGACAAGCGTGCCGATACGAAGGACGGGTCGTGCTCGAAATAGGTGTGGCATATCCGGTCTCCGGAATGAGTGGCGTGAGGAGGCGCGAACCGGTGAACCACAAGGGCAAGGGGAACGCGACGCCTCAATCAATCCCCTGGTTCATCAGCGCTTTCATGGCTCTCGATCCGCGAGCCAATGGGGCAAATTTGCCCTCACTGCGGCGTTTGGATCCGACGCATCTGCTGCTCTATTCATCGCCTTGATGAGGGCCGGTCGTCACCCCGGCGAGCGGTCGGCCTTGGTCCGCCGGCACGGCCGCCCGCATCCTGGCGGTGAAGTGGGCTGCCGTGGTTAGACGCGCGATGCGATCTAAGTCAAGCCCTGTCCGGCGTCTGAACCATGACGCGCCTGGCGCCGGCGGAGGAATTGGATCAGGCCGAGCGATGCAAAGATCACCACGAACGAAACGCCGGTGGTTACGGTACCGAGCGCATAGATCGCCGGATTGGTCACCGTCGTGGTCAATCCTTGCAGCTCTAGCGGTAAGGTGTTGAGGTCGCCGATCGCTTGGCTGGAGCGCGCCGCCTCGTCCCAGGACAAGGTGAAGCCGAACAATCCGATCCCGATCACGCTCGGCCCGATGATGGGCAAGACCACATGGGCGAAGCTTTTCCACGGCGTGGCCCCCAGATCGCGGGCGGCCTCCTCGTAGCGACGGTCGAAGCGGTTGAAGATCGCAAACATGATGAGGAGGCCGAACGGCAACGTCCAGGTCAGATGCGCCGCCAGGGCCGAGGTGTAGAGCCCCATGGCGGTCGTATAGGTGTCGGCGAGCCAACTCCATCCAAGCGAATCGGCCAGTGATTTGACAGTGTCGTCAAACAAACGGAATTCGAGGCCAATCCCGAGTGAAACAACAATCGAAGGTACGATCAAGCTAGCAACGACGACGTAGAATAACAGATCCGATCCGGGGAAGCGTTTGCGGTAGGCAAGCCCGGCAGCCAGCGAGAGCACCACCGTGAGCACCATGACGACGGCACCCAAGCGCAGCGAACGACCAAAGGCCGCCCAAATGTCAACGACGCCCAGGCCCTCCCACAGTTTGCTGAACCAGTGTAAGGACACGCCGTTCATTGGAAATGTCAACCCGCCCTCCGGGCCCTGGAACGAGAGGATCACAATGGTGATCATCGGCCCGTACAAAAACAGCACGAAGGCGGCGAACAAGGCCGCCAACCAGTAGAATGCCGGGGAGCGACCTGAGCGCATCGGTCACAGCTCCTTGCGGATGTCGACGAGTCGCGTCATGGCAGAGATGATGAGCAGCACCGCAATCAGCAGCACCACGGAATTGGCTGCAGCCGGGGGAAACTGCAAGGCATTCATTTGGGTGTTGATGACTTTGCCGATCGAGGCGATTTGCTGGCCGCCCATCACCCCGACGGTGACAAAGTCGCCCATCACGATGGTGACGACGAAGATCGAGCCGATGACCAGCCCCGGCTTTGACAAGGGAATGATAACGTTCCATAGGGTTTGCCAACCGGAGGCTCCGGCGTCGTAGGCCGCCTCCAACAACGAGCGGTCGATCCGCATCATCGAGTTGAACACTGGTACGATCATAAACAGCGTGTAGAGCTGCACCAGCGACAGGATGACCGAGAAATTCGAAAAGATCAGCCACTCAATCGGCGCGTGGATGATGCCGAGCTTGAGCAGCGCCGCGTTGAGGAGGCCGTTGCGCCCGAGCAGGGGAATCCAGGAGATGGTGCGAATAATGTTCGAGGTCCAGAATGGGATGGTGCAGACGAGAAACAGGGTGATCTGCATGGTGAGCGAGCGAACGTGGAAAGCGAGAAAATAGGCGACGAAGAAACCAATAATCAGCGTCGTCAGCCAGACGATCACGCAGAATTTGAGGGTCGACAGATAGGTCTTGAAGGTGACGCACAGGTCCGGAAGCTTGGCGAGGCAACCGCTGAAGATCTCCACATAGCTGCGCACCGTAAAGGCCGGCAGGATCTGATATTCGTTATAATCCCAAAAGCTCACCATCAAGGTGAGCCCCAATGGAATCAAAAAGAACAACAGAAAGATGAGCGCGAACGGTGCGACCTGCAGGGGCGCAGGAATTTCCTGCTGCGACAGGCGGGAGGGTTCAGTCATGATCGGCAATCCCGCTGCGTCCCTGCGATTACGAATCTGCGGTCTTGGGGGCCCGCCGCCCGCGAGCAGGCGCGCTCCTGGTGCGCGAAACAACCCTGCCTCCCTGCGGGGCGCCAACGCAGCACGGCCGCGTCACCGGGAGCGAAACAAGCTATGGCGCTGAGCGCGTCACGCGGCGATGAACTCGTTCCATTTCTTGACCAGATAGTCGTTCTCGTCCATGACGGCGTTCCAGCAGGCGACCGCACCCATGCGTGCCTCGTAGGAGCCGCCGTCGCGCACCGTACCGGCTTTTTCGAGGAGAGTGCCGTCGGGTGCCTTGATGTCCTGTTCGGCGGGCTTGCCCTCCATCCAATAGGCCCACTCGTAGGGCTGCATTTTTTCCCGTGCGGTCTCGAGCACGGCCGAGTAGTAGCCTTGGCGGTTGAGATAGGCGCCGGCCCAACCGTCTAGGAACCAGTTGATGAACTCATAGGCCAGATCCGTCTTTCTGGCGGTGAGGGTCTTGGGCACCCCGAAACCCGCCGCCCAGGCCCGGTAGCCTTCCTTGAGCGGCTGATAGATGCAAGGGATTCCCTTGGAGCGCACGGCAGTGACGGCCGGGGACCACATCGATTGGATCACCACTTCGCCAGACGCCATCAGGTTGACGCTTTCGTTAAAATCCTTCCAGAAGGCACGGAACTGACCTGCGTGCTTGGCCTCGGTCAGTACATTCATGGTCATGTCGATCTCGGCCTTGGTCATGTTGCCCTTATCGGCGTAGCGGTAGGTACCC
>Ga0126379_10001737_pt1 | contig 13485 bp, 19 predicted proteins | sample PanSoiMetPlot_24_FD_92640 | JGI IMG/M metagenome (GOLD analysis project Ga0126379, IMG submission 92640) | Tropical forest soil microbial communities from Panama - MetaG Plot_24 | ecosystem: Environmental > Terrestrial > Soil > Tropical forest > Bulk soil | place: Panama | collected 2016-02-17 | reverse complement strand
TTGACTCCAAGCGCCCACAAATTTCCGCTTGAATCCTTGAACAGAGAATGGACAGGAGAGCCAGCGTTTACCGTATTGGGGCTGTTGAGGCCGTATGTTGCAGCAAGATCAATGGCAGCCAATTACAACACCGCCCCATTAGTGGAGTCGATCACTTGGTCAGGCGGTGAGAGAATTGTCTTCCATGCTGAAATTGTCTTCCAATTGACACGCGGATCGTTTCCCGTACCCGCTCGTTCCAGCGGCAAGACCATGTGACCAAGGTTGGCGCTGCAAGAACCGCGTAAAAGCGGGAGCGCCGTCTGAATTTCAGCATCGCTCAGACAGGTCAGCATGTCCTCGGTCAGAAGAAGTGCGAAGCGCTGATTTCCACTCAACCCAGCATCTTTGCGCGACTGCGTGACATCTGCGGCCACTGTTGCGTCTCGTTGAAATATCCGCGCACCGATTGCAGCGGATTGAATTTGCCTTGCGCGTGTAACGGCATATGGACTCGCATCAAAACCGTAGGCATCGTACCCGGCTGTCATTGCAAGCTGCACGAGGTAGCCGAACGCACATCCCCAAATCGCCAATTTCTGACCGTTCGGTGCGATTCGGCCTTTGAGGTTGTCGATGCGCTGTTGAAAAAACGGAAACAGGCGATAGCCTGTAATTCCATCCGCATTCCCCGGCTCGTAGTAAAGCGCAGCCGCTCCCTCAGCGGCATTGGCAGGCTCAAAGTCCTGTTGGGTCGCTAGGAGCATGACTCCTCAGTGAAATTGGAGGGCACAGTTGCCCATGCCCTCGCAATTTCAGTCCTGCACCACAGACATTGCATTCTGAGCAAGCTGCGGAGTGTCGCCCGAGTTGATCGTCGTGGACGTGACCGTACACCAACCGATCCCGTTGTCCGCCGCCGACCCCGCATTTCCGTCGAGGTAGCCCAGATATGTAATTGTGTTGTTCGTCCCGGTTCCCGTCGAAGTCGGCCAAGATTTCGCCGCATCCGAGGGCCACGTCTTCGTGTACGTGGTCGTGCCCGATCCCGCCGCAAAGATCGTCGTGTTGTTGGTCAGCGCCAGCGCTGCGTAGCTCGTGTACGCACACTTTCCCGTGGTCGCACCGTTGAAAGTGTCGTCCAGAGCCGACGCCCACAAATTGATGTAATTCGTGGCCGCTGCGGTGTACGCAGTTGCTCCGTGCAGCAAGTCCTGAATCTTCTTGCTGCTGTAGTTGGCGAGCGAACCCGCCATCGCCACGACGTTGAATTTCTCTCTCAGGTCATGCGCCTTGAACAGCTTGTCCCACAGCCGCCGCATGTCCTTGTCAACGTCGTTCCAGAGGATTTCAGCGCCGACCTTCGTGGGAAGCCACGGGGAAGTCGGCACGATGAGTCTCCGACGCGGAAGAATTACTCCTCCCGGCGAGATGTCGAAGTCCACTACTCCTCACCCCCTAGCCGATGCTGATTGGTGTGGCCTGAAATTTCAGCGGCCAACAGGTCAGGATGGAATTTCAGCTCCGATGACTCGGGATCGGGCTGATCGAAGTGATGCTCTGCACCCTCCGCAGGGTCGTCCGGCTGTCCGGCGTAGCCCGGAAGCTCCGGGTCAACGTCCTGAGTCGGAGTCGGCTCTGCGAATTGCAGATGGTGGCGCTCGTTGTGTGACGGCTCACCCGGCTTCACGAACACATACGTATCCGTGTCCGTGTCGTAGGCAACCGCCTTGCCCTTGTCAGGCCCGTCGTCGTCTGCGAGAAGATTTCCATTCCCATCCGCCGCGAGCCGTCCTTCATACGTAGCCAATTTCACTCCTTTCTGTGTTCACGAGCGGGTGCTGGCGGGTGAAGGGGTATTCCCCGCATAGGACGCTTTGCCTGTGGACACTGCGGCCACACCCGCTCGTGAATTTCATCGGCTATGACGTGCTGACGGAGAGGTTGATCTTCTGGATCGAGTTGTTGATGTCGAGGTACAGGCCGCGACGTGCCCTGCCGACCTGTTGGCCTTCCACGAGACGTGAAATATCGGCGGGGCCGACATCAACACGTAGATCGTGGTGGACAAGCTCCTTCATCCGCATCTTCGGTGCGATGAAATAGCAAGTCCCGGCCGTGACGCCCGGATACGTGTACGACAGTGCGCCGTTCGTGACCGTTGCGCCGTTGTAGTAGATGATCGTGTCCACCGGCACGCGGCGTAGCTCGTTGCCGAGCGAGTCGAGAACCGGAGTGAGGAGCGAGTCCTCGATCTGGAAACGATCTGCCTCGTTCGCCAGAATTACAGAAGGCACACGCTGCGGCACTGCCAGCGCTGCCGTCCTGTACGCCTGCTGGAATTGCACAAGCGTATTGGCGACGAGAGAGCCGTTGCCCGAGTTTGCCGCCGTCAGGTTGGAACCCGAGTAGGTGGCCGCGATGATCGGAGACAGGTGCAGATGGTTGAGAAGGTAATTGTACGCCCTCCCGAAAGCACGAGCGTTCATACCAATTTCATATGAGCGGTCGTACTCCATCATGTCTTCCGTCCACTCAAAGCCAGCCGCGTAGGTGGCAATCGGGACGAAGGACGGTGCCCCAGCACGCGCGAGCGTACCGAAGACAATTTCCTCGCCCTCGTACTTCTGAAGGAAGACCACGTTCGCGTCGAAGAGAACGTCGCCGCCGATCTGCACCGAGCCGCCGGGGAACGGGCCATCAACCCGGTCGTAAAGCGGCTGGTACAGCACCGGAACGTCTGCGAGTCCTACGTCGATGTCGATGCGGACTTTCTCCAACAAGTCCATCGCGCCCTGAGCCGTGGTGATCATTTCACTTACCGGCTTCAGAAGCTCCACTTCGGGCAAGTCCTTCTGAAATTCCGGGGTGAGCCGACCTTCCATCTCCGAGACGCTGACGATTTTCACACCGTCACGGTTTGTCGGAGTCCAACGCCGCACCCGCTGAGCGCGGCCTTCCGTCGCGTTCGTGAACGCACCGACCTGCAACGGCTGAAATCTCCCGTCGTGGCCGACTGCGAACCCGCCGCCCTTCAGCTTGCGCACGATGCCTTCCATCGTGGGAGCTTCGGGAATGAGGACGCCGCCTTTGCTCTTTCTCATGAAATTTCCCTCCCTTCCCTAGACACCGATGTTTAGCACGCGCACAGCCGCGTACCCGTTTGCGTTCTTTGCTTCCTCGACCTTGCACGCTGGCGATCCTGCGACCGTTGCAGACAAGTCCGTGTCGCCCCTCTTGAAACCGGCACCCGTTGTCCAGTAAAGGACATCGCCCACTGCGGGGTTGAGCGCTGCCGGAAGCAGCACATACCACACACGCGCGGGGCCAATTTCACCACCATAGCTCCGGGCAGTGTCGGCAGAGCCGATCTTGCTCAGAGCGATGTGGTTCCACTGATTGAGACGGTAAAGATCACCGAAATTGATGACCTGACCGGCAGGAGCGGTAAAGCCACCCTGCGAGCCGATCCCGTCATGCTTCAACTGACCCATGTGTAATTACCCTCCTCCCGGTTAGTCGCCGTTTGCTTCGTCCGCTGCGTCGATGGCTTCCTCGACATCCTTCTTTGTAATTCTGCCGTCCTTGCCGCTGCCCTCGACCGTGCTGAGGTCAACGTTGTTCTCTTCCGCGAGAGCCTTCGCCTCGTCGGTTGCGTCAATTTCAGCGGCATCGCCAGCCGCAGCGCCTTCCTCGTACTGCGCGGCGTAGTCCTCTGAAATTGCGACCTGATGATCGTCCGGCAGTCCCTCAAAGGGATGGCCGTCTTCCAGCGGCATGAGCTTCCCAGCCGCCGACGCCGGATCGGGCGAGCCGTACTGCGGAGGCCCGACCGTCTTGGGAGTCATTTCCATTCCTTGCATCTCCTCCGAGACGTAGGGGTTGGGGCTGGACGACGCGAGTACGACGCCCGTGGGACTCGATACGCCCGCCGCACGCTCTGCCGCCAGCGCTTCGGCCTGCGCGTCCAAGTCCATGTGTTCGCCAGCGGCGATTGTCTCGTCCGCAGGCTGTTGCTCGTGAACCTGTGCTTCCTCTTCCGACATGAAATTCATGCCTCCTTAGACGCGAGCCTTGACGCGGACGTTGGACGTTGAATCTCCGGGCTTCCACTTCGTCGGATCGCTGGAATTTCCGTTCTCTCCACCGGACGGCGGATCGGGCGGCGTACCTTCCATCTCGGAAACGGCCTTCTTGATGCTCTCGTCGCCGTCAATGATCTGCGTGATCCCGTCCGAGATGGTTTTTTCATCTTCGTCGGAATTTCCGGTGAGCTTGATGTCGCGGCTCTCCATCTCTCCGACCAGCACCCGACGCACGAGAGCGCGGTCAGACTCCGACCCACCCTTGAAACGCTTGTCGAGTACCTTGTCGATCAGACCCTCGCGGAGTGACTTCCCTTCGCTCTTCAGCTTCGTGACGACAGCCGAGACGACGGAAATTTCATCCGCGTCGTCCTTCAGGCCGAGCAACGAGCGTAGCTGCGGGAAAAGATCGAGAGCAGGCTTCACCTTGTCTGCCGCTGCGGTCTGTTCCGCCACCTGTGCTTCCAGTGGCTTTCGCGCTTCCGCCTCGATGTTTTTCACCAAGTCGGAATTGTGTGCGCGAAGCTCGTTCTCCTGAAGCGCAGCAATTTCCTCTGGCTTCACTGTGTTTCCTCCTTCCTCCATTTCACTTGTGAGTCCGCCTACAAGCCGCGCACTCATTCCGGCCGCTCTTGGCCGTGACAGGTCGATTGACTCGATCTGGAATTTCCTTACTCGCACTCCTTTCTCATATGGCTCCTGCGCTGCCTTACCTCGCCACGAGACGGTTTTCACAAGGCCACGCCGCAGGTAATCGCGGCCCTTCGTTCCGGGAAGCACGTAAGCCTTTACTGCTAGCTTCGCCCGCTCGCCTGCTTGAATGAGCTTTGCTCCAACCCACTGAAGCTGAATTTCAGGGAAGGAGTAGGCATCGTCTTCGGGCTTGATATGCCCCATGTATCCGACGATTGGCTCGTGTGCTGAAGCAGATGAGATTTCGCCAGCAATTTCATTGAAAAGCTCTGGCCCCCAATAGCGTTTGGATTTTGACCAACCCGACTCGATCACGAACGTTGCGAAACGAGGATCATCGTCGCCATCGGTAACGGCGGCAACGACATCCGGCGAGAGAGTGACAAGCCCTCCCGTGTCGCTTGAAATTTCCGCGACGCTATCGAAGACTTCGGTGATTTCGTTTTCGTCCATCTAGCGCCTCTTCAGCGTCTTTCCGCCAAACTGCGTCTGACGGTTCGGAGCAAACGTCGAACCGTGGTTTTTCACTCCCTGCACCGGCTGCGGATAGCGCGTCACCCTCGGAGCTTGCACGACGGCCACGCCCTTCATCGGCTGGAACATGGGGTTGGGGTTGTTGGTCACGTTGTCGGCCTCAGGAGCGAACGTTGCGGTCGTCGCGCCAGATGAAAATGGCGGCGGCGCAGTGCCAGCCACCGACCAAATGTTGTACGGGTCTTTGCGGAAGAGCCTCCGCACTGCTGCCCGCGTCTTTGTAATTGGCCGACCACGCTGATAAAACTGGTTCTTCGTGATCGTCGGGTTGTTGAGCATTTCAACCGTCGCGCCGGGTGCCTGCCGCTGCAACGTGACGTACTGCATCGGATCGAGCGCACGCAACGTCCTAGGCGTCTTGATCGGCGCATAGCCGAGTACGGCCCGCTGGTTCGGACTCTTGTTGCCGATGCTGCCCTTTACAGGCTGGACAGCACTGTTCTTGGTTTTCGATGCCATGAAATTCCTCCTACTTCCGCCGGATGCGGAAACGCCGGTTGGAAGTCTGTCCGTAGTTGATTAGCTCTTTCATGTGCGCGACCGCGCCCGAACGCAGGATGGTCGCAGCCCCACCACGATCCCCGGTGATGGTTGTGCGTGTGCGAAGTGCAATTGGCTTCTGAGCCACTACCGCTTCCTCCTTCCACCCTTTTTCCACTTGCGAGCGTTCAGCGCGAACGTCGCCTGTCTCCGGGTTGCTGCGCTCTTCGACTTTTTCATCTGCCTGAGCTTGCTCGCCGGAATCTTGTTGCCCTTTTTCACTCCCGCCTTGGCCCGCAGCTTGCCCCGGTTCTTCTTCTTGATGTAAATACCGGATTTGCGACGTGCCATTTCAACTCTCCTTATGCCGCTTAGCTCTTAGGAGCTTGTTGCTTCCGCCTTTGCGTCCTCTCATGAAATTACCTCTTGACCAGCCTCATGAATTGCCCGTTCCATCCGGCAGGCAGGATGCGCAGTAGCTTGGTGCCGCCGAATTTCGTGCCCATCACGCGGTAGCGCAAGTAAGCGCCGCCACGCGGAGTTGTAATTGGAATCGTTGGGAGATTCCCCGTACTCTTGTTAGCGGCCATGTGCGGCTCTCTTTCTGCGCCTGCCCATCGTTGCCGACATCTGCTTAGGCGACTTGGCCCGTGGCTTGCGCTTGACGGAGTACGACTTTGAAATTCTCAGCTTGCGCTTCCTTCCTGCACCGGCACGTCTCATTCGTTGCCTCCTTGTTGCCCAGCCTTGACCGGCACCGAGGACGTGCCTGACGACGGCGTATTTCCGTTCTGCGACTCACCCGGCATCAACTGCGGCGGTGGAGGAGGCGGCGGAATTGCAGTCTTAGCTTCCGTCACGCCGTCACCCATGAGCGGCAGGAATTGTCGGATCGTTTCCCGGTACGTGTTGTCTGAAATTTCCCCGCGCTGCGCTGCGACTTCCAACCCCATGATGATCTGCTGAAATGCCTGCGCCATCACGAGTTGATCGTCCGGCCTGACCGTATCCCACACAACCTTAGGCGAGTACGGAATTTCACCGTAAGCTACCAGCGCCATCTTGCACAACGTCTGGATCGCCTTGTTGAATGAAATCCGCTTGCGCATCACCTTGCGCAAGAATGGCACGGTCTGCGCGTTGCGATCTGAGTTGGCCGATCCTGAATCGACTCTCATGAACGCCCACTCAGGCGTTTGCGATGCAATTGAAATACAGTCGATGAGAAAGTCGAGAAGCGACCGCGTATCGCCAAGTACCGATTTGGCTTCAAGGAAGCTCCCGTCTTCTTCCGAGTTGAAGAAGATGATTTCACGACCGCTCCAATTGACCGTCGCTCCTTGCTTGATCCTGCCGGTTGTCTCGTCCCATGCGTCGGGAAAGTTGTTCTTGATGAAATTCCCCACGTCCATCAGCTTCATCTTGATCTTCGGTGTGCTGTGGTACTTGTGCGCTTGCAGTCCTTGCGCGAGTACGTCGTGGAAAGCGTTGAGGAATGGAATTACAGATTCGATGTCGGACTGTCCGCCTTGTAGCGCTGCATCCCACTCGTTGAAAACTTCTACGAACGGAACGAATCCCCAGCGATTCGGAGCCGCCATGTCAGCGAGCCATGTGTGCGTGTTCTGATCGAAGTAGGTATAGTCATCGCGGGTAACAATTTCAACGATGTCATGCTCCTCTTCGATTGGTTCCAGTCCGGTAGCTACGTCGCCTTCCTGTACGACGATGATCATGCGGTGAATTACAGTTGCCTTCTCGATGATGTTCTTGTTGTGCAGGTTGTATTCCAGAGTGACGCGCTCGGGCGGGATGCACTCGATGGTGTACCTGTCGGCCTCGTCAATCGTCATGAGCGGATCGAGAATGTCCGGCCTGCGAAAGCGAACAATTACCTTTGAGTCCCGCAGTGCAGACTTGAACATCTCCTGCAAGTCCGGTGCCCATGAATCTGAAATACACTCGTTGAGGAAGTCGTTGGTGTCCGTATCGACCGTTGCGTTCGGCGGATCGTCCTCGTCAACGTCGTCAACCTGCACGGTTGGAATTCCAATGAAGCCAACCTGCAAGTCGATGATCGGCTTTGCGAAGCTGGCACCGAGAGCGTTGTCACCGGAATTTCGGTAATACTGCCGCGCAAGGTCGTAGTTGATGATGGTGCCTTCGGAACGCGGATGCGCCGAAGGCCAGAACGTCGAGCCAATTACACGGAACGACGAACGGATGCCGCTGAAGCTCAGCCAGTTGAAAAACGGCGAGATGATCTGCTCGCTCACTACGCGCATGGGATTACGCATCGGGTGTCTCCACTTCCGGCTCGGACGCCGCAGAGAGCAAGCCTTCCAGCCGCTCGATCAACTGCGCAGCCTCCTCCTGAATTTCAGGCGAAGCTTCGCGCAGCTTCTCCACGATCCCGTCGTCTGTAATTGTGGTCATGTCCTCGTTGGTTTGGTGACGCTCTTGCCGACTGACCTTTCCCAAGCCACCACGGTCGAGGATGTCTGCCGCTGCCTGAATTACAGTCTTGTCGTCAGCACTGCGCCGCATGACATCGACAATCGCCTGGATCGCCTCGATCATGTAGCCCTGAAGAAGCTCTAGCGCCGCGTCTGGAATTCGCTCGCGCAGGAGAACAAGCATCTCCTGCACAGCCGGATCGTTCAGAAACTCCCTGACCTGATCGACTGAAATTCCAATGATGCGAGCTTTCTGCGTGTGGTTGTAGCCCGCAAGCTGAAGCACGACGAGCATCTGCTTGACGTGTGGAATTTCAGCAGCAGTTAGCTTCGTTGACCGTGAAACGTTGACCTTGTACCGACGCCGCACCGAACGGATTTCAGCGTTGCGCTTCGATGTCCGGCTATTCGGCGTTGATGGTCTGCGCTCTGCCATTTCACATCACCGACTTGTTTAGGAAATTACTGACACCCGCAGGCACCATGAGAGCAGGCTGACTCTGCGCGGCCACGGTCGCAAACATGTTCGCGTGATGCCAGTGATCGGGATTTCTGTTCTTGACCCAATGCCCGACGATGGTGCCTCGTGTATTTTCCTCTTCCAGCCGCACCATCTGCGTAAGCTGCGAGTAGAGTCCGTTGAACGGCTTGCGCGGCATTTCCTCGCCAAGATCGCGTGCATCTATCGGTAGCCATGCGTTGCCGTTGAGGTAGTCCTGAATTACAGAGTCGAGCGCCATCGACTTGTCGATATTCACGCGCCCAGCCTCGCCAACCTTCAGCGGATGAAATACCGCCATCTCGCTTGCCTGTAGACGATCCTCCGAGAAGCCGACTCGCAAGCGGCCGTGGTATTTCAGCGCTAGGTCTGCCGCCAGCTTCTTTTCAGGATGCGCGTCGATCACGCCTGACCACGAGAGAAGAGTCGAAAGGAAATTGTCCAATTCGCTCCACTCGTTGAAGAGCTTGATGTTCCACAGGAGTTTCTGACCGCCGCGCCCGAAGTGCCAGCACCAAACGTGAATTTTTGTTCCCACGTCGATTCCAACCGCCAGCCATCCATTCGGAATTCCTCCCGTGAGGTAGCCCTTCATGCGGCACTTGTCCAGAAGCTCAACTGTAATTTTGTCGCCGGGAGCGGTGTAGGCTCGCCCCATGTTGAGGTTCCAGAACGACTTCAGCTTCCTCGCTTCGCGCTCACCCTCGTAGTAGTCCTTCATAATTTCAACGAGTGGCTGCGTCGGGGAATTCAACTGCGAGATGTGATAGCCCCGGATGTTGCCTTGCAGGTTGTGCGCAGTCCAGCGCCCAAGGGAATTCAGTCCGGGCCGCTCCTTGTCTCCAATCTGTCGATGACAGAACGCACACTCAACCACGCATTCTGAAGGCTGATCGCCCAGCATGACCGAGTTGTAGTCAAGCGACGGATCGTTGAAATTGAGAACCTGAAATCTCCCGCAGGACGGACAAGGGACTTCCCAACGGTGCTGATCGCTAGCGGCCCAGCCGTCGTCTGCGTAGACTCCATAGCCGTCAACCGTCGGAGTAGACAGGATGAGGACTTGCCGGACTTGTGAGCCGTCCATGCGGTGCCTAGCGTCTTCAAGATTGTCCTCCACCATTCGGTCGCGCTCATCCCAAATTTCAAAGTCAACGGGAAACTCCTGAAGCTCGCGGATGATGTTCGTTCCGCGCACATAGAAATTTACGCCGTCTGCCGTCTGCTTATGTAGGCGGTTGTCCACGGATGAAAAGCGCGAGACGAGTCCGGGGTTGGACTCGATGATCGGGTCGATCCGGCCTTGCACGAATGGAATTGCACCCGTCTTCAGCGGCAGGAGATAGAGGCCATTCCATCGGCGCTCAGTGATGTTGTGCAGCGTCCGTGTAATTGCCGTCACGGTCAACCGCATCTGTGCGCCCTTCGGAATTACAATCGTCGGAGAGTAGTCCCGGATGATCTGGCGCACGTATTCGCCGCCATCGAGGGTGAAGGGACGTGCATCTACCCTCAATCGCATTCCCAGCGCCCACTCGTCGGGCCTAGCCAGGGTACGAAGGGATGTGAAATTCCCGCTGCCCTGAGCGGCTTTTCCTTTGGCTTTGCGGGATTTCGTCTGTGTCGGCAAGGCGGGAAACGCTGAAATCTGCGGCGTCTTGCCTACCCACTCTAAAGGATTGGAATTGCAAAGGAAAGAGCCGCCCGAAAGCGGCTCTCCCCGGCCCGAACGTCAGTCGCCCGAGAAGTTGGCACGACGACGCCCCAAGTTATAGCGCGGCGGCTCTGCGGCGTCTCCCTCGCTCCATCTCCTTGTCGCCTTCGGGCTGGTAAAGATCACGCTTAGATTTCACTTCTTTTTCATTCCGGCCACGTAACCGCGCTCCTGCACGAATCGAATCCTTGTGGCGGACTTCACCCTTGCGTCGGATTGAAATTACTTCCAGCATGACCTTGCGAACCGTCCTCTTCTGCACTCTCATCTGCCTGCCGAGAGTCACATCGCGCATCGTGGTCTGCGTCAGTCCGGTGCGACGGCAGAATTCCATCATCCCTACGCGCCTGACTCCCTCGATGAAATACGACTGGACTTCACTGACCGGCACGGTGCCCGACTCACCCGGCGACTTCAGTTTGTTCCAGTTGACACAGAGGCGACAGCGATTGGTGAATTTCCCCATGCGTCTGCCTGTCTTGTGCTTGTAGAAATACTTCTCGGTTTCCGGCAACCACACCGGCTCATCGTGGGCTGGCCCGGAGCAGAGCCGATGCTTGTCGCCCTTGATGTATTTCACTTCTGATACGACCCGGCCTCGTTCGTCCCGTTTCACTTTTTCAGTTTCGCTCCTTTTGTGTAGACAGACTCGACCTTCTGACGGATCGTGTTACCCGTGCCTTCCTCCTGCGCTTTGAGCAGGAATATATCCGTTCCCTTGACCGGGCCGTAGAATTTCACGAAGTTGGCATACGCCTTCTGCACGCCGTTGGACATCCGGCTGAGCTTGAACGGGAGTGGTGGTGCGCTCACTGCTTGGCCGATCCCTTGACCGTCTTGCCGTTGATCGTGACCACGGCAGAGCAGTGGCCCCAAATTTCAAGGCAAGCGTCGATGGTCTTGCCTCGCGGGATGTACGTCGGTTCCGACTCGTGCTTTTCATTTCCCCAGGAGACGATGACCTTCCAGTGCTTGTAGCTCGTGCGCACCAATTTCACAGTGACAACCGTGCCTAGCTCCTTGCCCGCTGGCAAAGGAAATGCCGTGTAGCGCGGCATGTCGTTGTATTGGTGTCGCTCGATGTAGACCTCGGGCACAGCCTGCCCACTAGATTGTGCAATTCCACCTTGCACCCATGAAACGTTGTCGGCCGCGTTCACTCCTGCCCACACAGCGGCATGACCTTCCACCACGGTCATCTGAATTGCAGCGACCTTGTTGGTGAGCCTGCCGAAGACCAAGCCCCAATAGTGATAGAGCAGGGCCGATCTTGAACGGAATTTCAACGGTGCTGATTGTTTCATGCTTGCACAAGCTCCTCGATTTCATGAACATTGGACGATGAGATTTCAACGAAGCCGTCACAGTGCATTCCCTCATGGACTGCGTTAGCTGCGTCGAAGGGATTGTCCCAACGTGAAATCTCTTCGCCGCCCACGTAAGCAACGTACTCGATGTGTTCTTTGCCTCCCCACGTATCACGCACTATCTCTGGCTCTGTGTAATTACCTCCGAGACGAGGATTCATGCTGCTCCCTCCTGTATCGGATTCCCTCGCGTACAATTACAAACGCAAGCTTCCACCAGCGCGGACTGAAAATTACAGGCGGCTTACTCATCGTACCTCCCTCTGCCGTTTTGCGGAATGATGCCAGAAAACACGAAGGGCCGGGGGAAGGCAGTCCCGGCCCTTCGCTTCTGGACGAACCGTTAGATCACGGGTCGATTGTAATTGTGCAGGTGTAGGTTCCCGGCTTCAAGCCGTTCGCCGTCACCGTCGCACTCTCCGCGTTACCCGATGCGGGCTGCGGGGAATTTCCGACCTCTGCATTCGCACCATCAACGCAGTGAATGTTGCTCTGCGTTCCGCCCGGTGCCTCGCTCGCCACGCTAGCTGAAATATCCGTCAGCGGCGTATCGCTTGCCGAGAAGGACGTTCCAGCGAACGGATCGGAATTACAATCCGTGTTCGCGTTGACCGTGACATCGTGCGATGTGTTGTCATCAATCGAGTAGCCAGTCGGTGCCGCCGTCTCCTGAATGGAATACGTTCCGAAGACGAGTCCATCTACGCACACCGATCCGTCAGCGCCGGACGTGACGCTGTTGGAATAACCACCAGGGCCGGTGATTGAAAATACCGCACCAGCCAAAGCAGTACCCTTGCTCGATGTCTTGCTGATCTTGATTGCACCCAACTGCTGATTATTTACATAGGTGCAGGTGATGTCGTCGCCCGGATTGATGTTCGCCGTTACGACTCTGCCTGAAGTGCTGGCGTCGGCAGCGGCTCCCGTTCCGGTACAACTCACGGAGTCAAATGCAAATCCCGTGGGGTCTGCATCTTCACTGACCGTGTACGTGCCCGCGTGCAGGTTGTCGTACACCTGCGTATTCGCAGCACTGTCACCACTGGAATTTCCAGCGTCATTGAGGGAGAACGTTTTCCCATCCATTGACGATCCCGCTGGCCCGGTCGTGTGATACCCGAACGCCTGATCGAGTCCGCGCGGATTGGTGTGCTTGATGATGGTGAGCTTGCCGCAGTTGTTGAAATGCAGCGAGACAGGCGCAATGAAATCCTTGATTTCAGACGTGAAGGAAGTCGAAGACCGAGACTTCACATACGCCGAGTTGAAGGACTCGCATGCGTTCTGCTGCACGATGCCTGCGCACACCATGTCGATTGCCGCCTCGCCAAACTGCTGAGCGGGACGGTTGACCGACGGGTTGCCGCCGAGATTTTCAGCGACGGTTGCTGCGTTGGTCTGACCCTCGGAACAGGCGGTTGAAATTACACCGTCGTTCGACCACGAGGAGCCGTTCCAATGGTACTTGGTCAGAGTCGGAGAATTACTTCCGCCCTGGAACGCATAGTTGATGAGCAAATCACCAACCGTGCGATTCAGGAGCTTCGGCCCCGGCGTTGTCAGATCGGGCTGTGCAGCGGCGTTGATTTCAAAATCGAAATTCACCGTGCCCGACTGATTCTCGCGCGACCATGCGAGATAGAGCATCTGATGGCCGTTTCCAAGCGTCTCGCCC
>Ga0126379_10001736_pt1 | contig 13489 bp, 19 predicted proteins | sample PanSoiMetPlot_24_FD_92640 | JGI IMG/M metagenome (GOLD analysis project Ga0126379, IMG submission 92640) | Tropical forest soil microbial communities from Panama - MetaG Plot_24 | ecosystem: Environmental > Terrestrial > Soil > Tropical forest > Bulk soil | place: Panama | collected 2016-02-17 | reverse complement strand
TGATGAGGAGAGCAGTGACCGCCAGAGTGGCGATGGCCGCCAACATAACGACGGCGAGAAAGAGACGGCGCGACCGTCCGGTTTCAGGATTACTTGCCGGAGTATTCATGAGGACTCCAAGAAAAATGAATCAGGCTTGCGGAGGCCGACTCCGAATGGCCCACCGAGCTATGGCAACGCGTGCACTGCAGTCCGGCCGCCTTGCCGTGAACAACATTGCCGTCGATCGCAGATGTGATCGATTCGTGGCAACGGCGGCATGCATTCTCTGTGATCTGATGATCGAACTTGGTGATCTCGATGGTGTCGGGATATCGGCCGCTTGTGAAATAGAAGGAATGCCAGAATCCGTTGTTCGCCTTGACCGCGTATTTTCCAACGATGTTGTGTGGGGTGTGGCAGTCGTTACAGGTTGCGACCGAATGGTGGCTCGACTTCATCCAGGCGTCGTATTGCGCCTGCATCACGTGGCAGTTGGCGCATGCCGCGGGATTGTTGGTTAGATACGAATATCCTTTGGCATAGATGAATGTGTAAGCACCCAGGCCAATCGCGATGCCTATGATGACGGAGGCTAATAAGATGGTGATGGAGCCTGAGCGTTGCATCGGATGTCTCGGGGAACCGGGCAGACTACACCCAAGAGACCTCTGTTGCAGATAATTTTTTGGAAAGGTTGTCTTGTAATCCCGGTATGGGAAGCGCGCTAGTTATGTATGTGCGGACTCTGTCTGGGATTCGGTCGATGCGGTCCGGCGGCGCCTTTCACCACTTTGACCTCGAAGCTGACTGGGAGCGTCTTTGGTGGGAAGCATTGCGCATTGTCGCAGGCCTGGTAGCGAAGCACGCCGCGCATCACGTACTTGCCGGGAACGACTGAGCTGAGAGGATGCACGGACAGGTTCACGGTAAAGTCGCCACTGTAAACGTTGAGTTTCTCGTCCGGCGAGAAGGGAAAGACCAGGTCTTTTCCCTCGGGGTAATCGATCTTGCCCAGAACAATGTCTGTAGGCACGTCCATCTTCAGCGCAGTGGGAATCAGGAATTCCGATTTCGGCGTGTTGGAATTGATGTGAAAGCCTGATGCGACACGGAAGTTGAGCGGCACGATGGTTTGCGCAGCCTGCGGCGCTGTGACTGTGGAGACTGGCGCCATAGAAACAGAGGGGGATTTGCCCAGTTGCGCCCAAGCTGAAGCAGCTGACATCAAAACCAGCAACGCAAGTCTCGGTAGACGTTTTGCGGCGACCATAGTATTCCCCACGCCCCTGACAAATAGTAAGACGCGAGCGTTCCTGCTTTCTATTGCTAATTCTGAGCTTGCAGGACCGAAGGTGCAGTGTCCGTTTGGACAGCGCCCACCTGCGTACCCAAGGCTTTCTTGACCGCGTCCTCAATCTCGTCCCGGCCTTTTAGACCGATGATCCGATCGACAATCTTCCCGTCTCTTCCCACAAAAAAGCTCTCGGGTAGCGCGGGGATTCCACCGTACGCATCTCCAACTGCTTCCTTCCCCATCAATACGGGATAGTTCACGCCCATGTCTTTGGCGAACTTCTCAATCTCGTCCTTGCCGGAATCGTCCATGGCTACGCCCACAACCTGCAGGCCGGCGGATCCGTATTGGTTCTGCATTTCCACCAGCCACGGTGTCTCAATTTTGCAGGGGCCACACCATGTCGCCCAGAAATTGACGAGCACCGCTTTGCCGCGCAGATCCGAAAGGCTCAGGTTCTTGCCGTCGAGCGTCTGCAGCGTGAAATTCGGAGCAGGGGTTCCGTATCCGAGAAAGCTCGGCGCATGATCTACGCCGGACCGTCGCGCCATATGGAATCCGAAGTAAAGCATTCCAGCTGCGACCAATGCGACAAAGACGAGGGCCATCGGATTGCGGCCCTTCGGCGGTGCAGGTGGCGGAACGGAAACCGGCGGCTCCGCTGGAGGTGCAGCCAAATTCTGAGGTTCAGGAGTACTTACAGGCTGTTCGGATTGTGTGACTTCCTTCTGTTCAAACGTGGACATAAACGCAATTCCCCATTACAACGCAAATCGATTCAAAAATGACAACCAGCTCGAAATCAAGGTGAAACGGCCCATCACGAGGAGCACGCCGAGGGCGATTAACAATCCCCCGGAGGCCACTTCTAACGCATGCATGTGCGAGCGGAAGCGGCTGTAAAACTTCAGAAAACGCTCCATCAGGAGCGACGTCAGCAGGAACGGTACCGCCAATCCCAGCGAATACACACCTAATAGGATGATGCCCTTTACCAACGTGTCCTGTTCGCTGGCCAGCGTCAGGATTGCCGTGAGAATCGGTCCCAGGCATGGCGTCCAGCCGAAAGCGAAGGCGAACCCGATGACGAACGCTCCAATCGGAGTGCTGCTGCCTTTCACGCTGTGAAGTCGGGCATCGGTGTAAAGCGCTTTGATCTTGAAGATTCCCGTCAGGTGCAGGCCGAAAATAATAATGACAACGCCCGCCACGATCGACAGTGTGTGCTTGTAGCGTGCCGCCATCTGTCCGATTTCAGTGGAGATCGCTCCCAGCGTTACGAAGACGACGCTGAATCCGAGAATGAAGGCTATGGAATTCACCATGACTCGGCGCATGAGTTGGGCCTGGGGAGACTTCAGTTCCTCAACCCCGGCGCCTGAGATTAGCGACACATACCCCGGTACCAGCGGAAGGACGCAGGGCGAGAGAAACGAAATCAGGCCCGCGAAAAAGGCCGCAATGGGAAGAGGTAGGCTCGACATTCTCTTTTTATTGTACCTGTTACACGAGAGTCTTCTGAATAAGACGCGGGGAGGAGGATTAAGTTTCAAGAGAATCAGGGATCAAGGGCTAGGCGGGCTATAAGGGATTCTGAGCGCTATCGCCGCAATTTCAGCACTCGGGTGTAGCAAACGGTTCAATTCCGGTCGCCACCGCCGTGTCGATCCAGGCAAAGCTTACAAAAGGTAGGAGGCTCACTATTATCTACCAGGTGCTTCACGGATTCCTGCGATTGCAGATAGGAGTAGATGTCCTTCAGGTCCTCGTCGGTCATGTGACGTACCATGCCCAGGGCATAGTGCTGTGTAGAGCCCGCGCCTTGACATGTCCCGTGCGCATGACTGCGATAAAGAGTTCAGGATCGTAGTAGCCAATGCCACTGGGGGCGAAGTAATGTTCGGACTAACGATCGAGAAATGATTCGGTCCGTCGATTGAGTTTCCGCCCGCAAACAGCTTGGTAAACATCGGCGCGTCTGGGTGATACCAACTCGTGTGGCAACCCGCACAGTCAGCGATGTTGGCAAGGTACTCTCCACGCTTCTGCGGCGTGGATACATCCACAACGACCGGAGCGAGGATCGGCTCCGGCAGACCCACATAGCGGAGCTTTCGGGCTAGCGGAATTCGAGTCTGCGGCAACACGTTACGAATTGGCGGCAATGAGCGGAGATAGACCACGACCGAGGCAAGATCTTCGTCGGACAAGCTAGCGAAAGCGCGATACCACATGTTCGGAGAAAGAAGGCGACCATCGTGTCCAATGCCCTCTCGAATGGCGCGCGCCAGCATGTCATCGGTCCAACGTCCAACCCCAGTCTCGGGATCTGATGTAAAGTTGGGCGCCACCAACCAGGGCTTATCCTCGTCGGAAAAGTTATGACCCGCGCCTTCACTTCCATGGATCGGAGGTGCCCCAGGTTGGCTCCAATCGCGGTCGGAATGGCAGCGGAAGCAGGCGAGCGGTCCCCGTGCAAGATATGTCCCTCGCGCCAATCGCTGCGGGGATTGTGCAAACGTGACGTCGTGCAATGGTCTGTGCCGCGGCCCGACGACGAATCCGCGCCACAGTGCCATATAGATGTCTGGCCCAACGAGCACGCCCGGCGCCGTCGCGACAATAATCACGGACACGACGCCAAAGACCCTTTTTCGTTTGACAGTCATGCCAGGTACGCGAAAAGCGGCTCATTATCGACCGTTATCGCATACTTTCAGCGCAAATCTCGCCGCCAGTCGCTTAATCCTGACTTCGCCACGGCAGAGCAGGCGGTGTGGGCTGGATTTCTTAAACCGTGTTAACATTTCACGGCTTTTGAAACGTCGCTAGAATTTCACAAAGTGATTACGGCTCGCAGATGGCGAGGAATCACAACAGCGATCTCACTCGGCTCAGTCCAGGCACGGGAGAAGACCTGCTCCATGCCTTCCTAGAACACATCCCTGACGGGGTCTATTTCAAAGACCGTGACAGCCGGTTTGTCCGGATCAGCCGCTCTTTGGCGACCCGCTTCGGACTCAGCGATCCCAGCCAGGCAATCAACAAGACGGATTTTGACATGTTCAGCAAGGAGCATGCGGAGCGTGCCTTCGCAGATGAACAGGAGATCATCCGCACAAGCCAACCGATTCTGGAGAAAGAAGAGAAGGAGACGTGGCCGGACGGACGCGAGAGTTGGGTCCTGACGACCAAACTGCCATTGGTCGACGGCAACGGAGACGTGATCGGCACGATGGGGATTTCCCGGGATATTACAGAGCGCAAGCGTCTGGAGCAAGAACTCGCGGAGCATCGCCTTCATCTGGAAACTCAGGTCACGGCGAGAACCTCGGACCTGGCCCTGGCGAATGAATTGTTGCAACAGGACGCCGACGCTCTACGTCAGAGTCATCGACTTCTGAATTCGATCATGGAGGGCGTTAACGAAGTCATTTTTGTGAAAGACCTTCGAGGCCGCTACGTACTGATTAATAGCCCTGGCGCTCAAATGATCGGGCACTCAGTTTCGGAGGTAATTGGCAAAACTGATTTCGAGATTCTGCCTGCTGAGACTGCCGAAGCGGTGACTGCCACGGACGCGCAGGTGCTTCACACTGGTGCAACACATACCTACGAAGTTGCGGTACCTTTCCCCTCCGGTGTCCGCACTTTCCTCGCCACCAAGAGCCCTCATTTCGGCCCCAGCGGCGAAGTGATCGGGCTGGTCGGCGTTTCCCTGGATGTGACGGATCGCCGGCAACTCGAACAGCAGATACAGCAGGCACAAAAGATGGAGGCCATTGGCACACTTTCCGGGGGCATCGCTCACGACTTCAACAACATTCTGACGGTGATCAAGGGCTATACCGGCCTACTCCTCGAAGGGACACAAGACCCCAGGCAGCTGGCTCTGGTCCAGCACGTCGACCAGGCGGCCGATCGCGCCTCGTCCCTTACCCGCCAGTTGCTCGCCTACAGTCGTCGCCAAGTGCTGCAACCGAAAGTCATCAATCTGAACTCACTTGTCATGAACCTCGACAAGATGCTGCAGCGGCTCATCGGGGAAGACATTGAGATGCGAACGGTCGCCGCGTCAGACCTCGGCTCCGTGAAAGCCGATCCTGGCCAGATTGAGCAGGTCATCATGAACCTCGCGGTCAACGCCCGCGACGCCATGCCCAAAGGCGGCAACCTGATCCTGGAAACCACCAATGTCGTCCTCGACGAGATCTACGCGCAGAAGCATCCCGGCACTCTCGCCGGCCGCTACGTCATGCTCGCAGTGAGCGACACCGGGATCGGAATGGATGTCGAAACACAGTCGCGCATTTTCGAGCCATTCTTCACGACAAAAGGCATTGGGCGTGGCACTGGTCTTGGACTTTCCATGGTCTATGGCATCGTCAAACAGAGTGGAGGATCGATTGAGGTCTACAGCGAACGCGGCCAGGGAACCACTTTCAAAATCTATTTGCCACGCATCGAAGAACCGGTCGAACTCCAAGCGGCCAAACAATCACTCGCGGTACGACCGCAAGGGAGCGAAACCATCCTGCTCGTCGAAGACGACGACCAAGTCCGCGATTTGACTGCTGCTATCCTGACCTCCTGCGGATATATTGTTCTTTCCGCCAATTCCGCTCGTGCGGTCATTTCGGCATGCGAACAACATGATGGCGACATCCATCTTTTGCTGACCGATGTTGTCATGCCCGGCAGCGGCGGGACTGAAATCGCCCAACAGGTGCTTGCCCGACGCCCCCTCACCAAAGTCCTATACATGTCCGGATACACCACTAACGCTATAATCCACCACGGTGTCTTTGATCCCGGCACCCACTTTCTGCAGAAACCCTTCACACCCGTAGCCCTCTCCGCCAAAGTCCGTGAAGTTCTCGATGGGGTAAGTCGATAAGTCTAGAAAGTTCACAGGCTCGATGTTTGGCAAGAAATCGCGATAACACTCAAAACGCTCGGAGAGGGATGTCTGCGTTACGAGCGTAATGCCGAAGGAGGGCTAGATTGCGGTAACGCAATGACGGCCCCTCGCCACACGACTAGTTTTGGATCCGCGGGACTCAACCGAGGAAGATGGCCGCTTACTCATTCAGGTTTGCCCAACGCGTATGCCGAGTACTGTGATGTTCACCGTTGCCAGACGCACATTCGAGGCAAGGCAGCATCGCCTAGGCAGCATCGAACGGGCGCGGTTGAATCTCTCCGCTCTGACCAGCGAGTACATGCCCCGCTACAAGTTTGTGCTGCTGCAGGATGGGAAAGTGACATCGTTTACCTGCACGACTCGCGCGGACGCTGAGGCGAAGGCGGACAGTCTCACATTCTCCTCATCAAGGCGGATTTAGCCAATACACTCCTAAACACTCCTAGCGCTGCGGATGGAGTAGCCGGAAATCGGCTAGGGATCCCACGATCTGCCGCGACCCAGATGTCAACTGTTACCTGCAGGCAATAGCGCTCACTGAACGGGCTTTGGCAAGGTAGTCGGCAATTCGCAAGTTACTAAGACAAATGAGCCTGTTACAAATTCCGAACGGGAAGGCAATCTGCTTGTGAAGAGGTTCGTGCCGGTATAGGGTGTTCGCAACCATTGCGCCACTCCGTCCAGCGGGAGAGTAATTATGAGCCAGCAGTTCTTGCTATTCGTGATCGCGGTTCTTCTTTTCGCGATCTTCTGGGAACTATGCAAGATCAACGGTCAGCTCAAGAAGAATCTTCTCAAACAGCCCGCGAATCTCTGGAGGGGGACAAACCAATGACGCGGTTGCTGCGAAAACTCTGGGCTGATTCTGAAGGTCAAGACATCGCTGAGTACGCGGTGATGTTAGCAGTGATACTTGTTCTAGTGGTAGGAACGATTCGGTTCGTGGGTTCGAATGCGAATAACGCTTTCTCGAGCGTGTCTAGTTCGCTTCAGTAGCGGGCGGTTGGCGCGACATCCTGATTTTCTCACTCAGATTTGGAGGAGCGCCAATAGCCTCGTTAAACGCTCTTCGGCCTGCCTTCCTCGCATGCTTGCGTTCTCAACCGCACTGCTGGGATACTCTCTGTGCCCTTCAATGTCGGAGGGTAGTTGAGCGTGGACTGGAAAAAACACGGCGTGAAAATTGTGCGGGCTGGGGAACTAGACCCCAACACGCCTCAGAGTCCCGGAATGACACGGGCTGCCGCCATCACCAAGGCGCGTACGGGAGCCAGAAAGTTGTGGGCCGGTACCGTGGTTGTTGAGCCCCACGCCAAAACTGCCCCGCACCATCACGGCGACCTTGAGACGGTGATTTACGTGGTGCGGGGTCGAGCGAGGATGCGCTGGGGTGATCGATTAGAGTTCTGCGATGAGGCCGACCCAGGAGACTTCATTTACGTTCCGCCCTACGTCCCGCATCAGGAAATTAATGCCCGTCCAGATATTCCTTGTGAAGCCGTGATAGTCAGGAGCGGCCAGGATCCCGTGGTGGTGAATCTGGAGATCGAGAGCCCCGAACCTGTCGTTGAGGATGTAGGCGACAAGCCATTCCACCCACGTCATTAGCGACCAGGCGCCACAACTGTCCACCCACTCAAAATCCCCGGCAGGGGTCCGAACGTAATCGCCAGTTTTCGTAATCGACGTGGTGATGCCAGTCACTGACGATTCGCGAACATCCGCCAATCATCGCAGCGGATGATCACCAGACGCCAGATGACAGCATTGTCACGACGCATGAGGAGATGAGCATGGGCAGACTCTTCCCAATTCTTGGATCATTGTTGTTCTTAACCCTAACTCTCGTCGTCGGTCAGGACGCCAGCATGACCGCAAACAGCAAAACTGATGAGCCGTCTCTGGTCAACCGAGAGCGTCAGTGGTGCGACGCTTTTAAGGATGCAAACGAAGCGACATTAAAGGAAATACTGTCAGAGAGTTTCATTTTCACTGATGACGGCGGGCAAGTGAGCGATCAACGCCAGTACATTGAGGCGACCAAAAACATCCGAGTAAAATCGTACACTTTGACAGACGTCGCGGCGCGTGTGTACGGCGAAACGGGCATCGTTACAGGTCGTTGGTCGGGCTGGCTGACTATCGATGGGAAAGATGTGAAGGCTAGCTTTCGTTTTACGGACACTTTTGTAAAGCGAAATGGAAAGTGGTACGGAGTCGCATCGCAAGACACCAAGCTGCCGTAACGTCTCCCTTTCATCGTTGACCCGGGTCGGGGGAAAAGCATTTTGGCCAAGGTTAGCCCGATCACTATCCAGCGCCCCCTCGGTTAACGCTGCTTGACCTTTTTCGCGGGTTCCTGGGCCGGCGGTGGAGGTGTCGACAGCGCCGGGATCTCGCTTGGAGACTGTGCCAGCTTGCTGATGACCTCGGTAGGGATCGCGGCCAGCAACACGACGCGATTGTTCTGGAGGTGAACTTGAAGGCTGTCGAAGAAGGTCTTTATATCGGGATCATTGCCGGGGGATCCGACCGAGGCTTCCGCGCTGTGAAACATCCCAAGAAAGACACTTAACTTTTCGCCAATGTCGTGCGCATCTTCGTCATTGAGAGCCCACGCCTCTGCGCGCAAATGCAGGACCCCTGCTCGCAGGGGTAAGTGCAGCGGGTTATAGCTTGCCGAGACGACTAGGTCCGCCGGCTTCGGGAAGACCGCCGACCAGCCTTCGAAGCCGGGGGCGGCGGGATCAATGCGTGCCATCAACCAGACCGGGCTGCCGAGTTGAACGGCTTTGAAGTAGCGTCGAAGAAAAGCCGGCCCGCCAAACGGAGAAGCAAGTCGTCGCGAGCGGTCGACTATGCCGCGAATCACCGCCGGATCGTCGTGATTGGAGGCGGCTACGGTATCGACCCCTAAAATCGCGACCCGGAATGTGCGTCCATAGATGGGAATCGCGAAGATATCGACTGAGTTGTAGTTCTCAACCGACTGTGCCGTGCGCTTGAGATATGCCGCACACCGGCCGGTGTCGAAGCGCCCGGTAAAGACTTCAGAGAATCGCGGTTCAGGCGCCGAACCGCCAGTTCCACCTCCCGGCCAATTCTTTGGATAGTGAATGGCGAAAGCCGCAGCCTCCAAGTCGCGTTCGAAATCGAAGCCGGTTTCCTGAATGAATTTCTCGTAGTCCGGATCGTGGGTTACCGGATAGAAGGGCTTGCCGTTGTTCGCGCGCCGTACCCAGCTGTAGTTCGCGTAGAGAAAGCCATCGGCGCTGGGCAGAAGGCGTGCGGCCTCGGGCGGAGCGTGTTTGCGGAGCTCGACGGCGAAAAAAACCGCCGCGGCAATGGTAAGGACCGCTAAAACAATTGGGAGAGTGCGTCTTAGTCGCATGAAATGCGGTCAGTGAATGATAGCACCCCAGCCATTACGGCCAACGCGTGACTGCATATGTACAACCGAATTCCCAAAAGTCCCTTAGCGTGGAACCAAAGTTCACCCGAGCGAAATCTGCCGATCTGTAGAGGATTAATTTCATTCGAAGCTTCGCCCACTCCTTGTGACTCCTGAGAATGGGCGAAGCTCAGACGGCGCGGTGTGCGACAACGTCTTTCAGTTAGTTTCCTGTTGCGCCGTGGCCTTCCCCAGACTGATCTGTGTAGCTGACGGCGAAGTTCCCTTTGTTTGGGATGTGCTTCAGTGTTGTCGCGGCAGCCCCTGTGACAGTAACGGTGCTGAAAGTGCCGTCTGCGAACAGCAGTCCATGATCGGTGCCAGAGGCATCCTGATAATCGCCCGAGATTTCCCCCGCGTCATCCACGCCAAAAAGAGTTGTTGCTGTGGCGAGGGGAGCATTCAGCGTCGTGAATGTTCCTCCTTGAAACGTGAAGCCGTTGTTTCCTCCGATGTTTGTCTGGAATACGCCGACCACCTCATCGGACTGGTTGATGCCGAAGGCCATGGTGAGGTCGGCGCCCGGAAAATCAATCGAGGTAAATGTACCGCCTTTAAACAGGAATCCGTGCTGCTTACCCTCGAGGCCATCTGACGACAACTGCACCCAGGTTCCGACCATGTCGCCGTTCGCATTGATGTCGGTTAGGGTGGTTTCGGGGGAGTCGGGAAAGTCGATGGTCGTGAACGTCCCCGCGGTATCCAGGAAGCCGTGCCGTACACCTGCCGTATCGATGTAGTCGCCGACAATCTGTCCGACGCTATTGACGCTGAAAGCGCGTGCTGAAACCGCGCCGGGCACAGTCAGAGTCCGGTAAACTCCGCCCTTGAAGGTGAATAGGACCAGCGGCGAGTTCGTAGCGAAACTATAGTTGCCCACAGCCACTCCGTTGTTTGAGGCCATGATTTGAGTGAATGACGCGCCGGGAAAATCCTGCGTGACGAATCGATAAATGTGCACCGAGGGAGCCAATTGAGAATTGGCGTGCGGGTTGCCACCCGCGCCGACTGCGGGTTTCCGCAGGTATCGCATCAAGGGGCCGATCTCATTCAGGGTGCCACGTTGGTCCGCGGCCTTCCGGTTTGTGTTGAAGGAATGATCCTGGGCAACGGAGAGAGGGCCGAAAGTCACGGCCATGCACACGACAGACAGTATTTTCCTCACGATTTTTGACCTTTCTCATGATGTTTGATTTGTGAGTGGCGGGCGTTAGCCGGGGATTATGCCTTCACGCACAAGTGCGAGGGTAGAGGCGGCAACTGTTGGCTCGTGTCACAGAGAGGTAAAGATTGCGTCGTCGTTTGGTAATTGCCTATTCGGTGACTTAGAGATTTCCGGAGGGGAGTGGAAGGAACCTTGGTTGCACCCCTTGTTTTCCTTGTGATACCTTAGATAATTGTCCCGGACATCTGGAAGGGATCCGTGGGATAAGTTTGCGCGGAGACGCGCCTTTCCCCAGTTGCTGGCGTAGCTCAGTCGGTAGAGCATCTGATTTGTAATCAGAGGGTCGGGGGTTCGAATCCCTTCGCCAGCTCCAGAGAACGAGCTCGGCAGAGAGCACAAGTAGAAGGAAATTGTCCGGCAGGCGGCGGACTGAGCAGTAGCGGCGCAACAGGTTTTTCCAAAACGCACTCCATTCGGAACTTTTCCGGCGAGTAGTAATCTTCGCGGTGTCTTGTGCGCGACCTTGGTTTCCCTGATTTGCGAAAGTCAGTTTGTGGAAAATTGAAGTTGGAGTTACTGCGTTTCGTCGCGGGTTTTGCAGCTTTGCCTGCGATCGCAGAGCGCGGTCTGCCGGACGAAGCGTGATCGGCCGCATCGCCCGAATAGGTTTTGCACAGGTGGGTGAGTGGTTAAAGCCGACAGACTGTAAATCTGTTCCTCCTAGCGAGGTACGGAGGTTCGAATCCTCCCCTGTGCACCAGAGTTGAGCCGTCTAGCCGGAGTGAGCGAAGCGGGAGCCGGCTGGCGAAATCCTGAGCGCATTTTGCGAAGGATCTTGCAGCGAAGATGAATCGTCTTACGGCAGCTTTGATCGCCTACGCCGTGCTTGGAGTGCTGGCGTGGTTCACGATCAGTGACGTGCGGATTCGAGCCGTGCCGCTAGCGGTTCTTGTGCTGTTCGCAGTGAAGTCGGTGTTGCGGCGTCATGAGGTGCTGCATCCCGACGACGCTGAGGACGAGAAGAGCTAGGGATTTGGCTGAGAGCTGAAGGCTGAAAGCCGACGGCTGATGCGGGGCCGATGTAGCTCAGTTGGTAGAGCACTCCCTTGGTAAGGGAGAGGTCACCAGTTCAATCCTGGTCATCGGCTCCAGAAGATTTGAGTGGAGCTGAAGGTGCAGGGCGCCTGGCACATCATCAAATGGGTTTGGGCAGCAGTCTTCCTCGCCTATATGGTGGTACAGGTGCTAGCAGTTCGGCGACTCAAGGGAGATCGGAAGAAGCGTAGCAGTCTTGTGGCGACGACCATGGTCGTCCTGATGGGGCTGTCGGATGCGGTTCGAAGTATTTTCTTTTTTGAGAATCGCACAGCCAGTCGCATTGGCTCGTTGGTTGTAGGGGTCGCGGCCATTATCGCGACGATTATTCTGATTTCGATGTTTGGCGAGGGTCCTGTTACAGAATCAGATAGCCGGGACGACGCGAAGCAAAGAGTTCAGTCGTTGAATTTGAGCTGAAGGCTGACAGCGGATCGCTGACAGCTGGGTTTTGCGGGAGTAACTCAGTGGTAGAGTCACAGCCTTCCAAGCTGTTGGTCGCGGGTTCGATTCCCGTCTCCCGCTCCAGAATTTGGAAGCGAGCCGATCGCGCGGTTTACGCGTCGCAAAAGGCGCGACGCTTCGCGCGGCTCGCCTAGATCCTTCGGCGACGTAAAGCATGTCGCCTCAGGATGACAACAATGGCTTTTGAACAGGCTGCCATCAAGGTTGAGAAGACGCAGGAATACGCCAGGCTGCAAGCGGCGGTTGAGCAGGCGTTCTTGCCTGGCAAGGTAGAGGGATTTCTGAAGCAGATGGATCGGAAAGGAATCCGGATTCGCGACTTCGATGCGGTTTTGAGTGAGCGCGTGCTGGATGGCGACACCGCGCAAAATTCGAGTCAGTTATATCAATTGCTGACAGTTTCGGATCAGGCGCAGATGCGTGAGTTTTATTTATCGAAGCTGGAGACGGTGGAGCAATCGCTGCGACACAAATTTAAGAAGGTATATCAGTACTACTGATCGCGATTAGTGGGCGAGGCCTGCAGGCATTTCGTGGGCGAGAAGTTGCATAGGTCCTCCGGCGCCAAAAGCGGCGCCATCAGGATGACAAGGTTTTGACTGATAGCTGAACGCTGAGAGCTGACAGCTTGACCTAAGAGCTAGGAGCAAAGAGAGCTGAGTTATGGCGAAAGAGAAATTTGAACGGACAAAGCCGCACTGCAACGTAGGGACGATTGGTCACATTGATCATGGCAAGACGACGTTGACGGCGGCGATCACGAAGGTTCTGTCGAAGCACAATCCGTCGATCAAGTTCCGGTCGTTTGACTCGATCGACAACGCGCCGGAAGAAAAGGCTCGTGGTATCACGATCGCGACCGCGCACGTGGAGTACGAGACGGCGAACCGTCACTATGCGCACGTGGATTGCCCGGGCCACGCCGACTACATCAAGAACATGATCACGGGCGCGGCGCAGATGGATGGCGCAATCCTCGTAGTCGCGGCGACCGACGGTCCGATGCCACAGACGCGTGAGCACGTGCTGCTCGCTCGCCAGGTGGGTGTGCCCTACATCGTTGTTGCGCTGAATAAGTGCGATGCGGTGGATGATCCCGAGTTGCTGGATCTG
>Ga0126379_10001735_pt1 | contig 13490 bp, 9 predicted proteins | sample PanSoiMetPlot_24_FD_92640 | JGI IMG/M metagenome (GOLD analysis project Ga0126379, IMG submission 92640) | Tropical forest soil microbial communities from Panama - MetaG Plot_24 | ecosystem: Environmental > Terrestrial > Soil > Tropical forest > Bulk soil | place: Panama | collected 2016-02-17 | reverse complement strand
GCTGATCCGCAGCGTGCCGGTGTTGACGTTGACGGTGCCGGCGTTGGTGAAGGGGATGCCGAGGGTGAGGATGACCGAGGCGGTGTCCCGGGTGAAGGTGCTTGAGGCATTGTTGTTGAAGGCGTTGGTGCCGCCGCCGTTGGTTATGTTGTTGCTGAGTGGGGCGTTGAAGGAGGCGTTGTTCTGGAAGGTGCCGTTGTTGACGGCGAACTGACCGGCGGTCCAGTTGGTGGTGGCGTTGTTGATGATCGTGCGGCTGAGGAGGACGCTGCCGCTGATGGTCAGGGTCGCTCCGGCGGCGATGGTCGTCGTACCGGTACCCGACATAGTCCCGCCCGACCACGCGAATAGGCCGTTGACCGTGAGGGTCCCGTCGCCCTGAAGCGTTCCGGCGCTCATCGTCACCGAACCGTGAGTACCGATGGAGCTGGCCGCAGCGAGGGTCAGTGAGTTGTTGGGAAGCGACAGAGTCTGGGTGCCGGTCGAGCCGCCGAGCGTCAGGCTGTTGACCGAAGCGGCGGCGTCGATGGTCACGGTGTAGGTGCCGTCCAGGGTGATCGAGACATCGTCGGCGGAGGTCGGCACCTGCGCCGGGTCCCAGTTTCCGGCCGTGTTCCAGTTCCCGCTGACCGCGTTTTTCCAGGCGATCGGGCCGGCAGCCGCCGTGACCGGGCCGAGAATCCCGGCGAGGGCCAGAGCGATACCCGCCAGGATCCTCCGGACATGGAACTTGCCCATGGCCTTCCTCCGGAGGACACGCGCAAGGAGTGGCAAAACGGGATCACCCGGAATGGAGCCGAAAGAGGCATACTTGCCTCACACGGATACACGGACATGCCCGGACATTCTGGAAAACCGCCCGGTTCTTCGCCTGGTGACGTCACCGGCCTCCTGCTGGCTTGGGGCCGCGGGGACGAAAAGGCGCTCGAAGAGCTGATCCCGCTCGTCTACGAGGAGTTGCGCAGGCTGGCCGACCGGTACCTCCGACGGGAGAGGGCGGGACACACGCTACAGCCGACCGCCCTGGTCAACGAGGCGTACCTGAAGCTCGTCAACCAGAGACAGGTCGCCTGGAAGAACCGCGGTCAGTTCTTCGCGATCGCCTCGCAGACGATGCGGCGGCTGCTCGTGGATCACGCCCGAAAGCACGACGCGGAGAAGCGGGGCGGGGGAGTGACTCATGTCCCGATCGACGATGCTGTCGAGCCGGCGGCGCCGGCGCGCGAGGTGGACATTCTCGCGCTCGACCGCGCCCTGGAGAGGCTGGCCGCGCTCGACGCGACGCAGGCGAAGATCGTGGAGCTGCGCTTCTTCGGCGGGCTGACGCTCGAGGAATCCGCGGATGTCCTCGGGACCTCGCGCGCGTCGGTCGTCCGGGCCTTTCGAGTGGCCCGCGCGTGGCTCGAGCGTGAGCTTTCGGCCGCATGAACGCCGAGCGCTGGAGCGAGGTCTGCCGCCTCTTCGACGCGGCGCGGGAGCTCGCCGCGCAGGAGCGTGCCGCCCTTCTTGACCGGGAGTGCGCCGGGGACTCGGACCTGCGAGCCGAAGTCGATTCGCTCCTGGCCAAAGACGAGGGCGACTCCTTCCTCGACGAGCCGGGCCCGGCGGCCATGCCGGTTCGGTTGAGCGTCGGCCCTTACGAAATCGTCGCCGAGATCGGACGCGGAGGGATGGGCGTCGTGTACGAGGCGGTCCGGCGCGACCAGGGCTTCGAGCGCTCGGTCGCCGTCAAGCTGGTCAAGCGCGGGATGGACACGGACTTCGTCCTGCGCCGCTTCGAGAGCGAGCGACGGATCCTCGCCGAGCTCGACCATCCCAACATCGCCCGGGTCCTCGACGGCGGCTCCACAGAGGACGGCCTCCCGTACTTCGTCATGGAGCTCATCCGCGGGGAGAACCTCCTCGGTTACTGCGAGGGGAGGAAACTCGACGTCCCCGGCAAGCTGGCTCTCTTCCGCCAGGTCTGCTCGGCGGTGACTTATGCGCACCAGCGCCTGGTCATCCACCGCGACATCAAGCCGGCCAACGTCCTGGTGACCGACGAGGGCATCCCGAAGCTCCTGGACTTCGGGATCGCCAAGGTCCTGGCCGCCGACCGGGACGCCGCCGACCGCACGGAGACGGCGCTGCGAATCCTCACGCCCGAGTACGCGAGCCCGGAACAGATCCTCGGAAAGGACATCACGACCTCGAGCGACGTCTATTCGCTGGGCGTAGTGCTCTACGAGCTCCTGACGGGGCGCCGCCCGTACCGGGTCGAGACGCACCGACCCGAGGAGATCAGCGCCGCCGTCCTCAGTCAGCAGCCCGAGCGGCCGAGCACCCGGGCACGGATTCCGGCGGACCTCGACAGCATCGTGCTGATGGCCCTCCGAAAAGAGCCGGACCGCCGCTACGCGTCGGCCGAGCAGCTGTCCGAGGACATCCGCCGACATCTCGAGGGTCTTCCCGTCATCGCCCGGAAGGACACGATCGGCTACCGGGCGCGAAAGTTCCTCGCCCGGCATCGAACGGGAGCTGCCGCCGCGGCGGTCCTCCTCGTCTCGCTCATCGGCGGCATCGCGGCCACGACTCGCGAGGCGCGGATCGCGGAGCGGGAACGGCAGCGGGCCGAACGCCGCCTGAATGGCGTGCGGAAGCTGACGAACACGTTCCTCTTCGAATTCCACGACGCGATCAAGAACCTGGCGGGCTCGACACCGGCCCGCGAGCTCGTCGTCCGCCGGGCTCTGGAATACCTGGGCATGCTCGCGGCGGAAGGGCAGAACGACCTGTCGCTTCAAAGAGAGCTCGCCGCGGCGTACCAGAAGGTCGGAGACGTGCAGGGGCTGGGCGGCGGCCCGAATCTCGGCGACTCCGCCGGCGCCCTGAAGAGCTACCGGGCGGCGCAGGGGATCCTCGAGCGCCTGGCCGCCTCCGGAGCCGCGCCCCTCGATCTCGAGGAGCTCGCCGGGTGCCACCTCCGGTTGAGCAAGCTCTTCATCCTCCGCAAGGAGCTCGCCCAGGCGCTGCAGGAGGGGCGCAGATCGGTCGCGATCCGAGAGGAGCTCCTTCAATCGGGCGCGGCCGTCCCGCGCCTGGCGATTCGGATCGCCGAAGTGCGCCGCCACATCGGTCTCATCCTCCACATGACCGGCGATAAGGACGGCGCAGTCGCGGAGCTCGACCGCGCGCGGGAGGGCTTCGAAGCGGCCCTCCGGACGGACCCGTCGGACCTGGAGGCCGGCAAGGGGAAGGCGGGGACGCTTTTCGAGATGGCCTCGGTGCAGCAGGACAAGGGAGATTCCCTCGCCGCCCGCGGACGGGCCGAGGAAGCGCTCGCGATCGATCAGGCGCTGCTCGCCGTCCACCCCGAAGACGCGCGGCTGAAGCTGGACGTCGCGATGACGCTCCACGACATCGGCGAGTACGACGGCGACCTCGGCGAGCGGAAGGCGGCCCTGGCGCGAATGCGAGAGGCTCACGCCATCACGGAGGAGCTCGCTGCCGCCGATCCCCGCAACGCGCAGGCCCGGCTGTCGCGGGGATACTGCATGCGGGACCTCGCGAAGCTGCTCGCCGCCGAAGGTGAGCTCGCCGAGGCCCTCCGGCTCGACCGGACTGTCGTCCAGATCATGGAAGCCCTCCTCCAGGAGGATCCCGCCAACGGATACGCGCGGGCCCTCCTCGCCAGGGCCTGCGCCGGGGCGGGAAACACGCTCTCGCCCGCAGTCTCGCCGGCCCCGATGCCAGGCCTGACCGAGGCCGAGCGGTGGCGGCAATCCCGAGCCTGGTACCGGCGCAGCCTCGAGCTCTGGGACGCGATCCGGGCGGCCGGGAAGCTCGGCACCGACGCCCGGGAGGCGGAGACCGTCTCCGCCTCGCTCGCCCGGTGCGAAAAAGCCTTGAAGGAAACGCCAGGAGTCGTTGAGGAGTAGTCCAAGAGAACCCAAACGCCGGTCTGCCGCGAGGGTGGCAGGATCGTTGCTGGGATAATCTGTCTGGTTCCCATGGAAGAGAGAAAGAAGAAATCCGCGGCCCGGGCGGTCTCCGGGGAAGAGGCCCGCCAGGTCGCCGAGGAGGCCCGGGAGACCGAGTGGCAGGCGCCCTCGTTCCTGAAGGAGATCTTTCTCGGCAACCTCCGCCTGGAGCTCATCCACCCCTTCCCCGAAGCGCGGCTGGACCGTCCCGAGTTCGTCGCCTTCCGGGAGCGCATGGAGCGGTTCCTCCTCGAAGAAGTGGACGGCGACGCGATCGACCGGGAAGGGAAGATCCCGCCGCGGGTCGTCGAGGGCCTGGCCAAGATGGGCGCCTTCGGCATGAAGATCCCCAAGGAGTACGGCGGCCAGGGGTTCACCCAGGCCGAGTACGCCGACGTCATCAAGCTCGTCTCGACCTGGGACGGCAACCTCATCGCGCTGCTGTCGGCCCACCAGTCCATCGGCGTGCCGCAGCCGTTGAAGCTCTTCGGCACCGAAGCCCAGAAGAAGAAGTACTTCCCGAGGCTGGCCCGGGGCGCCGTGTCGGCCTTCGCCCTGACGGAGGCGGACGTCGGGTCCGACCCCGCCAACCTCTCGACGACCGCAACGCGCACGCCCGAGGGCGACTACATTCTGAACGGCGAAAAGCTCTGGTGCACCAACGGCACGATCGCCGAGCTCTTCGTCGTCATGGCGCGGCATCCCGACACCAAGAAGATCTCCGCTTTCATCGTCGAGAAGGACTGGTCCGGCGTCGAGGTCGTCCGGCGCTGCCACTTCATGGGCCTGAAGGCGATCGAGAACGGCGTCATCCGGTTCACGGACGTCCGCGTCCCGGAAGAGAACCTCCTCTGGGCCGAGGGACGGGGCTTGAAGCTCGCGCTCGTGACGTTGAACACGGGTCGGCTGACCCTGCCGGCCTCCTGCGCGGCGGGAGCCAAGCGCTGCCTGGAGATTTCCCGCGAGTGGGCCAACGAGCGGGTCCAGTGGGGCCAGCCGATCGGAAGGCACGACGCGATCGCGCAGCTTCTGGCGGAGATGGCCGCGACGACCTACGCGATGGAAGCGGTCTGCGACCTCGCCAACGGGCTCGCGGACAAGGGCGACCGGGACATCCGGCTGGAAGCCGCGGTCGCCAAGATGTGGAACTCCGAGGAGGGTTGGACGATCGTGGACCGGACGCTCCAGATCCGCGGAGGGCGCGGCTACGAAACCGCGGATTCGCTCCGCGCGCGCGGCGAGCCCGGCATCCCGGTCGAACGGATGGTGCGGGACTTCCGCATCAACCTGATCTTCGAGGGCTCCTCCGAGATCATGCGGCTCTTCATCGCGCGCGAGGCGCTGGACCGGCACCTGACGGTCGCCGGCGACCTGGTCAACCCCAAGCTGCCCCGCAAGGAGAAGCTCGCGGCCCTGCCGAAGGTGCTTCGCTTCTACGCGCGCTGGTACCCGAGCCGGCTGATCGGCAAGGCCCCGTTGAAGCGCTACGGAGAGTTCGGCCGGCTCGCCCCCCACGTCCGGTTCCTCGAGCGGACGACCCGCCGGCTCTCCCGGACGATTTTCCACATGATGGCGCGCTTCGGACCCAAGCTCGAGAAGCGGCAGTCCCTCCTCTTCCGCGCGGTGGACATCGGGGCGGACCTCTTCGCGATGTCCGCCGCCGTCAGCCGCGCCCGCTCCCTGCGCGCGGCCGGAAACCCGGATGCGGTCCACGCCGCCGAGCTCGCCGACGTCTTCTGCCGCATGATGAAACGCCGCATCGCCCAGCGCTTCAGCGCGATCCGCTTCAACGACGACGTGGTCAAGTACAAGACCGCCCGGCGACTCCTCGACGGCGAGCACCTCTGGCTCGAGAAGGGCCTCGTGCCCTGGCAGGACCTGGAGCAGGTTGCCGCTTCCGAGGTGGCACGACCGGTCCGCAGGCAGCGAGCCGGCGAGCACTGACCGCCCGAGAGCACCTCTGAGCGGTTTCCCGGCAAACACCAGGAAATCCCCACAAATCTCCAAAGACTCGGACCGGCGAAAAACCGATTCTTCAATCGGAAGGCGCGAGAGACGGCGATGACGCCGCTCCTCGACGCGAGGACGAAAGGAGTCGGTCATGAGCACCCGGAATCGGAACCCCCGGAACACCCGCTTCCTCGGAACTGTCGTAGCCATTTTCACGGCTCTCCTGCTGGCGGCGAACCTGGCGTTCGCGATCAGTGGCATCGACGGTCCGCACCGCCGCCCGAACGGGCGCGACTCGCAGCTCCGCGCGATGTTCCCTTTCGCGCAATACGCCACCACGGACTGGTCGGCCGTCACGGCCGCGCTCAACGAGCGCCCGCTGGCCGCGGAGAACCCCCGGATCTTCTCGATCTTCCTCACTCTCGGAAACGTGTTTCTCAGCGGCTACGAGATCGGGCATGTCCAGTCCGTTCTCGACCGCTCCATGGGCTACTTCGAGATGGTCGCGGCCAACGAGGACCTCTGGGGACATCGCCCCCTGGCCGGGTCGGTCGTCGTCTACCTGGGAGTCAGCCTCATCCGGCTGGACTCGGAGTGCGACGTCGGGACCTCCGCCGAAAGGATCGCGCAGTTGCGTGCGCGTGTCGCCGAGATCGCCGCGTCCGAGGCCGATGAGATCGCGCCCATCGAAGACCTCACGTCGCTGGTCTCCGCGAGTCCCGAGGAGGGCGCGGCCCGCGCCGCCATCTACGCCACTGCGGCCGCTCTTCTGCCGGATGACCCGCGGTCGGCAGAGTGGACGAGCAACGCCAGCACGATCGCGGCGGCGCTCACCTCCGCCGGCTCGGCGAGCGCCGAAGCCTCTCTGACCATGTCCCTGGTCGAGCTCATTTACGAACCCTCCGGAGACGTCCCGAGGGCCCTGGCCGCATTCGCGCCCTCGAAGCCCCTGGTCATGGCCTTCCGGCACGATGTCTCCGGCGGTGGGCAAACCGCCAAAGCCGCCCCGGCCCTCGACTCGGACGCGCTCGATGCGGTCATCCAGGACAGCCAGGCGAACGAGGCCCTGCTGGCGGCCTACCTGCGCCAGTTCCCCCCGGGCTCCCAGTGCGAGATCGAGTAGTCAGCGGAGAGGCGTGCTAAGAGACCGGACGGCGCTTCTGGAGCTTTCCGCGGGCGGGGATTTTCCCCGCCCGTTTCGTCTCGAGCGGCGCTTCCCCGGCGGGTGGGGACGGCGCGATCTCCGTCCGGGTGGACTGGTCGTCCGGCACGACCCGAAGCGTCACGCGGACCCCGCCCAGCCTCACCGGATCTTCGTGGCGGAGCGCGGTCGGACCCTTGATCCGCTCGTCGCGAACATACGTCCCGTTTTTGCTTCCGAGGTCCTCGATCGTCGCGGACCCCTGCGCGATCACGATGCGCGCGTGCCGGCGGGAGATGCTGTCCGAGGAGAGCCGGATTCCCGCGCCCGGATCGCGGCCGAGCACCGTCTCTCCCTCCGGCAGCGGGATGACCCGGTCTTCATGAATCAGCCGCCAGGACGATTCGCCCGTCCCGCCCGGACGCGGGACCTCGGCAGCGGCCCCGGCGAAGGAGTAGCCGAACCCGTGGACCGTGCGGATGCAACCGGCGCCCCGGCCGTCCTCGCCGATCGCCTCGCGGATCTCCGCGACGAGGCTCGCGAGCGTCGCCTCCGAGACGAAGGCGTCCGGCCAGATCTTCCCGTGGATCTCGGCCTTGGAAAGCGCGCGGGGCCGTGCCTCGAGCAGCAACTCCAGGAGCCGGAACGCCTTGGGGGAGAGGTGCACGGGTTCTCCCGCCCGGAAGAGCTCCCGGGTTTCGCCGTCGAAGGCGCAATCAGCGAAGGCGAGGCGCACTCACGCTCCGAAAGAAACCCCACGAATTTCCCAGACGGCTTCCAAGACTCGCATCCGGGAAAAGAGGACCCTTTGCTGCGAAGGAAGGAAAGGAGGACGTCATGATCAGTCGGAATCGGAAATCGGCAGTCTCGGGGTTCACGGTCGCGATCGCTTGCCTCGCGGGCCTGCTGCTGGCGGCGAGCACTCTACCGGCATCGAGCGCGCTCGACCGGCCCGGTCGGCGCCGGGACGCCCTGCGTGAGAGCCTGGTGCGCAAGATGGACATCTTTGCCGCCAATTACGGGGACACGGACTGGTCGTCCGCCGTGGGAGCTCTGCTCGCGAGCCCTTCGGATCCGGCCAATCCGGCGTTCATCTCGGTGCCTCTGTCGCTAGCCAATGTATACCTCAACCGGTACGAGTCCGGCTTCGACAAAGCGGACCTCGAGCGCTCGGTCGCCCTGGCCGAGTGGGTCGTCGCCAACCACGCCCTGTGGGGGAGGCGGGAGGGCTCCGGTGCGGTGGTGAGCTACCTCGACATCACCGTGCAGCGCCTGAATGCGGAGTGCGACGTGGGAGGTCTCGATCTGCGCATCGGGGATCTCTGGAGCGCGGCGCTTCAGATCACGGCCGAGGAGGCCGAGGCGGTCGCCGGGACGGGGCGGCGGTGCGGGCTGGTTCTCGTCCTCGACGCCTGCCTGCAGTCGATCCTTCCCTATCCGTCCGAGCCCGACGCCCTCGCCTCGCGGGCGGCCCTCCTGGCCGCGGCGGCGGCGCTCCTGCCGGAAGACCCGCGGGCAGGGGCCTGGGGCCGGATGGCTCGCGAGATCGTGTCCTCGGTCCCTGCGACTTCCTGCGGCGCGTCCGACAGCGAGATCGTCCGCGCACAGGGCGCCCTCTCCTTCCGCCTTTCCGGCGGCGAGGTCCCGGACGAGTTCGATTCCGCGTGGACGAGCGACGGCGGCCCGATCGTTCCCTGCCCTGCGGCCTCCTCCAGGAGCTACGAGACGGAAGGCCCCGTCGCCGCGGCAGCGACGGCGGAATCGGTGGACCTGGCCATCCGCGACAGCCGGGTCGTCGCCTTCACTCTCTCCGAGCTCTACCTCTGGATCTTCCCGCCGGGCTCGCAGTGCGAGTCCTCGGACGGCCGGGGCGACATCGTTCCCGGGCAGCGGGCCGCGTCCCGGTGAACGAAACGAGTTTGGTTCCCCGGTTCGGGCAGAGTCCGGGGGACGGGCAGGGCCTTTTCGAGCGCCCTGCCCTTTTTTACGAAGCCGCGAGCTCGTCGGAGCCCTCGCTGATCCCTTCGAAGAGTACGGTCGAGAGGTAGCGCTCTCCGGTGTCGGGGAGCATGGCCAGGATCGAGACTCCCTTGCCCTCGCGCTGCGCGATCTTGCGAGCTCCCGCGAACGTTCCGCCGGAGGAGATGCCGCAGAAGATCCCTTCCTTCGTCGCGAGGTCGCGGGCCGCGGCGATGGCCTCGGCGTCGGTCACGGTCACGATCTCGTCGAAACCCTTGCGGTCGAGGACCTCCGGGATGAAGTCCGGCGTCCAGCCCTGGATCTTGTGCGGCTTCCACTCCTTGCCCGAGAGAAGCGCGGCGCCCTCCGGCTCGACGACCGCGATCTTGATCTCTTTGCGCGCCCGGCGCAGCATGTCGCCGGCGCCGGTCAGCGTCCCGCCCGTGCCGTAGCCGGTGACCCACCAGTCGAGCCTCTTGCCGACGAAGTCGCGCAGGATCTCCGGGCCCGTCGTGTTGCGGTGGTACTCCGGGTTGGCCTCGTTCTCGAACTGGCGCGCGAGGAACCAGCCGTTCTTCTTCGCCAGCTCCTCGGCCCTCTTCGTCATCCCCGTGGCACGCTCGGCGGCGGGCGAGAGGATGACCTTCGCTCCGAGGAACTTCATCAGCTTGCGGCGCTCGACCGAGAAGCTGTCGGCCATGATCGCCACGAAGGGATAGCCCTTGACTGCGCACACCATCGCCAGCGCGATGCCGGTATTGCCCGACGTCGCCTCGATGACGGTCTGTCCGGGCTTGAGCGTGCCGCGCCGCTCCGCGTCCTCGATGATCCCGATGGCGAGGCGGTCCTTGACCGAGGACAGGGGATTGAAGGCCTCGACCTTGACGTACATCTGCGTGCCCGGCGGCGCCATCCGCTGGATCTTCACGACGGGCGTGTTTCCGATGGTGGTCAGGATGTTTTCGTGGATCATCTCTCTCCCTTTCGACTGAAGGACGTAGGATAGTCGGCGCTCATGACCCGGCGAACCTGGATTGTTGTCCTCACACTTGCCATGCCTGCCATCACGCTGGCCGCCCCGAAGACGATGCGCGTGGATTATTACCACACGGGCACCGCGGCGGAGGAACGCTTCAGCCTCGACCGGGTCGTCGTCGAGCCGCTCGAGTGGCCGGGCAACCCGGCCAGCGCCGTCGACGACACAAACCTCGGAAAATACTTCTTCGAGATTTCCGACGCGGCGACCGGGAAGGTCCTCTTCTCCCGCGGATTCGCCTCGATCTTCGGGGAATGGGAGACGACGGACGAGGCGAAGAAGCGGGCGAGGACGTTCCACGAGTCGCTGCGGTTCCCGCGCCCCGACGGGAAGTTTCGGGTCGCGCTGAAGAAGCGCGACGCGAAGAACGCGTGGAAGGACGTCTGGACGGAGTCGCTCGATCCGAAGGACATGTTCGTGGACGACAGCCGGCCGGAGTCGCCCGGCCCGCTGCTGACGATCGAGAAGCACGGCGAGCCGGCCGACAAGGTGGACTTCCTGGTCATCGGCGACGGCTATACGGCGGCCGAGCGCGGGAAGTTCGAGAAGGACGCCCGGCGCCTGGCCGAGATCCTCTTCTCCGTCTCGCCCTTCAAGGAGCGGCGCGGCGACTTCAACGTCTGGGGGCTCTGCCCGGCCTCGGAGGAGTCCGGAATCTCGCGCCCCTCGACCGGGATTCACCGGCGCACCCGGATCGGCTCGACCTACGACACCTTCGGGTCGGAACGCTACGTCCTGACCTTCGAGAACCGGGCCCTTCGGGAGGTCGCCTCCTTCGCCCCCTACGAGTTCATCGAGATCCTGACGAACACCCGGACCTACGGCGGAGGAGGGATCTTCAACCTCTACTCGACCGTCGCCGCGGACAGCCTGTGGTCGCCCTATGTCTTCGTCCACGAGTTCGGCCACCACTTCGCGGGGCTCGCCGACGAGTACTACACCTCCGACGTCGCGTATGGGCCCGCCGGAACCGAGCGCGTCGAGCCGTGGGAGCCCAACGTCACCGCCCTCAACGGTCTTGGCGGGGGACCCTCCGGTCCCCCGGGACCCCCGGCCGGCGGGAGCTTCAAGTGGAGCGACCTCGTCTCGGCCGGGACGCCCGTGCCGACTCCGTGGAACAAGGAAGCCTTCGAGAAGCGGTCGCAGGCGTACCTGGAGAAGCGCCGGAAGATCCGAGCCGAGAACCAGCCGGAAGACGTCATGGACGCGCTCTTCACCGAGCAGAAGAAGGAGGAGACGAAGATCTTCTCGGAGGAGAAGTACGCCGGCAAGGTCGGCGCCTTCGAGGGCGCGATGTACGAGGCGAAGGGGTATTACCGGCCGCAGGCGGACTGCATCATGTTCTCGCGCGACGACGTTCCGTTCTGCGTGGTCTGCCGGCGCGCGATCGTGAGGGTCGTCGATTTCACCACCGGCCGAAATCTTGCAGGGACCCGAGGCTCGGGAAAGGCCCGATGAGCTTTGCGAGGGGACTCCGGCTGGCCGGCTTCGCGCGCCGCCACCTCGGGCGGATGAGCCGGGGGCGGCGCGAGGTCATGGCCCACCTGGAAAACCCGAGCGCCGCGAACCTGCCGATGCCGACGTTCCTGCAGCTGCGCGTGACGAACCTCTGCAACCTGCGCTGCAAGATGTGCGGGCAGTGGGGCGACACCGGAATCTACCGCTCCGACGGGTTCTCGGCCTCGGCCACCGACGGCGAGAAGGAGAGGACGCGCATCCGGGAGCTGATCGGGGCCAAGCGCCAGCTCGCGCTGCCCGACTACGTGAGGCTGCTCGACGAGGTCGCGCCGTACCAGCCGATCGTGAGCCTCTTCGGGGGAGAGCCGTTTCTCTATCCCGACATCGTCCCGTTGATCCGCGAGGTCAAGAAGCGCGGCCTGACCTGCACGATCATCACCAACGGCGGCAGGCTCGAGAAGCACGCGAGGGAGTTGGTCGAGGCCGGGATGGACTCCGTCGCGGTCTCCATCGACGGGCCGCCCGACGTGCACGACCGCATTCGCGGGCAGAAGGGCGCATGGGAGAAGGCGGTGGCGGGAGTGCGGGCGGTGGCGGACTGGCGAAAGAAGCTCGGGAAGGTCCTGCCGATGCAGATCGCGATCCTGCCGGTCACGGAGCTGAACCTCGAGAAGATCCGCGAGGCGGTCGAGGCGCTCCAGGAGCTGCCGCTCGACACGATCAACGTCGGGCTTCGCTGGTTCATCCCGAAGACGGTCGGCGCGCAGTACGAGGGCGTCATGCGGGCGGCCTTCGGCATCGAGGCGGCGTCCTGGAAGGGGTTCGACTTCGACGCATCGGACCTGGCGGTCTCGCGCGAGCGCCAGATGGGGGAGCTCGTGCGGCTCTTGAAGGGGTTGAAGCGCCGGCGGTTCCTCGACTCGACGCTCGGGCGGCCGTGGACCTCGTTCGTCCCGGACGTGCCGGCCGAGCGCGTGCCGGAATACTTCTCGGACTTCTCCCAGACCTTCGGCCACGACCTCTGCCCCGTGGCCTGGTACTTCGCCCAGGTCGAGCCGGACGGAGAGGTCTGCTTCTGCGGCGACTTCCCGGACTACTTCATCGGCAACGTCCGCAAGCAGACCTTCCGCGAGATCTGGACCGGGGAGAAAGCATGGAGGTTCCGCCGGAAGCTCGCGAGGGAACCCCTCCCGATCTGCGCCCGCTGCTGCGGCAACTTCGTCTACGGAAAGTGGCAGCGCCCGAACAACCGGACCTACTCCATTTCCTCGCCCGCCTAGGCCGGGCCAGCCCCGTCTTGGGGTCAGGTCTATGTTATACACTATGCCGACATGCCCTTTCGCCAGGCGGGCTGCGGCTTCTCGGCTATAGTGTAAGATGTAGACCTGACCCCAAGACGTCTGCCTGCCAGGGCTGCTAGGGCTGTTTTTCCTCGATTGTCTTGAGCTTCTCCAGGGAGTTGGAGAACTTCGGGTCGATGGCCAGGGCCTTTCGGTAGTTTGCGGCGGCCTCGGTCTTGTTTCCGGCGGCGAGGTAGCCTTCCGCCAGGCTGTCCCACGTGTTGGCGGACCTGGGGAACTGGGCGGTGTTCTCCTTGAAAACCGCGATCGCGGAGTCGTAGTCCTTCTTTCCCAGAAGCTCGTAGCCGATCCCGTTGAGCGACCGCTCCGAGAAGTCGTACCCGGCTCGGCCGTAGAACTTCTCGCGGAGCTCCTTGTAGCGCGCGAGCGCCGCGGAGATTCCGCCGCGGCCAAAGGCCTCGCTCATCTCTTCCTCGAGCGTCGTCGGCTTCGGTCGCCCCTGGTGGCAGGTGTGGCACCACATGTTGACCCGCTTCTCGCCGCTCGGCGTGATCTTCTTCAGGTGCTCGTTGATGTCCTTCAGCATCCGGAGCATCTCCCTGGCGCGGTCCTTGTTCGGTTTCTCGTCGGAGGCGAAGTCGTAAGTCGTGAGCGGCTTGCCTTCCTCGCCGACGTGGCAGTACGTG
>Ga0126379_10001734_pt1 | contig 13493 bp, 13 predicted proteins | sample PanSoiMetPlot_24_FD_92640 | JGI IMG/M metagenome (GOLD analysis project Ga0126379, IMG submission 92640) | Tropical forest soil microbial communities from Panama - MetaG Plot_24 | ecosystem: Environmental > Terrestrial > Soil > Tropical forest > Bulk soil | place: Panama | collected 2016-02-17 | reverse complement strand
GCCGAGTTATCTGCGCTGGTATGTTTACGCCTTTGCCACCACCTATTTGCGGCGGCCGGCGGAAAGCGTGTTTCGTAAACAGACAGCATGATCATGCCGACCTGGCCGAAAATTGTTAAACGCCGCGCGACGCGAAAGTCGCGGTGGGTAGAAATTATCGAGCGCGAAGTCGAATTTGACGCCGATTCCAAGGCAGAGCTTTACCACGCGGTCGGCCAGCCGGACTACGTCGCCATCGTTGCACGCACGCCCGACGGCATGATCCCGATCGTGCGGCAATATCGCCCGGCACTGGAGCGCTTCACCTGGGAATTGCCCGCGGGCATGCTGGACGAAGGCGAGACACCGGCCGACTGTTGCCGCCGTGAGCTTCTGGAAGAAACCGGTTTTCCAGCGCGTGCCGTGCACATACTCGGGAGCTATGCCCCCTGCACTGCGCGATTGTCCAACTGGATGCATTCGTTCTTCGTTGAAACCGGCCCGCGCGCAGAACCGCCGGCAACCGAACCTGCCATTGAGCTGAAACTGGTAACGCCCCACGAACTGGCAGCGCTTATTCTGTCTGGAGAATTTGTGCTGCAACTACATATCGGCGCCCTGCTGATTGCAGGGATGCGCGGTCATCTAGATCTCGGCGCGCTGCGCTAGGGCTCTGTCGCTTTTGACCACGATCAATGCGCATTTTTAGCGTGCGGCGAATCTTGCCTCGACAAGGACCCTAGAACCCTTCTAAAACATTGTAATTGCCGCGGGGCGGGAAAGACGAAGAGCATGATTTACAAGGCGTTTTTTACATCGGCACTCAATAAATTGCGGAACGAAAGACGCTACAGGGTCTTTGCGGACCTTGAACGCATTGCCGGGCGCTTTCCCCATGCCATCTGGCATTCCCCTCAGGGTCAACGCGAAGTCGTTATTTGGTGCTCCAATGACTATCTCGGCATGGCGCAACATCCGAAGGTGATCGGCGCCATGGTCGCAGCCGCGGCACGCATGGGCGCGGGCGCGGGCGGTACCCGCAATATAGCCGGTACCAATCATCCGCTGGTCGAGCTTGAGCGCGAGCTCGCGGATCTGCACAGCAAGCCGGCAGCACTGGTATTTACGTCGGGCTATGTGTCGAACGAAACCGGCATCGCAACGATCGCCAAACTGCTGCCGAACTGCTTGCTGCTCTCGGACGCGCTCAACCACAATTCCATGATCGAGGGCGTGCGCCAGTCCGGCTGCGAAAAGCAGATCTGGCGTCACAACGACCTCGGCCATCTCGAGGAATTACTGAAGGCGGCCGATCCTGCGCGGCCGAAGTTGATCATTTTTGAGAGCCTGTATTCCATGGATGGCGACGTTGCGCCGATAAGCGCGATCTGCGATCTGGCCGAGCGTTATGGCGCCATGACCTACTGCGACGAAGTGCATGCGGTTGGCATGTACGGCGCGCGCGGTGGCGGCATTTGCGAGCGCGAAAACGTCTCGTCCCGTGTCGACGTGATCGAGGGTACGTTGGCCAAGGCGTTTGGCTGCCTGGGCGGCTATATCGCGGCCAGCGAGGATCTGGTTGACGCCGTGCGTTCCTACGCGCCCGGTTTCATTTTCACGACCGCTTTACCGCCCGCGATTTGTGCGGCAGCTACAGCCGCCATTCGGCACCTGAAAACTTCAAGCTGGGAGCGCGAGCGGCACCAGGAGCGCGCCGCTCGTGTTAAAGCAGTCCTCAATGCGGCCGGCTTGCCGGTGATGCCGAGCACTACGCATATCGTACCCCTGCTCATTGGCGATCCAGAAAAGTGCAAGGCAGCGAGCGACCTGCTGCTCTCCGAGCACGGCATCTACATACAGCCGATCAACTACCCGACCGTACCGCGTGGCATGGAGCGGTTGCGCGTGACTCCCTCCCCCTATCACGACGACGCGCTGGTCGATGCCCTGGCGGAAGCGCTGGTGGATGTGTGGGAGCGCCTTGATCTGCAACGGCGGCTGCAGGCGGCTGCGGCCGAATAACCGCCTTATTATCAATCCTGAAATGGTGGCGGCTTTGGCAGCGGTCGCGCAGGCTCGCGCCTATCTTTGAGAGAACGCGCGTTCCAACGTGCCAGAAGCGGCATGCTCAACGATACAAAGAAGATACGTGTGAGGTGATGCGCGCCGACATAAACCGGATCGAGGCTCAACGCCAGCGCGAGCAGCATCATGGCGTCGACTGAGCCGGGCGCAAAGGCAATCATCACTTCGGCAACGCGCAGCGAGAGCAAACTGATCAGGATCGCGGCAAATACAGCGGAGATCGCCACCGCAACCGCGAATGAGCCAAATGCAGCCGCCACGAAGTTCAACAGCAGCCGCGGCGATGTATTGGCAAAACGTGAGCCGGTGATGGCGCCCATTGCAACCATCGCGGTGTTTGCGACCCACCACGGCATGACCGCATGAATCAGACCGCTGCCATGAAGCGCCGCGGACGTGAGCATGGCGCCGAACAATAGCCCCCCGGGAAAGCGAATCCGGTAAGCGATGACTGCAACGATGCTTGAAAGAGCCACGAGGATCGCGAGTTCATCGAGCACAGCAACACTTAGCGCGCCGGTAACCCTCGGCGCGGGCTGGCCAACAAGACCAAGCAGCGAAAGTCCGGCCGGCAAGCCGACCGCGATGACAACGACACGTATGCTCTGCACGATGGCGATCGCGCGCACGTCACCGCCGAATTCGATTGCCAAGGTCAGCACCTGCGACATTCCTCCCGGAGCCGCGGCAAGGTACGCGTCCACTTTTGGCCATTGATGCACGACTTGCAGATATTCAGCGCCGCCGATGGAAATAACCGCCATGGCCATGAGCAGCACCGCTATACTGAGCGGATAGGTCGCCATGCCATGCAGTGTTTCGGGCGTGACGACCGCGCCAAGCGATATGCCGATGAGAACGAAGATCGCGCGCATCAGCGGCGTCTGAACCAGCATCGGTCGGCCGGCAAGCGAGGCGCCTGCAACCGCCAGAATCGACCCCGATAGCCAGCCGGCGGGGACTCCTATGAACCCCAGCGTAGCCCCGCCGACTGTCGCAATTGCCAGCGTCTCGGCAAGGCGGCGCAGAACTACAGGACGGTCGGTGGGAAGCGGCGCGGACAAGGCCCAAGGCTTTCACGGAGCCAAGCGCACCAGTGCCGAGGCTCATCGGTGCGATCAATGCCGCGGGCGGACGGCCGCGTCAAACTGATGCCCTGGCGTTAAAAACGTAGGTATTTCAGTGGCCTGTGTTATTGTTGGTAAAGCGCGCGGACTTTGCCGGAATATTTTCTGAGGTGTCCTGCGCGGGCTTGGATCGCTAAAGTAGCGGGGCGCGAGCTAGTCCCATTCCGGAGCGTGCATGCTGCAAGGTTGGGTCGTTATTACTGTTGCGCTTGCGTATATCGGGTTGCTTTTCCTGGTAGCAAGCTATGGCGACCGCACGCGCCGTCTCGGTCGCGACGGTCGCGCGCGATTGCTCATTTATCCGTTGTCTTTGGCGATCTATTGCACGTCGTGGACCTTCTTCGGCTCAGTCGGCTTCGCCTCGCGCACAGGCTTCGACTTCATCACCATTTATATCGGCCCTGCCCTCATGATCGGCTTGTGCAGCCCCTTGCTGATGCGGGTTGTGCGGCTTGCAAAGGCGCATAACATTACTTCAATCGCCGACTTCATCGCCGCACGCTATGGCAAGGGCCAGGCGGTTGCAGCTACTGTCGCTCTGATTGCGATCGTCGGCACCATTCCCTACATCGCGTTGCAGCTGAAAGCGGTTTCGTCTTCGCTCGAAACCATATTGGCTCACATTGCCACAGGCACTGAAGTTACTCGCCCGCTGCTTGGCGACATCGCCCTATTCGTTGCACTGTCGATGGCAACTTTCGCTGTTTTGTTCGGCACCCGTCACATCGACGCCACCGAACACCAGGATGGTCTGATGTTGGCGGTTGCCGCCGAATCGATTGTCAAACTCGTTGCATTTCTCGCAGTCGGAATTTTCGTAACTTTCTGGATGTTTGACGGCCCTGTAGCGCTCTTCAAAGAGGCAATGGAGAAACCGGCGACTGCCGCGATTTTCAGCCGTGAGCCGCGGATAGATACGCTTGTGGCGATGACGCTTCTATCGTTCGTGGCTTTTATTCTGTTGCCCAGGCAATTTCACGTTGCGGTCGTCGAAAACAATAACGAAGATGAGATCAAATGCGCTGTCTGGCTCTATCCGGTCTATTTGATTCTGATAAATCTTTTTGTGGTGCCGATTGCAATTGCCGGCCTTTTGACGTTTCCGGCAGGCAAAGTTGACAGCGACATGTTCGTGCTGGCGCTTCCGCTGCACAGTGGCTCCAGTCTGTTCACCCTCGCTGCGTTCGTGGGCGGTCTGTCAGCTGCGACCGCCATGGTGATCGTTGAATCGGTTGCGTTGTCGATCATGGTGTCGAACGACTTGATCATGCCGTTGGTGCTGCAGCGGCGCGGGACCTTGATCAGTGGGCGTGGGAACGTTGGCTCGTTGCTGCTGACCGTGCGCCGGTTATCGATCTTCGCGATTCTGCTCATGGCCTATACATATTACCGATCGGCCGGCGAGGCGCAGCTCGCTTCCATAGGATTGCTGTCGTTCGCTGCCATCGCGCAGCTGGCGCCAGCTTTCTTCGGCGGGTTGCTGTGGCGACGCGCCACCGCGGCAGGGGCTATTGCCGGCATGACTGCCGGGTTTCTGGTGTGGGCTTATACGCTGCTGCTTCCGACGCTGTCGGATATCGGCGTGGTTGGCGCGCGCATTCTTACCGAGGGCCTTTGGGGCCTGAGTATGTTGCGGCCGCAACACCTGTTTGGGCTTGAACTGCCGCCGTTGGTCCACGGCGTTGTCTGGAGCTTGCTGCTGAATATCGCCTGTTATGTCGGCTTTTCCTTGCGGCGCGCGCCCTCATCGATCGAGCGATTGCAAGCCAACACCTTTGTGCCATTGGAATTCACCCCGATCGCGCCCAGCTTCCGGCTTTGGCGCTCGTCGGTCACGGTGGCCGAACTCACAACCACGGTTGCGCGCTATCTGGGCGAGGAACGAACTCGCTCTGCGTTCGACAGCTTCGCCGGCACACATCGCATCAGCCTTGAGCCGAAGGACGATGCCGATTTCCGGCTGATACGTTATGCCGAGCATATCCTCGCTTCTGCAATCGGTGGTGCGTCATCGCGCCTGGTGCTTTCGCTACTCCTGCGCAAGCGGACGGTGTCGACCAAGGCAGCGTTGAAGCTGCTCGATGATGCAAACGCAGCAATCCAATACAATCGCGAAATTTTGCAAACCGCACTCGATCATGTGCGGCAAGGGATCGCAGTATTCGACAAGGAACTGCACCTTATCTGTTGGAACAGACAATTCGGTGAAATCCTCGACCTTTCGCCGAGTCAAATCCGCGTCGGAGCGGAGCTCGCGGACATCCTGCGCGCCAACAACCAGCGCAACGGAGCCTCCACAACCGATGATAACGAATTCGTGCGTGCACAAATCGAACGTTATGTTTCCGGCCGGGAGCCTTTTCTGGAGCGCTTTGCGGAAGGTGTCGTGATCGAGGTGCGTGCAAACCGAATGCCTGACGGAGGGATTGTCACCACATTCACGGATATCACCGCCAGCGTCGAGGCGGCCGAAGCGCTCGAGCGGTCGAATGAAACACTCGAACGACGCGTGCGCGAACGAACCGAGGAACTGACCCGTCTCAACGCAGCGCTCGCCCATGCCAAAGGTGAAGCGGAAGCTGCCAATATTTCCAAGACAAAATTCCTTGCTGCTGCAAGTCACGACATCCTGCAGCCGCTGAATGCGGCGCGGCTTTACGTCACCAGTCTCATCGAGCGCGGAGGACAAGAAGATCGCCGCCTGGTCGACAATATTGATGCGTCGCTCGAGGCCGTGGAGGAAATCTTGGGAGCGTTGCTTGACATGTCCCGACTCGATACCGGCGCGCTCCGACCGGAATTTGCAAGCTTCCGCGTCGACGAACTAATGCGCCAAATTGAGCTCGAATTTGCGCCCCTCGCCACCTCCAAAGGACTCGATCTCACCATTATGCCCTGCACGCTGGTCGTTAAATCCGACCGGCGGCTGCTGCGTCGATTGATCCAAAATCTTGTTTCCAACGCTATCAAGTATACGCCGGAGGGTCGCGTGCTGGTTGGCTATCGCCGCCGCGGCGACGGGTTGCGGATAGACGTTTACGACACGGGCGTTGGTATCCCGCAATCAAAATGGCGCGATATCTTTATCGAATTCCAGCGCCTGGATCAGGGTGCAAAAATTGCGCGCGGACTCGGGCTAGGCCTTTCAATTGTCGAGCGTGTAGCACGCGTTATCGGTTGCCGAATCGAACTTGAATCGGAAAGCGGACGTGGCTCGCGTTTCTCGGTCACCGTGCCACTCTCAGGCGAAGCCCCAGTCGAATTACTGGCGCGCGACAGTATCCGCGTGGACCCTGGTCAGCTCGCCGGCATTACCGCGCTGTGCATCGACAACGAGCCTTCGGTACTTGATGGCATGGAAACAATGTTGAGAGGTTGGGGCTGCGAGGCAATAAAGGCTCCGGACCTGGCATTTGCGATGAAGGCAATCTCCGAAAGTCAGACCACGCCGAATGGGCTTTTGGTCGATTACCATCTCGACCAAGGTAACGGCATCGATGCCATAATTGCGTTGCGTCGTCGCCTGGGCGATCTACCTGCTATCCTGATTACCGCCGACCGATCGCCAAGCGTGAGAGACCAAGCGCGAGCTGCCGGGATCCAGGTTCTCCATAAACCTATCAAACCGGCTGCACTGCGCGCACTGCTGGCGCAATGGCGGGTTCTGCGGGTGGCGGCGGCAGAATAGAGTCGCCTAGCCTTCGGCGTCCACGCTTTGTGGCCATTGGCCTGTTTCGATCTTGGCGGCAGCGATCACGGCCTGCGTGCGGCTTTCGACACCAAGCTTCTGCAAAATGGCTGAGACGTGCGCTTTCACAGTCGCCTCTGACACGTCGAGCTGATACGCGATCTGTTTATTCAGAAGCCCTTCCGACAACATCATCAATACACGCACCTGTTGTGGCGTCAGTGTCGCCATGCGCGCCATAAGTTCGGCCGCCTCGGCGTCGGAGCCAGCAGCAAGATCGACGTCGGGCGGGGTCCACACGCCGCCACCAAGAATGCGGGAGATGGCCGCACGCATGGCATCTACGCCGAGTGTTTTGGGGATAAATCCGGACGCTCCAAATTCTATACAGCGACGAATGGCCGCCGGATCGTCATTGGCCGACACAACGATCACTGGTACGCCCGGATATTGAGCGCGCATGTACATGAGGCCTGAAAAGCCGCGCACTCCCGGCATCGTAAGATCGAGCAGTACAAGGTCGACGTCCCCACCACGCTCGAGCAAATTGACAAGTTCGTCAAACGTGCCTGCTTCTGAAATGTCCGCTCGCTCCAACAGACCTTCCACGGCCTCGCGCAAGGCGCCGCGAAACAGCGGATGGTCATCGGCAATTACGAGCCGGTACTGCAACGCTTCACTCAACGGGAACTATCCTCCGGCTGGGTGTGCCAGCGGCTATGCGCCGCATTCGTGTTCGCTGTGCGCGCGAGTGCAGGTCATGTTCCTCCCCCACCGGGGCGGACGCAAGCCTTTCAATCCGCGACGAAAACTGGAATGGATGGCGTGCGCTGCAGTGCGGAATAATTCATATAGCTCTGACCTTTACACCACCACTTTCGACAAAAGTCGAATATAGCCAACCCCATCCCGGGACTAGAGTTTTGACGCCACCGCCAGCGGGGTGTCAGCCGGCTAGAATTCCGGCGGCACCGCAATTCCGCACCCAAGCGGTGGGCTTGTTTGGAAATCACAATAACGGGGGAACTTAAGATGAGCGCACTCGCCGGTACCGCTTCCCGCGCGGGCGGAATGTCGAAGGACGAAAAATTTGTCATCTTCGCATCCTCGCTCGGCACGATCTTCGAATGGTATGACTTCTATCTTTACGCGGTGCTGGCGCCGTTCTTCGCCGCCCTGTTCTTTCCCGCTGGCAATGACACTGCGGCGCTGCTCTCCGCCTTCGCCACTTATGCGGCAGGCTTTCTGGTGCGCCCGTTCGGTGCGATTATTTTCGGACGCGTCGGCGACCTGGTCGGCCGAAAATATACCTTCCTTGTCACCATCATGGTGATGGGCGCGTCCACGTTCCTTGTCGGCGTGTTGCCAACGTACAACAGTGTTGGTTGGCTGGCGCCGATCCTGCTTGTCACCTTGCGCCTGTGCCAGGGACTGGCGCTGGGCGGCGAATACGGCGGGGCAGCAACGTATGTTGCCGAGCACTCGCGGCCGCACGAACGCGGCTACGCGACGAGCTACATTCAGACCACTGCCACGCTTGGGCTGTTGCTCGCGTTGATCGTTATTGCGCTCTGCCGTGGCAACATTGCTCCCAAGGATTTCACCGAGTGGGGATGGCGCATTCCGTTCCTGGTGTCTGTGATCCTGCTGGTCTTTTCGGTCTACATCCGGCTCAAGCTCAATGAGACCCCGATCTTCCAGAAAATGGTGAGCGAGGGAAAAGGCTCCAAGGCCCCGCTGACCGAGAGCTTCTTCCACTATCCGAACAACAAATACGTGCTGCTTGCGTTGCTCGGCGCCACCGCCGGTCAAGGCGTGGTGTGGTACACGGGTCAGTTCTACGCTCTGTTCTTCCTCGTGATCACACTGAAGGTCGATTATGTAACGGCCTACGCGCTGATCGGTTTGTCGCTGGTCATCGGCACGCCGTTCTTCATCGTCTTCGGGTGGCTGTCAGATCGGATCGGCCGGCTCAAGATCATTCTGGCTGGTTGCGCCATTGCGGCTATTACGTACTTCCCGCTGTTCCAGGGATTGACCCACTACGTCAATCCTGATCTGGAGGCTTTCGCAAAAGCCAATCCGATAACGGTCACAGCCGACCAATCAACGTGCAATTTGCACATCTTTGTCGGTCCGTGGTCGAAATTCTCCGATTGCGACCGCGCGCAGGACTTCCTGACCAAGGCGGGCCTGTCGTTCACAACGATGCATGGCGCCGGATCGAAGTCGGTCGACGTGGATATCGGCGGCACCAAGATACAAGGCTGGGATGCTGCCAAGTGGACCGCTGCGCTGACCGCGAAGGGCTACCCGAAGGCGGCAGATCCCAAGAAGATTAATTGGCTCATGACGGAAATCATTCTTGTCATCATGGTGATTTACGTGACCATGGTGTACGGCCCGATCGCCGCCTTCCTGGTCGAGATGTTCCCGACCAAGATCCGCTACACGTCAATGTCGCTGCCCTACCACATCGGTAACGGATGGTTCGGTGGCATGCTGCCGTTGCTCGCGACCGCCGTAGTCGCGGCGCAAGGCGATATCTATGCCGGCCTCTGGTACCCGATTATCGTCTCAGTGATGACCGTCGTCGTCGGTCTCATCTTCCTGCGCGATACCAAGGGAGTCGATATCGTCACCGGATCCGGCGTTGCCATTCAGGGCAAGTCGGCCTGATCGGCTTCACATTCGAGCGAGAACGCCCCGCACTGCGGGGCGTTCTTTTTTGGCCTGGTGAACGACCCTTCAATTGCGGGTGCCGATGAACTGGAAAGCGATTTCGCGGCTGTGCGGTCTGCGTCGGTGCTCGACGAGGTAGATGGCTTGCCAGGTACCGAGCCCCAACGTACCGCCGCCGACCGGCACGTGCAGAGACACGCCATTGAGCATGGCTTTCACATGCGCCGGCATGTCATCCGGCCCTTCCACGTCATGGATCCAAGTCGCGTTCTCGGGCGCCAGGCGATCAAGCGCGGCGAGGAGATCGGATTGCACGTCGGGGTCGGCGTTTTCCTGAACCGTGAGAGAGGCCGACGTATGACGAAGATAGATCAACAATACGCCGTCGCTAGCGCCAATTTTATCGATGAAGTCAGTGGCGTTACCCGTGATATTGGTGAACCCGGCGCCGGACGTTTCCACATGCAGGGTCGCGCTCGCTATCAGCTGGGGCGAGATTTCGACAATGGCGGACATCCGGCCGGTCATGGAACGTGGGCTGATGATCGCTGGCGCTTCAACTTCTGCGCATCATGTCCTTCTGCACAGTTGTGATCATTTCAACCAGGCGCCGCCAGGTCTCTTCCATAAAAGCCCGCACGCGCGCGATGTCTTCTTGCGTAGGCAACTTGATCGTCACATCGGCGCCCTTTTCGGAGGGCGGTGTGAGATCGGCCGGTGGCCGTGGTGGCGGCGGCGGCTCCTTGAGCGTGGCAATCTCTTTTTTCAGCGACGCCACCTCATCCCGTAAGCGCGCGATCTCCGTTTCCAGTGCGGGACGATCCACCGGTACCAGCTGGCATGCCCAGCCAGCGGTTTGAGCGTTGCAAAATGCGATCTGACCGCTTTCGTTGTCGAGTCGAAGGAAGCCGTTCTCGACACGATTCAAACTGAAACGGCCACTCGGCGCCGGCTGCGGATTGTCCGGGACTTGGGCCGGGGCTTGTTGCTCAGGAGGTTGGGCTTGACCTTGATCCTGCACCTGCGGCGATGCCGGCTTTTGGCCCTCGACGTCGATCACGGTTTGGGCGGATGCGGAGGCCGCGCCAAAAGCAAGAGCGCAGACAAGAGCGAGCGTCGAAATGCGCATGGCGATAGTTCCCCTCAGGTCAGGCGTCGCGACGTTGAGCGTAGCACTGCATCCATGCACGGCTGAAGACGAACGCGTTCCATGTTGATACCCATATTGCAGCGCACGAGAGAGGTATTATCAGTATCCAAAATTTCTGACTTATTTCATTGATATCAACCGTTTATTGCCTGGAGGCGGTTTCTTGACTCAGAGAAACACGGTCAGTATGGTCCGCGCGGCTTTTAGGGCGGCGGGACGCGCGAAACCTGAAATCCACGCGAGTCGAAAGCATGACTGACGACCCGCGCGGCACAGGCAATCGCGACGAACCGCCGGACGACGAGGCCGCTCTCTCCGCGAGGCTTCAGCGTCTCGGCAAACGGCTCGCACAGGCGAACCGCCCTTCCGAAAACGGCTCAGGTCCTCGTCAAATCGCCAACCTTTCGGGATTTGCCCGCGGTTTTCGACTGTCGACCGAGTTGGTGGCGGGTGTGATTGTAGGCGCCATGATCGGCTGGTTTCTCGACCGGTGGCTCCGAATCTCGCCGTGGGGGCTCATTGTGTTTCTGCTGCTTGGCTTCGCGGCCGGTGTACTCAACGTAATGCGAGCGGCAGGGGTCGTTCGCGATCGAAGACTGAACGACTAGTAATTATGGCTGTCGATCCGATACACCAGTTCCGAATTATCGATCTCTTCCCGATCACCAAGATCGGCAATACCGAGATCTTTTTCACCAATTCGGCTGCCTTCATGATGATCGCGGTAGCGGGCATTACCGCATTTCTGGTTGGCGCTACCGCAAAGCGCAGCCTGGTCCCTTCCCGGCTGCAATCAGCTGCGGAACTATCCTACGAATTCGTCGCCAGCACGGTACGTAGCACCGCCGGCTCCGAAGGCATGAAATTCTTTCCGTTCGTATTCACGTTGTTCATGTTCATTCTAACGGTGAATATGATTGGCCTGATTCCATTTAGCTTTACGGTCACCAGCCAGATCATCATCACCGCGGCACTGGCGTTAACGGTGTTTCTCATCGTTGTGATCTACGGCCTCGTGCGGAACGGGCTGCGCTTTTTCAACCTGTTCGTTCCAAAGGGCGTACCGATCTATATTCTCCCGTTGATCGTCTTTATCGAAATACTGTCTTTCCTTTCACGGCCGATCTCGCACAGCGTGCGGCTGTTTGCGAACATGTTGGCTGGGCATATTACGCTTCAGGTCTTCGCCAGTTTCATCATCCTGCTCGGTACCGGCCTCGGCGTTATCGGCTGGATCGGCGGCTCGCTGCCGTTCTTGATAGTGGTGATGCTTTTTGCGCTGGAAACGCTGGTTGCGTTTCTCCAGGCTTACGTCTTCGCGATCCTCACTTGTATCTACCTTAACGATGCCATTCACCCGGGCCACTGAGCGCCCCGAAGAACATAGAGGAGTTTATTATGGATCCAGTAGCAGCAAAATATATCGGCGCAGGCATCGCCTGCATCGGGATGGGTGGCGCCGGTGTCGGACTCGGCCACATCTTTGGTAACTATCTTGCCGCTGCGATCCGTAATCCGTCGGCCGCGCAAGGTCAATTCGGCAACCTTATCTTCGGCTTTGCCATCACCGAGGCGCTGGGCATTTTCTCGCTGCTGATTGCACTCTTGCTGCTGTTCGCACTGTAGAACGAAAAACGTACACCAGTCTCGGAGCCGACGATGGCCGAGCCCACGCACACAACGAGCACCGGGCATCCTGCCGAGGGCGGACACGGTGTGTTCCCGCCTTTCGAGTCGGACACATTCCCGTCGCAACTCGTTTGGCTGGCGATTACCTTCGTATTGCTCTATGTGCTGATGGCGAAACTGGCGCTGCCGCGCGTGCGCTCAATCATCGACGCTCGTCAAAAGCATGTCGCGGACCACCTGGGCGAAGCCTCACGGCTGAAGACTGAATCAGATGCCGCGGTCGCCGCCTACGAAAAGGCCCTGGCCGATGCGCGTTCACGCGCGCAGGCGATAGCCAACGAGATGCGCGAGCGCCAGCAAATGCAGGCGGATGCACGTCGCAAGTCTCTTGAAGACGAACTCAATATCAAGCTTGCCGAGGCGGAAAAATCGATCGCTGGCACGAAACAAGGCGCCATGTCGAATGTGCGGACAATTGCTGAAGACGCAACTCGCGCCATTGTGGAGCGGCTGATTGGTGAGGCGCCGAATGACAGCACAGTCGCTGCGGCGGTGGCCGACGTCCTGAAGGGTCAGTAGCATGCTCATGGAAGCCGAAGTCTGGGTCGCATTCGCCTTTGTCATTTTCGTCGGCATTCTCGGATATGTTGGCGTCCACCGCATGGTGGCGAAGTCGCTCGACGACCGCTCGGCCAAGATCAAGGCAGAACTGGACGAGGCACGTAAACTCAGGGATGAGGCCGCTGAGCTTTTGGCCGAATATCAGCGCAAGCGGCACGCTGCCGAAGCCGAGGCGGAGGAGATCATCGGCGGTGCCAAGGCAGAGGCCGGACGGCTTGCCTCCGAGGCAAAGACACGGATCGAAGACTTTGTTGCCCGGCGCACCAAAATGGCTGAAACAAAAATTGCGCTGGCCGAAGCGCAGGCCGCCGCCGATGTCCGCAGTGCCGCCGCTGAAGCGGCGGTCGCCGCTGCCGAGAAAATCCTCAGCGTCGAGGCCAAAGGCAGACGTGCCAGCGAGTTAATCGCAAAAGGTATCGAAGACGTCCGCAAGAAGCTGAATTAACGGACGCCTGGTCCTCCCGAATTTACATTCAGCTCTGGCGCGGTTTCGCGACCGCTTTTGGCTTCGGCTTGGCTGCCGGCTTCTTTT
>Ga0126379_10001732_pt1 | contig 13498 bp, 12 predicted proteins | sample PanSoiMetPlot_24_FD_92640 | JGI IMG/M metagenome (GOLD analysis project Ga0126379, IMG submission 92640) | Tropical forest soil microbial communities from Panama - MetaG Plot_24 | ecosystem: Environmental > Terrestrial > Soil > Tropical forest > Bulk soil | place: Panama | collected 2016-02-17 | reverse complement strand
GCATTCGTTGAGCGACGCGCGTCAATCGTTTCCAGCATGGACAGAAAGATCTTCGCCCCATCTGCGCTGCCCAGCCGCGCATCCGACGCGCGGTCAGGGTGTGGCATCAAACCGAAAACATTTCGCTCGCGATTACAAATTCCGGCAATGTTTTCGATCGAGCCGTTCGGATTCGCCTCAGGAACAATGCGGCCTTGTTTGTCCGCGTAACGCAAAATCACCTGTTCATTGGCGTTCAGTTCGCTCATCGTTTGTGGATCAGCGAAAAAACAGCCTTCGCCGTGCGCAACGGGCAGGCGCAGAAGCGTACCTTTCGGACAACCATGTGTGAAAGGCGAATCATCCAGTTCCACTCGGGTGTTTACCATGTCGCAAACAAACCGCAGTGACCGGTTTCTCACCAGCGCACCCGGCAACAGACCAGCTTCGCATAATACCTGAAAGCCGTTACATGTGCCGAGCACGAGCTTCCCCGCGCGCGCTTCGCCGATCACTGCTTTCATGATTGGCGAAAATCGGGCAATGGCGCCGCAGCGAAGGTAATCGCCGTAAGCAAATCCGCCGGGCAAAACGATCGCATCGAAACCGTCGAGTGAAGTTTCCTTGTGCCAGACGTATTCCGCGCGTAAACCATCGAGCCCGTTGATCGCTGCGACACAATCCTGGTCGCAGTTAGATCCGGGAAACTGAACGACGGCAAAATTCATCGCAAAGGAGTCTAGCGGCGCGTGTCCTCATGCGCAAAAATTTACTATCAACAGTCGCCTTTACTCGGCGAAGAAACGCATCAGGGGGCACGCTTCTGGCAGTGCGCGCAAAACCATGAAGTGCGGCCGCCGATCATTTGAGATTTCAACACACGGCAGCATCGCGGACATCTTCCGCGTTTTCCACGATGGGTCAGTAGCCACGATTTCGGCAAACGATTGAAATCGGTTTTTAACGCAATCGCTTTTCCTAACGAATAGCGCGTTGCACGAAACAAACGCCTCAGATCCGTGTCCCTCAGTGTGGCTGCTTGAGTAGCCGGGTGCACCCGTGCACGGAAAAGAATTTCATCTGCGTAAAGGTTGCCGATCCCGGCGATCAACTGCTGGTTCAACAAGATCGCTTTCACAGCGCCGCGACGGTTTCCAACAATTGTTTTGAACTGCGAAAGACCAATTTCAAGCGCGTCCGGACCGATGTCGCGTGTTTGCAGAAACTCATCCACATCCTCGATCAACTCGATCTCGCCAAACTTGCGCTGATCGTCGAAGGCCAGCCGGCGGTTAGTGGCGAAATGAAAAATTACTCGCCCACTTTTAGGCGGTTCTTCGTCGCGCGTGAGGCACTGAAGCCCGCCAGTCATGCCGAAATGCAGTCGCAACCAGAGTGCATCGCCGATGTGCACAAACAAATGTTTGCCGTGCCGGTGACTATTTTCGAAGCGATGCCTTTTCAGTCGACGTGCCAACTCACGCGCGGAAACGCGTTTCAAAACATACGCGTCCCGCACTTCCACATTGGTGATCCGCTGGTGCAATGACGTACTGTCCAGGTATCGTTTGAACGTTTCGACTTCCGGCAGCTCTGGCATCGCGCTTACGTTTGCACTTAGTTCAGGTGATGTCCCGCAACCGCCTGGATAAGTTTTTACGACTGTTAAAAGCGTCGCCTTCCGGCGCGGTGTTCAATCCATGGTGGGAGGTCGATGTGGAAAACGACATTGGTCCAGACTCACCAGCGATTCGCAGAAAACACTTGGCTGTCTATTTTGGCGAACGGCTTGGCAAGACGCGCCTGGCGATCGTCGGCGAAGCAGTCGGTTATCGCGGTGGTCATTTCAGCGGAATCCCCATGACTTCGGAGCGCATGCTGCTGAGAAAAGAGCAGCAGATTCTTGCGAGGATCAAGCCACGCCGCACGAGCAAACCAAGCGTTTGTCCGAACGGTTTTTCAGAACCAACGGCTACGATTGTCTGGGGCGCGTTGCTGAAGCTTGGCCTCTTGCCGGATGAGTTCGTCTTGTGGAATGCGTTTCCGTGGCACTCATTCGATTCGCAACGCAGGATGTTGAGCAATCGTATGCCTAACAAGTCAGAGCAACTTTCCGGTCGCCCTGTGCTGAAGGCCTTCCTCGAATTGTTTCCCTGTGAGCAAGTCGTCGCTCTGGGAAAAATTGCTGCCGCGCAGCTCGAGCAACTTGGTTTTGGTGCGCCCTGCGTTCGCCATCCAGCGTCGGGCGGCGCAAAACTTTTCCGCGAGCAGATCGCGAGGATCGTCTGCTGATTCGAGCCGCAAACACGATCACTTCGGTGGCTCGCTTTTCTTCAACGGCCCAAATAGATCGAGCGGTACGGGGAGAAACGTGGTGGTGTTATGCTCACTCGAAATCTCACGCATCGTTTGCAGGAAACGCAATTGGAGCGCGATCGGCTCCCTGCTCATGATCGCTGCCGCTTGGACCATTTTTTCAGCCGCCTGGTATTCGCCCTCGGCGTTAACGACTTTGGCCCGGCGCTCGCGCTCGGCTTCGGCTTGCTTGGCCATGGCGCGCTTCATCGTATCGGGCAACGCGACGTCCTTCACCTCGACTGCGGTAACTTTGATTCCCCACGGATCGGTCTGGCGGTCGATGATTTCCTGAAGCGTCTGATTGATTTTCTCGCGGTGCGCCAAGAGTTCATCCAGTTCGGCCTGGCCGAGCACGCTCCGCAACGTCGTCTGCGCGATGAGCGATGTGGCCTTGAGAAAATTCTCCACCTTCACTACGGCAGCCTGTGGATCGATCACGCGAAAATACAGCACGGCGTCCACGCTCACCGGGACGTTATCGCGGGTCATCACTTCCTGGCGTGCCACGTCTATGGTGACCACGCGAAGGTCCATTCGCACCATACGATCGACAATCGGGATGAGGAAAATAACGCCAGGTCCTTTGGCGCCGAGTAATTTCCCGAGACGAAAAATCACGCCTCGTTCGTATTCGCGCAGGATCCGGATCGCCTGCGGAAAAACAATGATGACGAGAATGATGATGGGCACGGCCCAACTGATCAGACGCGGAAATGCTTCAATTAATTCCATGGCGGTCTCCTCTAGTTCAACAGTTCGTACCAATTATTGCGCCGACGCGGTTGGTAGCCTGCGTCGTGGATGAGCGACTCGATCTGCGCGGCATCCAGCCGAAACGTTGTCCCCGCGCTGCTGACGACATTTTCTTCCATCATTACCGAGCCAAAATCGTTTGCGCCGTATCTAAGCGCGATTTGCCCGATGTCTGGGCCTTGAGTCACCCATGAGCTTTGAATGTTTTCAATGTTGTCCAGGAAAATCCGTGCAAGCGCTTGCACTCGCAGATACTCGGACACGCCCGTGCGCTGTTTGACTTTCAACACGGTGTGCTGCGGTTGAAAGGTCCAGCAGATAAACGCCGTGAATCCGCCGCTGCGATCCTGTTGATCCCGGATCCGCAGCAAATGCTCAATGCGGTCCTCAATCGTCTCCACATGACCGAACATCATGGTGGCGCTCGATTTCAATCCAAGCTCGTGTGCCACCTGCATCACATCGAGCCATTCGTCGCTGTTGATCTTCAAAGGCGAAATCTTTTTTCGCACCCGGTCCACGAGTATTTCGCCGCCACCACCCGGGATTGAACCCAGTCCGGCCGCCTTGAATTCGGAAATCAGTTCTCGTAGCGGCATTCGAAATGTCTCCGCGAAATGCTGAAATTCCGGCGGACTGAATCCGTGAATGTTGATGTGCGGATATTTTTCTCGAATGTGCTGCAAAAGATCAATGTACCATTGCAGCGGCAATTTCGGATGGTGCCCGCCCTGCATCAGAATTTGCACTCCGCCTGCCGCAGTGAGCTCATCCAGCTTTTCATCGAGCTGCTCGAAACTAAGCACGTAATGATCTTCGTCGCGCTCCGTTCGATAAAATGCGCAGAACTTGCAATAAACATTGCAGACATTCGTGTAATTGATATTGCGATCGACGATGTACGTCACGATCTCGCGTCCGCGGCCGCCATAACTTGTGGCTTTTGCCAAATCACGTCGGGCATTTGCCAGGGCGGCCAATTCTTCCAGCGGCCAGTGATATAATTCCAGCGCGTTGTCCGTCGAAATCCGTGCGCCCTCCAAAATCTTCCCAGTGAGCGTATCTCGATTAAGTGAAACCATTGCGAGGTAATGTTAGACGCTGCTTGCGGATTTGGCACGTACGTTCATTTGGGGTTAGGGGGCGATCGTCGGGCGCGCCGAAGAATCTTGCGGACGGCTCCGCGATCCGTCCTACCATTTGGAAATGGACCGAAATGTCGCAATAGTCGGCGCGGGCGTGTCGGGGCTGACCTGCGGCGTTGTTTTTGCCGAACGCGGTTATCGCAGTGCGATCTTCGCGAAGGAAACCGGGCAGCAGACCACGTCCGGCGCGGCTGCGGCTGTCTGGTTTCCGTACGACGCCCAGCCTGCAGAAACGGTCATTCCTTGGGCACTCGAGACCTACCAGGTGCTCGCTGATCTTGCTAGCATGCCCGCGAGCGGCGTCTCAATGATCGAACTGCGCCAATTTTCGCGCACCAATGAGATTCAAATCCCCGATTGGGCAATTCCGCTAGGGGCTTCTGCCCTCCCGAGCGAAGTCGAGGGATCCCGTGGCGTTACCTCAAAGCTTTATCCGCGGGATCCTTCGACTCCGCTTCGCTCCGCTCAGGATGACCGTTGGTTCAGAAGCGGTTTCTCACTGCGCGCTCCTCTGATGGACACCGCAATTTACCTCGATTACCTCGCCGCGCGTTTCCGCAACGGTGGCGGCGAAATTCACGCAAACGTCCGTTTTGAAAAACTCGAAGATGTCGATTCAAAATTCGACCTCGTAATCAACTGCGCCGGAATCGGCGCGGGCGAGCTTGTTCACGATCGCGATCTCGAGCCACATCGTGGCCAAGTCGCGGTTGTGCCGAGAATCGACGGTCTTTCCTGTGCGATTGTGTGTGATGACGCGCCGCTCACGTACGCAATCCCGCGGACGAATGATTGTGTCTTTGGTGGAACAAACGAAGTCAGCGACAATCTCGCGGCTGATCCCGCAACCACATCCAAAATTGTTAGCGAATGCAGCCGCGTGCTGAGCGTCGAGAGCCCGCGCGTGCTCGCTGAACGCGTTGGCCTCCGCCCCTTCCGAAAATCGGGCGTCCGGCTCGAAAGCGATCGTCTGCGCGACGGCCGTACTGTGATTCACAATTACGGCCACGGCGGCGCGGGGTTCACCCTTTCCTGGGGTTGCGCGCGTGAAGTTCTCGAGACCACCACATTGTAGCGGCGCTTCTGTCAACAAGCGAGGGTGATGGTTTAGCTCCAGCGTTTGGTTAGTTTTCTTGTGTCCTAACGCTTCTTAAAGAACCGCTTCGGATCCGAATAGACAAGCAAAAGCCCACCGACTACTGCTACACTCCATGCAGCAAATGACGAAGAAAGGGGCCATAGCAGAATGGGTGTCGGAACGTAAGCTGGACCGGCCGTAAAAGGCAGACGCTGGTACTGTTCTGGCGGATATGAAGTCTGCTCGACCCGAGTACCGTCGAGAGCAAAAACGTAACGCTGCGCGCCGCGCACAGTCCACACCGCCAGCCTTTCGTCTGGTAGCAGTACCGCTCTAAAGTTACCTGCCCCAGCATGCACAACCCACGCGTGCAGAAGTTTCCAATCCCGATCATATACTTGGATGCGAGCCGATGCCGGATGCACGGCGATTCGCCGTCCATCAGGCATTTCAATCAACTGATCTGCTCGACCCATCGGCCACTCGAACGAAGCCGGCAAACTGCCACGCGCTGAAAAATGCCAAGCCGTAAAATGCGCTGATGCCGTAAGCCATCAGAATGCCACCGAAGAAACCGACAAATTTGCGATTGCCTCGCGCGCGCCAAAGCGAACTGACCGCCCCGTAAAGCCCTAACGCGACCAGAAACCCGCCGATGGCAATCGTGAATGGGTTCTAGAACACTGCGCTTGAAAGGCGTAGCGACAATTCGCCGAGAAAATTCGTCTAATTCGGATGGCGAGTTACGTCAGGGCGATGCACTGAAAGGAGCTGACGACGTCGTCGGGGCCTTTTTCGGCGAAAAAGCTTTCGTAATAACCGGGACCGAGATCCCAGTGCGGGCCTTTGTAATAATCATCGCGATAGAATCGCCAGACGCCGCTCACCACGATGACGCAACTCATCCGGTCGTTCCAGTAGTCGCCCACGTAATGGAAACTCAGGTTGGTCCGGGCGTAGGAACCTTTAAAGCCGATGTGATCGTAAAGGACCAGTTCAGGCAGCCGGATAATGTCCTTGGTCGGTTCAAGTTCGACTTTGCCGAGCGCAGAAGCGCGATAGCTCAACGGGCCAAGGGTCCATTTCATGTCGATGACGCACCCGTTATCGGGCGACAATTCAATTTTAGATAATCGTGGCATAAGCGTGCAGGGCGATGGTTTTCGATAATTTGATCAGATGACATTCGCTCTGTCGAGTAAAGAGATTACGCCGGGATTTTTTGCAGTGCGGTCGAACCTCCATTTGGGAGACGAGAAAAATAGGATTGTCGGGCTCCCAGTCTGACTCGGAAAAGGCTGCAACCGGCTCCAGGGCTATGTCGGCAGGCTGCCAGCCTGCCGAGCGAATCAGCCGAGCGGACTAATATCCGACTTCGCCGCGGGCCTGTGGTTACTTGCCTTTTGCCCAACCAATCACGCCACAAGCAATGCGTGCCCCCGAGTCGCCGGCGGGCTGAGATTTCAAATCGTCCGCCTTCGCGTGTACGACCACCGAACGTCCGATCGCGGATCTTTGGTCATTCGCCAGTGAAATTTCATGATCCACATAATCCAACTTCGCTTTGCCGGAAGCGTCCGCTTCCACGTTCCCCATATCGCCTACGTGACGCTCGGTCGCGTCCGGCGCGGCGTGCGGTTTGTTCGTGGGATTAAAATGACCGCCCGCGGAACTTAGATCGGGTGCGGTGCAATCGCCGAATTCATGAACGTGAAAACCGTGCTTCCCGGGAGTCAATCCCGCGATCTCTGCATGGACCTGCACGCCATCGGCAACTTCCGTAAATGTGACAGTGCCGGTGACTTTATTGCCTGCGGTGGGATGAAGCACCGCAATCGCCTTGGATGGAGCAGCGGATTTTTCCGGGGGCGTCTGCGCCAGGGCGATTAAACCTGCGAAGGTTAGAAGCATCAGCTCAATGATGGAAGCTCGAAGGAAATTCATGTCAGCATCTGTATTTCGCAATCGGGGGTAAGTCCAGTCGCATCAAATCGTCCGACGATAGGACGGGCAGTCCCCTGCACGCCGTTCACCGCGAAGCCAAACGCGGCGCGCACGGAGTGGCGCGCCCTACCTGTGTCGAATGAGTTTCGCAGCCGCTTGCAAGTGCTTAGACGCGGTCCTTCAGCTGCGTCGTGCCGGACGCGCGTGCACAGTGGACGCAGCAGAAGATTCGTCCGTCTGCTTCGACACCGTGACCGACGATTCGGCAATTGCAGTGCGGGCAAACAGGCGCCAGCGCGTGAATTGCGCACCGGTGCCGACTATAACCGCGCTCAATTCGCACTGAGGAGATTTTTCTGGTCTTCAGTAGGTCGGAAAAGTTATCACTGTCGCCATCACCCCATAGGAGCAGTTGGTAATGCAAACCCCAGATGTCACCGGGGCCGCTGGCCCGACCATCGCCCAAACACCGGCGAAGGGCGGAGCCGATACGAAGACGGGTTTGACGGCGGCCGAGGTTCAGACGCGGTTGAAAACGTACGGGCCAAACGCCCTCGTGGAAAAACAGAAGAGTATGCTTGTCGCTCTGGTTGGCTACTTCTGGGGCCCGATTCCGTGGATGATTGAAGCCGCGGCGTTGATGGCATTCGTCGTAGGCGATTGGGGCGACTTCGCAATCATTACGTCACTGCTGTTGTTCAATGCGCTGCTGGGATTCTGGGAGGAACATGAAGCTTCGAATGCGCTCGACGCGTTGAAGAGTTCATTAGCACTGAAAGCTCGTGCGCTGCGCGACGGAACGTGGCGGGAAGTTGATGCGCGAACGCTGGTGCCGGGAGACATTATTCGATTGTATCTTGGCGATGTTGTTCCCGCTGACTGCACACTCATCGCGGGCGATTACATCAGCATCGATCAATCCGCTCTCACGGGAGAATCGCTGCCGGTCAGTAAGAAATCGGGCGAAAACGCATACTCAGGCTCGATAGTTAAACAGGGCGAAATGACGGCGGTAGTTACTGCCACCGGTGCGAACACCTTCTTTGGACGCACGGCGAGACTGGTGGCGGGCGCGGGAAGTGTGTCGCATTTCCAGCGAGCCGTGATGCGGATCGGCAATTTTTTGATCATCCTCGCGCTCGTCCTGGTGGTGATTCTCGTGGCCGCTCGTCTTTTCGATATGCGTGGTCATTACGATCGAGCTGTCCTGTTAAGGTTAGCCGAAATCGTTCTGATTCTTCTCGTGGCCTCAGTGCCTGTAGCGATGCCGGCTGTTTTGTCGGTGACGATGGCGTTGGGCGCGCGACTACTGGCGAAACGCAAGGCTATCGTGTCGCGATTGGAAGCAATCGAGGAACTGGCAGGTGTCGATGTGCTCTGTTCCGACAAGACCGGGACGTTAACCGAGAACAAGCTCACCCTCGGCCGAGCGCAACCGCAGCCCGGCACCGATCCGGACACCTTGATTTTGATGGCATCACTCGCCTCGCGCGCAGCCGATGACGATCCGATTGACCTCGCAATATTAGCCGGGCTTAAGGACCAATCGGTCCTCAAGACGTACCGGCAAGAAGCGTATGTGCCGTTCGATCCGGTGCACAAACGCACGGAGGCAACAATTAAGGATCAGTCGGGCGCGGTCTTTCGCGTTAGCAAAGGCGCGCCGCAAGTCATTCTAGCGTTAACAAAACTTGCTGGCCCAGACTTGGAAAAGGAGCAACAGACAGTGACCAGTCTCGCGAGTCACGGTTACCGCACGATCGGCGTAGCTGTCGCTCGCAACGACGATGATTGGATTTTCCTGGGAATTCTGCCGCTTCTCGACCCGCCGCGACCTGATTCAAAGAGTACGATCGCTCAGGCTCGCGCTTACGGCGTGAAAGTGAAAATGGTCACTGGCGATAACGTCGCGATCGCGCGCCAAATTGCGTTGGAGCTGGACATGGGCACAAATATTCAGCCCGCAACCGAACTCTTCCCGGGAGACGTGACTAAAGGGCAAATCCCGATGGACGCAGCGGAGAAGATCGATGCGGCCGATGGGTTCGCTGAAGTTTTTCCCGAACACAAATACGCGATCGTAAAAATACTGCAGCAGAACGGCCACATCGTCGGCATGACCGGGGACGGCGTCAACGACGCGCCCGCCCTTAAGCAAGCTGACGTTGGGATTGCCGTTTCCGGCGCGACCGAAGCGGCGCGCGCAGCGGCAGCGTTAGTCCTGACCGCGCCGGGATTATCTGTAATCATCGATGGGATCGCGGAGGCCAGGCGCATCTTTGAGCGGATGACAAGCTATGTGCTGTATCGGATTGCCATGACTATCGCGATCATGGTGTTTGTGGTGCTGGCCTCCACCTACTATCACTTTTTCCCGTTGACCGCGATCATGCTGATCGCCCTCGCGCTCCTGGACGATGTGCCCATTATGACAATCGCGTTCGACAATGCCACTGTGCCGCCGGAGCCGGTAAGGTGGGAACTGGATAAGGTACTGGTCATCTCGTCAGTGCTTGGATTGCTCGGCGTTATTCAGAGTTTTGCTCTGCTTTATCTCGGGGACACGCTGCATCACCTGGAACGCCCGCAGCTGCAAACGATGATGTTTCTTCAACTCGTCGCAGGCGGGCATCTCATGTTGTTTGTGACGCGCACAAGAGGCCCATGTTGGAAACCGCCTTATCCAAGTGCGAGGCTCTTTTTCGCCATCGTGGCGACGCAAGTCGCGGCGGTATTCATGTGTAGTCAAGGTTGGCTCGTGCCGACGCTCCCGTGGGGTATCATTGGCTTCGTCTGGGCTTACAACTTCGTGTGGATGATACTGCAGGACGTGGTGAAGCTGGGAATGTACAGAATTGTCGACCCCGGCCGTTCATGGAAGAGATCCCTTTTCCAGCCACTCCGAGCTTCATTGACGGCAGAGCGAGCGCCAGCGCGATAAAGCGGAAGGACTAATCATGTCGAATTACATGAAAAAATTCATTGTAATGCCAGGATCCAAGGTTCGGCTCAAGCGTTTCGACCCTGGCTATCACGGTAAACACGAATCCCACAAGAAAGCTTTGCCGGAGATTCAGAAGTACGTCGAGAAGATGGAGCAACTGCAGTATCTGATGTATGCCGAAAGAAAGCATTCCCTGCTCGTTGTTCTGCAAGGCCTTGATGCTGCGGGCAAAGACGGCGTGGTCCGCCACATCTTGACTGGGATGAATCCCGCGGGATGCACCGCAGTGGGCTTTAAGCAGCCTACGCCTGAAGAGTTGGGGCACGACTTTCTCTGGCGCGTGCATCCACACGTTCCGACAAGGGGTTCAGTTGCAATCTTCAATCGCTCTCATTACGAAGACGTGTTGGTGGTAAGAGTGCACCAACTAGTTCCGGAAAAAGTCTGGTCGAAGCGCTACGACGAGATAAACGAATTCGAAAAGCTAATCGTCACCCAAAACACGACGACTATCCTCAAGTTTTTTCTCCACATTTCCAAAGAAGAACAGCTCGCCCGTTTTGCGAAGCGACTCGACGACCCCGCTCGCCAATGGAAGATCAGCGAATCCGATTACAAAGAGCGCGATTATTGGGGCAATTACACCGAAGCGTTCGAGGAGGTGCTCAACAGAACAAGCACCGAGCGCGCTCCCTGGTTCGTGATTCCGTCAAATCACAAGTGGTTTCGCGATTTGGCTGTCTCACAAATCATATCCAGGACGATGGACGAGATGGGCATGCAAATACCAAAGCCAACCGTGGATCTGGCGAAGATCCGTAGTGATTACCATCAGGCGGAGGATGAGAGCAAATCGCGCCCAACCAAGTGATCAGGAACACCACAACGGATCTTCCTTGTGGGTTGGACGCAGGCGGTGAATGAAATTTCGCCATCGCAACGTCTGACGTTGCTCCTCGATCAATCGCCTCTGAAAGGCATTCAGCGCTGGCTTTGGGTGCTCTCGACTGGCGGTACATTATTAGACGGGTTTGTCCTTTTTGCGCTCGGCGTTGCGATGCCGCTCATCATTCCGGTGTTCCACATGACGCCTGACATCGTCGGTCTTATCGGCTCAGCCCTCGTGATGGGAGCGGTTTTGGGCGCCGGAATCGGCGGCCGGCTTGCCGATCATCTCGGACGAAAACGATTGATGGTTGCAGACATGATGATCATCGCTATGGGCGCGGCGACCAGCGCGCTGGCGAATGGGCCGCCCATGCTGTTTATCGGTCAGTTCATTGTGGGGGTTGGAGTGGGCATCGATTTTCCGGTTAGTAGCAGCTACATCTCGGAAATCTCGCCGAAACGCGACCGTGACCGAATGATGGTTGCCACGATTGCCTGTCAGTCTATTGGGATGCTGCTGGCAGCGGCGATCACGTTGGTATTACTCAGTCGCGGCAGCGCACAGAGTTGGCGGTTGTTTTTGTGGAGCGAAGGACTAGTCGCGCTGCTGTTTTTCGTGTTACGTTTTTCGGCGCCTGACAGTCCGCACTGGTTGATGTCTCGAGGCAGATTTACAGAGGCGGCGCAAGCTTTCATACGGATCATTCCCGAGCAACGAGAGACAGTCTTACAAATTGCCGGCGACCACGAAAAGCTGGGAGCTTCGATTCCGCAGGTAAAAGCAGGGATGACGACCCTGTTTTCGCCCCGTTATCGGGCGCGCACGGCGCTGGTAACGATTCCGTGGTTCCTGATGGATATCGCTACGTACGGCGTCGGACTCTTTACGCCAGTGATTTTAGGATCGATCGAAATCTCCGGAAGGACGCACGGCCTCGTCGCACACGACCTCGCTCTCGCAGAAGGCAGCGGCATTATTGACTTGTTTTTGCTGTTTGGTTTTCTGCTTGGAATCTGGAGCGTTCCTCGGTTCGGGCGCATCCGAATGCAGGCGATTGGTTTCGCAGGCATGGCTGTAGGCATGTTAATGTTAATGGCGGCTGTGGGCCTAACGAACTCAGGTTTGCACATTCCACTTGTGTTCGCCGGGTTCATCGTGTTTAACCTGCTGATGAACGCCGGTCCGAACTCAACCACGTTCACTCTCGCCCCGATTTTGTTCCCAACGCAATTGCGCGGGACCGCCGGTGGATTCGCCGCCGGCGTTGCAAAACTAGGCGCGACTTTTGGCGTGTTTCTGCTACCAATTTTAAAAGAGAGATTCGGTGTTTCGAACGTTCTTGGAATTGTATCGGCGGTGAGCCTATTGGGTCTGATCGTTACATTGTCTCTCCGGCGCGAGGACAGGGCTTGGCCATCGTTTGGAATAGTAGAGATGGATGGGAAGTGATATTTTTTCCGCGGAGGTACTATGGAGATATCGAAGCAACTACTCGATTGTTTAGATCAAAACAACGTGGAGTACGAAATCCTGCATCATGTCGAAGCGGTAACGGCGCAACGGATCGCCCAGGCTGAGCACATTAAAGGACGCCATCAGGCGAAGGTGGTGATGCTACGATCTGGCGATCAACACCTGATGACGGTGTTACCAGCGGATCATCAGATTGATCTCGAAAAGGTCGAGAGAGTGGTCGGCAAATCTGTCTCACTTGCTCGGGAAAACGAATTCAAGTCACTCTTTCCCGATTCCGCGGTCGGCGCGATGCCGCCGTTCGGAAATCTTTATGGTTTGCCGACTCTCGTGGACAAGCATCTCGCAGAACAGGACTACATTGTTTTCGAGGCCGGCACGCACACTGACGCGATCATAATGAACTATCGTGATTATGAAAAGATTGTGAACCCACAGGTGGATGACCTTTCGATCAAACTTCATCCGATGAAAGGAGCTTGATTTTACGGAACGCCGCGCCGCGATTCGGATCAAACGAATAAAGACTTCGTTGACCAAGCTGCTTCTCTGGCTGGGATGCGCAACCGCGCCTGCTACGATGGCTGCGGAAAAGGTTGGCTTCATCAATGTGGATGGCGCAATCGGGCCGGCCACGGCGAGTTACATTTCACGCAGCATCGAAGAAGCGAAAGCGCAACATGTGCAGTGCCTGGTGATCCAACTCAACACGCCAGGCGGGCTGCTCGATTCGACGCAGAAAATTGTGCAAAGCTTTCTCGGGTCTCCAGTTCCCGTTGTGGTCTATGTCGCGCCGATCGGCGCAACGGCGACCAGCGCGGGCTGCTTTATTACCCTTGCGGCCAGCATCGCGGCAATGGCGCCGGCCACCACCATCGGCGCGGCGCACCCGGTTTCGATCGGCGGGTTCCCCAGCGGTGGCGAAGAAAAGCCGG
>Ga0126379_10001729_pt1 | contig 13520 bp, 16 predicted proteins | sample PanSoiMetPlot_24_FD_92640 | JGI IMG/M metagenome (GOLD analysis project Ga0126379, IMG submission 92640) | Tropical forest soil microbial communities from Panama - MetaG Plot_24 | ecosystem: Environmental > Terrestrial > Soil > Tropical forest > Bulk soil | place: Panama | collected 2016-02-17 | reverse complement strand
CATTACAAAGGCAATCACGGTAATCGCAACGGGAGGCTCCCGTGCGATTATGCTTCACCGGATACTAACAACGGTACACTGTTTCTCGATTTCGCCGACGTGGTTGGGCGCCTGTCGTGCGGAGAGGGCTGCAGCATTGGTGGTCCTCCACCGCCGCCAACGACGCCCGAGCCGGCCAGCTTGATTCTGCTAGGCACCGGCCTCGCAGCATTGGCTGGGTTCAAAAAGAAGAAGCTTAACCAGGTCTAAGCCTTGTTCCAAACAGGGGGCGAGCGCGGAAACTGCGCTTTCCCCCTGTTTGAATTTTGGGTGGGAGTCAGTGCGATAGCGCCCTCAGCGGCCGAAGCCGGCTTGCGGGTAAGTGCATGCGGCACGCGTCTGAAAATCGCGCCCTCCTGGGTGAAAGAATTCGTTTGGCGGAATGCGATCAAGAAAGAGAGTTCCGTGCTAGGAAGAACGGGAATTGCTTGCATTGTGGCGGCACTTGCTCTGGTGGCGTCGGCGCACGGAGACTCCCTATCCAGCTACAAAAAACAGGTGGCCGGAGGACCTGCCGCGCAAGCAATCGGAATGGCCATCGATGCGCTCGAAGCCGGGGAGCTGAAGAGAGCTGAGGCAGCGAGTTTGAAAGCGCTGACGCTGGCGCCGGACGAGCCTCACGCGTTGGCGCTGCTGGCAGAAGTAGAAATGCGTCAAGGACGCCAGGCTAATGCGCTCAAGTATCTGCAGACGGCGGTGGCAAAGAATCCCAAGAGCGCGGTGGCCGAAGAAGCGATGGGGCGGTACCTGGACGAGCATAGGGAGTATCCCGCGGCGGAATCGGCATTCAAAAAGGTGATCGCGCTGGACCCCAAGTGGGCGGCGGCGCAAATATCATTGGGAGACTTCTATCTGGCGCGGGGCCAATCTGCGCCAGCATTGACAGCGTATCGAGCTGCAGTTGCAGAGGATCCAAAGAGTGGAGCGACGCATCTGGCGCTGGGCCTGGGAATGGCCGCCGCTGGGGACGCGCAAAACTCAGAGAAGGAGTTACGAACGGCTGCCAGGCTGATGCCAAGCTCGGCACGGCCGCACGTGGCGTTAGGGAACCTGCTGTCGTTGCACGGGCAGGATGATCAAGGCATCAGCGAATATCAAACGGCGCTGAAACTGGATCCGAGGAATGCCGGGACCTATGTGCTGCTGGGAATGGCGCAGAAGAAGGGTGGGCACGCGGAACTAGCGGAGAAGGCTTACCGGCAGGCGCTAGAGATAGAGCCCAACAATATTGTGGCGCTGAACAATCTGGCGTGGATCGCGATGATGACTCCCGAGCGGGCGGGCGAAGCAGTGGGTTATGCGAAGAAGGCTGCAGAAGCGGCACCCAAGATGGGGCAAGTGCTGGATACCCTAGGGTGGGCCTACCACGTGAATGGGGAGAATGAATTAGCCAGCCAGACATTGAAGCGGGGAGCGGCGGTTGCTCCAGAGGATCCGAGGCTCTTGTATCACCTTGCAGTGGTGTATGGAGCGCAAGGACATAAACAAGAGGAACAGGCGACGCTAAAGAAAGCTCTGGCGACGAACAAGCCATTCCCCGAAATGGATGATGCGAAGTCGCGGCTGGCGGATAAGGGAGTTTCGTGAGATGAGGCATGGCTTGAACCGCGCACGACGATCTTGCGGCATTAGCGCGTCTGACATCGTTGTTACAATTTCTCCCACGCGCGACGGAACCCGCAACCCTTTCTTCTTCTGAGTCGCCTGTATCTGATATCTTCTTGTTGCCGGCTGTCGATCCCACCGTTTGCCGTTCGATCTACCCATGGAGGCACAAAAACAGCTACTCAAATGGAGGAGACGAAAATGCGATGCATGGTGATCGTCAAAGCGAATAAAGAATCCGAGGCAGGGGTTATGCCGAGCCAGGAGATACTCACAACCATGGGTAAATTCAACGAACAGTTGGTGAAGGCAGGAGTGATGCTCTCTGGCGACGGGCTGCACGCCAGTTCGAAGGGCAAACGCGTGAAATTTCCGGGGGGCAAGCTTACTGTAACCGACGGGCCGTTCGCCGAAACTAAGGAGTTGATAGCGGGCTTTTGGATCTGGCGTGTGAAGTCAGTTGACGAAGCGGTGGAATGGCTGAAGCGCAGTCCATTCGGCGACGGCGCCGAACTGGAAATCCGACCGATTTTTGAAGCCGAGGATTTCGGCGAGGCTCTTACTCCCGAAATGCGGGAGTCGGAGGCCAGGATGCGGAAGCAGTTGGAGAAGCAGAAGTAGAAGGCCACAACGGCTGAAGCCGGATCGCAGGGCGGAGGGATACGGTGACAAAATCAGGGCGTTTCGGTAGCTTGTGAAGTCGAGCTCTCCCGAGTTAGAGGAGTGGTCACACAGATAGATTCTTTCGTCAGGGACGCAGACGTCGCCAAGCAAAATTCTCCCTTGGCAGGCTGTCGATTTAGGGCTGCGTCGTTCGATATACCTTGGGAGGGCACACATGAAGTACATGCTACTCATCTATGCCGACGAGCAGATGTGGAGCGAACCGGAACGGCAGGCGTGTTACCAAGAGTCTGCGCGACTCGCCCATACGCTGAAGTCCAGCGGACACTTCCTGACAACTTCGCCGCTGCAGTCCGTTTCCACGGCCACTACGGTGCGGGTTCGCGAAGGCAAGCGGCTGGTAACCGATGGACCTTTCGCGGAGACTCGTGAACAGCTCGGCGGGTTCTTCATGATTGAAGCCAAAAACCTGGACGAGGCCATTGACATTGCCGGGCGGATTCCGGGGGCGCGGAAGGGTTCGGTGGAAATCCGTCCGGTGGTCGAGATCGAGGGCTTGCCCGCTTGATCGGAACGGCGGGCACCTGCCAGACCGTCAGTCAACACGAAATGGAGGATAGCGATGACGCAATTTGGAACGGCACCATGGTCCGCAGTGAAACTCGATCCGCCGCGCTTTGTCACTGGCAAAGCAATGCCGATCGCTGGACTGAAGGAGCGATTCACGTCGGAGACAATGAACAATATCGCGAAACTCTGGCAGCGCTTTGTTCCGCATATCGGACACACTCCCGGACAGGTTGGCCGTGTAGCGTACGGCCTGTTCGCCAACATGACGTCCAACCCATTCGGATTCGACTATGTGGCGGGTGTTGAGGTTTCGAGCACGTCGGGGCTACCCTCAGGATTCAGCCACGTGAGTATTCCCGCGCAGCGTTACGTGGTCTTTTCGCACCACGGTCCGGTGTCGAATATTCGCGACACAATCGATGCGGTGCACAAGTGGTTCCCTACGTCGGGACTTAGCGGCGCACAAACCGGGCATGATCTTCCTGTGATGCTGGAGCGTTATGGGGAAGGATTCGACCCGCAAACCGCCAGCGGGGACATTGAAATCTGGACGCCGATCAAGGAATGAAGTTCGCGCGTTGCGGCTTTTCGTTCGTGCTCAGGCTCCAACACTCTCGTGCACTCGGAGGAACACTTCATGCAGCCAGCTTCACAAGCGATTTCCAAATCGCGTCTTTGGGCCGGGCGCATCATTAGTGCCATCCTGGTGCTGTTCCTGCTGTTCGATGCGATCGCCAAATTGCTGCGGCTCGCCCCTGTTTTGCAGGCCTTCGATCAGCTTGGCTGGTCGCGGAACCTAGCGATTCCGATTGGAATTGTTCTTCTGACCTGCACGCTCCTCTACATGATTCCGTACACCTCCACGCTTGGCGCGTTGCTGCTGACCGCGTATCTTGGCGGAGCCGTCGCAACGCATCTGCGCGCCGGGCAAGCATTTTATTTCCCTATTGTCTTTGGGATATTGCTTTGGGTGGGGTTGGTGTTGCGCAACGATCGCTTGCGGATGCTCCTGCCGCTGCAGGGCTAGAACGACGAGTGTGCAAGAGAATAAGTGATGAGCGGCAGATTGTCGAACGCCGGCCTGAGCCGGATGCACGAGGTGATGGCTCGCGGGGAAATTCCACGCTTGGTGACGCTGGTCAACCAAGGAGAGGATGTTCACGTGGATGCGATGGGCACGGTGACCATCGGACGCAATAGCCAGGTGCAGCGCGACACGATCTTCCGAATCGCGTCGCTGACCAAGCCTGTCACCGCTGTGGCCACAATGATCCTGATGGAAGAATGCAAGTGCGGCTCGATGAAACGGTCGACCGGCTGGCGCCCGAATTGGCGAACCGAAAGGAAAGCCGCCTCGACGGCCCGCTGGACGACACCGTGCCCGTGAAGCGAGCCATCGCGCTGCGAGACCTTCCCACTTCACGGCCGCTACAAACAGAATGCAGATGGCGACGGTTTTTGCATGTGAAAGACTAAATCTGACCGCGAAGGAGCAAGTACGATGAGCAACGTTCGAGTGTTGGTAGGCACCAAAAAAGGGGCCTTCATTCTTTCATCCGACGGGAAACGCGAACGCTGGGATGTTAGCGGCCCGCACTTCTCGGGATGGGAGATGTATCACCTGAAAGGTTCGCTGGCCGATCCGAATCGCATTTACGCCTCGCAGACCAGTGGCTGGTTCGGGCAAGTGATCCAGCGCTCGGACGACGGAGGTAAGACGTGGTTTCAGCCCGGCACGCCGCCGGGGGAAACCACAGGCCCAGGCGGGATGCCCAAGGGTGAAAGCAACAAATTTGTCTACGACACGTCTGCCGAATCGGGCGCGCCGCTGACAACGCATCAGTGGTACGACGGAACGCAGCACCCATGGGAGTTCAAACGCGTGTGGCATCTGGAGCCGTCGCTGACAGATCCCGACACGGTGTATGCGGGGGTGGAAGACGCTGGTCTGTTCCGCTCGACCGACGGCGGCAAGAACTGGCATGAATTCTCCGGCCTGCGGGGCCACGGCAGCGGTCCGCGTTGGCAGCCGGGCGCGGGTGGGATGTGCCTGCACACCGTTATTCTTGATCCGAAAAATCCCGGTAGAATCTACGTCGCCATTTCTGCCGCCGGAGCCTTCCGCACCGATGACGGCGGCAAAAGCTGGAAGCCCATCAACAAGGGACTCCGCTCGCAATATATCCCCGACCCGAACGCGGAGGTTGGCCACTGCGTTCACCACATCGCCATGAATCCGACGCGACCAGGAGTGCTATTCATGCAAAAGCATTGGGACGTGATGCGCTCCGATGATGCCGGCGATTCGTGGCACGAAGTCAGCGGCAATTTGCCCACCGATTTCGGATTCGTGATCGACGTGCACGCGCATGAACCGGAGACTATTTACGTTGTGCCGATTAAGAGCGACGGCGAGCATTTCGTGCCCGACGGCAAACTGCGCGTATTTCGCAGCCGGTCTGGGGGAAACGAATGGGAAGAACTGTCGAAAGGCCTGCCGCAGAAGGATTGTTATGTGAACGTGCTGCGGGACGCGATGGCGGTGGACGCGCTGGACAAGTGCGGGATCTACTTCGGCACATCTGGGGGGCAAGTGTATTGCTCGCCGGATGCCGGTAACACGTGGTCTCCGATCGTGCGCGATCTGCCGGCCGTTTACTCGGTCGAGGTGCAGACATTAGCGTGATCCGAGTGGAGCTCCCACCGCATCTGCGCTCGCTGGCGCACGTTTGCGGGGAAGTGCAGCTCGATGTTGCTGCGCCGGTGACGCTGCGAGCGGTGCTTGATGCCTTGGAGGCGCAATATCCGATGCTGTGCGGGACTATTCGCGACCACGTCACACAAGAGCGCCGCGCCTTCCTGCGATTCTTCGCTTGCGCGGAAGACCTGTCGCACGAATCACCGGATGCTGCGCTCCCGGAGGCGGTCACATCCGGCAAGGAACCTCTGCTTATCATTGGGGCGATCGCGGGCGGCTAGCGGCGGTAATTTGTGAGCGTCCAAGTCACCTTAGAGCGCAAGGCGCCACACGCAGAAGCCGCGTGTAGGAGCGTCCTGCGAGGGGATCCTACATCGAGTTGCAAATTTAACCTTTGCGATCACCACTGCGCAGGTAGCCCAACTTGCTGCCGGCATGATGTATTTCAACGTTCAGGATCTTTCCGGCCGGGGAGATTCGCGGCCAGATGCTACCCGCGGCCACACCTGAACCCGCAAGATTGGGACTTCTGGCGCTTGGGGCGTTGCTGATGGTGGTCTGCGCACCAAAATGCGCAGAGTACTTGCAGCTTAGGCTCAAGCTCGCCGTCAAATTGCACCTTCCGCCCACGCGTTTCGTGGTGTGACTGTCGGCAAAATGAAATTCGGCTGGGTGGGGATGATTTCGCGCGCGTTCACCCCGCGTTTGCTATTCCTTGCTCAACTTCGCAGTGATTTTTTTCATCATGCCCAGCACGACTTCTGCGTCCGCTTCTTCCCACGTAAACCTGCGCAGCATCCTGCGGAGCTTCTCTTCCGAGGTGCTCCTGGCGCGCGCGCCAACATATCCGCTGCGTTGCAGTGCTTCCAGCCAAACTTCGGTGATGCGTTCGACGGTCTCCATCCTGGCAAAGTGTTCCCCATCCGCGGTGCTGGGACTTTCATTTTCTATTTTTGATTTTCCAATTTCGCTTTTCGACAGTTCATATAAACACACGGCTACGGCCTGGCCCAAATTCATGGACCGATGTTCTTCTCTCGTAGGGATCTGCAATAGCCAGTGGCAATAGCTCATATCGTCGTTCGACAATCCGCGTTTTTCTGACCCGAACAGCAGGGCCACCCGACTGTTCTTCACACGCTGTCGGATCAGGTACGCCGCCTCCTGCAGACCGAGCAGGGGTTGCCGCACATCGCGATTGCCCGCCGCTGTAGTTCCCACTACGAGAACGCAATCCGCTACGGCCTCTGGGACAGTCGCGAATTCCTCCGCGGACTTCATCACGGCGGATGCGCCCACCGCCGACACCGATTCTCGATAAGCTTTCTCGTATGGCTTGACGACGCGCAGATGCAGCGCGCCAAAATTACTCATCGCGCGTGCAGCCGCACCCATGTTCAGGGGATTGCGCGTTGCCACTAGGACGACCCGCAAATTTTCCATTGCCTCACTCACGCTGGCCGGGCCCTCGCTCCGTTGCTTCCCGATCCCACATTTCTGCTATCTTTCTCGATCAGAATGTCAGTGCTGATAAGTAACACTGAGGTCTTGATTCGCTTGATGCGCGACGAGCTTGGTGACTACCAAGTGATGTCCAAGTGGCTCAGCGATCCTCGTGTGCTGGAATTTTACGAGGGGCGCGACCACCCGCTGGCGCTCGAGCAAATCCAGTCTGAGTATGCACCGCGCATTCGCGGCGAAGAAGACGTTACCCCTTGCCTGATCATGCTGCAATCTGTGCCGATCGGCTACATGCAGTTCTATCTCGTTGGCGAGGAATCGCGCAACTCCTACGGGCTTCCGGCGGATGAAAGCCTCGAGGCGGTGTACGGAATCGACCAGTTCATTGGCGAGGTTTCGTGCTGGAATCGTGGATTGGGTACGCGATCGATTTCGCTGCTGCTGCGGTACCTCTTCCAGACCAAGAACGCCCGCAAGGTTATTCTTGATCCTCAGGTCAAGAATCTGCGCGCGATTCGGTGCTATGAGAAGTGCGGATTCCGGAGAGTGAAGGTCTTAGAGGCACACGAGCTGCACGAGGGGGTTCTTCGGGATGCCTGGCTCATGGAGGCGAGTTCTGTCTAGCGGGCGGGCAGATCAGAGAGAACGTTCACCGCCGAGGACACAGAGAGCAGGGAGAAAGAGTGAGGGATTCTTTGACGGCTGGCATAAATGCCGGCCTCAAAGCGAAGACAAACACAGGCGATTGAAGATAGACCAGCAAGCACGTGTGTTGCGGACGGCCCAAAGCCTGAGGTGAGGAACGATGAACCGGTGCGGCGCTTCAACATCACGACAGGCTCCTCCGAACGGATCGTCGATTGCCGCTCGCCGCTGCAAGGCGGGTGCGCAGCGGTGATACCAGACGGATCGGTGCTCCTACGGCTGACCCGCGGGGATCACGACGTGTTCTCGCTTGAGCTCCAGGTGCGCTAGCGTACACGGGTCTAGGCGTGCTTTTGGCTGGAATTAACCGATTTTCTTATTTTCTGCGAACTGGTACTTCTGACAGGTGACAACCGCTTTTTCCCCGCGCATACTCTTCTCCGTTACAAGCTGTCTCCGAGTCCTGTACGTCTTGTTGGTTGGCTCTTTTGGGATGTAGGTAGTGTTCTCGCGCACTTTCGGGCAATCCTGCGAAGACGCAAAACGATTCGTTGCTTGCAACGGGGCGGGGTGCTTCTGAAATCTCTTGGGCGGAGATATTTCGGACTTCGCAGGATTGCCCGGCGGTGCGATCACAACTTTTTTGCAGGGCCAATTCACTCCTCTGGTACTATTCTTCCTTTGCCTTTTGTGGTTATCCCGGGCTACAGTCTTTCTACTAGAACGGAAGGAAGGACTCGTTGTATGGCTCTCCTCCTCCATGCCTGGACCGATTTCGCGTGCCCGTACTGTTTCCTGGCGACTCTCGCGGTGGAAAAACTCAGCGACCACTACGAACTGGACATCCACTGGCGATCTTTCCAACTTCGACCTCCTGGAGCTTCGCCCGTGCCGCGTTCCACGGCCATGGTTGCAGGCGAACACGCGCATATAGCCAGCCGTGTGCTTTCGGAATTTGGACTGAATCTCAAACCTGGTCCCATCGGCATCAATACGCGCCTTGCGCACATCGCCACCGCTTACGCTTCCTCGATTGGCCGCGGGGATTCGTTTCATCTCTTGGTTATGAACCACTATTGGCTCGACGGAAGTTCCATCGAGTCGCCTCGGGACATTCACCGGCTCGCGGAGCTGGGCGGCCTGGATCCGCTTGGGGTTACCTCTGCACTGGAGAATCCTAAGTTCGCCGATATGGTCGACGATGATCGTCAAGAAGCGCATCGCCGTGGACTGCAAGGTGTCCCCGCGCTGCTCTTCGCGCACAAGTATCTAGTCTCTGGCGCGCACCCCTACGAATTCCTGCGACGAGCCGTGGAGAAACTTCATCCTGAATCGAACGCGTCGGCCGCCGGCGGCGCCTGAACATTCCGTTCCGGCTATGCCGAGGTACGTTGTGTACCCTTGATTTTTTACGGCTGCACTTTTGTCAATTCGTCGAGATGCACCAGCCTCATTCCTCGCGGACGAGTGGATTTCCGTTTGGTCCTACCTGCACTCTTTTTTCCATTGGTCGCGACCCTTCGTTCGTGCGCCACAGGCCTTTCTTTCTTGCTGGTCGGTTGACTCCAGCTTGGCCAAGACGCTTGCTACTTTCCGTAGACCAACAGCACAAATGTATCCGGCAAAATCGCTGGGCGGGGCCGCGGATTGTCGGCTGTGGCCGCTGGCGCCGGGCCGAAGTCTGCCGTCACCGTATACACATTGTGATTCGACCCATCCAGTGCCATGGTACGGGCGCCGCGTTGCGTGGTGATCGTTTCGACAAGAGAAAACTTCGACGGGGAGACTTCGTGAGCAATCGTCAACGTGCCGTCACCACAGGACGCGAATGCGTAGCCCGTGGCGGGATCGAAACGGTTGGCGTCGACGCCCTGGCCGATGGGCACAGTTCCGAGGACTTTTCCGGAATTTCCATCGACGAAGGCCATCATTTTGTTGTGGCATCCGACGACGAGCACTTCATGTTCCGTATCGATGGCCAGTCCGCTGGGGGATTCACAGGGAGCCAGCGGCCAGGTGTTGTCGACCTTCAGAGTTTTCGCGTCGAACTTTACGAGTTGGCTCTTGTCTTCGAGGTTGACGAATATTTTGCCTTTTCCGTCGCTGGCGGCGAATTCCGGTCCGCCGCCCAAGGCCACCGTGCCGGCCACGTTTCCGCTAGCAGCATCAACGGCCGTGGAGGAGGAGGCGTCGCCGTTGAAGGTGAACACTCTTTTGGAGAATGGGTCGTAGATAACGCCATCGGGATCCTTGTCGGTCTTCGCTTCCCCGAGCTTTTTCAAGGTAGTCATATCGAAGATCGTCGAGTTCGAGCTGCGCCCGTTCGTCGTGTAACCGCGATTGAACTCGGCGGCTAACGCAATTCCGTGTACCCCTGGCGTATCTGGTATCTCACCCAAGACCTTTTCGGTCGTTGGATCGACCACAATCACTTTTGTGCCACGCGAGATAAACACACGATGCGTGGCCTGATCCACCGTCAGGTAGTCCCAACCGCCCGTGCCGCCCAATTTCACTCTTTTGATCAGGTGATAGCCGGAAGCGCCGGTTGCTTGCGGCGCCGCCACTGCGTGCCGCGACACAATCATTCCCGCAGCGACGATGCCGATCGCCAGCATTCCCACTATGCTCTTTTTCATTAATCCCACGACACACCTCCCACAGGTTAGTCGCCACATACATTATTCAGACCACCCTAAGGCCCGCCACACTCTGTCACTTCCAACCTAAACACACCATAAACGCGCCGGGTGTAGCGGGTTTGGCCCCAAAAAAGAGGGAGGAGAACGAGTGCAGACACTGAGGCAAGCATCTATGTTTGCGGACGGCATCGGAAGGCCGTCGCTACAAAACCGATGCAAGGCAAAGAAGAAGAATTCTGTTGCCTACGCCCAGCGATAACCGTGCTTGGCTAGAGGCAATGAGCGCACGTGCTTCCCTGTGACGGCCAATGTCGCTTGCAAACTGCGGGTAGAACAGGGGGCAGCCCGGGCCAGTGGGCGGGTTATCTGTCTTGAGGAAATTGACGTCGATATCGGCGTGAAATTTCGTTCATGACGTACCGGCGGATACTCATAAAAATTACTTTGCACTGCGTGGTCTGACTCAATGGTGATTTCGTAGGCCATCACGCTGCTTAAGCCTTCAATCGCCGCGCCGCGCACTTGCTGTTCGGCGCCGCTGGGATTGATGATCTGGCTTGCCACATCGCCTGCCACCCAGACCTTGTTGATCTTGGTTTTGCTGTCGCGTCGACTGTCAGTTCCACGACCTCGGCGAAATATCCTCGGGGAAAACTGGAAGGCCACGCCCATGCCGGCGGCCTTCGGTAATTGCTTCTCGCCCCATTCCGATTTCTCTGCCACCAGTTTCAACACGCCTCGCATCCGTCCCGGATCTAGATCCGCCGAAGGTTGGGTCCGCCCTCACAGTGGGATTGCTGACCCGCGCGGCACTCAACAATGCCAGACGGAATTCCACCGGGTCCTGGCCCGCCGCATGTGCCAGTTCGTCGGTGCAGGACTGAAATACCCAGGAAAACGCGTTGCTTCTCTCAGAAGGCGGCCCTACAAAAGCAATAATGCGTTCTCTTTACCTAGCGCAACGATGCTGCTCCCCGTTCCAATTCTTATTTAATCTCCACCTCAAAGACCACCGTTCCCACGATCCGGCCGGTCCACACATTTTCATCTTTTTTCTTCAATTTTCCGTTATCAAAAATCAAAACCATGCGGTAGAGTCCCGGCTTTCGCAATCCTTGCAGTCCTTCAAGATCGATTCGTCTGGTGTAAGGCTTGCCCACTTCCACCAAATGCGCGCGTCCTAACGCTGGGCTATTGAGCCGCGTGATCAAAGGCGCAGCCTCGCGCTTGGCTCCCGCGGGGTCGACGTAGCGCAACCCCCAACAAATCTCGGTGTCATCGAGATCCGCCACTGCCATGGCGCTGGTTCCCTGAATGCCCGGCAACAACCTCAAAGACACATCGACAATCTTCGGACCGGCACCGGCGTTGAATTCGTAGCGCTTCTTTTCGGCCTGTAACGTCACGCCTAATCGTTGCAGCACATCTCCAAACCCCAGGGAATAGTAATTCTCCAGGGTGGCTTGCTGCCTGTAACAGCATGCTGACGTACTCGAACCCATGCCGCCAGAGGCGAGATATTCTTCGGCGGTGGGATCCTTCGGGTCCGTTGCTGCCACAAGCGATGGCGTAACGGTCCACTTCTTCGATTCCGGCGCGTATTCCATGCTGTAGCCACGCGCGCCCATGCCACCCGCACATACATGAGCCGGATTCTTGCCGCAGGTAGAGAGGAACGTAACGGGGGGAACCGGGTCTATTGGGCTGGTATCCATCCAGGTCCTTCCGCCATCCGGCGATACGACTGCAAGGCCGCCATAGGTTTCGAGTTCCGCCACCACGTTCGACTTATCGGTCGACTTATCGGCGGGGACACGCGCCGAGGCGTACAACACTCCGTCTTTCCGCGCGAGAACGCTCTTAAACCAGTGCGTTGCGTCAATTTTTTTCCAGGTCTTGCCGGAATCCGCGGACACCCACAATCCAAAGCCAACCGCACAGCGATCGCTGCGATCGGTCAGGGGGCTTGCCGGCGGTGAATAGTAGATCTTCGTTACACCCGCATCGCTGGCATTCAGGCATCCGCCCGGCAAGACGCCTTTGGGCAATTTGACTGCAGTCCATTTTTGCTGGAAAACGGTGCTTTGAAATAGGCCGGTGCGTGTGGAGGCAAACACGAGATCGTTGAGGCGCAGCATGGAGAGGATTGTGTCTGCCCGAAATTGGGCACTCGATGGCAGCGCCAGCGACGCCACCATCAAGATCAAGTTGACAGTTGCGCAGCCCGACCTCACGGATTCTTCTTTTGCCCCTGTTGTTGCTGCTGCTTTTGCTTCTGTGCTGCTGCTTTCTCCGCTTCTTCGACGGCCTTGCGAAACTGTTCCACGGCGGTCACTACCGGCGGTTTCAAACCGTCCTTCGCAACGTACTGCCACACCGGGGCGTCATGCCCGGTGTATATATCAGCGCGAAACACTTCGAACATATCGTCCGAAGAACCTACTTCCATGCCTGGACTGGCGCGTCCGCCCGTACCGGTGGCGTCTCCCGACTCTGGCCCATTAGGGGGACGGCCCTGCTGCGCGCCAATTCGTATCTGGTTATCGGTGGTCTCAATAGTCCCCGGACGCGTGTCCACGGGCCCCCCGTTAATGGTCGGATTCGCGATCTTGCCGCTTCCCTTTTTCACGGCAATCACCAGGTCTGCGGTGCTGGCATCTTGCGTCAGCCGGTAGCGGCCCCATTTCATCAGAGCTTTCTCGACCTCCTCTTGGGCCTTGCGGTTGGCGAAGGGATCATTCATGGGCTCGCCCGCATCCGGCAAGATCAATACCACAACCGTCTCCGCCTTCAACACGAAGTCCGGCAGCAGGACCTTCTCTTTTTTCTTTGCGCTGGCCGTGCCCACCGCCAGCGCCAAAGTAACTGTCATCGTTACCAAAGTCGCCGAGGCGGCTATTGCTCCCTTCCCTATCCTTTTCCGCTCCAGGGTGTTCATCGCCGCCTCCTGCCATGACCCGCCATTATATTCCGCATCCGCAATAGCAACGCTCCAAATATCACGTGTCAATAGAACTTCACGTTGCGGGTCGGATCTCTGTCACAATTCTGCGCGGAGCATCGTTGTGTCTCCTCAGAAACTGCCGCTTGTTAGGCCGCGACCGGGATGGGTGTGACTCGGTATCCGAGCTTTTCGGCTTTGGCCTTGAGGCGCTTGATCTGTAACTCTCGGTGTCGAAGCTCGTAGGAGGCCGCTCCTTGGTCCACGTATTTCATCCCATAGCGCCGTCTTGCTT
>Ga0126379_10001727_pt1 | contig 13541 bp, 13 predicted proteins | sample PanSoiMetPlot_24_FD_92640 | JGI IMG/M metagenome (GOLD analysis project Ga0126379, IMG submission 92640) | Tropical forest soil microbial communities from Panama - MetaG Plot_24 | ecosystem: Environmental > Terrestrial > Soil > Tropical forest > Bulk soil | place: Panama | collected 2016-02-17 | reverse complement strand
GATTTCGCCGAGTGAATCGTAGGAGATGGCTGCGTCAAACACTGCCCAATCATTGTCGGGTTCCTCGTTGATAATGCGCTCAAGAATCTGCAGACTGCGGTCGAGCGCTTCGACCTCTTTGTCAGTCGCCCCCATCTGTTCATAGAAGGTGGACATACGTTGAAGTGCCACACCCATGGTCCGGTCGGCGGTGCCTGACGTGGCTGCCGTTCGGGAGATCTCATCGAGATTTTTCATCGCTGACTCGAGTAGTTGCTTTCGTAGGGCACCCGTACCGGCGATAGGACGGAGTTTTTCATCTGTTTCAGTTACAACCTGGTAGATCGTACTCAATGCCAATTGGGCTTGCTTTTCGGCTTCTACGCGATTTTTCTCTGCGAGGTCTCGTTGTTCGAGGGCGGCGCTCTCTGCTCTCCGCGCTCGCACGGCTTGCCATGTACTGACCACGATGCCCGCCATCAGCGTGAGCAAGACCGCTGCAGCTCCCGCCACCAGGGCCTTATTTCGTCGCGCAAACTTTCGGAGTTGATAAGTAGTGCTCGCCGGCTTAGCAGCGATAGGCCGGTCTTCAAGATACCTCTTCAGATCAGCGGCTAGTTCTGTCGCTGACCCGTAACGTCTTGTCTTGTCTTTTTCCAGGGTCTTGGCAACGATGGTTTCAATATCACCGCGATAGGCACGATTGATCGAACTGAGGGGAGTCGGATCAACTTGTTGAATAGTTTGTGCGGCCTCGTGTAAGTGCCGAGACACTTGGTACGGTAGCTTGCCTGCAAGCATTTCGTAGAGGATCACGCCAAGCGCATAAACGTCGCTCCGGGTATCTAGCGCCAGCGGATCGGCCAGCACCTGCTCCGGACTCATGTAGGGCAACGTTCCCAGAATCTGTCCGAGGTCGGTTTGACGGGTGGCCTGGACGTCGCTATCGGTGAACCGGGCCAGGCCGAAGTCGAGAACCTTAGGCTGACCGTTCTCGTCGACGAGAATATTGCCCGGCTTCAAATCACGGTGGATGATACCGTGCTGATGCGCGTGCTGTACTGCTTCGCAAATCCTTATCATCAGGGCAAGTCGCTCTCGCGCGTTTAGTCGCTTCTCGTTGGCATAGTCGAGGAGGGGCTTGCCATGAATCATCTCCATGGCAAAGAAGGGTTGTGGGCCAAAGCTGCTGTCGACCGCCCCCGCGTCGTAAATCTGCGCGATACCGGGATGATGAAGGCGACCGAGCGCTTGAAACTCTGATTCGAAGCGGTGGAGCAATTCCGGACTGGCCCAGCCGGAGCGAATCATTTTCAAAGCAACTCGTCGGCGCGGCTGGTCTTGCTCGACTTCGTAGACCGCGCCCATGCCGCCTTCACCGAGCGGCCGGATCACCCGGTAACGGCCGATGGTAGATGGAATATCTTTCGGACAAATGGTGGTTGGCTGCGATCCGGTAGAAGCAAGGGTTGCATCGCGATCAGCGAGCGTGCCGCCGGTCGGTGGGACGCCGCCGGCCGTCAGATCATCGGGCATTGGCGATTTGTAACTTAGCAGACGTCAGTATAGCGAACAATAGCACGGAAAAATAGCACGCAACGTAGATGCGTAACCGCTAACGGGAGCCACATCCAGCGCACCTGCCGCGTTCAGGTACCCAACAAAATCCGCATCCGGTTGTAGTTGGTGAAATGGCGAGTGGCTGTTGAAAAACTCCGATTTCGACCGAAATGGTCAAAATCCGGGTGACGTGAAATGCCTTGAAATTCGAGAAGATCGCTTAAAACGCTTCCTAACGCAATTTTGTTTTTTGCGATTTTAGGTTGAAAGAGTTTTTCAACAGCCACGCGATTTATCACCAATCAACAGCATGCGTGACCCAACGCTTTCGGAACCCGTTGGACAAATGGCTGCCACGCTGGCCCTTATCCAGCCGCACGATGTTCTGATTTAAGTGGAATGCGAGCACGGATGTTTGTTCCGCGCATGGGTGTGGACTCAACTGCAAGAGTGCCATTTAGCAAATGAACGCGTTCGCGCATGCTGATCAGTCCGAGGCCTGTTGAGGAGACAGATGAATCGAATCCGACCCCATCGTCTGTGATTTCCAGACAGCATTCATCGATGTTCTGGGTTAGGTGGACGGTCACCACCTTAGCATGGCTGTGCTTTGCAATGTTGCTCAGAGTTTCCTGCGCGACCCGGAACAAGCAAAGGTCAACGTGATCTGGGGATCCGGGTCGCTTGATTGCGTCTACCTCGATCAAAATGTTGTGTTGCTCTGCCACTGCACGACAAAGACCTTTAAGCGCGACATCAAGACCGACGTACTGGAGCGAAGAGGAATGAAGTTGATGCGACAACTCGCGCAGAGTTGTCGCCGCCTCCTCAGTCTCCAGCTCTAATTCCACGAGTGAACTGTGGGTCTGGACGAGTTCGAGAGGAACGCCTTGATCGACATTGTGGAGATGTATTGCAATCAACGCCAGGCGCTGGACGACATCATCATGCAATTCCAAGGCAATTCTCTTGCGCTCATCGTCCTGAGCAGTGATGAGTTTGCCAGCCAGGTAACGAACTTTCTCGTAGTTTTCTCTTAATCTCTCTTGACTCTCTCGCAGGTTGTTTTCAGCGGAGCTACGCTCTTCAATAAGAACGGCCAATGCCAATATCGGTACCGAGATGACAAAGAGGAACACTTGCAAGAATAGAAGACTGTTCGCTTGGAACCCCATTGAAAACAGAGTGACCTTCCGGGCCATCACCGCGGTAGCTAGCAACGCGATTGCGGAAAGAGATGTCGAGGCTCCAATCAGCCCGAATCGCGTGGCCGCCCATATGAGAAATGGAACCGGAACACAAAAGGCAATGGGCGAATACGGAGAGTGGGCCACTCTGAGAGCCAGTAGAAGCGACACTGCAAACCCAAATATCCAAACCGCTAGCTCCACGGTGCGCGGTCTGATTGCGCGGAAATGTTCCGAACACCAATACAGCAGTGCGGGCGTAAGCACGACATTTGCCAGTGCATCACCGAGAAACCACTGATACCAGGAAACCCAAAACCCATATCCTAGCAAGCTACGCGTAGCCGCCCCCGCTATGGCAGAAAGTATTGGGACAAAGAAGACGCACACACCGAGAAATGTTGCGAGCTCAGGCATCGTGGCGGGGTGGCTTGAACCATACCGCAGACGACGTAAGAGGTAGGCTGCCAGCGTCGCCTTGATCATGTCATTTGCAGAAGTGGCAAGCACGAACCACAGCGGAGCTGCTGGATGCAGCATCAGTAGAACGAGGCGGATCGGCAATACAACTGCTAGGTAGGGCCACCATCTTTTTGTGGGTGTTAGCAAGAGGGCGCATAGCAAGACTGAATCGGGGAACCATAATGGAGCTGCTACAGCCTGAGAGAAGATGTTTCCGTACCCACACGCAATCAGATAAACGAGCACGAAAAGCGAGAACTTTATCGGGTTAATCGCAAAAGCCGAGTACCGCTGGCGAACGTCGCCCTCTGAAAGATTGGCAACTGAACTTGCGCCAGCATCAGCCATTGGATCGCTCAATTAAGAATGTGGCTCCGGCGTCCGAGGGCTAGGATTCTACCAGCATCGGTGTACCTGATTGATGAAACCAGGCGTGGGTGTTGAAAAACCAGCTGACGGAACGGTCTTTGTCTGGGAGTATTTCTCCCATCACGTTCTTACATCTCGCCGCTAAGCGGTAGCTGGTAGGATTGGCCTTCTGGGTGAAGCGAGGAAGCGCACCAGTCGCTTGAGGTTCTGTGCAGTTGCCGCCAGGAAGAACTGCTCGCGCACGAACTTCAATCTCCGCAGGCGCAGTCGGCGAAGGCCAATTTGATTTTTCAGTTCTGCGAACAAGGCCTCCACTTTCTTTCTCTGCCGTTGTGCTTTGGCAAACTCTGGTGTGTGGGCTAGCTGGCGGGCATGCTGCCGCGCCGCTTCATCCATGTGGATGGCGAGAAAACGGAAGGCACCGCTCGTGCACTTCGCCCGGAGAGAACAGACTCCGCAACGTTTACGGGTCCCGATGTAAGCATAGGTGCGGTTCCGCATGTTGCGCCCGCCATAGTTGAGTGGTTGACCGGCGGGACAGATGTAGCGATTGTGTTCCGGCTCATAGCGGAAATGCTCAGGACCAAAAAACGGGCTGTTCTTGCGGTGGATGCTGTCGCGAGTACGCATATACGGCGTAATACTCCGCCCCGCCAACCACTGCAAGAACTCGCCGTTGCCATAGGTCGTGTCGGCGGCCAGCGATTCGGGCGCTCGTCCTTGCCACCAGGCGAAACGAGTCAGCATATCTTGCGCAGCCACGCTCTCCTGACTCATGCGTGCCGCCGTCGCCTGCACGCCCACAATCACGCAACTGTTGTTGTCTACCAGATAGTTGTCGTAGTAGCCGAGCCGCGCCGGCATGCCGCCCTTAGTGGCATAGGTGGAATCAGGATCGGTCGTCGACACCTGATCCTGCTGATGCACCGGTTCTTCCACCGGGTTCTGCTCTTTCACTTCCTTGAGGTACTGGCGCACGGTTTGATGCACCTGAGCCGCTTCCACCAACTGCTCTCGCGGGATGCGACTCTCCTTGGCCGCGTTCGCTTCCACGAAACTGCCATCCACCGACAGATGCTTGCCCTCGACCAGCCCCACTTCCACGCACTGTCGTACGATCTGTTCAAACAACTGCTCGAACAGCCTCGACTCCTGAAACCGTCCGTGCCGGTTCTTGGAGAACGTCGAATGGTGGGGAATCTCCTGATCGAACCCTAGCCCAGTGAACCAGCGCCACGCCAGATGCATGCGCAATTCTTCCACCAGCTTGCGCTCGCTCGTGATGCCGTAGAGATAGCCGATCAGCAAAATACGCAGCAGCAACTCGGGATCAATCGAGGGTCGTCCGCTCTCGCTATAGCTGTCCTTCAGTTACTGCCGCACAAACTCGAAACTGACGTGCTTGTCGATGAGCCGCAGCAGATGGTTTTCAGGAATCTGATCATCCAGGCGGAAGTAGTAGAACAGCTCTTCGGAACGGGCGTGGTGCCCCATCATGATCAGCAGGCCTCCGAGAATCGAAATCCAGCGAAGCATGCCGACGTTCTAACACGCTTTCGCAAAATCTCACCTGCTAATCGCAGTGACTTTTTCAACACCCACAGGCGTTGTCACCAACTACGAGGACGAGCGCGGACGAAACAAATAAGGCCGCCCGTGCCCACAGGCGGCCCCTCACCAGGAAAAAAAGGCGGCCTGCGGGTTATGTTTCTATCGGAATGCCGCCATGGTTGATCCATATCCGCCCGTTGAAACCTGTCAGTACTGTCAGGAAACAAAAGAAAGGCCGCCCGATTCCAAGTGTTTCAGGCGGCCTTTTGGCCGCCACGTGTGCGAAGCGGCCGTAGTTGACCAGTTGTTCGTTGTAGAGGTTTTGTCGAGTGCGTGAGATGTGTCCTTGTTCGGGGCGGTTGTACCGGGCACTTCGAGAAAAGTGAAAGGCCGCCTTGGAGAGAAGGCGGCCCAACATTTCGCTTTTGCGATCCTTCCGTTTTGACGGCGATATGATGAGCCTTGTTGGTCCCGGTTGTAACTAGCAAAATTGCCAGAAAAAAGGGCCGCCCGGAATGTGAGGCGGCCAAAGGTATACGTGTCTTTTTGTGCGCAGAGAGAGTAGAGCGCCGCGACGTGACTTGCAAGGTAGGACGAAACCAAAAGTTTTCTGAACCCTCGGGAAGGAGTGCCGAGGGCGTCGGGAAAATTATTTGTGCGCGAGTCGCGCCAACTTCTCCAGTTCGATTTTGATCGGCGCTAGACTCGCAAGTGAACGAGCCGATAATCGCTTACGAATCTTCTTGACTCCGATCGGCCTTCTCATGGAAGGCATTATCACTCATGACTCTTCGGCATCCGCGAACAGGATTGCCGTTCTAGGTGCGTGGGTGATACCGCCTTGAGGAGCTCGACTCTTTGCAGCAATTCGCGTACCATGACCTGCTATCGCACTCGAAAGTCCACGGTCCGACGGCGAGGCGTCCGAGACGAAGGTCGGTATGCTCGATCAGGTCCATTCGTCAAAAAAGTGCCCGGTGCTCCCCACACTGGAATCGGAGATCATGGTTGAGACCCTTCAGGTCGAACCAGCCGTTGCAGGCTCGCCGGAGCTGTGATGTCGATCACCGGGAATCGTGTGGTTGCGCCTGGGGCGATCCTCGAGAAGCTGGCTGACGGTTTCGCGTTCACGGAGGGACCGACGTGCGATGCGAATGGGAACCTCCTTTTCACCGACCAGCCCAATGATCGCATCCTAAAGTGGAGCGTCGAGGGCCGGCTGTCCACGTTTCTCCAGCCAGCGGGCCGCGCCAACGGCATGTACTTCGCGCCCGGAGGCGGGCTGATTGCTTGCGCCGACGAGAAGACGGCCCTGTGGTCGATCGCGCCCGACGGCACGACCACACTGCTTCTCGACGCGTACGCCAGCAGGCCCTTAAACGGTCCCAACGATGTCTGGGTACGGCCCGATGGCGCACTCTACTTTACGGATCCGTTCTACCCGCGGTCTTGGTGGGCGTACGACACCAGGCCCCAGGACGGGGAGCACGTGTACTTTTTGTCGGCCGACCGCCAGCGGCTCGTGCGAGTGATCACGGACATGACACGGCCGAATGGCATCATCGGTACGCCGGACGGCAGGGCTTTGTTCGTGTCGGACATCGGCGCAAAGCAGACCTTCCGCTACGACATCGCACTCGACGGTGCCGTGTCGGGCAAGAGCCTCGTCGTCGAGCAGGGCTCCGACGGGATGACGCTGGACGCCGAGGGCCATCTCTACCTGACTGGAAATGGCGTTATGGTCTTCGACTCGCGCGGCCAGCAGATCGAGCACATCCCGATACCTGACGAGAAATGGACGGCCAACGTTTCATTCGGTGGCAAGGATCGGAAGACGCTCTTCATCACGGCGAGCACCGGCCTCTACGGCATCAGGATGCGCATCAGAGGCGCTAACGCGGCGAAGTGACCATCGGAGAAACGCAAGCACATGAACGCAATTACCGTAGAGCCACACAAGCCCGGGAGCGCCCGTTTCGAGGAAATACCTGGGCCCGACGTGCACGACGGGTCAGTGCTTGTGGAGGCTGTCGCCGTCGGCGTCTGCGGGACTGACGTCGAGATCATCGAGGGGAAGTACGGCTGGGCGCCGCCGGGCCGCACGCGGCTGGTGCTCGGGCACGAATCGCTCGGCCGAGTACTCGTCCCGGACCCAGGCGGCAATCTGAAGGAAGGGGACCTGATCGTTGGTATCGTCCGCCGTCCCGACCCCGTGCCATGCTCCAACTGCGCCGTTGGTGAATGGGATATGTGCCGGAACGGCCAGTACACCGAGCGCGGCATCAAACACATCGATGGCTTCATGTCCGAACAGTGGCGGATCGAGCCGGAGTACGCCATGAAGGTGGATCGCACGCTCGGTCTCCTCGGCGTGTTGCTCGAGCCCACCACTGTTGTCACTAAGGCCTGGGAGCAGGTGCAGGCAGTTGGGCAGCGGGCGTTCTGGGAGCCGCGCAACGTGCTGGTCACCGGGGCCGGGCCGATCGGCCTTCTCGCTGCACTTGTCTGCGCGCAGCATGGCCTGGATGTACACGTGTTGGACCGCGCTGTTTCGGGCCCGAAGCCCGAACTCGTGCGTGCCCTGGGGGCGACGTATCACACCGGGAGCGCTACCGATGTCGGCTTCAACCCCGACGTCATCGTCGAGTGCACAGGCGTGGGCCAAGTCATCAGCGATTGCCTCCGCGTTGCCTCGGCGGGCGGAATCGTTTGCCTTACGGGCGTCGGCAGCGGAGGCCGAACGACGGGCTTCACGGCCGATGTGGCCGCAACTATGGTGCTACAGAACAACGTCGTACTCGGCAGCGTGAACGCGAACAAACGACACTGGTACAAGGCGGCACGAGTGCTGGAGCAGGCGGATCGCGCCTGGCTCGGCCGGCTCGTCACGCGACGCGAGCGGCCGGAGGCCTTCATGCACGCCCTCCATCGGGAACCGGAAGACATTAAGGTAGTCATCCAGTTCGCGGAGGTGTGAGCGAAGGATGCGACCAAGTGCCCCGTGACCGCACACCGAAGTCGGAGATCGTGAACGAGACCCACCAAGTGTGAACTGGCGTAGCTGGTGAAAGGCGATTTATCACCAACGGGCCGGCTCTTTGTTGCACCGAAGTGACATGGACTGTCGAAGTTCTAAGCGTCTAACATCCCGTGAGAATGGCCACTGAGGAAAACCCGCCACCATCCAAATCGTTCTTTCAGTTCTCACTCCGTTTATCTTAGGACTTTTCGCTACGTGGCCCACGTTGGTTCTTGCTGAGAGATATGGGCGGGATACCACGCCCTTGATCCTGACCATCTGGTGCTTAGCCCTAGGAGCTTCCGCCGTTTGGCTCAACTGGGCGACATTCCGCCGCACAACAACCGTTCTTCCTTTTCTGCTAGCCGTTGTCATGATTTTCTTGGTCCGGCGATTTCAATAACGACGGCAACCTAGATATGGCATAAGGATGCGACTTAGCTGCGGCCGCAGGCCGCCTCTTCCGTCACCTTGCGTCAGAAGGCCTCAGGCTTGCCATGGGTGAGTCAAAGACAAAGTGAACCTTCTGAGTGTTATCGAGGAGGAAGTAGCACTCATTGACTTGGAGTCATTCCCGGTGGCCACTAGTGTTTCTTTCGGCGTGCCCAGTACGAAAATCTCAGCGCCGGCACGAGAGACACGTGCCATCATGCCCGCCGTGCCATCCGACGCCAACGCGCTGGTCCGGCTTCCACTCGGAAACTCCTTCGCCCACTGCGTCGATGATGCCCGCTGCTTCATGTCCGGGAACCCGCGGATACTGAAAGCCAGGCCAAGAGCCTTCTTTCGTAAACACGTCACTGTGGCAGACGCCACAGGCCTGAACCTTGATCCGCACCTGTCCTGCGCGCGGCTCGGGAATCTCGGGTTCGACAATCTCGAAATCTCCTCCGGTCTAGTGATCTGCGCTACCTTCATCGGGGCTACTGCTGGCACTGAGGCTACTCTGAGCGTTGCCATAAATCCTCCTGGGAACTTGCGTGTTATGGTTGAAGTGGTGGTGACGAGACCACGTATTTTTCAGCGCGTTGTTGTCTCACCTCAATAACGACTTCCAGCGCGACCGCGTGTCGAGCGAAAGGCCCGTGACGCCATACACATCGCCGCAAGGGTCTTGTCGTTTGCGAAATGTCTTTCAGCAATCGGAGCGGCCTGAGCGACTCTCGGCTTTAATACGAAAATGATCAGACCAAAAGATCGAATGGGAAACAATTGCCCTTTGGTGTCAGCAACACTTTGGTATCGATGGATGGTCGGAGACCTACTCACGTCGTCACTGCACAGCTAAAGGTGCGGGTTCTACGATGATCCCCGCAAGTGGCTCGAGATACCGCGGCAAACGCCGCCGTTTCCTCGTGTCTTACACCAACCCAGCCAATGTCTTTTCGAGGCGCGAAAAGGCTTGGATGATTTGGCTTCTGGGCCATTAATCAAATGCATGTTGCCAGGGCCGCAACTTCCCGCCCAAGAGCTGTTCGCGAGGCGCGTAAGCGTGGTTGCAACAGTGGAGGAGGTAGCGGATCACCTTGATCATGCGGTGAAGATCGCGGGAGTCGAACACGTGTCAGCAAATATTTGATTGGCAGTCAAGCATCCGGCAAGAACCCTTTGCCACCCGCACCCGAATTCCTGGATCGTCAACTCCAGTCGGCGGAATCTGCGCTTATCCCCTCCAAGCTTGACTCTGTCGCGCTCATGTTTGTTCGATCGCTCTTCTACATTGGTACGGGGATCGAGGGCGTGCCGCTAACGCCGGAGGTATCCGATCTTTTGTCATTGGGCAGCCAAGGCAGCAGGCTTCAGAATAATAAATTCCAATGGTATTGATACACCGATGTATTGCTGCGAAGTCCGTTGGAAGGCGATTCGTAGCGCGGATCGTCCTCGCCCTTTCGATTCGAAAGCAGTCACTGAACGTAGAAGCGCCACCGCCCGGTGACGTGAAGCACTGAGAGCTCCTGATGTCCCTCGGTTTCGAGGAATCGTCATGAAAGTTTCAGGTGCCGCAACAATATGAAGTTCGCAATGGTGAAGTAAATGACGAGTCCCGTCACATCGACGAGGGTGGCAACGAATGGGGCTGAAGCGCTTGCAGGATTTAGACCCAGCCGACGCAGAATGAACGGCAGCATAGAACCGGCGAGCGTCCCGAACGTCACCACACCGATCAATGCCAAGAAGATGGTTAAGGCAAGAATTGGAGTCTGCCCACCGTAAGTCCCGAACACTCTTTGCCAAATCAAGATACGCATCATTCCGATGGCGCCGAGAATCACACCTAAGGCCACGCCCGAGATGAGCTCACGGCGAATGACACGGAACCAGTCGCGCAGTTTGACGTCCCCCAGAGCCATGGCCTGAATGATGAGCGACGTTGCTTGGGAACCCGAATTGCCTCCGCTGCTGATGATGAGCGGAAGGAATAATGCAAGCACAACAGCCTTAGCGATCTCTTCCTCGAAGAAGCTCATCGCAGTTGCCGTGAACATCTCGCCGACAAAAAGGATCGCTAACCATCCGGCTCGCTTCTTGACCATTTCGAGGACCGACGTGTGCATGTAGGGGGTATCGAGGGCCTCCATACCGCCGATGTTCTGGATGTCGCGACTGGCTTGTTCCTCAACCACGTCTACGATGTCGTCAACGGTGACGATACCCACCATGCGCCGCTCGACATCGAGTACAGGGACGGCTAGCAGGCGGTTGTCGCGCACGACTCGGGCGACTTCCTCCTGGGCAGTCTGGGGCGTAACGAATACAAGGTCCTTCGCAGTCATGATTTCCTGCACCAGTTTGCCGGTGTCGGCAGTGAAGAGCTGCCGTAGTGAGACCACGCCTAGCAGGTGCTGATTCTGGTCGAGGACATAGCCGTAGTACATCGTGACCACGCTTGGGGCCTCTTTTCGAAGATAGGAAATCGCGACATCGGCTGTGATCTCCGGACGCAAGCGTGCGAAGCGCGGATTCATCAGGCCGCCAGCTTCGTCCTCCTTGTACGCTAGGAGGGCAAGCACCTCCTTGCGCGTGGGCTCGTCAAGTAGAGCTAGCAGTTTGTCACGACGTTCCGGCTCAGCTTCCTGGATCAAGTCCGCAGCATCGTCGGGCGGGAGTATACGCAACCAGACATGATGCTGTTCCTCGGGCAAGCCGAACAAGATAAAGGCTTGGTCATGACTACTCAGCGCGAGGAAAAAATCGGCTTTCTCGCCGGTATGCATTTCACGAAACTGCTTTAGGCGCTCGGCGTGCGAGAGATAAGGCCAGCGGTCCCAAAGCTGCTCGACCGCAGAAGGCATTGCGAGTTGGGTAGCCATGTGGTCATCGTTCCTATCGAAGTTGGTTTTAGTTTGCCGCCCGCGGCGCCCGCTCACACTATCACAGGATTGTTAAGAGAGATTGGCGGAGCGCGGGCGCAATGAAAGAAGGAATCTCCGGTTTAGGTTCTCGATTTGCGAGCATCGACCGAGAACGCGGATTTCGTGGCGAGGTCGCTGCACGCCACGTCTTTGAATTGGAGCTATACTTCTCCCACACTCTAGGAGATCGCAAAACCCTTCGGGATGTCACGTGGAAAATCGATGGAGGACGAAGCCAGTTCTGTGGTGACGAGCGAATCCAATTACCCAACTCTTGAGAACTGTATCCAGACGGGCTTGGTCATAAAACCCACAATTCACGGCCAGTTCAGCCCAGGGAAGCTCGAAGCAGGTCTGCATCCGTCGCACTGCCCGCTGAAAGCGCTGAATCCTGCACCAAGCCTTTGGTGCGAACCCGACCGGCTCGCGGAAGACCTGCGAGAAGCGCCGTTCGCTCCATCCCGTCTCCTTCGCCATATGCGAAACCTTCGCCACTGTGGGCGCCTGTTCGAACTGGCGCAAAGCAAACTCGACTGCCGGATGCATCAGAGAAACGCCTATGCTTCATGCGCTGCCCGAAGTTGAGCAGCAAGAATTTCTCGAGCATTTGGAGCTTCTGCTGGGGAGAAGGAGCAGGGGCGTTTCTTAGGCCTATTGCACCACCGGGGTCATGACTGGGGATAATCCGGCTGATTGACACTTGCAATCCTGCGCCGGCTTATAATAAACTAAACTAAATAGACTAAGTTCAACAGGGCGCTTATGAAAACAGTCAATATTCATGAGGCTAAGACTCAGCTCTCCAAGCTCATAGAAAAGGCGTCAAAAGGAGAGGCATTCGTCATTGCCAAAGCTGGCAAACCGGTGGTGAAGGTCACTGCCCTCAGCGCTCCAACCGGAGCTCAAGTACGGCGGCTCGGATTCATGGCGGGGCAGATCTCTGTGCCGGACGACTTTGACCGGATGGGCAAGCAGGAAATTGAGCGAATTTTCGGCGGTGGTGCATGAAACTGTTGCTGGATACCCACCTTCTTCTCCGGGCAGCGGGTGAACCCCAGCGGCTGTCAAAACAAACTCGAACCCTGATTGACGATCCGGGCAATGAGCTTCTCTTTAGCGCAGCGAGTTTGTGGGAAGTGGCGATCAAGCGCGGGTTGGACCGGAAGGATTTTAGAGTCGATCCGCGACTGCTGCGACGCGGCCTGTTGGACAATGGGTACACTGAATTGCCAATCATCAGCGATCACGTTGTTGCCACTGAGAGTTTGCCGCCGATTCATAAGGATCCTTTCGACAGGATCTTGGTGGCACAGGCGACTGTCGAGGGTGTAGTGCTGCTGACCACAGACTTATTGGTGTCACAGCATCCGGGTCCTATCAGGACAGTCTAACTCGCGAAGAACACTTTTTTACACCAACCGCTCGAATGGAGGACGGTAATGGCTGACGGGGCTATGGACGATGATATGAGAGAGGTTCTGGACAAACTGCAGGAGAGCTAAAGACAAAATCAAGAGACGAGCGAGAAACACAATCGGACAGAAGAAATCAAGCGGCGTGAGGGAATACGTCTCTGGAATGCGCTCGTGGAAAAGGTTGAGAAGTTTTGTGCACGGTACGAGCCTAAAGAAACGTTGAAACTCAAGAAGGCTCAATCGGGTAGGACACAAGAGTAATGAAGCCGACGCACCGTCCTAACGAAGGTTTGTGTCCTTTGGTGAATGTTCCTATCGGGCTAGCGTCGTCGATGATCGTAAAGTTCTGAACGCGCCAAGGCGCAACCCGCGAGCATGATCGGCTCACTGCAACAAAAGGAGAAGTGCTTTGGCGACCTCGTGTATGTCCACGTTATCCCCGGCATGTCCATTAGAAAAGAGGAACCCTATTGCCAATGACTTGTGGATAAAACTGACCCTTGGTCTTTCCAGCTGCACTCAGGAAATAAGCATTGGTCGAATCTAAGACATACGAAATTGTGCAGGCGTTCACGTCAAAGTTTACCCGGACAGTTACGCTGTAGGTGCCTTTCTCGAAAAGTATCCCAAATTCATGGTCGTT
>Ga0126379_10001726_pt1 | contig 13544 bp, 12 predicted proteins | sample PanSoiMetPlot_24_FD_92640 | JGI IMG/M metagenome (GOLD analysis project Ga0126379, IMG submission 92640) | Tropical forest soil microbial communities from Panama - MetaG Plot_24 | ecosystem: Environmental > Terrestrial > Soil > Tropical forest > Bulk soil | place: Panama | collected 2016-02-17 | reverse complement strand
CGCCGGATCCGGAGGTCTGTACCCGGCGCAAAGTTGTTGTTCCTTACAACGTACTCGAGTCCCACATATGCTGAGGAAGCGTTCAAATCGGGAGCCGACGGTTACTTGGTGAAGCATGCTGCTCTGTCTGAGCTGCCGCTAGCAATCGGCGCAGTCCTCGAAGGACGCCAATATCGATCGCCGCTAATCGGTCAGCAGTCCAGCACTGTTTAGATTCGCCACTAAGCAGATTTGGCTTGCTCAACGAACGCTTTCACTTTTGAGAAATCCTTGGTCCCGTCCGGATTCGAGACTCCGGAATTGACGTCGACCGCATACGGTCGAACTGCGTTGATCGCATCTGCCACATTGCTGGGATTCAAGCCGCCAGCAAGAATGACCGGAAACAACGTCGATTCAACAATCTTTTTGCTGATGCTCCAATCGTGAGTTTTCCCCGTACCACCACGAGCGCCGGTTTCCTTATTCATGCTGTCGAGAATGACCGTGTCCGCGGAGTCCTCGAAGGTTTTTGCTACAGCGATAGATTCGTCGCCTGTTACCGAAATAGCGACGTACACTTTCGTATTGAAGAAAACGGTCTTAACGGAGTTCACCATTTCGGGCGAAACTTCCTTGTGCAGCTGCAAGGTAGTTGCTCCCGTGGATTTCATGATGCGGAGCAATTTGTTCGGATCGGTCTCCGACGTGACGACGACGCTGGAGATAAATGGCGGCAGTCTCGATATGATCGCGCTCGCGGTTGCGGCTGGAACAGGACAGCGGGAATGCTCGAGTTCGACATGGAAGCCCAGCGCATCCGCTCCCGCTTCGATTACACCTTCGGCCTCATCTACTGATCGTATGCCGCAGATTTTGACTCGCATGCGCGATTGTACCACTGCGGGAAATTGCGGACGGTGATTGGACCGCAGCATCGAAAGGTTAAGAAGAAGTCATGCAGACTGCGAGATTGATGGCCATACTTGCACACCCCGATGATGAATCTTTGGGGATGGGTGGTACGCTCGCGAGATATGCGTCCGAAGGCGTGGACATCTTTCTACTCACCGCCACGCGCGGCGACAGCGGTCGCTATCGCGGCTATCGTCCCGGGGATCCTCAACATCCCGGTTCATCGGCATTGGCGAAAATCCGTGAGGCGGAATTGCGCGCCGCCGCGTCGGCCTTGGGTGTTCGCGAAGTCTCCTTGCTGGACTATCACGACCAGCATCTCGACCGTGCGAACCCAACTGAGGTCATCACCGCTATCGTGGAACATCTGAGGCGAGTACAACCTGACGTGGTCGTCACGTTCGGGCCCGACGGCGCTTACGGGCACCCCGATCATATTGCGATTTCCCAATTCACCACGGCGGCCATCACCGCCGCGGCTTCCCCCGCGTTTCCACACGCGGGGATTGATGCGGCGCGTCCGCATGCGGTTTCGAAATTTTACTATCTGGCCTGGCCTCAATCGACGTGGACCGCGTTCCAGGCGGCGTTTCGAAAACTGGTTTCAAAGGTCGACGGTGTGGAGCGGCAGGCGGTACCGTGGCCCGAGTGGGAGATCACGAGCGTGATCGATACACGGAACGTATGGCCTACCGTATGGAGGGCAATCTCCTGTCATGAGTCTCAGATCGCCGCCTATGAGGCGTTGAAGCACTTGTCGCCAGAAGATCACGAGGCGCTGTGGGGACGGCAGTCCTTTTATCGGGTCTTCAGTATGGTAAATGGCGGACGCGCGCTGGAGACGGACCTCTTAGAAGGAATTCGCCGGTAACGCAAGAATGTCAAACAAGGAGCCCGACATGGACAACGAACGACGCCGGGATGCGCCGCTCGAGATCGACGGCGCCACGTTCCGCAAGCTTGGCCATCGTCTTGTGGATCAGGTGGCGGAATTCCTCGAATCGATGCCGCAGGGTCCGGTGAATCACGATGAATCCCCCTCGTCTGTGCGCGCCGCGCTGGATCTCAGCGGTCCGCTACCGGAATTTGGAATGGATCCTGCGCCGCTGCTGGAACAGACCGCTGAGTTGCTGTTCGCACACTCGCTCTTCAATGGACACCCGCGTTTCTTCGGATACATCACGGCGCCGCCTGCGCCGATCGGGATTCTTAACGATTTTCTCGCCTCGACAGTAAACCCAAATGTCAACGCATAAATACTCTCTCCCGCTGCCACGGAGATCGAATCACAAACTGTGCGATGGATCGCTTCACTCATCGACTACCCGCGTGACTGCGGCGGCCTGCTCCTCAGCGGCGGCAACATGGCGAACATAATTTGCTTTCTCACGGCGCGCGCCGCGAAAGCGAGACGGAATGATTCCGCACGCAGGCTTCGCGTGTATGCCTCGACCGAAACTCACACGTGGATTCATAAGGCTGCCGATTGTAGCGGCCTTGACAACGCGTCGATCCGATGGATTGCTGTCGACAAGAAATTACGAATGGACGTCGACGCGCTGCGCCGGCAGATCAAAGCAGACGTCACGGGTGGAGATGTGCCAAGCCTCGTTGTCGGAACTGCAGGATCGGTCAGCACGGGTGCGGTCGATCCTCTACCGGAAATTGCGGAACTCTGCCGGGAATATAGGGCATGGTTTCACGTCGATGGTGCCTACGGTGGGTTTGCAGCATGCGTTCCCGAAGCGCCGATGGATCTACGCGGACTTAGCCAGGCGGATTCGGTGGCTGTGGATCCGCACAAGTGGCTTTACTCTCCGCTTGAAGCCGGGTGCGCGCTTGTCCGCGATCCAGAAGCGCTACGCTCGGCCTTCGCGTACCATCCGCCCTACTATCATTTCGAGGAGAGCGCCACGAACTACGTTGACTACGGACTTCAGAACTCGCGTAGTTTCCGCGCGTTGAAAGTGTGGCTCGCCCTGAAGCACGCCGGAGCAGCGGGCTATCGCAAAATGATTGCAGACGATATCCGCCTGTCTAAAACGATGGCTCAAGTGATCGACAGTCACGCGGAGCTTCAGCTTATGACACAGGATTTGAGCATCGCCACCTTCCGATATGTCCCGCTCGATCTCCGAGCGCAGCTTCAGGACACGGCGGTTGAACGTCATCTCGATGCGCTCAATCGGGAACTGCTCGATCGGCTGCAGCGCGGTGGCGAGACTTTTGTTTCTAACGCCGTTGTGGATGACCATTACGTGCTGCGCGCCTGCATCGTGAACTTTCATACCGTCACAGCGGATGTAGAAGCCGTACCGGCCATCGTTGCGCGAATGGGACGCGTGGTGGATGCGGAGATGCGCCCGGCAATTTCCCAGAGCGAACAGGAAAACCGCAATCCAGGCACTCGTGCTTAATGAACGGAAGCGGAGCAAGCGCGCTTTCTAAGCATCGAAGACTGCCGGTCTGCAAGCTCCGACATGCCGGTTTCCAGGGGTACGCAAAAAAACGCGTACCCCTGGCTACGTTCCTGGCACCCCTCCGCGGTGCGGCTGTTTTTGCGGATTCCTGAAAAGTAACCGAAAGCGCGCAACGTTTTTCGGATTGCGTTCAACGTCTCATTGTGAAAATGGGCTACTTACTCCGAACGGAGCGCCTGTAACACGTCCACCCGGGAGGCGCGCGCCGCTGGTATGAGCGACGCCACAATGGCGGCGCCGATAAGCACGGCGGCGGCGGCGATCACCGGTAAGATGCCCGGCAGTTGCACGCTCCCGAAGAGTCTTTGCGCTGCGACCACGACTGCGTACCCACCCGTAACGCCGACTGCGACGCCGACAACTGCAATCCGCATCCCGTCCCGGAGCACGCCGGCCAGCAGAAGCCGCGGCGAGGAGCCGATTGCCAGACGCACGCCGAATTCACGCGTGCGCGCGCTTACCAGGAACGCCAGCACGCCCGCCACACCCACGACTGCGATCAGCAGGGCGATGCCGGCGAAGCCGGAGAACACGAACGCGTTCAGCCGGTCCGGTGACAGCATTTCCGCGCGGATGTCCTCCAGCGTCGCTGCATGTTCGACGGCCTGATTCGCGGCGATCTCTCGGATGACGCGGGTGACCTTAGGCACGAGTGAGTGCGGATCGCCGGCCGCGCGCACGAATAGGCGGCTACCGCCGCCCAAGGTATAGATGGTGAGGCCCGGTTGCGGTCTGACGTTCATGTCATCCACGTCCGCCGCGACGCCGACGATGCGATATGACGTCGGCTCGCCGATGGGCCACTTCACCGACATATGCCGGTTCAGGACGTCACGGCTCGGGAACATCCGCTGCGCCAGACTCTGACTGACGATCGCCACGGGTTCTTTGCTAAGACGGTCGGCTTCGGTGAACTCCTGGCCGGCGAGCAAGGGAACACCGAGTAGGGAGAAAAAGTTTGCTGAGACGAATCGCGGTTGTGCGTAAGTCTCTTCACCGGCCGCCGGTGTGTACCCCTCGACCGTGATTGGCATTGCGGGCCAGCTCCCGGCATCGCGCCACGGGGTGAATTCTGCGCGAGCGACGCCTTCGACGCCGGGTAGTTCGCCGACGCGTCGTGTTACCTGCTGGTGGAAGTCGCTTGGAGCATCTCTGGCGACGTTCGGCGCCGGCGTCGGGATGTCGAACACCAGCACGTTCCGGGTGTTGTAGCCCGTGTTCGTCGTCTGCAGCTTGACGAGGGTAGCGACGAGCGTTCCTGCGCCGGCGAGCAGCACGAATGAGCATGCAATCTGGCTCATTGCGAAGGCCCGCAGCTTTCTGTTGGTGCCCGCCGTGATCCTGACACCGCCCGTTGCGAGTCCGAGGCCGGCAGGAGAGCTCGTCGATGGCAGACGTGGAACGTAGGCGAGCAAGACGGCCGCAACTAGCGCGAAGCCGGCGCCGACCCAAAGTACGCTGGCGTCGAGGGTGACATCGAGCGCGCGTATTGAGAAGCGGCCGGCATACCGGCCGACCAGGGCGACGAACGGTTCCGCAAGCAGCACACCCAGCACGGCGCCCGCGGTGCAGAGGACAAGACTCTCGGCGAGCAAGGTGCGTCGCAAGGCACGTCTGCCCGCTCCGAGCGAGGCCCGCACGGCAAGTTCACGCTCTCGCCGAACCGAACGCGCCAGGATGAGGTTGGCGACATTCGAGCATGCGATGACGAACACCACGACTGCGGCGGCCAGCAGAAGGAGCAGGACCGTGCGGGCCGGCCCGGCGATTTGATCGCGCAGCCTCGTCACGCGCAGCTCGACATTTCCCGCCGAATAGGCCTCGGGATGCTCGCGCATCATGTCGGCGTGCACGGCCGCCAGCTCCGAACGTGCCGTCTCCAGCTTTGCTCCGGGTGCCAGGCGGCCGAAGAGTTCCGTCATCCTGTGAGTCCGAAATGTCTGCATCGTGGCTTCCATGTGGTGCGGGCTGGTCACCATATTCGCCATGATCTCGGTCGCAGTCGGATAGGGCACCGATGGTTCGAGGACGCCGATGACGGTCGCCGGATGCGAAGCAACGCGGAGCGTTCTGCCTATGACCGTCGGGTCGCTATTGAACTGCGTTGTCCAGAACCGGTGCGTCAGCACCACCACGCTCGCGGCCTTGGGACCGTCATCCTGTGTATTGAATAACCGGCCAACCACCGGCCGAAGTCCCATCACCTCGAAGAACGATCCGTTGACGACGCCGGCTTTGACCACTCGGGGTTCAGGGCCGAGTCCGATCACCGTGAAGTCCACCGTGGAGAACTCGCCGAATGCGTTGAAGCTCCGGACGCGCGACTTGAAGTCACCGATCTCGGCAACCGAAAACGTCATATTTTCAGAGCTGATGCCGGGCGCAGTCTGCCGGATGTAGATGAGACGATCTTCGTCGCGGTTGACGAGAGGACGGAGCAGCACACCCCGGACGACGCTGAAGATGGCGGCGTTGGCGCCAATGCCGAGCGCGAGCGTGAGCACGACGGTAACGGTCAGGCCCTTGGCACGAAATAGCGTGCGTATGGCATAACGGATGTCCCGCCAAAATGCCTCGAGGCGCGACTCCCAACCCACGTCCCGCACCTGTTCCTTTACTACGTCGATGCTGCCGATCTCGATACGTGCGGCGCGTGTCGCTTCTTCAACGTCCATGCCGCGGGAGATGTTTCGTTCGATCGTGCGCTGCAGAAATTCGCGCAGTTCGTCGTCCAGTTCCGCTTCGACCTGATTCCGGTGAAAGAGCGCCCGGAGCCCGCCAGCAAGTCGAGATGTGAGCTTCATGAGAGTTCTCCCAGCGACGCATCGAGAATGCTCGAGATCGCTGCCGTCTGAGTTTCCCATTCACGCGTTGCGCGCTTGAGTTTGGCTCTTCCCTGTGGCGTTAGCGCATAGTACTTGGCTTGCCGGTTATTTTCCGTCGAGCGCCATTCCGCACGGATGAGCCCATCTCGCTCCAAACGCCGGAATGCGGGGAAGAGCGACCCCGCGTTCACCTGAAATACTCCTTTGCTGATTTGCTCGATCCTCGCTCCAATTCCGTAGCCGTGCATCGGCTCCAGTGCCAAGGTTTTCAGGATCAACATATCCAGCGTCCCTTGAACCAACACGCTCGGTTTACCGGCAGAACTCATAATTGCGCTCCTCTAGATAATCTAGATACAATACACCGCATATCTAGATTGTCAAGAGAAGAGAACTATGCGTGGTCGATTCAAAACCCTATTTTTGCGACGAAAAGTAGCTAGCGGCGTCGCGCGACGACGACCTCGCCGAAACGGGCAACTTCTGTCCATCCTTGATCGAGGACCTCGGCCGCTTCGGCGCCGACGTATGTTGCGTCGCGCCCGATGACCAACACGGGTGGGTTGCGCCGCAGTTGGTCTGCCAGTTCGCTCTGATGCCGGAGCGTTGCGATCTCTGCGAGCATGTCGAAGCGTGTAGGGTTCTTGCGATCTGCCAGGAAGTAGATCTCGGGTCCCGTCATGAACCCGATCCGGCAAAAAATGGGATCGGTGGGTTTTGTCGTCGCTTCGATGAACTCGACGAGACGCCGCGTATCGTCCGGCACACGGACGGCCCCGGCCCGAGACAGGCCCGCGAGGGCCTGGTGTCCGGCCTGCGGGCGCTCTACTCCATCAGCGATGCTGCGAACCCGCATCCAGACGGCTCCACGCGACTCAGCGGTAACCACACTGATCAGCGCGACAAGAGCGACAGAGGCGCTCCCAATCGGAAGGTGTCCGAGGCGAGGCGCATAACGCGATGCTCGCCCGAGGAAATGGACGAGGCCGAGAATTGCCGGCGGATTGGCACTGGTGAGATGCCAGAAATCGGCATGTGCGAGAGGTACCCGAAAGATCATGACTCCGAACAGAAACAGCGCAAGCGAGACCGTGTCTTCGCTCGTCCAGCGTCGCCGCAGCGCGGCCGAGAGCAATGCAGCGCCAATCACGATATAGATTGCGGGCGCGAAACAGAATTCGAGGTTGAGGCCCCCATAGGGCGTCATCTGGAGGAGCGACAGCGGATGTGCGAACGATTCCGCGGTTACGGGAAAGGGCTCCGAGCCGAAGACGCCTGCTCCTGCGAGGATCAGGACCTCGAGGAAGGTTCGACCCAGTAGGCCGGCGCGGCCGAACGCGGCATATACGCCAACGAATATAACGATCACAGCCAGGCATCCAGCGGCAAACCCTCCGAATGAAGCGAGTTCGGTGAATGGCTGCGGTCGCGACCGAAACAAAAAATCTGCGGCCGCGGCGATCGTAAATGCGACAACCGCACACAAGCCGAACTCATGGCTGTAGAGAACGGAGACACCAGCAAGCGCTCCCCACGGAGCGAGCTTCCTCCATGTGGCCGCGCGTGCAAGCGCCTGCGCCCCCCCGACAATCGCGATAATCGGTAGCGCAGTGCGTCCGAGATCGACCCAGCCCAAGGAGATTGTCTGCCAGTAGTGGAGAAGGAAAACCAGAGGCGAGAAGCTCACGAGAAGGTAGCCCGCAAGCGCGAGCAATGCCCAACGCCGTCCCGAGACCTTCCAGGCGCAGCCGAGTAGCGCGGCGAGCGCCGCTACATTCAGGATGATAGAAGCCACTCGAACGTTCTCAATCGTGACTCCTGTTACAAGAAGATAAGCCAGCAGTGCATACTCGCGCAGGGGAGGGTAGGTCGTTCCAGCGTCCGCCATGAGCAGTCTGCCGTGCAGCGCGCTGTTGATCCAACCGAGGTGCTGCGCCTCATGGTCTCCGTGGTTAACAGTCGGGAGATCGCGAAGCTGGAGCGGGATGATTGTGATCGCCGCAAACGACCACACGGAGAAAACCGCAACCGTTCGACCAGGCCACGACCACCGGCGGGCGATCGCGCGCAGCGCGAGACCGCCGCAAAGTGCGCCGCCGACCCACAGGATCGACGGTGCACGTGCAAGCCCGAGAAGGGGCAAGAGCAGGATGGGCAGCGCGCCGACCACGTCGGCTTCGATCTCAGTCGCTTCCTGGCGGAGGCGGTACGCGATCGCGATTCCTGCGACGGCGAGCACCGCAGCCGCCCCTGACCATGCAATACGGGGTCCCCGCTCTGCAAGCGTCAACCATACGGCCCACGCCACGGCGACGCCGGCTGCCGCAAGCACACCGCGCGCGAGCTGGTGCTGTGGCGTCGGTTTCGCTGGGTCACTCCAGCCTCCGACGCTGGGAGCTAGCACGCCAGCGGTAACAGCGAGTATGGGAACAGTAATCAGGGCGAGCACCCATGACGACTCTGCGGCAACTGCGATTGCAAGCAAAGCAGCTATCGCCGAGCCACGGCGTCCGACCCGATCGCTCCAGGCGGACGTCGCGGCGATCGCCGCCCCTCCGAGACCCATGCCGAGCGCGACGAGATACACGGCGAACTGCCCGATGAGATTGCTGCGGCCCCAGAGCACCTGATTCTCCAGCCGAGTAGCGCCGATGCCCTTTTCTGCCCAATGGGTCACGACCGGCGCAGCATGAAGCCCCGCAAGTAGCCCAAGAACTACTGCTGCGACTATGCCGAGGGCGCGCCACAGTTCGGATTGCCGCTCGCGCTCAACGCCAAGCATCATTCGTCCAGCCATTGAGGTCGTAATCGGCGAGGCATTGGGTTGTCTGCTCGTAGCGATAAGTCAGCCGAAGAGCCTCGAAAGCTACAGCAAAACCGTTTGCTACTTGTCCCTCGACCGTTGGACTAGCTGAGAATCGCGTCCCGGTCGATGTGTAATTACCACTAAAGAATGATGCCGATTTCAATGGGCTCATGAACTGCTCACGAACCCTGACTCCTAATGAAAGTTTGTCCAGTCGCGCAGTCTGCGAAACCAGAAATGCAACAAGCATGGAGTTGAAGATGGTGATTTTTCCGCATCTCTTTTCCTACGTCTAAAGAAGCATGTACGCTAGAGACGGTGAAGTATTCAATAGCGCGCTCTGGATTTCAATGCCATCGCTTATCGCCAGTGCCCAGTAATTTGAAACGGTGCCGTCTTCAGCCGAGAATTTTCATCCTGCCGCCGCAAAACGTCCACATTGAAGAATGTCTATAAATCGGACATGAACAGGCCGGCTGGTGTGCGAAAAACTCACGGGATTTAGAACAATTTTTCGGATCCCGACCGAGATTTCGCATGTTAAGGTCGTCCGCAATTAACCGGTTTTCAGAAAAGTTTTCTCAACCAGGAGGGTCTCGTGATTACACGTAAACTGACGATCGTGTTGGCGTTCGTTTGCCTTGCTGTTATGCCGGCGCTTCCCGCAGATAAAAATGCTCCTATCGAGCCGGATGCGGGAAAGTGGAAGACATGGGTCATTTCTTCGGGTGAAGACTATCGGGCTCCAGCGCCACCGAATCCGGCGCATACAGAAGCGGAGCTGAGATCACTCGCCGAACTGATCAGTCATAATGACGAAACAGTGCGGCAGCAGATCGCATTCTGGGATGCCGGTGCTCCGGCATACCGTTGGATAGATCTGATTAACGCGCGTTTGCTTGGCGGTATTGCAACTACGACGTATCCGCACCGCGTGTATACGTACGTGGCTCAGGCAATGTATGACGCGACAGTCGCTACGTGGGAGTCGAAATACTTCTACAACCGCGCGCGTCCTAGTGAGTTGGATCACGACCTGCCGACGGCATTGCCGGTACCGAACAGTCCGTCGTATCCGTCAGAGCACGCTGCCACCGCGCAGGCGGCGGCCGCAGTCCTGGCGTATTTCTTGCCTACGGAAGCGCATTCGTTCCAGGCCATGGCCGAAGAGGCGGGTTGGTCTCGTGTGCTTGCGGGCCTTCAGTACCCCAGCGACTACTATGCTGGGCTGGCCCTGGGTCAAGCAGTGGCACAACGAGTCATCGCGCAGGCGAAGCAGGATGGCTCGGACGCAGTCTGGAGCGGCAGCGTACCAACTGGTCCTTGCAAGTGGACTGGCACCAATCCTGGGAATGTTACGGCGACAAATTGGAAGCCGATTTTATTAAGCTCTCCGAGCCAGTTCAGACCGGCGCCCCCACCTCCATGCGACACGCCCCAGGTGCAAGCCGAAGTGGCCACTGTTCGCGATTTTCCCAGAACTTTCGTGACCAACTACAAGGCCTTTTACTGGCAAAGTCCCGAAGGTCTAAACACGTGGCCGTACAGATACGCAGATAAGTGGATTTCTGAAGATCGACTCGATCAGAATCCGCCTCGGGTTGCGCGAATATACGCACTCATCGCCTCTGCGTTCTTTGACGCGTTCATCGCCAGCCAGGACGGGAAGTTCGCGTATTGGTACCTGCGGCCGAATCAACTCGACCCAACCATCGTCACCTTATTCCCAACTCCAAATTTTCCAAGTTACCCCTCAAACCACGCGACGTTCTCAACAGCCCGATCAGAAATGCTTGCATACCTCTTCCCAGCACACGCGGATTTCATTCGTGCGGTTGGAAAAGAAGGCGGCGATTCGAGAGTTTGGGCGGGCATTCACTATCCAATGGATCTTGTTTCCGGTAACCAGTTGGGCAACTCCGTTGCCCAAGTTTTTATAGCATGGGCACAAACCGATGGCTCGCAATAGCAATCGTTCAGTCGGTATCACGTAGATGTGGTTTTGTTGCGGCGCTGGAGTCGAGTGCCAAGTTACGGGATGACGGTTATAGCCGACTTGATTCTGTCGACACATCGTTCTAGCGCTGCAGTCTACCGGAATCGTCTTGCCGGAAGGGCACTCTCGGGCCACTCGCAGCTGAGCGCCCGAGCCGTTATCCCCGATCGGAAGGAGACTTGGCAAGGGTCACACTTTGTCACTTTTGCGTTGAGGGGCATCCGGCGAGTTATCGACGTCGCCTGCTGGCAACTTCGGGATTGACCCAACAACGAAGCGGTTCATCCGTGAGCCCCGCAATGAGGTTATCGGCCGCGATGTCAGCCATTCCGTTACGGCTGTTCACGGATGCGCTGGCGATGTGGGGAACGATAACGGCGTTCGGCAGCTTCATTAGTTCGTTCGTCGCGTCGCTCGCGTCACCGTAGCGCGGCGGCTCAGGATCCGTTACATCAAGACCCGCGGCGAAGATGATGCCTTCCTTCAGAGCAGTGACCAAATCGGCGGTGACGTGAATCGGCCCGCGGGCTGCGTTGACGAACACTGCCGTGTTTTTCATCTTCTTAAATGTCGCAAGATTAAACATGCCTTTTGTCTGAGCATTCAGGTCAGCATGGACGGATACAAAATCACTCGCACCGAGGAGAGTGTCGAAGTCGACTCGGCGGGCCCCCAGTTCCTTTTCTGCGTACTCGCTACTCACTATGTCGGAATAGAGCACTTCCATGTTCCAACCTCCACGACAGCGCCTGGCCACGGCATAGCCTATGCGGCCCATCCCGACGATCCCGATTGTCTTCCCGATCAGATCCTGGCCGATGTAGCGCAACGGCTCCCATGTTTTCCACCGACCATTCCGCACATCATCCGCGCCATTAAGGATGCAACGAGCAGACGAAATGAGAAGGCCGAAAGCCATATCTGCAGTGGCCTCCGTGAGCACTCCCGGCGTGTTGCCCACGCATATGCCGCGCGATGTGGCGTCTTGAATATTGATATTGTTGCAGCCCACTGCGAAGTTGCTGATGACCTTCAACTGCGGTCCGGCGGCGTCCATTACTGTTCCGTCGATAGGGCTCTCAGTTACCAACGTAAGAAGCCCGTCCTTGCCTTCAATTTTGCGCAGGAACACATCACGTGGAGGCGGCAACGGCTCAGTCCAAATTTCAACATCACAAACAGCCCGGACTTTACTAAGTGCAACCTCGGAAATCAGACGCGAGACGAATACCTTGGGTCTGGACACCGCTACTTCTCCTTGTATAACTGTTCCGCGATATCATGAAGCATCTCGACCCTCATTTAAAGCCTGGACCGCGGTATCCATCGCCCGCTATGCTGCACCTTCCATGAAAATCTATAAGTTCATTCTTCGTGTGCCGGGTGGAATGATGGTCGTTCCGCTGTTCGTGGGGATGGTTATCAACACATTTTTTCCGAACCTGCTCAAGATCGGCGGCTTCACTCAGGCATTGACCGGGGTCGGATACCCAACCATCTTAGGCATGTATTTGTTTACGGTCGGCACAAAGATTGCCGTCGGAACTGCTTCCAAGATACTGCTGCGTGGCTTCGGTATCATGGCAGCCAAAGTCGGTACTGCGACGGTTCTTGCACTTGGTGTGGCGCATCTTTTCGGGGGTAGCGTCATCGGCCTGAGTACGCTGGCCGTCATGGTGGCGATGAGCGACACCAACGGTGGCATGTTTCTCGCATTGATGGGTGTCATGGGGGACAAAGATGATGTGGGCACCTACGTCGTGCAGAGCATTGAGACCGGACCGTTCCTGACCATGCTTATCTTCGTGGGTACGGGCCTGGCTGTTATTCCGTGGCTGACGATGTTGTCTGTGATTGCTCCCATTCTCGCAGGAGCGGTTTTGGGCAACCTCGATCGGGACATGAAGACCTTCTTCGGATCGCATGAACCGATCATCGTTCCGTTCATGGCTTTCACTTTGGGCCAGACGATCAACTTGAAATCCGTCGCTACCGCCGGAGTTCCCGGCGTGGTTTTGGGTTTGGCCGTTGTGATTGTGACCGGGTGTGTATGTATTCTGGCGGACAAACTGTTTGGTGGAACCGGAATAGCTGGAGCGGCTGCTTCAAGCACGGCCGGCAATTCCGCGGCAGTTCCACAAGCAGTCGCGATTGCGGATCCGTCGTATGCACCGGTCGCTGCCGCTGCTACTGTCCAGGTCGCTGCATCAGTCATCGTGACGGCAATTTTGACGCCGTTTTTGACTGCGTGGTGGTTCCGAAAAGTGTTACGGCAGGACAGGAGCGCGGAAAACATGGCGTTTACACAAAAGGCATAACATCATCGTGCTCTCCATCCTAAGGGGGACTTGATGAAATTCAACAAATGCATCCGAGCTGCGCTATTTCTCGCCATGTCGGCAGGCGCTTTCGCGCAGGAACCCGCGCCGGCGCGCCGCGCCCCACAAGCAGTTCCGCTTTTTTTCAGGGAAGGCTGGAAAGACACGGCCGCGGTTCCGGTGACGCAAGCCGTCGTGACAAACTCCGATCTCGATCTCAAGGTG